>Ga0209698_10009172_pt1 | contig 10143 bp, 6 predicted proteins | sample LitLauG_LLR_2012_FD_187203 | JGI IMG/M metagenome (GOLD analysis project Ga0209698, IMG submission 187203) | Freshwater sediment microbial communities from Pennsylvania, USA - Little Laurel Run_MetaG_LLR_2012 (SPAdes) (version 2) | ecosystem: Environmental > Aquatic > Freshwater > Creek >... | reverse complement strand
CACCTGAGCGCTACCGACGATTTGCCGAAGGCGGTCCGCGAGACGGCGATTTCCATCATTTGTGTTGGCACTCCAAGCCTGGCGAATGGCAATCTCGATCTCAGTTACATTCGCCGGGTGTGCGAGCAGATTGGGTCGGCTCTTAAGGACAAAACTGACCAGCATGTTGTGGTGATTCGTAGCACGATGTTGCCGGGAACGATGCGGGACATCGTGATCCCGATTCTGGAGGAAGCATCCGGTAAGAAAGCTGGAATAGGTTTCGGAGTGTGTCACAATCCGGAATTTCTTCGCGAAGGATCTGCCGTCAAGGATTTCATGTTTCCGCCCCAAACCGTGATTGGCGAGCTTGATAAATCCAGCGGAGATCAGCTTGCTTGCTTGTATTCGGGATTGGAGGCCCCCCTCTTGCGTACTGATCTGGAAACCGCCGAGATGGTGAAGTATGTCAACAATTGCTGGCACGCCTTGAAGATTGGCTTCGCCAACGAGATTGGCAACATCAGCAAGGCGTTCGGCATAGATGCGCACCAGATCATGAAAGTCTTCTGTCAGGATACGAAATTGAATATCTCATCGGCCTACCTGATGCCTGGCTTTGCCTTCGGGGGTTCATGCTTGCCCAAAGATCTTCGGGCGCTGTCTTACCAGGCCAAGACGCATGATTTGCGTTTGCCAATATTGACTTCGATCCTTCCCAGTAACGAACTGCAGGTAAATCGGGGACTGCAGATGATTATGGATAAGGGCCACCGGCGTATTGGAATTCTGGGTTTCAGTTTCAAGGCTGGTACGGATGACCTCAGAGAGAGTCCGATGGTGGAAATCATCGAGCGCCTGCTCGGCAAGGGATATGATCTGCGGATCTTCGACAAGAATGTCAGTCTCGCTCGCCTCGTGGGAGCGAACCGCGATTTCATCCTGAACCGAATTCCGCACATCTCGCGACTGATGGTCGATAGCGTCGATAACATTCTGGAACATGCTGAGACCATCGTCGTGGGCAACAAAGATCCCGAGTTTCGGACTGTAGTCGACCGGCTGCGGGCAGGCCAGCAACTTGTAGATTTCGTGCGAATCAGTGATCGAAGGAGTGACCATGGCAGTTACGACGGCATTTGTTGGTAAACCGGCTCGTCCCGCCCGAATCGACGATGCCGGGAAGAGTCAAATCTGCGACTCGATCCAGCTCCTCGCCGCGTGGCTGGAGAGGAACGATTACCAGGGCTACGATCCGTTTGACGGGCTCAACGCGAAAATCCGCCCACTCACGTTTGACAATCCTTTCTTGCTGACCGTCCTTCAGCAGGGGGTACGCCGCTTTCTCTTCAACACGCGGCCTCTGCTGGGTATTGCTAAGAGTCGATCCACCAAGGGAATGGCCTTTCTCGCGCGCGGCTTTATGAGAATGCAGGACGCCACGGGGGATGACTCCTGGCGCCAGAAGGCGCAGGCAGCCCTCAACTGGCTGGAGGAAAATCAGTCGCGCGGATTTAGCGGCGCCTGTTGGGGTAATCACTTCGACTACAAGTCGCGGGCATTCTATTTGCCGAAGGGCTCTCCCACAGTGGTTTGGACCGCATTGGCCGGCCACGCATTCCTCGACGGATATGAGCACTCCCAGGATGAGACTTTCCTGCAGGTGGCAGTCAGCGCCTGCGACCACATCCGGAAAGATCTGGATACGTTCTCCGATGGCGATGGCCTTTGTATCAGCTACATTCCGACCCAGAATAAGCAAGTGCACAACGCCAATACCCTGGGAGCGAGCCTGCTGGCACGAACCTTCTCGTTTACTCGGAATCTCGCTTACAGTGAACTGGCGCAGAAGGCCATGCAATACACGGCTCAACACCAGCGGCCGGACGCGTCGTGGTATTACGGCGAGAGGGCTGATCTCCACTGGGTTGACAACTTTCATACGGCTTACGTGCTGGATTGCTTCAAGCACTATCAGGAAGGCACCGGGGACGATCGCTTCGAAACGAAAATGATGCGCGGATACGAATACTGGAAAAGAACGTTTTTCCTGGACGACGGCACTCCGCGATACTACGACGTCAAGACCTTGCCCGGTGACATCCAGTGCTCATCGCAGGCCATCGATACACTGGTGTTCTTCAGCGACCGTGATCCCCACGCCCTGGCGCTTGCCCTGAAAATCGCCCGGTGGACGATCGACAACATGCAAGATCCTTCGGGATACTTTTACTATCGGCGCTATTCGAAATGGCTGGTGAATAAGACACCAACCTTGCACTGGGGGCAGGCGACGATGTTCTGCGCCCTGGCCGGCTTGTACAGTCTCTTGTAGTCCTTGAGCCGATTTGCTTGTGACAAAAAAGATCCTCATCATTGTCGAGAACCTGCCGGTGCCGTTCGACAGCCGTGTCTGGAAGGAGGCTACCTCCCTCCGGGCGGCCGGCTACGCAGTGACCGTGCTTTGTCCCAGAGGTAAAGGATATGAGCGTGGCTACGAACTCCTCGACGGGGTGCACATCTATCGGCATCCTGCTCCAAAGGAGGGAAACAGCGCATTCGGCCACTTGTTTGAATTCGCATCCGCGCTGGTGTGGGAGTTTTTTTACACCTGGTGGATCTTTATGCGTCGTGGATTTCACCTGATCCAGGGTTGTAATCCTCCAGATGACATTTTTCTAATCGCGCTTCCGTTTAAGGTATTCGGCGTCAAGTACATTTTCGACCATCATGATGCCAATCCGGAGTTATATCTCTCTAAGTACGACAAGAAGGGAGTTCTGTATCAGGCCCAGGTGTGGCTGGAACAACTGACATATCGTTTCAGCGACGTGGTCATGGCGACCAACAATAGCTACCGAGAGCTCGCGATTACCCGTGGCAAACTCGCTCCTGACGACGTCTTCGTCGTGCGAAACGGCCCTGACCTCGACACTTTCAAAGCCGTTCCTGCGCAACCCGCTCTGAAGCATGGCCGGCCTTACCTGGTTGGATACGTGGGAACCATGAGCGTGCAAGAAGGCCTGGACATCCTGTTGGACGTGGCGGCGCATATCAAACAGTCAGGTCGTGGAGATGTCCACTTCACCTGTGTTGGTGGAGGCCCAGGGCTCACTGGATTGCAAAAGATGGTTAAAGAAAAAGGTCTGGAAGACATCGTCGACTTTACGGGAAGAGTCTCGGACCAAAAACTGCTCGAGATTCTTTCCACCGCCGACGTGTGTGTCAATCCAGACAAGCCATGTGAAATGAATGACATTTCAACCATGATCAAAATCATGGAATATATGGCTTTGGAAAAACCGATTGTGCAGTTCGATCTGAAGGAAGGCCGGTTCAGCGCGGGAGATGCTTCGCTGTATTCCAGCAATCACGATCTCGTCAAGGATTTCGCCGCCAAGATCCTGTGGCTGCTTGAGCATCCCGCGGAGCGAATGCGAATGGGCGCTTTCGGCCGGCAGCGAGTGGAAACTGAGCTGGCTTGGGAATACTCCGTAGAGAATCTGAAAGCGGCCTATCAACGCGCCTTCAGCAAGCCTAAGGAAGCACAGTCATGAAGCCGCTAGTTTCGATTCTAATTCCCGCCTACAATGCCGGCGAATGGCTTGCAGATACTGTTCGCTCGGCCCTCGCCCAGACTTGGGAAAGCAAAGAGATCGTTCTGGTCAATGACGGATCGACGGACAACACCGGAGCCATCGCACGGCAGTTCAATTCGAAAGTCGTCCGCATTGTGGACCAGGAAAACCAGGGCGCGGCGGCTACCCGCAACAAAGCGTTTTCCCTGGCACAGGGCGATTTTGTGCAATGGCTCGACGCCGACGATCTGTTGGCGCCAGATAAGATTGCGCGACAGATGGAGGTTGCAGAGCGAAGCACTCGCCGGACGTTGCTGTCCGCACCTTTTGCACAGTTTCTGCATCGCTACCCTCGGGCAAAGTTTACGCCCACGGCTTTGTGGCAAGACCTGTCGCCGGTGGAGTGGCTGGTTCGCAAGATGGGTCTGGACCTGCACATGCAAACGGCAACTTGGCTCGTGAGCCGGGAACTTACCGAGGCTGCGGGGCCGTGGAACACGCAGTTGCTGGGCGACGACGACGGGGAGTATTTCTGTCGCGTGTTGCTGCAAAGCGATGGCGTACGGTTCGTGCGCGATGCCAAGGTCTACTATCGCGCCTCCGGTACCACAAGCCTGAGCTACATCGGAAGATCGGAACGTAAACGTGATGCCCAGTGGCGCTCGATGCTGCTGCATATCCAGTATCTGCGGTCACTCGAAGACAGCCCGCGAACGCGACACGCGTGCGTAAACTACCTGCAAAACTGGCTGGTCTTCTTCCATCCAGAGCGTGCGGATCTGGTGAAGGCGGCAGAAGATCTTGCAGTTGGCCTGGGAGGCCGACTCCATGCTCCGAGGCTTTCCTGGAAATATGCTTGGATCGAGTCCACGCTGGGTTACGCAGCGGCAACCCGTGCTCAAGTCTTCCTGAGGGCTATGAGATGGCGGTGTGCGGGGGCTTGGGACAAAGCGGCGTGGCGCGTGGGAAATTGGGGTCGCTCTCGGAAAGCACGCGCCTAAAGCAAGGTTACCCGGTTGTTCATGACCCCGCGGGAGTCCCAAATTGGTCGCGGCAGGCATTGCAAGTGAACTTCCGTGTCTTGCCGCCATCATTGGCACTCGTCTAGGCTGGAAAGAACGAGAGAGCCACCTCACCACCCATGGCTTCGCAACCTGCAAGACGGGACGCTGCTCACATTCTCGATGCAGACCCAGGATGTTGTAGAGTGGCTACCAACGTTAGACGAGGCCCAATGAGACTCCGTTCGCTATTGCTCCCCGTGATCCTGATGTGCCTGACCCCTCTTTGCTTAGCGCAACAATGGACAGGAGTACTCGACCCAAGCCGCGCAGTGGACTGGTCGAATGCCGGTGCCGGGGCGATTCCTTCTCGATCTGCATGTAGCACAAGTCAGTGCAATACCGTCGCCGGCGGAACTGTGACGAGCGCTTCGATAAACGCAGCGATTGCGTCGGCGCCGGCTGAAAGTTATGTCAGCATACCGGCGGGAACTTTTACGATCTCTGGCGGAATTATCTTCGACTACGTCAACAACGTAACGCTACGGGGAAAGGGCTCCAACGCCACCTTCCTTGTGTTCACTGGATCCGACAGCTGCAACGGATTCGGAGCCGATATTTGCGTGACCAGTTCGGACGTTAACTATTGGGGAGGTCCTACGAATTCGGCCACCTGGTCTGCCGGATATTCAAAGGGAACCACCACCATTACGCTCAGCAGCGTCTCCAACATGCATGTCGGTCAGCCGATTATTCTCGATCAGTTTGATGACGTGCAGGATCCAGGGAACCTGTACGTTGGCTGCGAATACCCTTCCGGCAGCGGCGGCGGAACGAATTGCTACTCCGGCACATGGCCGTCAGGCGGACAGCGCAACGGCGGCTCCGGTTCCTCCATTCGCGGACAGGAACAGATGGTTACTGTCACTTCTTGCGGATCGGTGATCACGGCTGGAGCAGCCTGCAGCGGCAGCAATGTGGCTGTAGGAATCACTCCTGGTTTGTATGCTGCCAACTGGCGATCGAGCCAATCGCCGCAAGCATGGTGGGCCAGCTCTCCGGTATATGCCGACGGCATCGAGAATATGTCGCTTGATCACACCAACGGCGGACTCGGAATCATCTTTTTCAATTGTCAGGGATGCTGGGCGAAAGCCTTGCGCAGCATTCGCAACAGCACAACCGGCACTGCTTGGACCCACGTGGGTTCATATGTGAGCAATCACGTCACCGTACGTGACAGCTATTTCTACGGCTATCCGAACGATACGTACGCCGTATCTGCTTTCGTTGCCGGCGACCTGCTCTGGGAAAATAACATCTTCCAAAACACGCCTGCTCCACAGGTTTATAACTCGGACTGTGAAGGATGTGTTAACGCCTACAATTTTTCAATCAATGATAATTACTCTGCTTCATCCAACTGGCAAGGGCAGAGTATTACCTACCACTCGATCGATCTATTTACTCTCGCTGAAAGCAACGTGGGAGCCATGCTTTACGCGGATAGCTTCCATGGAACTCATGCGCTGAACACTCTTTTCCGCAACCGGCTGGACGGAAAAGAGCCCAACGACGGGACAACCACGACCTCCAACACGATCCCGGTGCGCCTCAATCCGTTCGTACGTTATCAGAACGTTGTTGGGAATGTTCTGGGCGTGAGTGGATACCATAACAAATATCAGGCGACGCCTTCCAATTCAGGAAATGCTTACACTTCCGTCTTCCTCCTGGGCATTTATCCGGAGACCGGATCGCCGAGCGATACCCTGACGCAAACATCTCTGTTTCGATGGGGGAACTGGGATGTGGTGACCAATGCCGTGCGCTGGTGTGGATCAAGCTCGAATACTGGATGGTCCACAACCTGCACCAGTACCTCGGAGGTGCCGACAAGCCTGGCCGCCTACGCAAATCCGATTCCCACTACCGCCAACAATGGGCAGACCCTGCCCACTTCTTTTTATCTTGCTGGGACGCCCTCGTGGTGGCCCTCCAAGATACCGTTTCCTGCGATCGGTCCAGATGTTACTGGGGGTAATATCGCAAGCCTTGGTGGGCACGCATATATGATTCCTGCCGAAGACTGCTATACGAATACAATGAGCGGCCCTTCGGATGGAGTTGGTACTGCGCTGACCTTCGATGCAAGCGCATGTTACGGAACGACTCAGACCGGCGGGACCGTGTCACCCCCGACAAGTCTTAACGCGGTAGTGAATTAGTTTGAGAACAAATACAAAGTATGCCGGATGCACAGATCCTGCGTCCGGCGTGCCGGTCTACCTAGCGCCAGGAACCTGGCGCTCTCCCCGTATAAGATGCTTGTGGTGGCCACGCAATAAAAACGCATGATTTACGCAGCCTTCCCCCGAAGGCTTCGCCAGTCGATTGCGCCTTAGCGCGTTTCGCGATTAAACTCTCTTCATCTCTTGACCTCGCAATCTCACACTGACGTCATTTCGCAGCCCGCTCCTGCGGCAGGCGGTGGCAAATCACTTCGTGTCTTTGACTCTTTAGAGATCCTGCTGCTGATAGCGGTTATCGCTTGTGCTGTGTTTACGTTGCTGCGAGCGTTTATTCGCATCCAACTGCCGTTCCAGATCGACTACGCCGAAGGCGCAATTCTCAACAGTTCCTGGCGCGCCGCTCAGGGCGGAGGTCTGTACCAACCGCTGAAGGGGATACCCTATCAGATTGATCCCTACCCGCCCTTTATCTACAAGGTCGTCGGTTGGGTACTCGCGCGCACCGGATTGAATTTCTTTTATCCGCGTCTGCTCGCATTCGCGGCGCCGGTGTTGGCATGCCTGCTGGCCGCGATATTGATTCATCACTGGACTCAGCGCTGGAGGGTAGCGGTCGCTTTCGGGTTTCTGCCCCTGAGCGTCGTTGCGGTTCAATCGTGGCTGGGAATCATCCGGTTTGATTTCATTGGGATTGCCCTTGCCATGGCAGGGCTGGTCATATTCGCCCTGTTTCCCAGATATCGCTTCTGGTCGCTTCCTTTCTTTGCAGTGGCTGTGGGCGGACTTTACACGTTAGTGGCAGCGCCGGGTGCTTGCTGTCTTCACCTTTGGTTGAAGCAGGAAAGGAAGAAGAGCATGCTCTTTGGCGCTTGCTTGGCGGGCGCTCTATTAGCAGGAGTTCTGTATGGTCAACATACCAGCTCGGGCTGGATGAACTATCACCTCTTCAAGACACAGCATAGTCCGTATTCCATATCGCAGCTCGCAAGCTACTCTCAAGGGCTGCTTCGAGGCTACGCGCTGCTGATGTTGCTTAGCGCCGTTGTGATTTGGAAGAGTATCCGCGAACATCAGGTGGGTCTGGTCGCTCTATATTGGTTTCTGGTCTTGGGGACCTCGCTCTCACTCGGCAAGATCGGCGCGGCCCAAAACCACGTCCTGCAACTAATCTTTGCCGCTTCCCTTAGCGCCGCCGTTGGTTATGCCTGGATGCGGCGCAAGGCTTCGGGCGATTCGGGGCTGGCCTTGATCCTCTTGACGCTCACGCTCACTACTGCATCCAATGTGCCCCTCAGGCCGAGGAAGCCGATGGAAGACGTGAGCGAGTGTGGCCGAGCCTACTCAACAGTACGGAATGATTTGGGGGATCGCATCCTGTCTGACAATGTGGGAGCATTGGTGCTCGCACGCAAGCCAGTCTTCGTATCTGATCCATTCGTTTATCGATGGATGGTCGCAGGCACAAGATTCCCGGACGGCGATTTGCGCCGAATGATTGATTCACGCGAATTTACCGCGATCGTGTTGAACCATGAAGCTGAAGGCAGCATTACCGATGATGACAGATGGCCAGACGATATTCGCCAGACCATCAGTCGGAATTATCTACTGAAGGAAGAGTTCACTTGCAAGGATGCGAGATTTGTATACCAGCCTAAGTCCGACGTTTCATCCTTCCCCGAGAAGCCGCCAACCACAAAGCAGTAGTTTTCATACTCGATCGCGGTTTGCGTTGCGTGACAGAAAGAACGCGCAACCGTCGCCGAGGAGGCCAGGTGACCTGGCACACTCAAACCTGAATGCGAACCCTGGTGTGTTTCCGCACCAAAGTAATAACACAGTCGGTCAAGTTTGATAACGAGATTTGCTGTAGATCCAACCCACGATAGTTTTAAGAAAAGTAGTCGTGCTCTATCGGTGCGAAGACAGCGACCGGTTAGCCGGCTTAAGAAATAATTCTGGAGGAGAAGCATGACAATACTCTCAACTGCGCCCGTCGCCCATTCTGAGGCATTAGCAAAGATCAGCGATCGAACCGCTCGTGTCGGCATAATCGGCCTCGGCTACGTCGGCCTTCCTTTGATGCTGTTGTTCAGTGAACAGCAGTTTCCAGTGACCGGCTTCGACGTCGATGCGAAGAAGGTTCGAATCCTGTCCGAGGGCGGCTCTTACATCTATCGGATTCCGGCCAGCGACATCCAAGCTGCCAACCGGCACGGGTTTCACGCTACCTGCGACTACTCCGAGATTGAGCAGATGGATGCGATCATCATCTGCGTGCCCACACCTCTAGACGATCACCACCAGCCTGACATGTCGTACATTGTGTTAACAGTTGAGAGCATCGCCCCGCATTTACGTCCGGGACAACTTGTCGTTCTCGAGAGCACGACTTATCCCGGCACCACAGAAGAAGTCGTGGTCCCGATTCTGGAGAAAAATAATCCGTTGGGGCTCAAAGTGCACCGAGATGGGAATGACGAGGAGAATGTCGTCTATGTAGCATTCTCTCCCGAGCGAGAAGATCCCGGAAACAACACCACCGCCCGTATGGATATCCCCAAGGTGGTCGGTGGAGTCAGCCGCGAAGCTACAGAACTGGCCTCTGCCGTCTACGGCTCGATCTTCCGCCGTACGGTACCCGTGTCAAGCCCGGCGACAGCCGAGATGACGAAGCTTCTGGAGAACATTTACCGCTGCGTGAATATCGCCCTGGTCAACGAACTGAAACTGCTCTGCATCCGCATGGACATCGACATTTGGGAAGTAATCGAAGCAGCCTCGACCAAGCCCTTCGGATTCCACCCGTTCTACCCCGGTCCCGGTCTCGGTGGGCATTGCATTCCGGTTGATCCCTTTTACTTGTCGTGGAAGGCGAAAGAGTGGGACTTCCGCACCCGCTTCATTGAACTGGCGGGCGAGATCAACATGTCGATGCCTTATCACGTTGTCGACTCGGTAGCCTCGGCTCTGAGCCGTCAGCAAAAGCCTCTCAATGGCTCACGCGTCCTCGTCCTTGGCATCGCGTACAAAAAAGACATCGATGACCTGCGAGAGTCTCCGTCGCTGACAATCATCGAGCAGTTGAAGGCCCGTGGTGCAGACGTCGACTATAACGATCCCTATTTCCCGACGGTCGGAAGAGGACGTAAGTACGATCTGAACATGCGGTCCACTTCGCTGGAAAACGTTCGAGACTATGACTGCGTGCTGATCGTAACAGACCATTCCGACTACGACTACGCTCACATTGTGCGCGAGGCTCAACTTGTAGTCGACACTCGGAACGCGACGCACGGTCTGCACTCACCCAATCTGGTTCGTTGCTGAGTT
>Ga0209698_10009171_pt1 | contig 10146 bp, 7 predicted proteins | sample LitLauG_LLR_2012_FD_187203 | JGI IMG/M metagenome (GOLD analysis project Ga0209698, IMG submission 187203) | Freshwater sediment microbial communities from Pennsylvania, USA - Little Laurel Run_MetaG_LLR_2012 (SPAdes) (version 2) | ecosystem: Environmental > Aquatic > Freshwater > Creek >... | reverse complement strand
CATCATAGTCGAACAGCGATTCGACGCCTTCGCGGTCGGAGAGGAAGTAAATCTTGTTGCCCACCCACATCGGCGAAGAGTCGTTGGAATCGGTGCGCGGAATCTTGGTCACGCTGGAATCGGCCAGATCGGCGATCCACAAAGGAGTGGCCCGGCCTCCGCGATAATTTTTCCAACTCTGGTTGGCGCGTGCCAGCGGCGAATAAACCAGATGCGACCCATCCGGTGAAAATGCGCCCATGGTCCCGGCCGGCAAAGGGAGCTCCTGGGGAAACCCGCCATTCAGGTCGACGGTGAAGAGGCGGGGCTGATTGTTGTGCGTGCTGCCTGCGTTGTAAAAGAGAACCCGCTTGCTGTCGGGTGTCCAGCCGGTGGCGATGTCCGGGCCGGGATGGTAAGTCAAGCGCTTAGGAACGCCGCCCGCCGCCGGGATAACATACACATCGGTGTTACCCTCGTAAATGCCGGTGAAGGCGATCATCGTGCCGTCAGGAGAAAAGACGGGACTCCCTGCTACGCCGCGGCTGGAAGTTAGCCGCGCGGCTTCCCCGCCTGAACGCGGCACACTCCAGAGATCTCCGGCATAGGCGAACACAATTTCGGTCTGGTTCAGCGTGGGGCTGCGAAACAGCGTGGCAGCCGGCAGAATCGAGCACAGCACAAGGAGCAGCGAGTACTTCATATGGATAGAGGATACTATTTTGGACGGCTGCTACGAACGATCCCATGCTTCAGCGAGGGCGACCCGCGGCGGGCCTCCCGGCGCGGATGGGACACTGCGGGCTCGAGTCCGAACTCCTTCGCTCAAACCTATCGCAGCAGTGTCCCCTTTTAGAGAGTGGGGCGTGGCTGTGAAGGTTGGGCCAGGCTTGGGCTAGGCTTCGGAACGCTCGCTCGTCGGCTTCGGCGGCTTGGCCGCTGACCGGTGGCGCCTATATTATTTTGCGATCCCGCTCAAGAGCGCGTAGACCCTGGCCTCACCGAGATGTTCCGCAATTTGCGCTTCCAGGGCGATGAAGATTCCGCGCTGTGTGGTTGTCTCGCCTCCGAACTGAATTTCATGGATAAGCAAGCCGCCGCGGGTGCTTTCCATCGCTTTTCGAACCGCGGAAAAACTCTCCGCCAGACTGAGGGACGCGGTGGGCTCCGATTCCATGGCAGCGCCGAGCAGCCGCTGGTTGCTGACGGCAATGGCTTGAAACACCTCGCGGAAGGAGCGCATTCCCGGCGCCGGCCGCCAATCCTGTTTGTCTTCCGGCACGTCCTTATAAAGATCCAGGACCTTGCGCTCGTAATCGTGCAAGGTCAGGAGCAGATCGGCGGCCGGCACTTCAGCCGGCACGTCTTCCACCGCCAGCAACTCGATGTCGAAAATCAGTTCTGCCCGCGCTGGAACTGCTGGCGGATTGCCGCGTACGCCGTACGCCAGTTGATACGGCAAAAACAGCCTCCGCTTTCCACCCACGCGCATCCCGTCGAAACCGAGTTCAAAACCGGCAATTACCTGCCGGCGGCCCGGGGTGAATTGGAATGGATGCTGGGAATCGGTGACCGCGCTGAACTGCTTTCCGTCGCGAAGCCAACCAGTGTAGACCAGACTGTAGCGCTGGTTGACCGCGGCTGCCAGCGGACCGGAGCCACGCCGCACCTCGATGTAGTGAACTTTGGGGCTCGCGAGAACCGGGCCTTTCACCTCCGGCACGGGCGCCGGCAGGCGAGGATCGAAGCTCTGCCCAAGCAGGCCAATTGAAAAAAGAATGTAGCAGAAAACCAGTCGAAGCATGGTTGATTGTAGCCATATCGGAAACTTCCCAGCCGCCGCGCCAAGACTTCCTTCCAACCCTTGTGTTTGCAGGAGCGGAGGAAATTTCACAATGTTCAAGTTCGCTTTCAGTATCTGTCTGGTTGCCGCCGGCGTTTCCGCCCAGGAGGTTTACACCTTCGGCATGGTTGGGATCGCCGAAGGACAAACGGCGCGGGTCAATGCGCTCAATCCCGGTGTTGCTCCGCCTGCTGTGGGTCGTCTGCACAGCGGAATTGACCTTTCTGGACGGCCAGGGAACGGTGCTAAAGTCGGCCACGGTGAGTGTCATGCCAGGAAAGGAATCCTACCTGGACGTGGTGGCCGTTAACGACCTCGCGCTTGCAGTTGACCAGCGCAAACAGATTCGCGCCACGGTCACGATCCCACCCGTAGTGGTTCCCCCACCCACTACAACGCCCACTTCCACGCCCATAAGCGCGGCGTGCACGCTTATCGGGACGCTGGAAATATTCGATACCGCCAGCGGCAAAACGCAGGTGGTCCTCGGAGGCACGCACCTGGTTCCGAGTCTTGCAGTGACGCCAACGCCGCTTACGCCGTAGGGGCGTCCTGCCGGGCGGGCAGACCATCGGGGACACGATGGCTGCCCGCGAAATAAGACAAAAGCCATGGAACTAAGGCGAATCGCCTACGTTGCGATACTGTGCGGCTGCCGATGAGTTTAACGAGTGGCAACCCTATCACAGACCTTGGTGCACGAGCAGGAAGAGCCCGAGCAACCTGCAAATGCTTTGAACTGCTATCTGTCGACGGTGGTGTCCGTGGCCGAATGTCTGGCAGCAACCTGTCCGCCCATTGGCCACGCCTACCGGGAGAGGCTGATGCGGTGGCCGCGGCGGCTTGGATTTGAAGCCAGCCAGAAAACCCTCGAAGAGAGCCGCTGGGCCCTGCGGTCGGAACTGCGCGATTTCAGTGAAATCGCCGGTGAATTCTTCCGCGAGGTTCCCACCCGCGCCCAGGTCATCAACTCCTTAGTCATGCGGGCGTCGGAACTGTTGCGAGAGCGCACCGAAACCTACCACAAGCTGGTGGATAGCCTGGCTGAGCGGCTGGAGGCTGGCGCGGAACTGGATGACCCCGAGGAATTCCGCAGGATGCTCCGGCAACAAGCCGCCGGATTGCGCTACCGGTCGGAATCCATCAATCGGGAAGTCGGCCAGTTGCTGGGTAAGATCAGCGAGGAAGCCGCTCTCTTCCAGCAACGGCTGGAAAATCCCGAATATCTGGCAATCACCGACGAACTGACCAGGCTTCCCAGCCGGGCCGGAGCCGTGCGCCAGGTGCGCTCTTTGCTCGAAAGCGGGCGCCAATTCTGTGTCCTGGTATTCCAAGTTAAGGAATTGGCAGCCGTTCCTCCCGACCAGGTGGATGCCGTCGTTCTGCGCCTCTCGCAACGCCTGGTTGAGCTGGTTCGGCCCACCGACATCGCCTGCCGGTGGTCACAGGACAGCTTCTTCGTGATCTTCCTCTGCGGCAAAGAGGAAGCCGAGCCCCGCGCCCTCCAGATCTCCACCGGCCTTATTGACAGCTATTTTGCAGTCAAAGACGGCCGGAAACAGCGCATCCGGCTGGAAGTAAATTGCGTGTTGACTGAACCCGAACCCGGAGCCGATTTTGAAGCCGTGGTAAAGGAACTGGGGCCCCGTTAATTTAACTAAGCGTTACGACCGTAGGCAGGACGAGAGTTCGCTCGATGACGTCGAGCGCATTGCAATCTAAAAAATATTTGGTGTATCGCTGGAAGGCCCCGAAACAGAGGACTTGGCGTTGGCGTTACCTTGTTTCGGGCGTTGAGCCGGGCTGGGGCTAAATGATTTAACCAACTCCTTGAGATCCATCCCGAAGCCCATAAAACTCGGCGTCAGAATGATCGCGTCTGAAACAGCACCCCCTATTCTTTAGGAGTGAGGACTTGGGCTTTGCAGCATGAATCCCTTTTGCGATCTGAAACTCCAGTAGGGCTTCTTGACGGCTGCGTCCTTGAAGATGCGCTCCATCAAAGAGACAACTTCCGTCGGGTCCTTTTGTCGTCGGCCATGCCGGGCGCAATGTCCGCAAACCGGTATCCTGGGGCCGTCTCTTTTTGAGTTTTCCCGGATGAATGGTCGAGATCAGCAAGGCGGGGAGCACAGCGTCGCCGTCCTCGCCGTCCACTGACTTGTTCGCTTCGCGGGTGGCTATAGTTTCGCTGCGTGTGTTGGGCGTGATGGGCGCGATGCTGTCCATCACAGCTGCGTACTCGGCCGCCAAGCAACTCAAGGAGTTCGGAGGTGATGGGGTTTCACGTACAAGACCAACATCGTGTAGCACAAGGCGCCCAAAGACCACCGGCCGGACGGACCCAAGCGAATTTTCTGGCCACGTGCAAGCGGGAGCACTCGCGCAAGCCGGAAGAACTGTACACCATTATTGAAGCTTGCAGCTATGGGCCGTATCTCGAGCTGTTCGTCCGGCACAGGCGGCCGAATTGGGATGCCTGGGGCAATGAGGTAGGCGAACGGGTGCTACGATAATTCTGATCCTCCACGAGGCAGGGCTGGTCATCCCATGAAACTTTCTGACAAGTACACGCTCGATAAAGGCCGGATTTACCTTACCGGCATTCAGGCGCTGGTCCGTCTCCCGATCGATCAAATGCGGCGCGACCGCCGGGCCGGGCTCAACACGGGAACGTTCATCACCGGCTATGAAGGCTCTCCGCTGGGAGGCTACGATCTTACGCTGGCACGGACCGGCAAGCTGCTCAGTGAATACAACATCCACTTCAAGCCGGGCGTGAACGAGGATCTGGCGGCCACGGCGGTGCTCGGCACGCAAATCATCGAGAACGTTGGAAAGACCAAAGTCGACGGCGTGGTGGGCATCTGGTACGGCAAGGGCCCGGGTGTCGATCGTAGCGGCGACATACTGCGCCACGGAAACTTATCCGGCTCTCACAAGAACGGCGGCGCGTTGATTCTGTGCGGTGACGATCACATTTCCAAGAGCTCCACCATACCGCACCAAAGCGATTTCACGCTGCTGAATTACGGGCTGCCATTTCTCTATCCGGGCAATGTCCAGGAGATTCTCGACTATGGGCTGCAAGCCGTAGCACTTTCGCGCTGGTCGGGCGCGTGGGTCGCGCTGAAAATGGTGACGGATGTGTGCGACGGCGGCGGCACCGTGGATCTCGATCCGGAGCGGCCGCAGATCCGCATTCCCGAAGGCTACCAGCGTTATACCGATTCGCGCATCGTCGCGCCCATCTCTCTGGCTCTGGAGCACGAAACCAACGTCCGGCGCCTGGAAGCGGCTCGCCAGTTTGCGCGCCTCAACAATCTGAACACGTTTTCCGGCACGGGACGGATCGGATTGCTGGCCACCGGCAAACCCTATTACGATCTGATGCAAGCGCTGCGCGATCTGGGTATCAAGGATGGAATCCGCATCGGCAAAGTGGGCATGCCCTTTCCGCTGGAGCCGGATTTCGTGCACCGGTTCGCAGACGGTCTGGACACTATTCTGGTGATCGAAGAAAAGCGCAGCTTCCTGGAAATGCAGATGCGCGAGATTCTCTACGATGCTCCGCAACGGCCGGCGATTCTCGGCAAATCGCACTTTCCCGCTACCGGCGAACTCGATCCGGACATGATCGCCACCGTACTGGCGCGCGTCCTTCAGGTGGACGTGAAGCCACGCAGTGCGGCGCCTTTGATGGCGAGAAAGGACGCTGTGCCGGCCCGGCCGGCGGCATTTTGCTCGGGCTGCCCGCACAATCGCTCCACCTTGTTGCTGGAGGGACAAGTGGCCGGCGGCGGCATCGGTTGCCACACCATGGCGATGCGGTTGAACGACCCCACGCGCGCCATTTCTTTTCTGACGCAGATGGGCGGAGAAGGCGCACCGTGGATCGGGATGTCGCCTTTTGTAGAGCGGACTCACGTGTTCCAGAACATCGGCGACGGCACGCTGTTTCACTCCGGCTATCTGGCCATCGAGGCTTGCGTGGCATCCGGGGTGAACATCACCTACAAGGTTCTCTACAACGGCCATGTGGCCATGACCGGCGGCCAGCACGCCATGGGCGCGCTGACGGTTCCGGCGCTGACGCGCAAACTGCAGGCGGAAGGCGTGGAGAAGATCGTGGTGCTGGCAGAAGACGTGGCTAAATATGCCACGTGGGGCGATCTGGCGTCTAACGCCGAACTGCGCGATCGCTCCGAACTTCCGCGCACGCTGAAGGAACTGGAAGAAATACCGGGCGTAACGGTCATGATTTATGACCAGGAGTGCGCGGCGGAAAAGCGGCGCCAACGATCCCGCGGCACCATGGAGGAACCGACCAAGCGCCTGGTGATCCACGAAGAAGTTTGCGAAGGCTGCGGCGATTGCGTCAAGCAAGCCAATTGCGTCAGTCTCAACCCGGTTCCCACCGAGCTCGGCCAGAAAATGCGCATTCACCAGTCTTCCTGCAATAAGGATTACTCCTGTGCGCTGGGCGATTGCCCCTCATTTATGACGGTGGACATCAAACCCGGCACTGGTCTGAAGCGGCGCTCGTTGCCGCCGGTTCCGGAAACTTCGGTGCCCGCGCCACGAGAGATTGTCAAAGCGGGTGATGGCTATCGCATAATTGCGCCCGGCATCGGCGGCACGGGCGTGGTCACCATCAGCGCTCTGCTGGCCACCGCCGGCTGGATTGACGGGCTGTCGGTGGCGACGCTGGACCAAACTGGGACGGCACAAAAGGGCGGCGCCGTGGTCTCGCATCTGCTGCTGAGCGCGCAACCGATCGCAGCGCCCGCCAAAGTGAACGGCGGCAACGCCGATCTGATTCTGGGGTTCGATTTGATCGGCGTCTCGCAACCGGAGAACCTCAAAACCGCGGACCCAGCGCGAACCGCCGCCATCGTCAACACCGATCTGGCGCCCACTATCGATACCATTCGCAATCGCTTCCAGATTGTGGGTCCGCAGCGCATGGTGGATGTGGTGAGCGCGGCTACGTTGCCCGGCCGTAGCGTTTTTGTAGACGCCAATCGTATGGCGGAAGGCCTCTTTGGCAGCCATCTGATGACCAACATTTTCCTGATGGGCGTTGCTTATCAGGCCGGCCTATTGCCGCTTTCCCTCGAGGCAATTGAGAAGGCGATCGAGCTGAACGGGGTGGATTTGGAACGCAATCGCGGCGCATTCACGTGGGGCCGAAAATACTACGAAGATCCCAAGTTCGTCGAAGCGCAAATCGCGCCCAAGGCCAGCGCGCGGAGTAAGCCGATTGACCGGGTGGCCGAACTGACCGCTTATCAGAATGCCGCCTACGCCCGCCAATACACCGAATTTCTCAGCCGTGTGCAGGAACCGGCGCTCCGTGAGGTGGTGGCCAAGTACTTGTATAAACTGATGGCGTATAAGGACGAGTATGAAGTGCCGCGTTTGTTGCTGAAGGCTGACTTTGAGCAGCGCGTGCGGGACATGTGGGAAGCGCCGGAATCGATTTCGTACAATTTGCATCCGCCGCTACTGCGGCGTTTTGGTGTGAATAAGAAGATTCGCATGGGCCGGACGCTGCTCTCGGTGCTGCGGCATTTCAAGTTTGTGCGCGGCACGGCGTTCGATATTTTCGGCTACAGCCCGCACCGGCGGCAAGAGCGGGCGCTGATCGGTTGGTATAAGAACCTGATCGAGCAGGTGCAGGCGAACCTGACGCCCGAGAATCTCCCGCAGGCTTTGGAAATTGCGGCTTTGCCTGATCAAATTCGCGGCTACGAACAGATCAAGGAACGCAATATCGAGACGACCAAACAGCAAGCAGCGGAGAAACTCGCGGTGTATTTGCAGCCCGCGCCGGTGCTGAGCGCGGAACGCTAAACGAAAGGGGATGCCGGTTGCGAATCCACTCCACGGCTCACATCGTTCGCGGCGCTCGTAGATACGCGACCATGGCTCAGTCAACCAAAACTACAACCCTGCTTTGGATCTTGCAGGCGCTGGCGGCAGTAGTCTTCCTCGCGGCGGGAGGCGCGAAGCTGGCCGGAGTCCCGCAGATGGTCGCAGTCTTCCAGAAAGTCGGCGTTGGCCAGTGGTTTCGCTACGTCACCGGCTTGCTGGAAGTACTCGGCGCGATCGGCTTGTTCGTACCGGGTTACAGCTTCTACTCGGCCGTACTGCTTTCGCTCGTTATGATCGGCGCGGTAATTTCACAATTCACGGTACTAGGCGAATCGCCGATTCCGCCGGTTGTGATGCTGCTGTTGACGGGTGCGATCGCGTATCTGAGAAAGCCCTGAAAAGCAACCGCTTGAGGCTCCGGAACTGGGGGAGGTTCTTGAACGGGCTCCCGGCGAAGTTAAGCCGGTTCCAACACATCGATTTGGTCCGGATCGCCAGCCAGCGTAGGCAGGATGCCGGTTGCGAATCCATGCTTCCACCAGCCGCTGATATTCCTGCGCCTTCTTTAACAGAAGTTCCGCTTCCGCTGGGGTAGCCACATCGGCCATGTCGTAATCGATCTGGTTGCGCTGGCGGCGGCAACGCTCAAAGTAGGACAAATGGGACGATCGAATGCTCCATGGCGATTTCCAGAGCCTCAAAAGCGGTCTGGTGGTAGCCCCATACCGACGACGCGGAAGCCTTCACAGGCGATCACCATTTTGGTGAGTTGCAGGACGGCGTTGTAGGAAGCGGCGATCGTCAGAGAGGCCCCTCGATTTTTGCGTCGGCGAGGTCGCGTTTTACTACGGCCCGCAGATCGCTCATTTCCCTCTGGCTGGTCTTGTGAACCTGCGGGTTTGCGCTTTTAACAAGTCTCGCCAGGTCATCGGCGGCGCCTATGAGGAAGAGAAGCTCAGTCTTCAGAACCGACGTGAGAAAGTGATTCTTCTCGTTTACCCTCTTCAGAAAATCAATCTTAGTGTATAGGGTTGGAGTGACGCTACGCCCCAACTGTCCTTCGAGCGACCGAAGAGGCAGCGCCAGATCGGCGAGAGTGCCTGCGCCGACGATCATGAGATCCACGTCGCTGGAGGACCATTCCTGGCCGGTAGCAATGGACCCGTAAATAAAAGCGAGATCGATTTTGGTTTGGAGCGGCCTGAGGGCGTCTCGAACGACATCGGCAAGACCGGCTATTTTTGCGAGTATCCGCTCGAGTTCCGGGAAAATGGGACAGGACCGGGCGGCCTGAAAGTAGACCCGGTTTCCGTCCTGCGCTGATCGAGTATTCCGGGGCCGGCGAACTGAACCAGTTCCCGCTGAAGACTCGACGCGTGCAGGTGACGCGCCAGTTGGCTGAAATACCAGCAGCGCTCCAGCTGCAAAAGGAGCGCCGCCCAGGCACTTTTCCTGGGACGAGCCCCAAAATCACGGTCACACCACCGCGTGGCCGGCTCCATGCGTCGCTGGGAATTCCAGGCAGGCCGGACGCTAAATACTCAGTAAGCCTCCCATGACCTTTGCCAGCGACTTGCTGTTGCGGACCTAGTATGCTGGAGGGCAATCATGTCTGACCAAATCACTCCCCGTCGCGAGGTTTTGCGCACCTTTGCCAAGGGCGCCATGGCGTTTACGGCCGTGTCTTACTCACGCATTCTGGGCGCCAACGACACGGTCCAACTGGGCGTGATCGGGACCGGAGAACGCGGCCAGTCCGTGATGTCCATTTTTCAAAAGAATGTCAAAGTCCAGGTGGCCGCCGTCTGCGATATCTGGGGCACGCGCGTCGACCAGGCGCTGAGCAAAGCGCCCGGCGCCAAGGGTTTCAGCGAACACCGCAAGCTGCTGGAAATGTCCCAACTGGATGCGGTGCTCATCGCCACGCCGGATCACTGGCATGCGGGCACGGCCATCGACGCACTGAATGCGAAGAAAGATGTGTACGTCGAAAAGCCCCTGACACTGAAGATCGAAGAAGGCCCGCGCATCGTGAAGGCGGCGCGCGTGAACGAGCGGATTTGCCAGGTGGGCATGCAACAGCGATCCGGCCTGCACTACATTCAAGCGCGCGAGGAGATTGTCAAAGCCGGCCGGCTGGGCAAGATCACGCTGGCGCGGACCTGGTGGCACGGCAACGGATACCATCTGCGAAAAGCGCCCGAAATCTTGCAGACCAAGCCGTCCAATCTCGACTGGGCACGCTTTCTGGGCCCGGTCAAGTGGCGCGACTACGATCCGCAACAGTACTGGAATTTCCGGGCGTATCTCGATTTCGGCGGCGGGCAAGTCACGGACCTGTTTACGCACTGGATCGATGTGGTGCACATGTTTCTGGAGCAGGACAATCCGGTTGCGGCATCGGCGGCCGGTGGTGTGTACGCGTATAGGGACGGCAGAACCGCGCC
>Ga0209698_10009170_pt1 | contig 10147 bp, 4 predicted proteins | sample LitLauG_LLR_2012_FD_187203 | JGI IMG/M metagenome (GOLD analysis project Ga0209698, IMG submission 187203) | Freshwater sediment microbial communities from Pennsylvania, USA - Little Laurel Run_MetaG_LLR_2012 (SPAdes) (version 2) | ecosystem: Environmental > Aquatic > Freshwater > Creek >... | reverse complement strand
CGTGTCCGGTGGCGGGGCGGTCACGCCGGTCCCGTCATCGGGCTCCGTGGGTCGGGAGGTCACTCGTGGGGTCGATGGCACACGCTCGACGGTTGCCGGCAACGCTTCCTGACAACGGCCGTCCCGCCGAACGCACCTCCGGAGCCTAGACGACCCGTCCGGCCGGGGGAACGCGCCGGCCGCTCAAGATTCCGCCGGGTATACCGACAATTCCAGGGAGGAACCACCTCGGGAACGAGAGCGACCTGCGCATGCCCACGACGCCCAGCCCCACCGCCCACCCCCTTCGGGGGGCGCAGCCATGATCTTCGTCGAGGGGGTCCGGCTGATCGTCGTGCTGCTGGGCGCCCTGCTGGGCTACGAGATCGGCGACCACGCCACCACCAACAGCAACACCCACGCGGTCATCGGCCTGATGATCGGCGCCGCCGTCTTCTACGTGATCGGTGGCGTGGCCGGTCGCATCCTCGACAAGGGGCTCCAGCGGGGCGTCCGGCTCTTCCGCAACAGCCCTCCCGGTGAGATCTTCGCGGCCACCATCATCTCGACCTCGGGCATGATCCTGGGCCTGATCGTGGGCATGGCCGTGGTGGCCGTGGTGCGCTCCGCCTACGCCCTGGTGCTGACCGCGGGGCTGGTCTGGATCCTGGCCGCCTTCGGGTGGCGCCTCGGCATGGTCAAGGGACGCCAGATCGTCGCCGCCTCCGGCCTGTCACGCATCCTGAGCCCGGCGACCCGCCCACTGCCCGGACAGGCCCTCCTGGTCGACGCCTCCGCCGTGGTCGACCGGTCGCTGGTCATACTCGGCCGCAACGGACTCCTTCCGGCCGGCCTCGTCGTCCCCCAGTTCGTGATCGACCACGTATCGGTCATGGCCGAGTCGCCCGACCCGGTCAGCTCCCGGCGGGCCCGACGCGGGCTCGAGGGACTGGAGGCACTCCGGGAGCAGGGCGTGTCCGTCGACGTCGCCAACGACGAGGTGCCCGAGGTCGACGACCCGACGACCAAGCTCCTGACCGTCGCCCGCCGCACCGGTCTGCGCATCGGGACCTGCTCCACCGTCGTGCGCGAGGCCGCCAGCACCTGGGAGCTGCCCGTGGTCAACCTCCACACCCTCACCACCGAGCTGTCGCCCGACCACGTGCCGGGCGAGCGGATGACGGTGGCACTGGTCAAGGAGGGGCGCCAGCCCCGGCAGGCCGTGGGCTACCTGCCCGACGGGGACATGGTCGTGGTGAACGACGCCAGCCACCTCGTCGACGAGGGGCCGGTCCTGATCACCGTGCTGTCCACGCGGCCCACCAGTCAGGGCGTCATGGTCTTCGCGAAACTCGCCTCGCCCACCGAGGTGGACGAGGCGAGTCCGTTCGAACACCAGCCCGGGTGAGCCCGCGGGGCCCGCGGCCCCGGGACCACACCGCGGCGCTCAGGAGGCGATGCCGATGATCGGCGCCGTCGTCCGGGTCCCGCCCTGGTTGCCGAAGTAGCCGGCGCCGTAGGCATAGACCGCGCCGGTCGACGTGGCCAGGGTGTAGCCGCCGTTCGTCCCCCCGGTGATCCCGACCACGTCACCGCTGGCGACGCCGGAGGCCGAGCCGAAGAACGGCGCACCGTAGGAGAAGACCCCGCCGTCGGCGGCGGCCAGGTAGTAGCCACTCCCGTCGGGCAGGGCGGCGATGCCCACGATGGGCGACACCAGCGACACGTTGCCGGCGGAGCCGTGGAAGCCGGCGCTGCCGTAGGCGAACACGCCGCCGTCGGCCGCCACCAGCAGGTACCCACCCGTTCCGTTGCCGGCGATCCCGACGATCGGGGCGTTCAACGGCTTGCCGCCCATGGAGCCGGCGAAGCCGGCGTCACCGTAGGCGAACACGCCGCCGTCGGCCGCCACCAGCCAGTAGCCCTTGCCGTCGGCCGTGGACGCCATGCCGACGATCGGGGCGTTGAGCACGGTGCCACCGGTCGAGCCGTAGAAGGTGGCGTCCCCGTAGGAGAACACCCCGCCGTCGGAGCCGACCAGCCAGTACCCCTTGCGGTCCGGCGTCGGCGTCAGCGCCACGATGGGCGCCGACAGGGCCAGGGCTGCGGGTGACCCGTAGGTCACGGCCGCCCCGTTGGTCAGGACCGCACCCGCCGAGGTCGCCATCCAGTACCCGGGGATGGCGATGTTGGCGGAGGGCGTGGCCGGCTGCGAGGGGCTGGACGCCGGGCTGTTACCCAGGGCGTTGTGCGCCACCACGGTCACCGTGACCGGGGTGCCGTTGGTCAGCCCCGTGATGGTGCAGCTGGTCGCCGGAGCGTTGACCGTGCAGGACAGCCCCCCCGGGGTCGCGGTGGCGGTGTACGACAGGATCGGGCTACCACCGTTGCTGCCCGGGGCCCATGCCGCCGTCACCTGGCCACCGGCCGAGGTGACCGAGGTGACCGTGGGAGCGGCCGGGGGTCCGGGCACCGTCAGGGTGAAGTTCTGCGATGCGTTCGGGCTGACCCCGTTGGTGGCGAGGATCACGATCGGGAACACACCCGTCGAGGTCGGCGTACCCGAGAGCGTGCCGTTGACGAAGGTGATCCCGGCGGGCAGGGCCCCGGTCTCCGTGTAGGTGGGCGTCGGGAACCCGGTGCCGGTCACGTTGAACAGGCTCACCGATCCGTTGGTGAAGGTCGCCGAGTTGGCCGACGTGATGGCCGGCGGCTGGTCGACCGTGAGGGTGAACGCCTGGGTCGCAGCCGTGCCGATGCCGTTGGAGGCGGTGATGGTGATGGCGTACGTGCCACCGGTGCCTGCCGCCGGCGTACCGGCCAGCGTGCCGTTCGTGGCGAGCGTCACCCCGGACGGCAGTGCACCCGTCTCGGCGAACGTCGGCGCCGGGTAGCCGGTCGCGGTCACCGGGAAGGTGCCGGCCGTGCCCACCTTGAAGGTGACCGAGTTCGCCGACGTGATCCCCGGGGCCTCGTCGACCGTCAGGGTGAAGCTCTGGGTCGCATCCGAGCCCACGCCGTTGTGGGCGGTGATGGTGACCACGTGGGTGCCCCCGGTGCCGGCGGCCGGCGTGCCCGAGAGCGTGCCGTTCGAAGCCAGCGTGACCCCGGACGGCAGGGTGCCCGCCGTGACCGCGAAGGTGGGCGACGGGTTACCGGTGCCGGTCACCGCGAAGGTGCCCAGCGTGCCCACGGTGAAGGTGGTGCTGTTGGCCGAGGTGATTGCCGGCGCGATCGGCGTGGTCGACACGGTGAGCGTGAAGCTCTGCGTGGCGTTGGGGCTGACCCCGTTGTTCGCCGTGATGGTGATCGGGTAGCTGCCGCTCGTGGAAGCGGCCGGCGTGCCGGACAGCGTGCCGTTGGAGGCGAGCGTCACCCCGGACGGCAGTGCGCCCGTCTCGCTGAAGGACGCCACCGGGTACCCGGTGGCGGTCACCGCGAAGGTGCCGGGCGTGCCTTCGAAGAACGACGTGGCGTTGGTCGACGTGATGGTCGGGGCCTCGTCGACGGTGAGGGTGAACGCCTGGGTGGCGTCAGGCGCCGTGCCGTTGCTTCCGGTGATGGTGACCGCGTGGGTCCCACCTGTGCCGGCGGCCGGCGTGCCCGAGAGCGTGCCGTTGGAGGCCAGCGTCACCCCGGACGGCAGGGTTCCCGCCGTCACCGAGAACGTCGGTGCCGGGAACCCGGTGCCGGTGACCGCGAAGTTGCCGGCCGTGCCGACGGTGAACGTGGCGGAGGCGGCGGACGTGATGGCCGGTGCCTGGTTCACGTTGATGGTGAAGGACTGGCTGGCGTTGGGCAGGGTCCCGTTGGCCGCACCGATGGTGATGACGTGCGCACCGGCGGTGCCACCGGCCGGGGTGCCGGCCAGGGTGGCCGTGCCGTCACCGTTGTCGGTGAAGGTGAGGCCGCTGGGGAGCGTGCCCGTCTTGGTGATGGTGGACACGGGGTTGCCCGTGGTCGTCACCGTGAAGGTGCCTGCGGTGCCGACCGTGAAGCTGGCGTTGTCGGCCGACGTGATGGCCGGGGCCACCGGTCCGGAGTTCGCGATCGGGACCGACCAGCGGGCCGGCGGCGACTGGTAGGCCGGGACCGGGGCGCCCTGGCCCTGGTTCAGGAACGAGGCGAGGTCCGTCGGATAGGCGTCGAGGATGAGCGTGCCGATGGTGACGACGTTGGTCACGACGACGAACTCGGTCTCGAACGAGCTGACCGTGGTGCCGGCGGCACCGGTGACCTTCCACTGTGCGGTGATCGAGGGGAGGCTGAGCTGCGAGCCACCCGGGATCTGGTCGCCGACGGTCAGCGACGTCTCGATGTACTCGCCCGAGGTGTGGAAGTTGCCGGTGGTGTTGGCGGTGCAGGTCCCCGACACGTACACCGCGGTGTCACACAGCGTCGCCGTGTACCTGCCCACCGTTGCCGGGTCACCGCCGGTCACGTTGAGTGTTCCGGGCACGAGGGTGACACCGGTCGGCACCGGCGTGATCGCCTGGTAGCCACCGATGCCCGACACGACGAAGCCGGAGTTGGTCGCCGGCAGGCCGGTCATCGGCGGCGCCGTGACCGAGGTGAACGTCGATCCGGGTGCCGCATTGGCCGGGACCACGACGCCGCCGCCGGTGTCGTTCACCACCGAGACGAGCAGGCCCGACGCGCTGAGCTGGTTGCCCACGAAGGCGCCGCCGGTCGACACCGCGTAGGTCATGGTACCGGTGGTGCAGGTCGCCTGGTTGGGTGCCGCGTCACAGATCTGGAAGGTGGCGGTCTGGGTCCCCGTCGTGGTGACCGAGGTCTTCCAGACGGTGTTCGCTCCCTCGATGTAGCTGGTGGGTGTGGCCTGGGCGGGCACGTAGATCAGCTGACCGCCGACGGCACTCACGTGGCCCGAGCCGGGCTGGACCGTGACGTTCAGGCTGTTCGGGTCGATGATGCCGCCACCGGTCACCAGGGTCTCGGCGTTGAAGCTCTGGGCCTGGTAGCCGACGATCGTGTCGGCCGTCGAGCACGGCGTGCCCGAGGTCGAGCACGCCGTCACCGCTCCGGCGAAGGGCACGGTGAAGCTGCCCGACGTACCGCTGGCGAGTGTGTAGTTCCCGGTGGTGAGTCCGTTGGTGAACCCGGTCAGGTACACCTGCTGGCCGGCCGTCCAGGAGCCGGTCGAGGTGATGGTGACCGCGGTACCCGCCCCGCCCACCTGGCTGACCGCGTCGACCGACGCCGGCGTGGTGGTCGTCGGGATGAGCACGGAGCCGGTGCTGGCGCCCGAGACGGTGCCGGCGAAGGGCACGGTGAAGCTGCCGGTGGCACCGGTGGCGATGGTGTAGGTGCCGGCCGTCAGCCCGTTGGTGAAGCCGGACAGCGCGACCTGGGCCCCCGCGTTCCAGACGCCGATGGCGGACACGGTGACCGGGGTGCCGACCCCGCCGGCCTGGGTGGCCGCAGTGGCGGGCACGGGCTGGCCGGCCGCGTTCGAGTAGGACGCGGTGCCCGGGGCCACAGCGAGGGTCGAGGCGTAGGTGAAGGTGTCGCTGGTGCCGGGGGTCGAGGTCCCGAGGCCGGTGGCCACGGTGACGTGGACCGTGCCGGCGACGCCGGCGGGTGCGACGGCGGTGATCGAGTTGAGTCCATTGACGGTGAACTTGGTGGCGTCGGTGGCGCCGAACTTGACGGCGGTCACCCCGGTGAAGCTGGTGCCGTTGACGGTCACCAGGGTGCCGCCACCGGTCGGACCGGAGGCGGGGTTGGTCACTCCGGTCACCCCGGTGACGGTGGGCGTGGTCACGTAGGTGAAGGTGTCCGACGACTGGCTCACGGTGGAGGTTCCCGCCGGGTTCGTGACGGTCACGTCAGCGGTGCCAGCCGACCCGAGCGGGGCGACGGCGGTGATCTGGTCGGGCGAGTTGACCGTGAAGCTGCTCGCCGGGGTTCCGCCGAAGCTGACCCCGGTCGCACCGGAGAAGTCCGTGCCGCGGACGGTCACCGAGGTGCCACCGGACACACTGCCGAGGGCGCCGGCCGACGTCGGCGACAGCGTGCCGGTGTCGGAGATGAACAGACCGCCGCTGAAGGCGATGGTGAAGCTGCCGGTTCCCCCGACCAGCACCGGGTAGACGGCGGCGGGCAGCTTGGAGAATCCGGCCAGCGAGACGAGCTGCCCGGCGGTGTAGGTGCCGGCGACCGTGATGGTCACCGGGTTGCCCGAGCCGGACTGGACGGCGGACGTGACCGGGACGAGGCCCGTGCCGGTGACGGCCGGGGCGACCCAGGTGTAGTTGTACTGGCACGCCGGGCCGGGGGACGCGGCCGTCGTGCAGGAGGACGTCTTCGACACGGTCAGGGCCGTGTTGGTGACGATGATGGCGGCAGCGGCCGTGCTCGACGCAGCGGCGGGCACCGTGACCGTCATCGAGGTGTTCGAGTTGACCGTGACGGCGGCGGCCACGCCGCCGACGGTGACGGTGGTCGTGGTGTTGTTCTTGGCACCGAAGTCGTTGCCGCACAGCTCGATCTTGGTGCCGCCGTCGGCCGTGCCGGACAGTCCGGTTGCCTGCGTGCCGGTGGACGGGCAGACCGCACTCTGCGGACCCACCGCGGTGATGGTCGGCGGGCCGGCCGCCGCGAACGCGCTGTCGACGCCGACGACCGTGAGGCCGGCCAGGCCGAGCAGGAGTGCGACGGCGATCTTTGCGACCGCGCCGACACGGGACACACGCGAAACGGACTGCTCCATTGAGCCAACCCCCAGGGTTTCGTCAAACTGTCTGCACGGACTGCCGCCGACATTCCCCCGGCGCAGCACGTGGGCCCGCGAATGCGGACGGCCTGACGGTAGGGGAAGTCAACACCGATTGCAAAGGCTTCCGGCGAAAATGTGCCCGGAGGCCGCAGAAGGGGGACTGACGGGGGGTCCCGTCCGGACGCGATGGAATCACCGGGCACCGGGGCACCCGCCGGGCCCGGACCGCCGGCGACCCGCTCAGGCGTCCTCGACCGCCTTGACCAACTTGGACAGCGTGTCCTTGGCGTCGCCGAAGAGCAGGGTGGTCTTGTCGTCGAACAGGAGGTCGTTGTCGATGCCGGCGAACCCGGGACGCATCGACCGCTTGAGGAAGATGACGTTGGCGGCCTCGTCGGCGTTGATGATCGGCATGCCGTAGATGGGGCTGCCCGGGGTGTTCTTGGCCGCCGGGTTGACCGTGTCGTTGGCCCCGACCACGAGGGCGACGTCGGCCGTGCCCATCTCGGGGTTGGCCTCGTCCATCTCCTTCAGCTCGTCGTAGGGGACGTTGGCCTCGGCCAGGAGCACGTTCATGTGCCCGGGCATGCGGCCGGCCACCGGGTGGATGGCGTAGAAGACCTCGACGCCGCGTTCCATCAGCAGGTCGGCCAGCTCCCGTGCGGTGTGCTGGGCCTGGGCCACGGCCAGTCCGTACCCCGGGATGATCACGACCTTCTGCGCGTAGGCCAGCAGCACCCCGATGTCCTCGGGCGTGCCCGACTTCACCTGGCGGGTCTCGCCGGCGCCGTCGGCGCCGCCACCGGCGGTGACCACCGAGCCGAACGCGCTGAACAGCACGTTGGACAGCGACCGGCCCATGGCCTTGGACATCATCCGGGTGAGGAGGATGCCCGATGCGCCGACCAGGGTGCCGGCGATGATCAGCAGGTTGTTGTTGAGGGTGAACCCGGACGCGGCCACGGCCAGGCCGGTGAACGAGTTCAGCAGCGAGATCAGCACCGGCACGTCGGCCCCGCCGATCGGCAGCACGAAGATGATCCCGAGGACGAGCGAGAGCACGGCGGTGGCGACCATCAGCGCCACGCTGTCCGTCAGCACGGTGGCGACGGCCAGACCCACGATGGCCACGCCCACCAACCCGTTGATGACCTGCTGGCCCGGGTAGGTGATGGGTCGTCCGGTGATGAGCTCCTGGAGCTTGATGAAGGCGATGGCGCTGCCGCTGAACGACACGCAGCCGATCAGCAGGCCGAGCATCCCCTCGACGATGGCGTAGGTGGCCGGCTTGGGAGCGCCGAGCGAGTGCAGGTTGGCGTCCGACAGGAAGACCACGATCGAGATGAGCGCAGCGGCACCGCCGCCCACGCCGTTGAAGATCGCCACCAGCTGCGGCATGGCCGTCATCTTCACCATGCGGGCCACAGGCACCGCGATCGCCGCACCCAGCACCATGGCCACGATGGCCAGGATCAGGTTGGTGGTGTGGTGGCTGAAATGGGCCTCGGGGTTGAAGAAGGTGGCGCCCACCGCGACCACGGCGGCGGCGGCGGCCAGGAGGTTGCCGTTGCGGGCCTGCTTGGGCGAGCTGAGGCCTTTGAGGGCCACGATGAAGGCGACGGCCGCCAGCAGGTAGATGAGGTTGATCCAGATGGTCAGGGTCACTTGGCACCGCCCTCGGCGTCGGCGCCCTTCGCCTTGGCGCGGCCCTGGTTCTCCCCGGGCTTGGCCTTGAACATCTCGAGCATGCGGTCGGTGACCGTGAAGCCGCCGACGATGTTGAGGGTGGCGAGCAGCACGGCCAGGAACCCGAGCACCATCTGGACGGTGCCCGACGCGGTGCCCATGACGATCATGGCGCCGACCAGGACGATGCCGTGGATGGCGTTGGAGCCCGACATGAGCGGCGTGTGCAGGATGCTCGGCACACGGGCCACGACTTCGTTGCCCACGAACACCGCCAGCACGAAGATCGTGAGGAACTCGAGGATCCCCGTGGTGTTGCTCATGACTCCCCCTGCTCGTTGTCGGCGCCGGCCGCAGCGGGCGCATCACTGGTGTCGGTGGCGGCCGGCTCCGGAGCCGGCTCTGGTTCCGGTGCCGGGACGCTCAGCCCGAGGGCCTCGGCCGTCGGCCCGTGGACGACGGTGCCGGCCCGTACCACGCAGGTGCCGGCGACGATCTCGTCGTCGAAGTCCGGGACCAGTTCGCCCTCCTTGACCACGAGGCCGAGGAAGTTGGCGATGTTGCGTGCGTACAGGAAGCTGGCGTGGGTCGGCATGGAGGCGGGCGGGTTGGTGAGCCCGACGACGGTGACCCCGCCGACGACCACGTCCTGGCCGGCCACCGAGAGCTCGCAGTTGCCGCCCGAGTCGGCGGCCATGTCGACGATGACCGCGCCCTCGGCCATCCCGTGCACCATGGCCTCGGTCACCAGGATCGGCGCCTTGCGGCCTGGGATCTGGGCGGTGGTGATCACCACGTCGGCCGCGGCCACCTCGGCGGCCAGCAGCTCCTGCTGCTTGGCCAGGTACTCGGCCGACTGCTCCTTGGCGTAGCCGCCGGCGCCGTCCTGGGTCTCGAGGTCGAGCTCGACGAACTTGGCGCCGAGGCTCTGCACCTCTTCCTTGGCGGCGGCGCGCACGTCGTAGGCGCGCACCACGGCGCCGAGCCGGCGGGCGGTGGCGATGGCCTGGAGGCCGGCGACGCCGGCGCCCATCACCAGGACCTTGGCCGGCGGAACGGTGCCGGCGGCCGTCATGAACATGGGGAAGAACTTGGCCAGGTGCTCGGCTGCGGCCAGGCCGGCGCGGTACCCGGCCACAGTGGCCTGGGACGACAGCGCGTCCATCGACTGGGCCCGGCTGATCCGGGGCAGGAGGTCGAGGCTGTACATCGTCGCGCCCCGGGCCGCCAGCGCCTCGACCACATCGGTCGACGCCAGGGGCTGGAGGAAGCTCATGACCGAGGCACCCTCGGGCAGCAGCGCCACCTCGTCTACGGACAGCGGCTGGACGTGGGCCACGAAGTCGGCGCCCGAGAGCGCCGTGGCGGCGTCGGGCACGACGGTGGCGCCGGCCGCCACGAAGTCCTCGTCGGAGAACCGGGCGTCGGCCGCGGCGCCGGACTGCACGACCACGTCGACGCCGGTCTTGGCCAGCTTTGCCGCCACCTCGGGGACGATCGCGACGCGATGCTCCCCGGGGCGCGACTCCTTGATGACAGCGAGTTTCACGGGCATGGGTATACCAGGCATTGGGGGGACACCTTCCACTCCGGCCTGGCCGGGGAGCGGGGTGACGGGAGACGCGCCATCGTAGCCACCGTGGGCGGCCGGGTCCGTGGGGTGCTCCGACGGGCGGCGGCGACGGGTCGGAGGCGGGTCGGGCGCCGGTCCGGGCGGACGGCCCGGGAGCGCCCGCTCGGCAG
>Ga0209698_10009169_pt1 | contig 10147 bp, 8 predicted proteins | sample LitLauG_LLR_2012_FD_187203 | JGI IMG/M metagenome (GOLD analysis project Ga0209698, IMG submission 187203) | Freshwater sediment microbial communities from Pennsylvania, USA - Little Laurel Run_MetaG_LLR_2012 (SPAdes) (version 2) | ecosystem: Environmental > Aquatic > Freshwater > Creek >... | reverse complement strand
GTAGACCTTTGCCACCGAACGGAAAAGCACATCCACGGCCGGGCGGCAGTGATTCTCGGGCGGACCCTGGCTGAGCCGAAGCGTGGGCGCACCCCCGGGGACCGACGGCGGCTGCGCTTCAAGGTGCCAGTTCCCACGGGCGATCGAGATGGTTCCGGCGCAGATCGGGTCGCCGTCGCTGGCCTCGCGCACTCGCAGGCGGCAGCGGCTGTTCAACCGCTCGGCAAATAGGCGTGTGAAGAGCTCGGGCATATGCTGCACGATGAGCACCGGCAGCGGGAAGCCGGCCGGCAGCGCCGGAAGCAGAACATCGAGTGCCGCCGGGCCGCCCGTAGAGACGCCAATGGCGACAATGGACGGGGTCGATGTAATTGGCTGCGGCCTGAAGGGCGCGTGGTTTGAAAACAATGCGGACGAAATCGGAGATGGGCGCGCTGTTCCACGAGAGACGGGCCGGGGGCAATCGGACAAGCTGCCGCTCGACTGGTTTGGAGTAAGTCCGCTCGATTGTCTTATCAGGGCGTGGATCTTTGGAATCAGATCTTGAGCCAGTGCCCGGGTTGCGGCCTCGCGCCCGGATTGTCCGGCCGGCTTGGTTACGTAATCGGAAGCGCCGCTGGCAAGTGCTTCAACGGTGACCCTGGCGCCACGCTGGGTCAATGAACTGCACATGATCACCGGCATTTTGTGTCCCCGTTTCCGCAACTCTCTCAGGGTCACAAGCCCGTCCATCACCGGCATCTCCACATCCAGCAGAATCAGGTCGGGGCGATCGAGCGGCAAAATGGTGAGGGCCGAAGCGCCGTCAGCCGCGGTTCCGGCGACTTCAAGCCTCTCATCGGAGGTGACGACCGAGCGCAGCAGGCTGCGCATCACTGCGGAGTCGTCGACGATGAGTACGCGTGCGCGGCGGTTTGGCGCCATCGGTCGAACCTCGATTCAGGCCTCGACCAGGCCGAGGATGGCAAGTTTTTCGTTGATGGCTTCATCGTCGAATGGCTTCATCAGATATTCGTCGGCGCCGGCATCGAGGGCGCGCACGATGAAATCGTTCTCCGCCTCGGTCGTCACCATCATCACCTTCACGCTGTTGAAGCCTTCCGCGCGCAGCGCCTTGAGCATCTCCAGCCCATTCATCACCGGCATATTCCAATCCACCAGCGCAAGGTCGAACGTGGGCTCTCCACGCAGCAGGACTAGGCCGGCCAGGCCATCGGCCGCTTCCTCGCATTCGATCCCTTTTTCTTCAAGAAGGCCGCGCAGAAAGCTCCTTACGAATCGGGAGTCGTCGACAATCAGTGCCCGCATGGTTACCTCCCTTGCCCCGGCTTCTAGCCTTTAGCTTCCAGCTTCCAGTCTGCTGTCCCTAATGTCCATAACATGAAATGGACTGTCATCCTGAACGAAAGGGGCCCCAAACGCTTTTCAGTTTGGGGGTGGTGAGTCGAAGGATCTGCTTTTGTCCCTTCGCTATTCTCACTAGCAACTTCTGGGACACCACACTAACTCCTGGCCATTCACCGCCAGTCCCCAGCTTCTATCCGATACCTCTGTTCCACCTACTTCGACTTTCCTCGTTCACCTGTCCTGCAAATGCAAAGCTAGCAGCTAGCAGCTGGAAGCTAACTTGCCTGGGCCTGGCTCAGACGCACCGGGTCAAGCCGTTCGGGATCAAGCATGACCAGGAGACTGTCTTTGAGCTTGTATGCCCCGGCAAAAAGTGTCTTGCTGCGCTGATTCAGAATCGACGGATTGGGCTCATGATCGGTCGGAGAGACGGTAAGCACTTCGCCCACCGCATCCACCAGAAGGCCGAAGCATCCCCCGGCGGACTCCAGGACAAGAATGGCCTGGGCGCCGTCTTTGGCGGGCAGGTCCAGCACTTGACGCAGACTCACAGTGGTCAGCACGTCGCCGCGGTAGTGAACCAGTCCACCCACAAAAGCCGGAGCGAGCGGAACCGGCTGCGGCCGCACCGAGCCCACAATCTCCAGAATGTGGGAGATCGGCACCCCGAACCACGTCTCAGCCAGCCGCACCGAGCAGACCTCCACCAGCGCGGATTCCTTTTCTTTCCGATATGAAACCGTTGATGTGCTCATGACACCGTCTCGGCCCTCCGATTCCATTCCTCGCGGGCATTTTCACTCGCCGGAAGAGGTTGTATGCCGGCCAGATCAACGATGCCCGTAACGTGATCCTTGAGCAGCGTAACGCCCCCGGCGCGCTGGCTCGTTCCGGCCTCGAACAGCTCGCCGCCCGCGGCAACATCAAGTACGTGGGAAACCGCGATCCCCACGTGACGATTGCCCTCGCGGCAGACGACGACAATAATCCTGACTTCACGATCGGACTGGCCGGCAGGATTGGCTTCCGCCGCGGCCAGCACCCCGCCCGCATCCTCGACCGGCATCAACTGGCCTTCGAAGTTCAGCACCGGCCGATACCCGATGTACTCGATGCGCGAGAGCGGGATTTGCTCGATGCGCAACACCTCGGCAAGCGGCACCGCGGCACGCCTCCCGCCAGCTTCCACCAGCAGATACTCCATGCCGTTTGCGGCGTTGCTGCCCGCCCCCTCTCCGGTTGCGCCCGCACACTCCCGGTCGGCGACGATCGTTACCCCGGCCTTCATCGCGATTGCTCCCGGATCGAGAATCAAGGCCAGATCGGCGTTGCCCAGCACGGTTGCGCCTGAGTAGAGGCCGATCCCTTTGAGCACCGCGGAGAGCGGCTTCACTACAATCTCTTCCGGATCGGCCAGTCCGTCCACAACCAGGCCGTATCGGCGGCCATCGGCATCGAGCACGGCGATAAAGTTGTCCCGCTCCGATGCGGATCGTTGCGCCTCGTTCGGCATCAGCAGGCGATCGAGAAACACCAGAGGAAGCAGCTTGCCGCGCAGCCGGTAGAGCGGCGCGCCTTCGATCCACTCGATCGACTTGGCGGCCTGCTCGGCCGGAATGTGGACCAATTCGGAGAGCGAGCCCTGCGGCAAGGCAAAGCTCTGGTTGACGCTGCGCACAATGAGCGCTGGGATAATCGCCAGTGTCAGCGGAATGCGCAGCCGCAGCGTAGTTCCCTTGCCGGTGCGCGAATCAATCTCCACCTTGCCGCCGATTTTCTCCACGTTGGTGCGCACCACGTCCATCCCGACGCCGCGACCGCTTACGTTGGTGACTGCGGCGGCGGTCGAGAAACCAGGGAGAAAGATCAGTTGCAGCAGTTCGCGCTCACCCAGTTGCGCGGCCCGGTCCGGAGCAATGACACCGCGTTCGATCGCCTTCTGGCGCACCTTGTCAACGGCAATGCCCGCGCCGTCGTCGGAGACTTCAATGATGACGTGGCTCCCCTCGTGGCTGGCGCGCAGCTTGAGCGTTCCCTCGGGGTCCTTGCCGGCCGCCTGGCGAATTTCCGGGGGTTCAATGCCGTGATCCAGCGAGTTCCTTACCGCGTGCGTGAGCGGGTCCTTGATGGCTTCAAGCAGGCTTTTGTCGAGTTCGGTGTCCTGACCCTCGACCTCAAGGCGCACGCGGCGGCCCAGCGACTGGGAAAGGTCGCGGACAATGCGCGGCATCTTGGAAAAGATGTTTGACACCGGCTGCATCCGCGCTTTCATCACGTTCTCGCGCAAGTCGGCCGTCACCATGTCGAGCCGGCGCGACAGCAGGGTCATCCGGGGATCGGCGGCAGTTGCCTGCAGAACCTGGTTGCGCGTGAGAACCAGTTCGCCCACCAGGTTCATCATTCGGTTCAACAGGACGATGTCGACACGAAGGGTACTTTCGGCTGCGCTCCCGGCTATTGCCCCCGTTGCCAGGGCGCGAGGGCGAGTTCCCTCCGTCTCGGTGTCGGCCGCGGAAGCCTTGATGGAAGCTTCCAAAGCTGCATTCGCAGGCTCCGCTGATGGTCCCGCTTCCACCAGTTTTGCATGAATCGCGTGTGGCGCCTCATGCGGCGGAGATGCAATTGAACCTGCATTGGCCGCTTCGACGCACGCCTTCATTTGGGCCGGCTGCTTTCTATGGCTCGGCGCCTGCAACTCTGCCAGCATTTCGATCAGCTCCGCGTCCTCGCCCTCTCCCTCGCTGGCCTCGGTTTCAATCGACTTGAGAATGGACCGAAGCCCGTCCAGTAGTTGCAAAAGGCCGGTGATAATTCGCCGGTCAGCAACCAGCTTTCCATCGCGCAGCATGCCCAGCAGGTTTTCACCGGAGTGGGCCAGTTTCTCCAGACGCTTGAACCCCAGGAACCCCGTCGTTCCCTTGATCGTATGCACCGAGCGGAAGATATCGCCTAGAAGGGCCGCATCCTGAGGCCGTGCCTCAAGTTCGGTCAAGCACCGCTCCATGCGGTCCAACCCTTCCTGGCTCTCGATCAGGAACTCCCGCGTCAGTTCATCCATTGCGCCCACTCATCCGGCCGCGCGGGAATCCGTGTCTTCCGGCGCGACATGTACTCAAAGTCCTTATCGGATGGAAGGGGGCCAACTTGAGAAAACAGCGATTGGAGACTAGGGAACAAGCGCCACCCCAATGTACAGAAATAGCGCAGATGCTTTAGCCTCATCTCTCAGGCCATGTGGAGAAATTAATCACGATGAATACGAACAACACGCCGGCCGCCGCCGATGTGGCAATGGAAGCGCTCCTCGAACTGGCACGCCAGGCTGCGCTGCTTTCCTATTCCCCTTATTCGGGCTTTCGGGTGGGCGCTGCGTTGCGCTTGACCAGCGGCGAAGTTGTCACCGGCACCAACGTGGAGAACGTCAGCTACGGTCTGACGATCTGTGCCGAGCGGTCGGCTCTTGTGCGGGCCGTCTCCCAATTCGGGCCGGAGATTCGGATTGAGGCGGTCGCCGTGGTCAACCTGAACCATGCGGCCAGCCCTCCGTGTGGCGCCTGCCGCCAGGTCCTTGCGGAGTTCATTTTGCCCGCCGCCCCTGTGGTGTTTCCGGCCTCTGACGGCTTGCGAACCATGGCGTTTTCAGAGCTGCTGCCACTGGCCTCAGAGATGAAACTGCTTCGGTAAATCCATCGCTCAGCCTTGGAAGACCACGGTTGAATCACCGGGAACAATGCGGGGAGCCCCGGTGTCTAAAAGCGTATGTTCGAAGAGACGAGCCTGGGCGAATCGCGCAACCAGATCACCGACTGGGTCCTGCGCGGAGGAATCGCAATGGCTTTTGTCCTCTTCGGCGCTGAGAAGTTCCCCTCGAATTCCGCAGGCCCATGGGTCAAATTGTTTCAGCAGATCGGCATCGGACAGTGGTTCCGGAGTTTGACCGGCTTCTTGGAAATTCTGGGCGGCGTTTTGGTCCTGATCCCATGGACGGCGCAGGCCGGCTTGGCTCTTCTGGCCGTGACCATGGCTTCGGCTGCCTTCATCCTGGATTTCGTCATCCGCCGTCCGGCAGACAGTATTCTCTCCACCGGTTTCTTCATCCTTCTGGCAGCTTTCTGGTGGACTCGGCGAAGCCATTAATCCACGCAGGCCGATGACCTCATTCCTGTGAGCTTTGCCACTTATGGAGCGTAGAAGCGATACCGGATCGTCCAGTGCGCGGTTTCGCCCGGTGCGACTTTGATGTGAACGTATGCCTCCGGGCAGATCGTGGTGCGGATCGACCAGAAGTTGAATCGCGAAATAGGCTGATCGCCGGTCTGCTCGACGCCGACCCCCGTCTTACGATTTTCAACAACGAGATCGTAGCTCGAAACATCGCTCGAATAGCCGGTGATAAAACTCATGGCGCTTTGTCCGGTCTCCAATTCGCGATCGTAGACAATCTGCTTGCCTTCAACTCTTGCCCCGTTCCCAAGATCTTTTGCCGCCGTTGGTTCAAACGGAAAGCGCACCACCATGTCGGGCCCGGTGGGTGCGTTGTCGAGAACGTAAAAATCGTGATTGTAAACCTGCGTCTCGATGGTTTCCGTACCCGTGTTCTTCAACTCATGACGGAGGATCATCACCGGTTCCTGCTTGTCGAGCAACAGGGTTTTCTTGTAGTCATAGGCGATGCCGATGGGAGACTTGAGTTTCTGTTCGAACCAGGCACTTGATTCTCCAGTGTGAACGGTCCATTTGCCCCCATCGATCAGCGGATAGGTTTCGCCGAATTTGTAGGGAACGTCTCCCGTCCTGCGCAGCACGCCGACGCCAATCTTCACGAATGGTTCGCCCGGTTTGGCCTGGTCGTATTTCAACGCGCCTTCCCCGTCGCCGGAACGGAACTCCTCGACCGGACCGGAGATGGCGTCGTTGAGCAACGGATCGTAATGAGGAAACCAGACGCCGAAATAAGTGTGGCCCTTGTAGGCAAGGCACCCAACCACGCCGGACCAGTCGAAGCGCGAGGCGCGGTAGTAGCCATTTTTCGCGTCCGGCAAGTAAAGAATCGCATTCACAGTGCCATTCGATATGGAGGCCGTTGGATAGCTCGCCTGCCCATTTGTTTGGCAACTGCGCGACGAAGCATCGCTCGGGACCGCTTGCGCGGCCCCTGTCGCACTCGCCGTCATGACCCAAAGAAACAGCCCAAGAGGCGCATACACCAATAAGTGGTGACTGGCATTTTTCATTTCGTTCAACCCGGCTTTCTTTGTTGTCGATTGGTTCCCCGGACGCACTTTGCGCGTAACTAACCGCAGGCCTGAAGCTCAAAACCCCTGCGGCTTCGGATTCTTCCACAACCTGACTCTTCGGTCAATCCAGCGACATGCCACTTTGAGCGCCGCAGGTAATCTTTCATGAATCGCCGCTGCTTGCGATAATCTCTACTGTCGACAAATTGAGGCTTTGACCGTCATGCCCAATTCAAATCCTGCCCCGGTGCACACCGTTGACCTCATTCGGAAGAAGCGCGACGGCGGTGTTCTGGATGAGCGCGAGATTGGCTTCCTCGTGAATGGCGCGGCCTCGGGTTCGATTCCACTTGAGCAGTTGTCTGCGTGGCTCATGGCCACCTGGCTCAATGGACTTTCCCTGGACGAAACGCGGGCGCTCACGTTGTCAATGCGCGACTCGGGCGAGAAGTTTTCGCCGGCACGGCTGGGCAAGAAGGCCGTGGACAAGCACTCGACAGGCGGCGTGGGCGACAAGACAAGTTTCCTGGTTGCGCCGCTGGCCGCAGCCTGCGGCGTGGCCGTGCCCATGATCAGCGGACGCGCTCTGGGACACACCGGCGGCACTTTGGACAAGCTGGAATCGATTCCCGGCTTTCGCACCGCCCTGACGCTCGCGGAATTTGAAAACGTCCTGCTGAAATGCGCCGCGTCGATCGTGAGCCAGACTCCGCAACTCGTGCCGGCAGACCGCGTATTCTACGCATTGCGCGACCGCACGGCGACTGTGGAAAACCCGGGGTTGATCTGCGCTTCGATCCTCAGCAAGAAGCTGGCCGCCGGCCTGGATGCGCTGGTGCTCGACGTAAAGACGGGCTCGGGAGCCTTTCTGCCCAGGCCAGAGGACTCTGAGTACCTCGCGGCCCTGATGGTGGCAACTGCCGAAGCCGCGGGGACACGCACCGTGGCGCTGCTGACAGACATGAGCCAGCCGCTGGGTTCGGCCGCCGGAAACTGGATTGAGCTGGTGGAAGCAGTCGAACTGCTCCGCGGCAAGCGTCCCCAGGAGAGTGAGGACCTGCGCGAGCTTTCGCTTGAGCTGGCCGGATGGATGATTCACCTGGGCGGACAGGCAGCAACGCCACGCGCCGGCTATGCGCGCGCAGAAGCCGCGCTGGCCGATGGCTCAGCGTTGAAACTCTTTTTCCAGATGATCGCGGCCCAGGGCGGCGAAACTTCTGTGTTCATCGATCCAGTTGGTTTTCACAGACCGGCCGCGACCGAAGTTGTAGCCGCATGGGACCGCGGTTTCGTTGCGAAAATGGACACAACTGCGCTGGGCTGGGCGGTGCAGAGAACAGGAGCAGGTCGCGAAAGGGCAGGCGAGCCCGTCGATCCTCATGCCGGCATCGTGTTCCACGCACGATGCGGCGCATTTGTTGAGAAGGGACAGCCGCTGGCTACCGTTTATGCCACAAATACTTCATTGCTTGCGGAGCCGGTCGAGATTCTGAAACAGGCAATTCGGTTCTCGAAGACTCCGCCCGAGCCTGTCGATCTCGTGGGCCGCATCTTTACCCGCGAATCCGCGGAGGAATTCCTGCGCAATACTGTAAGGTAGTCGAAGTACAGCTTCTAACCTCTAGTGTGCTGTCCCTGAAGTCCATAACATAAAATGGACTGTCATTCTGAGCGAAAGGGGCCCCAAACGCTCTTCAGTTTGGGGGTGGTGAGTCGAAGGATCTGCGTCTATCCTTTCGCGGTTTTCACTAGGGACTACTGGGACACCACGCTGGCCTCCAGCTCTTAGCTTCCAGCTATCGGCTGTCAGCTTCTCGGTATACGTTTCGTCACTGCAAAAAACCTCGGAAGAGCGCAATGACCTTCGGGCCGCAATCACGAACTAGGAGCTGGAAGCTGGAAGCTGCTTTTAGGAGGCGCTGCATTGGTTCGATTCACCGGAGTGCTGGGAATTCTCGCTGTGCTGCTCGCAGCCTGGCTCGGGTCCACTAACCGCAAGCAGATTCGCTGGCGCACCATCGCCTGGGGGTTGGGTCTGCAGGTGACCTTTGCCTTTCTAGTGCTGCGCTTCGACTATGGACAGCGCGCGATGAGCTGGGCAGGCGGCGTGGTTACCAATATGCTCGCTGCCACATTCGCCGGAACGCGCGTTCTTTTTGGCCAGCTCGGCCTTCCCAATTCCGGGGCGTTCGGCAATCTGCTTCCTCCCAACTCGGGCTCCATCTTCGCCTTCCAGGTGTTGCCGACAATCATCTTCATCTCCGCGTTCTTCGCGGTCCTCTATCACATTGGAGTCATGCAGATCATCATCCGCGCCATGGCCTGGGTCATGCTGAAGACGATGCGCATTTCGGGCGCGGAGAGCATGAACGTCGCCGCCAGCATCTTCATGGGACAAACTGAAGCGCCCCTCACCATCCGGCCGTTCCTGTCGAAGGCCACGCGCAGCGAACTTATGGTCATCATGACCAGCGGCATGGCGCACGTCTCGGGCGGCATCATGGCCATGTATATTTCGCAGGGAGTGGAGGCGCGGCACCTGCTCTCGGCCGTCATCATGACTTCGCCGGGCACGATTCTGATCGCTAAAATGCTGGTGCCGGAGACCGAAGTTCCCGCCACCGAGGGCAGGGTCGTTATTCCCAAAGACGAGTTGCACGCCGAAGAAAATCTGATCGGCGCCATTGCGCGCGGCACCATCGACGGCGGCAAGCTCGCTATGAATGTGGCCATCATGCTGATCAGCTTTCTCGCCCTGGTGGCGCTGCTCGACAGCCTGCTTGGCTGGGTGCACGGCGGAGTGCCGTGGATCCCCGGCTCGCTCGGTCAGATACTCGGCTACCTGTTTGCGCCGGTAGCTTGGCTTATCGGCGTGCCGTGGCACGACTGCATGGCCATTGGCAACCTGCTGGGCACACGCATGGCGCTGAATGAAGTCATCGCCTACATTTCGCTTGGAGCGCAGAAGGCGTCGCTTGCTCCGCGTTCGTTTACGATTGCGACGTTTGCGCTGTGCGGGTTTGCGAACCTGGGTTCGATCGGCATGCAGATCGGCGGCATCGGCGCGCTCGTCCCGGAGCGGCGCAATGACCTTGCAAAGCTCGGCGTGCGGGCTATGCTTGCCGGCACCATGGCAAACCTCATCTCGGCGTCCATTGCCGGGATCTTTCTCGGGTAGGTGCAGGAGGCGGGATTGAGATGGGCTGCCGCGTTGACCGCGCTTGCATTCACTTGCGCGTGTGTTGCGATTGAGGCGCAGCACGCCTATGCAGGTTTTGACCGAAATGACTATCCCGGCGACGCCGCGCTTCCGGCCCTCCGCAAGACTTTCTTCTATACCAGCTATTGGCTGAACAATCCGCCGGGAGAGCAGCAGAACAGTTGGACAGGCAAGCGCGCTTTGCTGAAGCAAAGCGGATTTGGGTTTTTGGTGCTGTTCAACGGACGCACCTATACGGAGTTGAAGGGCGCGGACGCGGCTGCTATTGGGACCGCCGATGGAAAGGCCGCGGTGGCCGCGGCGGCGCGCGAAGGATTTCCTGCGAATGTGATCATTTTCCTGG
>Ga0209698_10009168_pt1 | contig 10148 bp, 9 predicted proteins | sample LitLauG_LLR_2012_FD_187203 | JGI IMG/M metagenome (GOLD analysis project Ga0209698, IMG submission 187203) | Freshwater sediment microbial communities from Pennsylvania, USA - Little Laurel Run_MetaG_LLR_2012 (SPAdes) (version 2) | ecosystem: Environmental > Aquatic > Freshwater > Creek >... | reverse complement strand
GGACCGGGGTGCGCGCCGCGAGGGCGCGGGGGGCCACCAGCCGGGCGAGCACCCCGTCGTCCACCCAGCGGGTGGCGCCCAGCGCGAGGCCGTTGTCGAAGACCGAGTCGGTCTCCCCGGACGCGTGGACGACGGCGAGCCCCGGTGCGGGGACGTCCGGGTCGGCGGGGTCGCTCGCCAGCACCAGCGGCAGCGCACAGAGGCGGTCACCGACCCGCGTCGCCCCGTCCGGCGCCGCGAAGACGCTGGCCCCCTCCAGCGCGGGGCGCGCGCCCGCGGCCAGGTAGACCCAGGTCAGCAGGTCGGCGACGGCGGACGGGGCGAGCAGCACGTCGTGGTGGCCGGGGGGCACGCTGGCGGTGCGGGCGGCCCAGCCCAGCCGACGCTCCAGCTCGGCGTCCATCGCCGCAACGTCCAGGTCGGCGAGCCGGGTGCCGTTCGCACCTACCCACGACGAGCGTGTGCGGGCGTGGGACTTGCCGGTCATCTCCAGCCGGGCGTCGGACTGGTCCAGCCGCGCGGCGAGCCCCGCCGTCGTGGCCAGGTACGTGCTGGTCACCCCCTGCTCGGCGTAGCCGAACAGCTCGCGGCCCCGACCCGCCGCGCCCGCCAGCACGTCTCCCAGCCGTGGCGCCAGGTCCGCCAGGTCCTCGGGACCCACCTCGGTGGGCGGGGCCCCCAGGTCGCCGCCGTGCCCCGGGGGCAGCGCACCCAGGAGGGCAGCGACGTCCTCGGCGGGGGTGGCGCGACGTGCGTCGCGGCGGGCGGCCGCCACCAGCGCGGCGACGGCCTGCGCACCGTCGAGGTCGCCGGTCACCGCCAGGCTCGCCGTCGCGGTGCCCTGGCCGCCGTCCACGGCCGCGATCACCGTCAGCGCGCGGGCCCGGGTCGCCCCGTCGGTGGTCAGGCCGTTGGCCGCCCAGCGCAGGTTGACGCTGGACTGCTCCTCGACGATGGCGACCAGCCCGTCGCCACCGGCCGCGCCGAGCGCCGCGTCCAGCACCTGCTCGGGCGTCACGCCGCCCCCTCGCTCGCGGTGTTCAGCACGCGCACCCCGCGAAAGAGCGCGGCGGGGCTGCCGTGGGAGACCGCGGCGACCTGCCCGGGCTGGGCCTTGCCGCAGTTGGTGGCCCCGGCCAGCAGGTACGTGGCGGGACCGCCCACCGCCTCCATCGAGCCCCAGAAGTCGGTGGTCGTGGCCTGGTAGGCGACGTCGCCCACCTGGCCGGCCAGCCGACCCGCACGGATGCGGTAAAAGCGCTGCCCGGTGAACTGGAAGTTGTAGCGCTGCATGTCGATGGACCACGACCGGTCCCCGACCACGTACAGGCCGTCCTCCACCCCGGCGATCAGCCCCGCCAGGTCAGGCCCGGTCGGGTCGGCGGCCAGGCTGACGTTCGCCATCCGCTGGATCGGCATGTGGCCGGGGGAGTCGGCGAACGCGCAGCCGTTGGAGCGGGCCAACCCGGCGCGCGCCGCGGTCACGCGGTCCAGCTGGTAGCCGACCAGCACGCCGTCGCGGACCAGGTCGAAGGACTGGGTGGCCACCCCGTCGTCGTCCCAGCCCGTCGTGGCCAGACCGTGGGCGACGGTGCGGTCCCCGGTGACGGTCATCGCCGCGCTGCCGTAGCGCAGGCTGCCCAGCTGGTCAGGGGTGGCGAAGGAGGTGCCCGCGTAGTTGGCCTCGTAGCCCAAGGCCCGGTCCAGCTCCGTGGCGTGCCCGACCGACTCGTGGATCGTCAGCCACAGGTTCGTGGGGTCGATGACCAGGTCGTAGCGCCCGGGGGTGACGCTGGGGGCCGCGATCGCCTCGGCGAGCAGGGCCGGCAGCGTGGCCAGCTCAGCGGCGAAGTCCCAGCCGTCCCCGTCCAGGTACTCCAGCCCCCGCGCGGTGGGCGGGGCCACACTGCGCTGGGAGGCGAAGGGGCGGGCGCCGTCCGACAGCGCGATGACGGTCAGGTCGGGGTCCAGGCGCACCCGCTGCTGCAGGGTGCGGCTGCCGGCCAGGTCGGCGTAGAACTTGGCCTCCCGCACCGCGGACAGGGTGGCGTTGGCGTGCGCGACCCCGTCCGCCGCCAGCAAGGTGGCCGACCACTCGGCCAGCTGCCCGACGACGTCCTCCCGGGGGGCGTCGACCGGGTCACGCAGGCACGGCCCCAGCCACTGCCCGCGGTGTGCCGGCTCGTCGGCGAGGCGGACCGCCTCGGTGGCCAGCGGCCTGGCCACCGCGGCCAGCGCGAGCGCCCGGCGCGCGGCGTCCGCGGCCGCGTCCGCGGTGGTGGAGGTGGTGGCGGCGAAGCCCCAGCAGCCGTCCACCACCACACGCACGGCCACCCCCACGTCTGTGGCGTCCAGGGCGGTGTCGAGGACCGCGTCATGCAGGGACAGGTAGCGGTGCACCACCCTTTCGACGCGGACGTCGGCGTGGCTGGCACCGCCCGCGGCGGCTACCGACAGTCCGGCGTCGGCAAGCGCGTCCAGCGGCAGGGCCGCGAACGCCGGGTCGAACCCGCTCACGCGGACAGCCCCGGCAGGAGGGCCAGCTTGCCGATGCTGGAGCGCGACCGCAGCGCCTCGTGGGCGGCGGGGGCCGACTCCAGCGGGTAGCGGCCCCCGACCACCACCTCCAGCTCCCCGCCGTCGACCAGGGCCATCAGCTCGGCCAGCGGCGCGACGACCCGCTGCGGGGTGGCCATCAACGCGGTGAGCCAGAACCCGACGACCGCGGTGGAGTGCGCCATCAGTGCCGCGGGCACGACCGGGGTCGGCGGGCGGCGCGACGCCATGCCGTAGGTGACCAGGCGACCGAAGGTGGCCAGCGCGACCAGGCTGGCGTCGAAGACCCCGTCGCCCACCATCTCCAGCACCACGTCGACACCTCGTCCCCCCGTGGCCTCGCGCACCTCCTCGGTGAGCGTGGCGGGGTCCGGGGCCAGGACGACGTCGGCGCCCAGTCGGGCGGCCAGTGCCCGCTTGTCCGGGCTGGACGCGGTCGCGATCACCGTGCCCGCGCCCATCCGCCGTGCCAGCTGGATGGCCAGCGTCCCCACCCCGCCGGCGCCCGCGTGCACGAGCACCGACTCCCCGGGGGCCAGGCGGGCGCTGGTGGTCAGCAGGTGCCAGGCGGTGGTGCCTTGGACCAGCAGCGCCGTCGCCGCCGCCGCGTCCACCCCGTCGGGGACCGTCACCGCCAGCGCCTCGGGCACTGCCGCCAGCTCGGCGTACCCGCCGTGGGGCGCGAACGCGGCCAGCCGCCGCCCGTCGGGGCTGTGGCCGACCACCTCGCTGCCCGGCACCAGGGGCAGGTGCTGGGGAGCCAGGTAGGAGTCCTCGGCCTGGTGGGTGTCGGCGTAGTTCACCCCGGCGGCCTCGACGCGCACCAGCACCTCCCCGGCCCGCGGAACCGGGTCGGGGAGGGTGGTGACGGTGAGGACCTCCGGGCCGCCGAAGCGGGTGATCTGCACGGCGCGCACGCCCCGGACCCTACCCAGCCACCCCGCACGGACCCGACGCGGCCGGGCGGGGCGGTCGGCGACCCCGCTGCGCAGCCGCTAGCGTGCCCCCACCCGTGCACCCGGCGCGGGTGGGGCCTGGGGAGGCGCGGTGGGCGACGGCGCGGGGGTGGCCCGCTCGGTACTGGTGACCGGGGGAAACCGGGGGATCGGGCTGGCGGTGGCCCGTGCGTTCTCCGCGGGCGGTCACCGTGTGGCCGTCACCTCCCGCTCCGGGCATGCGCCGGACGGCCTGGCCTGCTTCGCCGCCGACGTCACCGACCCGGACAGCCTGCGCGGCGCCGTCGCCGCCGCGACCGCGGAGCACGGCGCCGTGGAGGTGCTCGTCGCCAACGCCGGCATCACGCACGACACGCTGCTGATGCGGATGAGCGACGCAGACTTCACCTCGGTGGTGGACACGAACCTGGCCGGCGCTTTCCGGGCGGCGCGGGCGGTCGCCACCCCGATGCTGCGGGCCCGCTGGGGGCGGCTGATCTTCGTCTCCTCCGTGGTGGGGCTGTCCGGCTCCGCGGGCCAGGCGAACTACGCGGCGTCCAAGGCGGGCCTGGTCGGCCTGGCACGCTCGCTGGCCCGCGAGCTGGGCAGCCGGGGGATCACCGCGAACGTGGTAGCCCCGGGCTTCGTGGCGACCGACATGACCGCCGGGCTGGGCGAGGCGCGCACGACGGAGATCCTCGGCCAGGTGCCGCTGGGGCGCCTCGCGAGCCCCGACGAGGTGGCCGGGGTGGTCACCTTCCTCGCCAGCGACGCGGCGAGCTACATCACCGGCGCGGTCGTGCCGGTGGACGGCGGCCTGGGAATGGGGCACTGAGCATGGGTCTGCTGGACGGCAAGCGGCTGCTGGTCACGGGGGTGCTCACCGAGGCCTCGATCGCGTTCGAGGTGGCGCGGCTTGCCCAGCAGGAGGGGGCGCAGGTGGTGCTCTCCTCGTTCGGCCGGGCCCTGTCGATCACGACGAGGATCGCCGGGCGCCTGCCGGTCCGCCCGCCGGTGGTCACCCTCGACGTGACCGACGAGGAGGATCTGGCTGCGTTGCCAGCCCGGGTCGGCGAGCACCTGGACGGCCTGGACGGGGTGCTGCACGCCATCGGGTTCGCCCCGACAGCGGCGATGGGGGGCAACTTCTTGTCCACGACGTGGCCGGACGTGGCCACCGCGGTGCAGGTCTCGGCGTTCTCCCTGCAGGCGCTGGTGGTGGCCGCGCGCCCGCTGCTGGCGCCGGGGTCCTCCGTCGTAGGCCTGGACTTCGACGCCACCGTCGCGTGGCCGGTGTACGACTGGATGGGCGTGGCGAAGGCGGCGCTGGAGTCCACCGCCCGCTACCTGGCACGCGACCTGGGACCCTCCGGGGTGCGGGTCAACCTGGTGGCCGCGGGTCCGCTGCGCACGATGGCCGCGAAGTCCATCCCCGGTTTTGAGCAGTTCGAGGAGGTCTGGTCGACGCGCGCGCCGCTGGGCTGGGACGTGGCCGACGCCGTCCCGACGGCACGCGCCTGCATCGCGCTGCTGTCGGACTGGTTCCCGGCCACCACCGGGGAGATCGTGCACGTCGACGGGGGGCTGCACGCCGTTGGCGCCTAACGCGGGTCGCCGCCTCGTCATCGTCCGCCATGCGAAGTCGTCGTGGCCGGACGGGGTCGACGACCTGGACCGCCCGCTCAGTCCCCGCGGGCTGCGGGACGCACTGGCGCTGGGCCGGGAGCTGGGCCGCCACACCAGCGGCGTCGACGCCGCCGTGGTGTCCCCCGCCCGTCGCTGCCGCGACACCTGGGGGCTGGCCAGCGCGGTGCTCGCCGACCCACCCGCACCCCGGCTGGACCGAAGGGTCTACGAGGCCAGCGGCACCGACCTGCTCGCGGTGGTCCGCGAGCTGCCGGCGACGGCCGCCACGGCGGTCCTGGTCGGGCACTCCCCAGGCACCGCGGAGCTGGTGCGCCTGGTGGCCGGGGGCGGGGCCCCGGCCGCCTGGGCGGTGGTCGCGGACGGGCTGCGCACGGCCGCGCTGGCGGTGGTCACCCTGTCCACCGACTGGGCGGGGCTGGACGCCGGGGACGGCACCCTGGTCGCCGCCGCGGTGTGCCGGGCCTGAGCCGGGCTCAGCCCCGCGGGGTCCGTGCGGCCTCCGCGGCCTCCTCACCGGTGACCCCGAGGAGGTAGAGCACCGCGTCGAGGTAGGGCACGCTCAGCGCCGCGTCGGCCGCCCGCGCCACGGCCGGCTTGGCGTTGAACGCCACCCCCAGCCCCGCCGCGGCCAGCATGTCCAGGTCGTTGGCGCCGTCGCCGATGGCCACCGTCTGGTCCAGGGGCACCCCCGCCCGCGCCGCAAACTCCCGCAGCGCCGCGGCCTTGCCAGCCCGGTCGACCACCGGTCCGACCAACCGTCCCGTGAGCCGCCCGTCGGCCACCTCCAAGACGTTGGCCGCGGCGAAGTCCAGACCGAGGTCGGCGGCCAGTGCATCGGTGACGGCGGTGAACCCGCCGGAGACCACCCCGACCTGGTAGCCCAGCCGGCGCAGCGTCGCGAGCAGGGTGCGGGCGCCGGGGGCTAGCCGGACACGGGCCCGCACCCGGTCCAGCGCCACCTCCTCCAGCCCCGCCAGCAGGGCCACGCGGTCGGCCAGCGCGGTGCCGAACGCCACCTCGCCGCGCATCGCCGCCTCAGTCAGCGCCCGCACCGCCGGTCCCTGGCCTGCCTCCTCGGCGAGGAGGTCGATCACCTCGTCGCGGATCAGCGTGGAGTCCACGTCGAGCACCACCAGGCGCCGCGAGCGACGGGTGAGCCCCGCCGGCTGCACCGCGACGTCGACCCCTTCGGCCGCCGCGCGGGCGCCCAGCGCGACCCGCAGGGCGGCGGGGTCGGCTCCGGACACCTCCAGCTCGACGCAGGTCACCGGTGTACTGGCCAGGCGCACGATCCGGTCGATGTTCGCGCCGGCCGCTGCCACCTCCGCGGCGATCGCGCCGACCGCCGAGGGCAGCAGGGGAGCGCCGAGCACCGTGACAGCGACCCGGCCCCGACGGCGGGGGTCCTCCTCCGCGGCTCCCGGGCTGGCCACCGCGGTCATCCCCAGGTCGCGCGCGGTGGCCTCCGCGGCGACCCCGGCGGCGCGGCGGCCCGGACCCGCCAGCAGAACGCCGAGCACCAGCAGGCCGCGGACCACGACCTGCTCCAGGTCGACGACCACGACGTCGTGGTCGGCCAGGCAGGCCATCAAGGTCGCCGTCACACCGGGCCGGTCCGCGCCGGTCAGCGTCAGCAGGAGGGTCTCGCTGGCCTGCGGCACGACGGCTGCCCTGCTCGTCTCGGGGCTGGTGGCCGGCGGAGCGGGGGTGTCCGAGGAGGCCACGTCGAGCACGCTACCGGGCTGGTGGCACGGGGTGGACCGGCGGGCTAGGCCCGCGCCGCCGCGGCGACCGCCAGGCAGTTGTGGGCGGCCATCTCCGCGACGCGTGCCGCGTGGTCCACCCCGTCCAGCGCCCGGCGGCGCGCCTGTGCCTCCCCGAGCGACAGGGCCCGGGTCTGCTCGGCCGCCGCCAGCCCTACTGCCCCGCGCACGCGCCTGGCCCGCACCAGCACGCGGTGCGCCCGCGGCGGGTACCCGGGCGCCAGGCCGTCACCGTCCGCGCCGCCGGCCCGCAGCGCGTCCAGCTCGCCTTCTCCCACCGGGCTGAGGGGTGCGACCGCCACCTCGGCGAGGGCGTCCAGCGCATCCCGCAGCGCGGCACCCAGCAGCTGCTCAGCCTCGTCCAGCCCCACCAGCGGCCCCGCGCCCACCCAGGGATGGCGATGCCAGGTCAGCACGGCGTCGTCCCCGGCCGGTACCCACAGCTGCGGGCCGCCGGGTCCGAGGACGCCGACCGCCTCGCCCGCGGCGATCCCCGCCCGGCCCCCGGCGCTCGCCGGGTCCAGGCCCACCGGGTCCCCGGGCACCGGCAGCAGCAGGGCCAGCCCGGTGCTGCCCGCTGTCCGCAGTCGCGCCAGTGCCACCGGCAGGCTCGCGACGTCGCCGCTGCTGGGGTCCGCCACGCGTTGCACGGCTCCGTCAGCGGCAACCCGCTCCGCCGCGAGGTCTGGGCTCACCTCGCCGGCGAGCACGGCGCTGCCCCACGCGGTGAGCCGCGCGGAGACCGGGGAGGCCTGCGGTCGCATCCGACCAGGGTAGAAGGCGACGGGCACGGGACGTGCGTGCCGTAGGTTCGCGCCGTGAGCGAGCCCGCCGCCCCACCCGACTCGGTGGACCCCGACGACACGGTGCTGCACCTGGACCAGGTGACGCTGCGCCGCGGCGCCACGCTGGCGCTGGCCGGCCTGGACTGGACGGTGCGCGACGGAGAGCGCTGGGTGGTGCTCGGACCCAACGGGGCGGGGAAGACCACGCTGCTCGCCCTGGCTGCGACCCTGGTGCACCCCACGGCGGGGCAGGCATGGGTGCTCGGCGAACGGCTGGGTCGGGTCGATGTCTTCGAGCTGCGGCCGCGGATCGGGCTGGCCAGCGCCGCCCTCGCCGAGCGGCTGCCGCCCAGCGAGCGCGTCCTGGACGTGGTCCGGACCGCCGCCTACGGCCAGACCGGGCACTGGCGGGAGCGCTACGACGGCGCGGACGATGCCCGCGCGCTGGGGCTGCTGGACCGCCTGGGGGTGGCCCGCCTGGCCGCTCGGCGATTCGGCACCCTGTCGGAGGGGGAGCGCAAGCGCGTGCAGGTCGCCCGGGCGCTGATGCCCGACCCCGAGCTGCTCCTGCTGGACGAACCGGCAGCGGGCCTGGATGTGGGGGCCAGGGAGGACCTGGTGGCGCGCCTGGCCCGCCTCGCGCTCGACCCGGTCGGCCCGGTGACCGTGCTGGTCACCCACCACGTCGAGGAGATCCCGCCCGGGTTCACCCACGCGCTGCTGCTGCGCGGTGGGCAGGTCGTGGCCGCCGGCCCGCTCGACGAGGCGCTGACAGCGCGATCGCTGTCCGCCACTTTCGGGGTGCCGCTGCAGCTGCTGCACGGTGCGGGGCGCTACACCGCGCGGCTGTCCGGCTGACTCACCACCCGCGCGGCACGCGCGGGACGCCCGGACGTGGGATCCTGGAGGCGGAGCAAGGGAGCCGCCATGGACTGGGCCTACTGGCTGGGTTTGGCGGTGGTGCTCGGGCTGATCGAGCTCGTCACGGTGAACCTGGTCTTCTTGATGCTCGGACTAGGCGCCGCCGCAGCGTCGGTCGCCGCCGCGGCGGGTGCGCCGGCCTGGGCGCAGGTGGTGACTGCGGTCGGCAGCGCGATGGTCCTGCTGGCGGTGGTACGCCCGGCGGCGATGCGGCACATCCACACCCCCAACCGGCTGCGCAGTGGGGTCAGCGCGCTGATCGGCACCAGCGGCGTGGTCCTGGAGCGGGTGGACGGCACGGGGCTGTCCGGCCGGGTGCGCATCGCCGGTGAGATCTGGTCGGCCCGGGCCCTGGACGAGCACGCCGTGCTCGAGCCCGGTTCCACGGTGGACGTCGTCAGCATCGACGGGGCCACCGCCATCGTCTATCCCACGGAGCCGTGAGTCACATGGGTGCTTCCATCGCCGGGATCGTCGGCGTCCTTGTCCTACTGCTGGTCCTCTTCCTGGTCTACCGCACGGTGCGGATCGTCCCCCAGGCGCGCGCGGGCATCGTGGAGCGGCTCGGGCGCTACCACCGCACGCTGCCGGCGGGGCTGGCCGTGCTGGTGCCCTTCGTCGACCGGGTGCGTCCGCTGATCGACATGCGCGAGCAGGTGGTCAGCTTCCCGCCGTCCCCGGTGATCACCGAGGACAACCTGATGGTCAATATCGACACGGTCATCTACTTCCAGGTCACCGACCCGCGGTCGGCGACCTACGAGATCGCCAACTACGTGCAGGGCATCGAGCAGCTGGTGGTGACCACCCTGCGCAACGTGGTCGGTGACCTGGACCTGGAGCAGGCGCTGACGTCGCGTGAGGACATCAACCGCCAGCTGCGCGGCGTCCTGGACGAGGCGACCGGCAAGTGGGGCGTCCGGGTGAACCGGGTGGAGCTGAAGGCGATCGACCCGCCGCCGTCGATCAAGGAGGCGATGGAGAAGCAGATGCGCGCCGAGCGGGACAAGCGTGCCGCGATCCTGAACGCCGAAGGGTTCAAGGCCAGCCAGATCCTGACCGCCGAGGGGGAGAAGCAGTCCGCCGTGCTCAAGGCCGAGGGCAACGCCCAGGCAGCGATCATTCGGGCCGAGGGCGAGGCGAAGGCGATTGACCGGGTGTTCCGCGCGATCCACGACGGGGACCCCGACCCCCAGCTGCTGGCCTACCAGTACCTGCAGCAGCTCCCGCTGATCGCTAACGGTCAGGCGAACAAGGTGTGGGTCATCCCCGCCGAGCTCACCAGCGCGCTGTCCAGCTTCTCCACCGCCTTCGGCGCCGCGGCGCCCGCGCCGCAGCCCAGCAGGGGGACGCCCCCGGCGCGCGCCGCCGTGCAGGCCCCGGTCGGGGCCAGCCTGCTCCCTGACGTGGCTGCCGCGGTCGCTGAGGCCAACGGCGCCGTCGCCAGTGCCGAGGCTGCGGCGGACGGCGCCGAGCACACCGCGCGCACGTTGGCCGCTGAGGATGCGGCCATGGCCTCACCGGCACCCCCCCCGCCCGCT
>Ga0209698_10009167_pt1 | contig 10149 bp, 7 predicted proteins | sample LitLauG_LLR_2012_FD_187203 | JGI IMG/M metagenome (GOLD analysis project Ga0209698, IMG submission 187203) | Freshwater sediment microbial communities from Pennsylvania, USA - Little Laurel Run_MetaG_LLR_2012 (SPAdes) (version 2) | ecosystem: Environmental > Aquatic > Freshwater > Creek >... | reverse complement strand
ATCATGGGTGGTACCACAACTAATCCGATCGGAGTCGCTATAGATGCCAACACTAAAGATGCCACTGCCCCGACGACTACAAATAGCACACCTCGCAAACCTAAGAAGTACGCGAGCGTGAACCCAAGAATGGCGGTGACCACTCGAAGTTTGATCAAATACCCAGATGCCACGCAAAGCGCGGCACCGCACTTCGGGCAATCAAAGTACGGGTGATGGGTGTGCCGCACTTCTATCCTAGTGCAGCACTCGGGGCATCGCATTGGCCCCGGTTGTCCGTTCTGCTCGGTCGAATTTGCGTTCGCCTCCATACATCGCGTCCTTATTTTCCGACGAGGTGGGGGGTGTGGCCGGTATTGGTGACTAGGGTACAAGGAGCCGGGCTGCGCCCGGCGGACAGCCGGGGGCGGCTGTCCCCACATGAGTTCTCTCCCTAGATGCCACTTTTGCGCTTACAGCTGCTTCCTACTTTCCCGCCGCTTTAGTTCCTTCTGACGAACTCTCGAACTCTTCCGCCATCCACTTCTGCAGGGCCGCCATGTTGTGCGGGCGGCCGAGAAAATTCTTGACCAGGTCGTTGGCTGACATGGAGCCGCCCGGCTCCAGCACCAGGCGGCGGTAGCGCGCGGGAGCGTCGCCGGCCAGCAGGTTCTTGTGGTCGAACTGCACGAAGAAATCTTCGGCGATCACTTTGTCCCAGAGGTAAGTGTAGTAGGCCGAAGAATAGCCGCCGAGGTGGCCGAACGAGGCCCAGAAGTGCGTGTCGGGCAAAGGAGTGAACGACGTGTAGTTGCGGGAGTCGGCGAGAGCAATTGCATCCAGATCCACGTCTTCCGGCTTGCCCTTATAGATGTCGTACGAGATGGCCGTGAAGGAGAGCTGGCGGCTCACCCAGCTGCCACGTCCAAATGCCGAGGCACGGTTCATGCGGGCGACGAGTTCGGCGGGAATCGGCTCACCGGTCTTGTAGTGTCGGGCGAATTTGGCGAGCACCTGCGGGCTGCGAATCCATTCTTCGAGCATTTGCGAGGGTGCTTCGGCGAAGTCCGACTCCATGCTGATGCCGCTGATGCCGGCCCAAGGCTGCTGGCCTCCGAGAATGTGATGCATCAGGTGACCGAACTCGTGGAAGAAAACTTCTACGTCGTCGTAAGTCATCAGACCGGCATCGGTCGCGGTCGGAACCGGAAAATTGCAGACCAGGATGGCCTCGGGGTATTGCTTACCTCGAATTCCATCGAGTACGGCGACCATTTCGGCGTGACTGAATTTGCCGGGGCGCGGGTGCATGTCGAGGTAGAAGCGGCCGATGGGCTTGCCGTGATCGACCACGATCCAGGTTTCAACCGCGGGATCCCACGCGGGAACGTTCGGTTCCTGCTGGAAGCTGACGTGAAACAATTCGGCGGCGCTATCCAGGATGCCTTGCTTGACCTGAGGGAAGGGAAAGTAGGGACGCACCGATTGAGAGTCAAAGTTGTACTTCTCTCGGCGGACGAGTTCGGAGAGATATCCGCGCTCGTGATCCCAGATTTCCTTCGCGCCAGGATCCGTTTTCTGTTTCTCGGCCAACAGCATTTCGAACTCACGTTGAGCCAGCGGACGGGCAGCGTCGTTGATCTGCCGGATGAAGTCCGCGATGTTATGGCCTTTGGCGATCATCTTGTCGGCAGCGCTGTAGTCGGCCCAGGATGAATACCCAAGGAGCGTGGCGATCTCGTAGCGGGTCTTCAACAGGTTCGTAAGCACTTCTTGATTCTTGGGATAGGCCCGCGTGTTAAATGCAATTGAAACACGGCGACGCAGAGAGTCGCTCTTCGCGAAGGTGAGAACGGGCAGGGCATCCGGATAGTCAGTCGTGATGCGGACCTTTCCATCCGCTTCGGGTTTGTGACGGTCGATGTAGTCCTGGGGAAGGCCGTCGAGTTGGCTGGGATCGGCATCGACAATTTTCTTGTCGTCAGAAATGTTGCGATCGAACATCGAAACTTGTTCCGTCGCCTCGTCATTTAACTTCTTGAGGCGGGCACGCGTGGCTTCGTCTTTGTCAACTCCGGCCAGCCTGAATTCGAGAAGTTGCCGGTGCACGTAATAGCGGGTCGCACCGTCAGCCTTAGAGAGATCGAGAGCGGCGAGAGCGTTGTAGACGTCATGATTCAGCGAAATGGCAGTTTGCGCGGCCGAGGCCTTGGTCAACATGGCGGTGGCGTGATCGCGGAAGGTGGCCTCCGGATGGACCTGCTCCATCAACCCCGCCAGGTAAGCGGCGGAGTTGACCTGACGCACCGCTTCGTCGAACGGGGCAAGTGTGTTCTCAATGGTTCGCGCGCCTTTGGCGGTGAGCAGTGTGTCAATCGATGCTTGCGCGGCAGACAGGCGATCGTTCTCCATCTTTTCGAAGGCGGCGACGTCGGGCTTGGCGACCCAAACCGTCGGCTGCGAGATTGAGACTCTCTGCCCGGTGACCAAGGCGGAAAGAAGAAATGGCAAGAAGACGATCAGGACTCGAAACATAAGATCCTCTCGGGAGAACGATCCACCTTCAATTGGCTTGGCGGCGGAGTGATTGTGTTGGAGCGCGAGATGCGATGTCAAGCGCGCACGCGGGGAAATCGATTCACAGATGTGAGGTGTTTTGTGTTGGTGCTTTGCGTCTCGTACATTGCGCTGATTTTGCGGGACGAGCCGAGACCTATGGGACGAAAAGAATGTGCCTGGGAATCTGTGTCGTCCCTGGCAGGACTCATTCCTCGTTCTTTGTTCTTTGGCCTACGCCGGACTTGAGAGTCCGTTACGGAATTCTTCTTTCGCCCCTGCGGGGCTTGCCTTTGTTCCAATTTTTTTGCACCCACGGCTTGCGCCGTGGGCTGCATTCTTTCGCCGCTGTGCGGCTTAACGAAGAGGGCTTGTTCCACTCCCGCAACCTCGCCGAGAGTTTCGTAACAGACTCTGGCGTCCGGCCAAATTATTTCGCCGCTCCGCGGCTGGCTTATGCGAGGGTTACGGTCCAACGTTTTTTCCGAATGAATTTCTCACACGCGACACTCAGCGCCAGCGCTTGATCTTCGGCCAGAGATCGCTCAAGGTGCCGAATTTCGACCCTCGACAGATGTAGACACCGATCTGCGTCTCCAGCGCCCACGGATTGTCCGTGGAAGTGCCCACGTAGTCGACGTGTTCAAAGAGTTCCTCCATTCGCTCGCGGCGGTCTCCGAGAACGATCAGGCAGTTGCCGGAGTAACGTCCTGGTCCCCACAGCCAGTAAGTGCGGTCGCCGCTCATGGCCCCGGGTAAGCCGTGGGCGCGGCCGAAGAAGTCGATGGCCCCGGCCTGGCCATAGTCCTGGGCGAAGATGCCGCAGTCGGCGCGCTCGTTGAGGGGGATGCGGTTCCACGCGACTTCGGCCTCGTCGGCGATTTCCTTCCATCCGAACTGGTCGGAATACCACTGGGGCAGAGCCGCGCGGGCGTGGGAGTACTCATTCACCGGTAGCTTGAACGGCAGATACTGCGCGTAAGTGAGAAAGTGGTCGGGCGAGAAAACTGGGATGACGACGGGCGCAAGACAAATGCCGCTGGCCAGCAGAGTGATCACGATGGCGCGCTTCAACCACTGCAGGCGGGGCGTGCCAGTCTCGGGGCGATCCAGCAAGTTTTCGATCGCGACTGCCCCGGCCGCCAGCAGCATGGGGTAAATCGGGGTGAGGTAGTAATTCTTGCCGCGAAGCAGGAAGAAAGCCGTGTACGAGACCAGATAGGTCCAGCCCAGGAGTCGATAGGGCCGGAGCCGTGCGGAGCACAGCAGGGCGAACAACCCGCCCAGCCAAATAGGCGCGACCAAAGGGCCGATGACGAGTACCTGCTGAAAGAAAAATTGAAACGGGCCCCACACCACGTCCCTTCCTTCCGCACGGATCGCTCGCATCAACTGCGCGAATGGCCAGTCGTAGTGGATGTTCCAAAGCAGGTTGGGCAGAAAGATGAGAAAGGCGGCGAGTCCTCCGAGCCAGAACCACTTGCTGAGAAAAACGCGGCGCTGTTCGGTCAGGAGCAGGCCAACGACAATGCCGAAGCCGAAGACAGCGATGGAATACTTTTCCTCCAGGCCCAGGCCTGCGATCACGCCAAACCACAGCCAGTAGCGAGGATCGTTCCGCTTGATGGCGAGGATGATGAAATAGGCACAGCCCATCCACAGGTTTGGTTCGAGACAGTTGGTGCCGAGCAGGCTGCCGTTGGAGAGATATTGCGGCACGACCAGGGCGCAGATGGCGCTGAGCAACAAGGCGAAGCGGCGTCCGCCAAGCTCGCGGGCGAGGACGGCGGTCTGCATGACGAGCAGGGACGATGCCAGCGCCGGGATGAAACGGATGGCGCGAAGAGAGTCGCCCAATAGCGCACGACTGAAATGAATCAGAAATGGGATGAGTGGAGGCTGGTCGACGTATCCCCACTGCAGGTGGTCGCCGCACGACATGTAGTCGAACTCATCCCGAAAGTAGCCGTAGCGGTTGTTGAAGCAGATGTGGAGGACGAGCGTGGCTAGGGCGATCGCCCAGATCAGGGCCATGGACTGGCTGGAGCGGTCGCCGTCGGGGAGGGTGGTTGTACCGGCCATACTGAGGACAACAAGCATAGCTGATGGGCAGACGGCGTGTCATGAAAGCCTCGAACGAATTGCAGGGTCCCTTCGGCTTCGCTATGTCGAAACTTCGGTAGTGCCTCAGTTTGAATCCGCAGCTCGGTGAGGGGTCATTCCGAGGTCCCGCGTTTTCACCAGCGGGGCGAGGGATCTCCCCTGGCAGGGACTTTTGGGAGATTCCTTCGACTTCGCTCAGGACAGGCTCTTCGCTCCGCCTGAAGAACGGCTCCGCTCAGGATGACGCCGTCTAAAACAGAGTGGCACGACTCAAACTGAGGCACCCGCGGAACTCCCACCCTTCGACAGGCTCAGGGCAGGCTTTCTCGCAAAAGCGGCGAGAAGTGGGGCACCTCAGTTTCGTCCGCTTCGGTGGGCCAGGCCCATGGATACGCAGGGCAGACTCTTCGCGGCAAAGAACGCCGCTCAGCATGACAAATTTCTGGGTGGAGGCGTGCGGTCACCGCGCTTCGAAACCAAGGTAACCTCGCAAGCTGATTACCTGTTCTGCGCCCTGTTTTCCTTGTGCTACCGTTTTCTTATAGCGCAATCACGAAGGTTTTAGAGGATTTTTCAGGCCAAGTGTCTTCCGAGAATCGCAAACCGGGAATCCACATTGCGTGGACGACGGTCACATACCGCAGTGTGGCGCTGCTGATCCTGGCAGGCGCCGCAATATTTTTCGTTGTTATGCGGGTGACGTTTCCGCAGTTTACTCAAAACAGCATCAAGAAGGCCGACGACGTGGCTGGCAAGCTGCTGGAGCGCGTTGCGGGCATGGCTCCCAGCGCGAGCGGTGGGACCTCGACCGCGCAACAGGCGCATTTCACGGCGCTCGACGGCACTGTGCGGGTAAAGAAAGGGAATGGCAATAGCTGGGTGGCCGCGGACTATAACGTCCCTCTGGAAAAAGGCGACGTGGTGCAGACTGGCTCGGAAGGCATGGCCAAAGTCGTGTTCAACGACGGCACCAGTTATACCGTAAAACAGGATTCCCTGATTGTGATCGAGGAGAACTCGGCCAACGATCAGCAGCAAACTAACGTTGCTGTGGCGGTGAGCACGGGAACGGTGGACTTGTCGACGGCGACCTACAGCCAGGGATCGAAGTCGAAGGTGATTGTGGCCGGGGCCACGGCCTCGCTGGCTCCCGAGTCGGCGGCGCAGGTGCACAACGATCCCAAGTCTGACCAGCACGAAATCGTGATGAAGAAAGGAACAGGCGAGGTTACGCGCAACGGCGAGACCGTTAAATTGGCCAATTGGGAAAAGGTCAGCTTCACCGGCCAGCAGTCGCACCTCGAAAAGGTGAAGGAAATTGGTCCACCCACGCCCATCGCTCCGGCCAATATGGCTCCTCTGTTCTCGGGCGACGCGCCGAAAGACGTCGAGTTTTCCTGGACGGCGATGGCGAATGCAGTTGGTTACCGCCTGCGCATCTCCCGCAACCCTTATTTTTCTTCTACACTGGTTGACAAGAAGATCAATACAGCGGCGGTTACGGTTTCCGGTCTGGGCGAAGGCGCCTATTACTGGATGGTGCAGTCTTACGACGCCGGCGGGAAGGAATCGGTGGAGAGCGAGAAGAATCGCTTCACCATCATTGCCAAGGGCAAGGACACCGAAGCCATCGAACTGGACCTGGATCCGTTTGTGCAGCACGGCCACGTGATCGAAGTAACGGGCAAGACGCAGACCGGGGCGCGCGTTATGGTGAATGGGAGCGAGGTGCCGATGATCAGCACCGATGGCTCGTTCCATTACTTCACGCCGCCGTTGCCCACCGGAGAAGCCGTGATCACAGTGACGGCGCAGACGGCGCAGGGCGGAGTGAATACGCAGCAGAAGAAGATCATCATCCAGTAACGGTGTGATATCGGGAAGTCTTAAGGTTTGCAGCGTACAGGTAATGGTTTTGGTTTGAGCAGGTTGGCCGGGCATCCCGTAGAATAGGGATAGCCAGCCACCCGACGGGATTTAAGAGAGACCGGGAGACTCCCGGAAGTAGCGGCTTAGAAAAGACATTTCGTCATGTCAAACAACGGATACTCCAACGGATCACGCGCGCATAACCTGCGATCGCTGTTCAGCATTTTCTCCAGCGATCTGGCCATCGACCTCGGTACCGCCAACACGCTCGTGTACGCGCGGGGCAAGGGCATCGTGGTTAACGAGCCCTCCATCGTCGCCATCAACAAGAACACGGGCGAGGTCGAGGCCGTGGGCAAAGAGGCGAAAGAGATGCTGGGCCGCACGCCCGGCAACATCGTCGCCATCAAGCCCATGAAAGACGGCGTGATCGCCGACTTCAAGGTTACCGAGAAGATGCTGAACTATTTCATCCAGAAGGCGCACAACCGCAAGATGCTGGTGCATCCGCGCATCGTGATCGGCGTGCCTTCCGAGATCACCCAAGTCGAAAAGCGCGCGGTCATGGATTCTGCCTACCGCGCGAAGGCCAGTGAGGTGCATCTGGTCGAGCAGGCCATGGTCGCGGCGATTGGCGCCGGACTGCCCATTACTGAACCTAGCGGCAACATGGTGGTCGACATCGGCGGCGGTACCACCGACATCGCGGTGATTTCGTTAAGCGGCATCGTCTATTCGCGCTCCGTACGTATGGCCGGCAACCAGATGGACGAAGCCGTCATGAATTATCTGAAGCGGAAATATAACCTGCTGATCGGCGAGCGAACAGCCGAGCAGATCAAGATGGAAATCGGCTCCGCGCATCAACTCGATAAGCCGATGACGATGGAGATCAAGGGCCGCAACCTGATCGAAGGCGTGCCCAAGACGATCACCGTCGACGACGGCGAGATTCGCGAGGCGCTGAGCGAGTGCGTTTCGACCATCATGAACGCGATCCGCGTCGCGCTGGAGCGGACGCCTCCCGAGCTCTCGGCCGACATCAGCGATCGCGGCATTGTGCTGACCGGCGGGGGTGCGCTCTTGAAGAATCTCGACAAACGCATCCGCGAAGAAACCGGACTGCCGGTCTCGATCGCCGACGATCCCCTGTGCAGCGTAGTGCTGGGGACGGGCAAGATGCTATCCGACTTCAAGCTGCTGCGCAAGATTTCGATCGAATAGCTGCGAGCTTCGAGCTAGAAGCTGTGAGCGAGCCAGGGGACATTCATGGTTCTTCACTTGGCTGATACAAGGCCGTTTGAAATGTTTGATTTCTGGCCCGCCCGCGCCCTGATGTTTCTGGCGGCAGCTCTCGGTGCATGGCTGACGTTTGATACCCGTCGTGCCCTCACGAAGATGGTGGAGTTTGCGGTCCGCTACTCGCCCGGCCGTCGTGGCTGGGCAATCAATCCTGAAAAGGCAGGCTGATCTGGTTTTACAGAATCGATGGCGCGGTTGTTCTGGCCGGAGTCGCATGGATGTTTGCCCAGCACTACCTCGCTAAGTGAGTATTCCGGTTCTCACTGAGGACCAACGCTGAGATCTGAAGTCATGAATTGGCTCGTAGCTCCAGGCTCATAGCTCAAAGCTCCTATGGAATCCGTCCTCGTCCGTTACCGCAACCTGATCATTCTGGTGGGCGTGCTGTTTCTGCAGGTGCTGGGCCTGGCGGTGCAGGTCAAGCGCGGCGGCGGCGACACGGAAAACACCCGCCTGATTCGCATCTGGGCGGTGGGCGCGATCACTCCTTTCGAGCGCTGCGTGGTCTGGGTGCAGAACAGCGCCGGCAATGTCTGGCACAACTACTTCTACCTGCGCGGTGTGCGGGCCGAGAACCGCGACCTCAAAGAGCAGATTGAGCGTATGCGCGTCGAGCGGGTGCGCCTCACCGAGGACGCCGCCCAGGCGCGCCGCCTGCAAACCTTGCTGTCCTTCAAGGAACAGTTCATTTCGAAGACGGTGGCGGCGCAAGTGATCGGATCGAGCGGCAGTGACCTGTCCCGGATCATTTACGTGGACAAGGGCGGGGATTCCGGCTTGCAGCGCGACATGGCAGTGATTACGGCTGACGGCATTGTGGGCAAGGTCCTGCTCGTCTACCCGTCGGTTTCGCAGGTTCTGCTGGTCAACGACCAGACCAGCGGAGTGGGTGCAATCCTGGAGAAATCGCGTTTGCAGGGAGTGCTGCGCGGAACCACGAACGGGGAAGTGGTGCTCGAACGAGTGATGAGTGACGAGCAGGTTCCCGTGGGCGAGACAGTTCTGACCAGCGGCGGCGACCAGATATTCCCCAAAGGCCTGCCCGTCGGAACCGTGGCGAAGGTGGCGAACGGCAAGGACCTGTTCCTGAATATCAAGATCAAGACGGCCGCCAACCTTGACAAGCTTGAAGAAGTGCTGGTGCTGGTCGAGAAGCAAGAGAGACAGGCGACCGCGGAAGATAACATCCGGGCGCGCGCCGCCGACATTCTGGCGCAGCGTCTGCCCTCGGTGCCCGACAAGCCCGCCACGGATTCGGGCGCAGCTACTGCCGCCGCCGCAGCCGCCGTGACCGGGACACCGGCCGGGCCGGCAAAGCCCGCTTCCACTGCGAATACTGAACCCAAGCCCACTGGCGCGGCGGCAGTTCCGCAACCCAAGAACTCATCCACGACCGCTGCGGCGCGCATCTCCACGGGAGCATCGACGGCGGTGGGACCGACGACGGTCTCAACTTCCGCCGATCATAAGATCTCCGTCGTTCCGAGCAAACCAGCGACCGGGTTGAAGCCGCCGGCGACCCAGCCCAGGTCTGCTCAGATTCCATCGACCAAGCCCGCGCAGGGTCCGTCCACGAGACCCGCGCCACCCGCACCAACTCAGCCGTCCGCCCAACCATCGAATCCTCAACCAACGGCTGACGAGAACAACCCACAATAGCGTGCCCATTACCTACACATCGGGAGAGCAGGTTGAGGTCTACCGGTTCAGCATTCCGGCGACGGTCGGGTTTCCGCTGCTGGCGCTGTTTCTGCAGGCTTTCCTGCCGCGGCGTTTTCCCTTGTTTTCCTACCTCGACCTGCCGCTGCTGGTGACGATTTTCTTCGGTATGGCCCGGCGCAACCCGATTTCCGGCTTGCTCACAGGAGCCGTCATCGGACTGGCTCAGGATGCGCTGGGCGGCCTGCAGTTGGGCTTGTACGGGATTGCCAAGACGGTTGTAGGATATGGCGCTTCGTCGCTCGGCGTGAAACTCGACGTGGAGAACGCCGGAGCGCGGCTTCTGGTGACGCTGGGTTTTTACCTGGTGCATGCGGCCGTCTATTTCACGGTGGCGCGCGGTCTGGTCAGCCTTACCCTGACCTGGAGTTGGAGTCGCGGTCTGCTGGCGGGACTGGCAAATGCCGTGCTCGGCGTAGTGCTCTACTTTTTCCTGGACAAGTTTAAGCAGAGGACCTAGATGTGGGGGTCCCGCAAGATCGTGACATCGTCGGACGGCAACGGAACGTATGAGCTTTCCTGACCTCAGAGGCTAAAGCCGTTCAGTATCAAGCTCTCAACGGCACGGCTGAAAGCCGTGCCCTTCCCAAGACCGTGCGAACTTCACACTAGATGTGGTCT
>Ga0209698_10009166_pt1 | contig 10149 bp, 9 predicted proteins | sample LitLauG_LLR_2012_FD_187203 | JGI IMG/M metagenome (GOLD analysis project Ga0209698, IMG submission 187203) | Freshwater sediment microbial communities from Pennsylvania, USA - Little Laurel Run_MetaG_LLR_2012 (SPAdes) (version 2) | ecosystem: Environmental > Aquatic > Freshwater > Creek >... | reverse complement strand
AAGGGCGGCGATCCGATCGCCCAGCCACACATACCGAGGACGTCCAACAATGTCGCTGCAAGTCATCGGCCCGGGCTTCGGCCGGACCGGCACCATGTCCCTCAAAGCCGCGCTGGATCTGTTGGGCTTCGGCCCCTGCCATCACATGGAGGAAGTGTTCGCCCACCCGGCGCAGGTGGCGCACTGGCAAGCCGTCGCGGCCGGCCGGAAGGTCGATTGGGGCACGGTGTTCGCTGGCTACCGGTCGCAGGTGGATTGGCCGGGGGCCCATTGCTGGCGGGACCTCGCGGCGGCCTACCCGGATGCCAAAGTCATCTTGTCCGTCCGGCCCGAGGACTCCTGGTGGCGCAGTTTCTCCTCCACCATCGCGCGATTGATCGCCAATCCGAATGACTTCCCGCTGCCGCCGCACATTCAGGACATGCTCGTCGTCGGCACCGAAATGATCGAACGCCAGACCTTCGGCTGTAAGGTTACCGACCAGGCCGGCGCCCTGGCGGCGTATCGCTTGCGCACCGAACAGGTGCGGGCCGCGATCCCGGCGGAGCGATTGCTGGTGTTCGATGTCGCCGAAGGCTGGGGCCCGCTGTGCCGCTTCCTGGGCGTGGCGGTGCCGGACGTTGCGTTCCCGCACGTCAACTCCACAGACGATTTCTGGAAACTGGTGCGCGGCGAACCCCATTGACCCTGCTCGTTCTGATCCTTTTGTTGTGTGCCGCACTGGTCATCTACCCGGTGGTGTTCATCGTTGCCGAATCGATCAATGTCGGCGAGCCGGGCGTGTTTCCGCCCCCCGAGATCAGCTTCCATAACTTTGCCGCGATGTCCGAGGATTTGGACGTCATCGGCAACACCTTGATGGTTGCATTCGGTGCGACCGTCATGGCTGTCGTGATCGGCTTTGTGCTGGCCTGGATCTTGACCCGCACCAACATCCCGGGACGGGCCAGACTGGAACGGTTGATGGAGCTGCCATACTACATGACGCCGCTTGTAGGTGCGATGGCCTGGGGCATCCTGGCCGCGCCCAAGACCGGGTTGCTGAACCAGGCGTGGCATGTGATGGGCGGTCGCTCCGATCTGTTCGACATCTACTCCCCGTTCGGCATTGCCTGGGTCATGGCGCTGTTCGAGGGCACCGTCGCCTTCGTCATGATCTCCGCCGCGATGAAATCGATGGACCCGTCGTTGGAGGAAAGTTCCCGGGTTCTGGGCGCCGGCAAGATGCGGACCGCCCTGCGCATCACCTTGCCGCTGGTCGCGCCGGGCGTGCTCAGCGCCACGGTCTTCGTGTTCGCCGAGATGCTGGGTGCCTTCGCCGCCGCCTTCGTCCTGGGCATTCCCGGCCGCTTCTATGTCGTAACGACAGCGATATGGGAGGCCACACAATCGTTCCCACCACAGTATGGTCGCGCGGCCGCGCTGGGATTGTCGCTGTTCGGCGCAATGGTGGTCACATTGACCATCGCGAAGCTGATCATGCGGCGCGGCAGCCACGCAACGATCACCGGCAAGGGATTTCGGCCACGCCCGGTCGATGCCGGGTCCGCGAAATGGCTGCTGCTGGCCATCGCCTGGAGCTATATCGTGCTGGCCGTCATCCTGCCGCTGGCCGCGTTGCTGCTGACATCGTTCCAACGTTTCGCAACCGTTATCCTGAGCGACAGCGTCTTCACAATCGCGAACTACCAAACCGCCCTCAGCACCGGAACGCTCGGTCAAGCCTTCATCAACAGCCTGATCCTCGGCCTGTCCGTCGCCACCATCGGCGTGCTGATCATGGGGATTCTGACCTGGATTATCTACCGTTCCAAAATCCCTGGCCGAACGGTGATCGAATATGTCGTGATGTTCCCTCAGGCGGTTCCCAGGCTGATCTTCGGCCTGGGCTTGCTGTGGGCCTGGATTAACATTCCGATACCGATCTATGGCACCCTCTGGTTGTTGGGCATCGCCTATTTCACCGTGTTCCTGCCTTTGGGCGTGCGCACGCTGGCCGGCGTGGTCATGCAGGTCGACCGCAGCCTGGAGGAATGTGCCAGGGTCTGCGGCGCGTCCTGGTCGCATCAGATGCGCACTGTTTCGCTGCCGTTGTTAAGGCCCGGGATCGCCGCCGCCTGGCTGCTGATCTTCATCGCCTCGATACGGGAGCTGGGTGCCTCGATCTTCCTGATGGGACCGCAATCGAAGGTCATTTCACCAGCGATCATCAACGCCTGGCTGTCCTCCAGCTCTGAACTGTCGGCGGCGATGGCAATGATCCTGACCGCAACCGTGTTTGTCGCCGTCATCATCCTGTTCGCCGTCGCGCGGAAACTGACCGGAAACCCAGCATGACATCCGAACCCCGTATCGCGGTCTCCGGTCTGACCGTTCGCTATAACGATGTTGTCGCTGTCGACAACATCGACTTTACGATCCAACCCGGCGAGTTGGTCACTCTGCTGGGTCCATCGGGCTGCGGCAAGACCACCACGCTGCGCGCTATCGCCGGATTGGAAGACCCATCCGCCGGCAGCATCCGTCTCGGTACCGAAATTGTTTATTCGTCCGCCCAACGCCGCAACATCCCGTCGGAAAAACGCGGCCTGTCCATGGTTTTCCAGTCTTATGCCATCTGGCCGCACATGACGGTGTCGGAAAACGTCGCGTATGGCCTGAATGTCCGCAAATTGCCGCGTGCCGAGGTGGATCAGAACGTCCGCCGCGTCCTGGATCTGGTGCAGATGACCGCTTACGCCGATCGTCCCGCATCGAAACTATCAGGCGGCCAACAGCAACGCATCGCGGTTGCCCGCGCCATCGCGTTCTCGCCCACGGTGCTGCTGTTTGATGAGCCGCTGTCCAATCTGGATGCCAAGCTGAGGACTGAAATGCGCGTGGAATTGCGCGAACTCCAACGTCGTCTGGACATCACGTCGGTGTACGTGACGCACGACCAGGAGGAGGCGCTGGCGATTTCCGACCGCGTCATCGTAATGAATCACGGCCGTATCGAGCAGATCGGGTCACCTGAAACCATCTACAACCGGCCGCAAAGCATGTTCGTTGCCGATTTCGTCGGTGCGGCCAATTTGATCAAGGGCCGGGTCATAGCCACCCATGACGGCATGACCGACTTCGAAACGGTCGGCGGCCTGACCCTGCACGCCGCCGGGTTGGCCAACGGCGACGAAACGATCCTGGCTCTGCGGTCCGCGTACATCACGTTGCAGCGGCAGGCGGATGCCGATGCCAATGTCGCCAGCGGCACCATCCACCGGCGGATGTTCCACGGCGATTTCATCCAGTACGTCGTCGATTGGCCGGCCGGGCAACTCATCGTCCGTCGTCCTCCAACCGAAATGATCGAGGAAGGTGCCAACGTAACCATCGCCTTCGCGCCCGATCATTGTATTCTTCTGGCGGAACGATAACCGCCGCACTACCCACGTTCCCGCAATTGCCGCCGGATAATCTTCCCGGTCGCGGTCATCGGCAGTTCCTCGACGAATTCCACATGGCGTGGATATTCATGAGCTGCCAGCCGGGTTTTGACGAACTCCTGGATTTCCCGCGCCAACTCTGGAGATCCCGTCCATCCCGACCGCAGAACGATCCAGGCTTTGACAGCCTCGGTCCGCACCGGATCGGGGATGCCCGCAACGGCGGCCATGCTGACGGAGGGGTGCCGAATGAGACAGTCCTCGATTTCGCCCGGGCCGATCCGGTAGCCCGCGCTGGTGATCAGGTCGTCGGATCGTCCGGCGAACCAGATGTAGCCGTCGTCGTCAAACCGAGCGAGATCGCCGGTGAGCAGGTAGTCACCGAGGTATTTTGTTTCGGTCGCCTCCTGGTTGTTCCAGTATCCCAGGAACATCACCGGGTCGGGGCGGCGGATGGCGATCATGCCGATCTGGCCGACCGAAAGCGGTTTTCCCTCATCATCGACGATCGCCACCACATGGCCTGGAATCGCTCGCCCTAACGACCCCGGGCGGATCGGGAACAGCGTCCCGTTGTTGCCGGCGACGAGGTTACATTCGGTTTGGCCGTAGAATTCGTTCGGCGTCACGCCAAATGTCTCGGTCGCCCAATCCAGCAGTTCAGCACCCAGGGTTTCGCCGCCGCTGCCAATACTGCGCAGCCCTGGTCCAGATGAACGAACCCCTGCCATCCGCATCAGCTTCAGGGCGGTCGGCGGCAGGAATGTGTTGCGGACGGCGTGCCGAGCCATGAGGTCAACAGCCTCCAACGGATCGAATTTCCGCGCGCGGTGCGCAACGACCGAGACGCCGTGATGCCACGCCGGCAACAGCACATCCAGCAACCCGCCGACCCAGGCCCAATCCGCCGGCGTCCAGAATCGGTCGCCTGGCACTGGGAAAAAGTCCTGCGGCAGCTCCACGCCAGGTAGATGACCGAGCAGGACGCGGTGGGCGTGGAGGGCGCCCTTGGGGTTTCCCGTGGTGCCGGATGTATAGACAAGCAACGCCGGGTCGCCGGGTCCGGTATCGACGGGAACGAAACGGTCGGACGCCTTCTCCAACAGTGCCTCGAACGGCGAACCGATCACGTAGATACGATCCAATTGCGGCAGCAGATGCCGGATCGCCTGTAGCTTCTCGGCCCCGGCCTGGTCGGTGACGATCCCGCGGGCACCGCTATCGGCCAGGCGGAACCGCAGCGCTTCCTCCCCAAACAAAGTGAACAACGGCACCGAGATCAGCCCCGCCTTGAACGCGGCCAGATGGGCGATCGCGGTTTCCGGGCTCTGTTGCAACAGAATTGCCAGCCGGTCTCCCCGGGCAAAGCCATGCGCCCCCAGCACATTGGCGAAACGATTGGACTGAGCGCGGAAATAATCGAACGAGAATTCCGTTACGATCCCCGTATCGGTGACATAGATCAGCGCCAGCCGCCCGGAACCATCCGCGTGTTTGTCGCAGGTGTCGACACCGATGTTATAGCGATCCGGTATGACCCAGGCGAAGTCCTGGTACAGCCCGTCATACCCAGTTTGCCTGGTCAGCATGGATCACGATCTCCCAATCGGCGCCCCTTCGTGCCGGAGCAACCAGCGTTTGCGCTCGACCCCGCCACCGTAGCCGGTCAGCGACATGTTCGCCCCGATCACGCGATGGCAGGGAACGATGATGCTGATCGGGTTGGCACCATTCGCCGCCCCCACCGCCCGCACCGCCTTGGGCCGGCCGATCCTGACGGCCAATTTGCCATAGGTGGTGGTTTCACCTGTTCCAATCGTGCGCAGCGCCGCCCAAACCTCGCGTTGAAACGCCGTGCCCGCCGTCTTCACCGGCACCCCGTCGATCGCCGCCAAATCCCCTTCAAAGTAAGCCTCGATCGCTCGGCGAGCGGCCGAAACCCCATCCCGGGGCTTCAGGTCCACCGTCCCGTACTGTAGCCGTAACAAATCGTGCAGGCGCGCCGCGTAATCCTCCCAGTCCAGGGAACGAACCCTGTCGTCCGCATCGGTCAGCAGCAGGATCGGGCCGATGGGTGAGGTAAACGTTTCGATAAAAAACTGGTTCATGTGCTCGACCACAGATGTTGCGCCGCATAGGCCCGCCACGGCCGCCAGGTTTCCGCCCGAGCCAACAGGGCGCTCGCGGTGGGTCGGAGGCCGGTGGAGTCCGCCATCGCCCGCATCAACCCGATATCCGCGGCCGGAAACGCATCCGGCTCCCGCAACTGCCGCATCGCGATGTATTGCGCCGTCCACTCGCCGATGCCGGGCAGGGCGCGCAGTTGCGCGACGGCTTCCTCCAACCCGCGTCCGGCGGCGAAGATATGCGGGTCCCGCACCACGGCCGCCGCGACCGCCAGCAACGCTACGCCGCGGCTGCGGGGCATGTTCATGGAGGCGGGATCGGCACCGGCCAACGCGGCCGGATCGGGAAACACATGTGTCAGGGCGCCGTCCGGATCGCGCAACCGCTCACCGAACCGGGCCACCAGGGTGCCGGCCAACCGGATCGCCCCGGGGACGGTTATCTGCTGCCCCAGCACCGCCCGCACCGCCAGCTCGAAACCGTCCCAGGCCCCGGGGACCCGCAGACCGGGCCGAGCGGCGACCAAGGGAGCCAGTGTTGGGTCTTTGACCAACTGGAGCGCGATGGCATCCGGATCGGCCGCCAGATCGAACACCCGGCGCAACCGAGCGATTATTTGGGGCAGGGCGGATAAGCGAGGAAACCGGATCGACGCGAGCAAGGCATTGCCCGCGGCCGGCTGCACGGTGACGGTGCCTTGCTCGCCATTCATTCCGATGGTCCGCCGGTACACCTCGTCCTCGACGCTCTCCACCCCGGTAATCGCCCGGACCCGCAGAAAGCCCAGCATCGCCGGCCAGTCATAGGGTGGGCGATAGCGCAGCAGCAGGCTGATCTCGCCGCGCGGGCCGGCCGATACCTCCGATCCGCCAGCCCGGCGCAGCGCCGTGGGCGGGCGGCTGAACAGCGTCAGGAACGTGTCGTTGAACCGCCGCAGGCTGCCGAAGCCCGCCGCCATGGCGATCTCGGTCATCGGCAGTCTGGTCTCGTGGATCAACTGCTTGGCGAGCAACACCCGACGGCTTTGCGCGACCGCGATGGGGGAGGCGCCGAGATGCTGCTGAAACAGCCGGCGAAGCTGTCGTTCCCCCACACCGACGCGGCTGGCCAGATCATCGACCGAAGCCTCGTCGAGCGCCCCCATCTCCACCAACGCCAGCGCCCGCGACACGGTGTTGGAGGCGCCGCGCCACGCGCCAAGATCCGGAGACGTTTCCGGCCGGCAGCGCAGGCATGGCCGGAAGCCAGCCTCGTGCGCGGCGGCGGCGGTGGGGAAGAACACGACGTTCTCCGATCGCGGCGTGCGGGCCGGGCAAACCGGACGGCAATAGATCCCGGTGGTCTTGACCCCGGTAAAAAGCCGCCCATCGAACCGCGCATCCCGCACCGAGAGCGCTCGATAGCAGGCTTCATGGTCGAGATCGAGGCCGCCGGTTGGGGCCCGGTCGTCCTGCCGCGAGTCTTCCTGCTGCGTGTCTGCCGCGGTCATATCTGATCCTTCCGGGACGCACTCAATAGTAGGGGCTGCGCCAGAGGAAGGTCTGGCCATTTTCGGACGTGATCAAGCGGCGCCTCACAGGTCTAACCGGTCAACCCGGCCAGGCTCATCAGCCCGCGCATTGCCAGCGCCGCGACCCCAAGCGCCAGCACGCCGAGGGACCAGATCGCCGCCAGCCAGAGGACCCGCCGGCCCCACATCAGTGATAACCCTCGCTTCCGGTGACCTTGCCGCGGAACACGTAGTAGGCCCAACCGGTGTAGGCCAGGATCACCGGGATGATCAGCACCGCCCCGACCAGAGCGAACGCCTGACTCTGGACCGGCGCCGCCGCATCCCGGAATGCCACCCCGGGAGGGATGATGTGCGGCCACACGCTGATCGCCAGGCCGCTGTAGCCCAGGAACAACAGGAACAACGCCAGCAGGAACGGCAAGGCGCCGGGTACCTTGCCCTGTGAACCGCCGGTCAGGAGCCGCAGCAACTGCCAGCAGGTCGCTAGCACCAGGATCGGCACCGGGGCAAAATAGAGGATATTTGGCATCGAAAACCACCGGGTCGCGATGTCCGCGTGGGCCCAGGGAGTCCACAGGCTGACGATCCCGATCCCGGCCAGCAAGGCCGGCACGATGCGGCGTGCATACGCGATCATCTTCCCTTGCAACGTCCCCTCGGTCTTCATGATCAGCCAGGTGCTGCCCAGCAGGGCGTAGCAGACGATCACCCCCACGCCGGTGAACACGCTAAACGGTGTCAGCCAGTCCAGGGCGCCGCCATCATAGGACGGGCCGGTCACGACGAAACCGTCGATGAAGGCCCCGAGCGCGGCGCCCTGGAAAAATGCCGCCGCATAGGACCCGCCGGCGAAGGCGATATCCCAGAGCGGCCGGTGCGTGACATCGGCCTTGAAGCGAAACTCGAACGCGACGCCGCGCAGGATCAGGCCCATCAACATCAGCACGATCGGTATGTACAACGCGCTCAACAGCACCGAATAGGCCAGCGGAAACGCCGCCATCAATCCGGCCCCGCCCAGCACCAGCCAGGTCTCGTTGCCGTCCCACACCGGGGCGACGGTATTGACCATCAGGTCCCGATCGCCGGCGTCCGGGACGAATGGGAACAGGATACCGATGCCAAGGTCGAAGCCGTCCATCACGACATACATCATCAGCCCGAACGCGATGATTCCCACCCAGATCAGCGACAGGTCGAGACCCATCATTGGCCGGCTCCCGTAGGGTTCGGATCAAGTTCTCCGACCGCCGATAACGGCCGAGCCGGGCGCTGATTTGGTTGTTCGACGTCGGCCGGGATGGCGGTGCCAGTGCCAGTGCCAATGGCGGTGACGGTGCCGGTGCCGGTGCCTCGGCCGGGGCCGACGGCCACCAGTTTCAGCAGGTAGGAGATACCGGTCCCGAACACCGCGCAATACACGAGAACGAATACCGCCAGGCTGACACTCATGGCGATCGCGGAGTGGTGCGCCACGGCATCGGCTGTCCGCATCACGCCATAGACCACCCAAGGTTGCCGGCCGATCTCGGTCGTCATCCAGCCGGCGAGGATGGCGACGATGCCAGCCGGTCCCATCGCCAGTGCGAACCGCAGAAACAGGCGATTCTGGTACAACTGGCCGCGCCAGCGCAGCCAGGTGCCGCCGAGACCCAGCAGCAGCATCAGCATTCCCAGCCCGACCATCAGACGGAAGGTCCAGAAAATAATGGTTGAATCCGGCCGGTCCCCTGCCGGAAAATCATTCAGGCCGGGGATCTGGCCGTTCCAGCTGTGGGTCAGGATCAGACTACCCAAATGTGGGATATCCACCGCATCCAGGGTCTTCTGCTCGGCCATGTCGGGCCAGCCGAACAGGGTCAGCGGCACACTCTCGCCCGGCTTGTTCGACCAATGGCCCTCTAGCGCGGCGATCTTGGCGGGCTGATACTCCAGCGTGTTGCGGCCGTGCTGGTCGCCCGCGAGGATCTGGATCGGCGCGGTGACCAGGATCATCCACATCGCCATCGAGAACATTGTCTTCACGCGCGGGTTGTCGCGGCGGCGCAGCAGATGCCACGCGCCGGTGGCGCCGACGAACAAGGCGGTCGCCAGGAAGGCCGCCAGACCCATGTGCACCAGGCGATACGGGAAGGACGGGTTGACGATGACCCGCAGCCAGTCGGTCGGGACGATGCGCCCGTCGATGATCTCGTACCCCTGTGGCGTCTGCATCCAACTGTTCGACGCCAGGATCCAGGTCATCGACACCAAGGTTCCCGCCGCGACCATCAGGGTGGACAAAAAATGCAGCCCTGGTCCGACCTTCCGCCAGCCGAACAGCATGACGCCGAGGAATCCGGCTTCCAGGAAGAACGCGGTCAGCACCTCGTAAGCCAGCAGCGGGCCGGTCACGCCGCCGGCGAAGGTGGAAAAATTGCTCCAGTTCGTGCCGAATTCGTAAGACATCACCAAGCCGGAGACGACGCCCATGGCGAAGTTGACCGCGAAGGCCTTGGACCAAAAATGGTACAGATCGAGGTAGACCGCATCCTGCTTCAGCAGCCAAAGCCCCTCCAGCATCGCCAGGTAGCTGCCCAGGCCGACGGTGATGGCGGGGAAGACGATGTGGAAAGAGATGGTGAACCCGAACTGGATCCGGGCGAGCAACAGTGGGTCAAGGTGCGACATCGATTTCCCCTCCGCCCAAGCGATCGCCGGATACTCTGTGTGTCGCTCGGAAATGCGGTCTAGGATTTACATCGGCACGCACGCCAATCTTACAACGGCGTGCGTGCCGATGTGGTCAGGACGATGTGCCGGCTTACGCCTGTCCGTCGTGGGTCCCTTGGAAAATGATCGGTTGAGAGGCGCCCACCCTCAAACGATGACGGTCTAGCTTTTCGTCGTGCCGACGGTGACTGTCACGGCAATCGACGCGTTGCCCGGGATTAGCCGCACGTTGAATTTGTCGGCGCCGTTGAAGCCTCGGTCGGGCGTGTAGTCGATGCGTGTGTCGTCGCCGACGGAGTGGATGGTCACGGTGCCATGGGTGGGGCGGGCGGTCAGCAGGCCGGCGTCGAACGGCTTGGGGCCATTCTGATG
>Ga0209698_10009165_pt1 | contig 10150 bp, 6 predicted proteins | sample LitLauG_LLR_2012_FD_187203 | JGI IMG/M metagenome (GOLD analysis project Ga0209698, IMG submission 187203) | Freshwater sediment microbial communities from Pennsylvania, USA - Little Laurel Run_MetaG_LLR_2012 (SPAdes) (version 2) | ecosystem: Environmental > Aquatic > Freshwater > Creek >... | reverse complement strand
GGTAACCATGGCGGCGGTGACGGAAACGGGGGCGACGGTGAGGGCAGCGGCGAGCACTAGAATATTGGGGCACTCCTTCGACCTATCGACGCCGACCTCCACAGGACCTCAACACGCACCGATCGCCTTCGCCGCAGCCGCACAATCGTTGAAAGACACGAAGCCCACTCATTTCGGTCTTCGAAACTTGAGATTCGAGTGGCCAGGCGGGCTGCTACGGCTGCACATTCGTCACCCGCTCCTCCCCCACCTTCGGAAAATGTTTCTCATACCACGTAATCGACCGGTCCATCGCATCAATCTGATGCTTGACCTCCGCCAGCCCGTGTCCTTCCCGCGGATACCGCACAAACACCGTCTCCACTCCCAGGTCCTTCAGCGCGATGAATAACTGCTCCGCCTCCGCGATCGGCACATCGTTGTCATTCTCCCCGTGAAGGATCAGCGTCGGCGTATGCGCCGCCCCAATATGCTTCATCGCAGAGCGCTCCCACGCCAGGTCCATCAGGTTCCCCTGATGCAGGAACTCCCCAAACTCCATCTCCTCATACTGGTTGTAATAAGTCATGTAGTTGTAGCTGACCAGGTTGAAAATTCCCGCAGTCGGGATCGCTGCCTTGAACTCATTGGTCTGCGTGATCAGCCAATCCGTAAGCTGTCCACCATAACTCACGCCCTCGATCCCCAGCCGGTCGCGATCAATCCACAGATTCCGTCGCACCGCCGCGCTCACCCCGTACAGCACGTCTTGCGCTTCGTTTCCATTCTGGTCGCCGAACACTGCGTCGGCGAATTTCTGCCCATAGCTCGTCGATCCGCGATAGTTCACATTCAGAACCGCAAATCCATTCGCCGCGTACACCTGGTTCTTGAAGTTAAACCCCGGCCCGTTCGCTCCATGCGGCCCGCCATGAATCACCACAATCATCGGGTACTTCGCCCCCTCCTTCATTCCTACCGGCTTCGTCAGGAACGCCTCCACCTCAAACCGGTTGTCGTTGCTCATGAACGCAAATGATTCCACCGGCGCCAGCGTTTTATTCGCCAGCAGGTCATGATTCAGGTCCGTCAACTTCCGCGCCGCCGACCCTGAGCCAGTCTTGTAATAGAGTTCCGCCGCATCGCTCGGAGACCCATACGCATACGCCAACGTCCCGTTCTTCCCCACCGACCAGTCCCCGATGAACCCCGGATCCTTCAACACATACTCCGGCTGCCCGCCGTTCACCGGAAGCCGCACCAGATGCTGGCTGCCCCGCTCCTGCACCGTAAAGTAAACCGCGCTTCCATCCGTCGCCCATTCCGGCGATCCTTGCCGGTTATCGATCACGCCGCCAATCTCTCGCCGGTTGCTCCCGTCCGCATTCATCATCCAGACATGCGTATCTTCCATCGTGGTCTCGCGGTCGGTCAGTCCTCGCTTCGTCCCGCGATACACAATGTATTTTCCATCCGGCGACCACAGCGGCTCGTACTCGCAATACTCCGTCGCCGTCAGCCGATGAATGCGGTTGTCCGCCAGATCCAATGTGAACAAGTCGTACTGGAAGAATTCATCCTGGTTCGGCTCACGATTCGAAGCAAAAACCAGCTTCTTCCCATCCGGCGACCAGTCGATCGAATGCTCGTCGAACTCCCCTTGCGTAAGTTGCCGAACCTGCTTCGACCCAACATCCACCACAAAAATATGCAGTCGCTGATTGTCATTGAACCGCGACATCCCTTCGCTGTAGTCCGGCTTGTACAAATAGCGCGTGATGACCATGGGATCGCCGCTCGCCTCCGCCGCAGCTACACTCGGCGTCGACGAGATAAACGCAATCTGCTTCCCATCCGGCGACCACGCCACCGACTTCCCCGTCCCCGGCAGCGGAGAGTTCGTTCCCGAAACCGCGGTCAGAAACGCCGCCTCGCTTCCATCCGGATGCGCCACGAACAGCCCGTGCTTGTCTCCCTCCGCGCCGTTGTACGCGATCCACTTGCTGTCCCCCGACCAGACCGGACCACCCGCCGGCTTCTCTCCGCCCAGCCGCGAATTCTTCCCCGTCCCCACATCCATCACCCAGAGCTGCCCGTACGGCCTCCCCGGCTGATCGCGCATCGTGATCGTATACGCAATGAACCGCCCATCCGGCGACAGCGCCACCGCTCCCACCGATCGCAGTCGCGAATAATCCGCGCTGGTCAGAACATCGCCATAAGCGAAGATCGCAAGAGCAACGAACATCGAAACCAGAGATGTACGAACAGAAATCCGCTTCAAGCCATGAGCCATGCATTCCCCCACATTTCCAAAGAGTGCCCGCCATACTAAACGAAGCGAAGGGACTGTGGGAACATGGACTCCAAAACGTTGTAAGTGCTCCAAGATCGGGTGAAAGTGATTGAGAATGCAGCCTCCAAGCTGGAATGAGTGAGTCGTGACGAAGAAACGCACTGAGAAGTATGTGGATAACGATGCCGATGATCCAGATCAATCACACTGGCGCCATAAAGATGATCGCGACGTCCAGCAGAATGGGTGCGGGTAGCGCGTTGAGCGTAGTGCTCCTCGCGGCACACGTCATTGTGCCGGGGTGGCCCATTGAAAAAACGAGGGGCTACCTGATGTCAAAGACGGTTAGGTCTGTAGGTCGCGACCGCACTGGGCTGGGCGGGCTAGTGCCGTGTGGGCGCCGGGGTGTATTGGAAATCAGCCAGCGCATCCCGATAGTCCAGCCTGATCTTCAGTAGTCGCAGCATGACCATACCAAGGGTGCCGGAGATCTCCGTACCGGCATGAGAGCTGACCCGGGACATGTCAAAGGCGACCATATCAGGCACGGTCTGACGCAGGTGCCCGAAGTCCAGCATAACCTTATCGGCCACATAGACTTTCTTCACATCTCCGTTGAGACCGTGGACTTCAATTCGCGGTGCGCGGTGCACCTTGGTCACCTCCTTGGCTGTCTCGGGATCAATCGTGTTGTCGAACGAGCCCGAGTCCAGAAGGAAGAGTTTCTCAGAGCCTTGATTGATTTTGGTCGGCACCAGCAACATGTGACCGATGCGGAAGGCCTGCACGTAGGAATGCATTTCAGGAGCAATGTAGCGGTCAAAGTATTTCGGGCTTGAGGGCTGCGATTGGGTCGACCCCGCCGATTCAGCAGAAGGTTTTGCCTCAGCCTCCGGTGATGGCTCTTCGTCCCCTGTCTTCAAAGAAGCTTTCGATGGCGCTTCTCCAGGCCTTGGCGGCAACTGGCTGAGCCGCAACATCGAAGTTGGAAAGTCGATTTCGATCAGGAATTGGGAAAAGACATCGGCACCAATAATTCCGTCATCCGCAGTCGGCACCCGGTCCACAACGTGAACCGGGCAATTTTGGAACTCCAGCTTGCCAATGCGGACCGAGTTGGCATACTCGATGTGGCCCTGTAGGTCGGGCTTGTCTCCGACGCCGCTGATTCGAATGTCGGCGACCGGCTTCAGGCCTGCCTGGCTGGCGAGCTTGTTGTTGATCAGAATGCCCGAAGCGCCCGTGTCGAGCAGAAGCCTGGAATCTTGCCCGTTGATCGTGACCTGGATGCCGACCTCCTGCGCAGTCCCGTCACGCGACTGCAGCGCAATCAGATTCGTTTCGGTGGCAGCCACAGCTGAAGCCAGGTGGCAGCGGCCCGGCTGCGCAACTTGCGACGCCTTGAGGAAGTCCATACGTTCCTTCAACCTTCGTCGCGTATCGGCATCGTCATTTGTCGGCTGGCTGAGATACTCCTCAAGAGACTTGATGCGCTCGGCCGTCCCGAGAGTCTGCATCCATTTCTTCTGAACGTCCGGATCAGAAGGATCAATGGCGTGCGCGCGCCTCACGAAGATGTTCTCGCGCGAATACATGGCACTCGCCGCCGCTACCCGTGCGGCGCCGAGATACGCTCTCGCATTGGGTTGGCCTTCGGACGGAGGAGAGGCAATGACTTCGCTGAATAGTGCACCAGCCTCAGGAATTTCACCTTGCCGGAAAAGCAGTTCTCCTTCCGCGACCTTCAGATCCGCGCGGCCGGGATCCGCCTGCAGCCCCTTGCGAACCGCGTCGTCGGCCTCGTGGACCCTGTCCTGCTTCAAGTAGCAGCGCACAATTCCAGCGTAGGCATCCCCCGACTGTGGATCCGTCTTCAGGACTTCGTTGTATCTGGCAAGCGCCTGATCGAATGAACCCTTACGATACAGGCGCAGAGCGTCGGACAAAATCACCGCGGCAGCAGAATCATTCTGCGAGGGTGCCGCTGGCAGCTGTGCCTGCTGCGCCAGCATCCCCGCTGAAAGGATCCACGCCCAATTCACAAGCAACCATCCCATTCGCATGGAACACATCATAGACTCATCAAGAGTCTGCCACGCCTGAGTGACGCACTCAATAGCGACCGCTACCTTCGTGCAATCGCGACAACCCATGACCCCGCCTCTCACGCCTGACCCACGAAATACGATGTAGAACGTAGGAATCCTAGGCGTCTTCTCCCTCGTGCTACCCTCCTGTGTGGTGACAGGTCTCGCGCTTCAGCCTGGCTGCACCCCTTGACAACACCCCACTCGCCCTCCTACAATTAGCACTCGATAGGCGTAACTGCTAACAGCATCGCCTTTCCCAACCAAATCATAGGGTTACAGAGATTCAATCGAAGCACCTTAACCTTCTACCTACTCGAAAGGAGTTTCAAACCATGGCGAAATTCGCACCGCTACACGACCGTATCCTGGTCCGTCGCGTTGAAGAAGCTGCTACCACCCGTGGCGGAATCATCATCCCCGACTCGGCCAAGGACAAGCCCCAGGAGGGCGAAGTCATCTCCACCGGCAAAGGCCGCACCAACGATGAAGGCAAGACCTTCCCGCTGGCTGTCAAAGAAGGCGACCGCATTCTGTTTGGCAAGTACTCCGGCACCGAAATCAAGATCGATGGCGAAGAGTTCATCATCATGAAAGAAGATGAAGTCCTCGGCATCCTCACCGGCGCCGCTGCACCGTCAAAGAAGGAACTCGCCGGAAGCAAGAAGTAAGGAAGCGGGCCAGGCGTGCGTTTGTGTCGCCCGCAAAAGCGCGGGCGAATCGCACGGCGCGCCCAGATCCTTCGGCGACGAAAAAACACGTCGCCTCAGGATGACAAGAAGTTTAGCTAGTAGCCGGGAGCTAACAGCTTTAACTCAATGCTCACAGCTCAAAAAACGAAATCAGAGGAGATACAGAAATGGCAAAGCACATCGTTCACGGAGAAGAGTCGCGGCAGGCGATTCTCCGCGGCGTCAACCTTCTGGCCGACGCCGTAAAGGTCACTCTCGGCCCCAAGGGCCGCAACGTAGTCATCGAAAAGAAATTCGGTTCGCCGACCATCACCAAAGACGGCGTCACCGTTGCAAAAGAAATCGAACTGCGCGACCCGCTCGAGAATATGGGCGCACAGATGGTTCGTGAAGTCGCTTCCAAGACGTCCGACGTCGCCGGCGACGGCACCACCACCGCCACCGTTCTCGCACAGGCTATCTATCGCGAAGGCGTCAAGACCGTCGCTGCCGGCGCCAATCCCATGGCCCTGAAGCGCGGCATCGAGAAGGCCGTCACCATCATCGCCGGCAAACTCGACAAAGAAGGCAACCGCGTCAACGGCGAACTCGACAAGCTGTCGAAGCCAGTCAGCGGCGAAATGATCGCACAGGTTGGGACTATCTCGGCAAACAACGACGAGACCATCGGCAAGATCATTGCCGAGGCCATGAAGAAGGTTGGCAAGGACGGAGTCATCACCGTCGAAGAGTCGAAGACTCTCGAGACTCAGCTTGAAGTCGTGGAAGGTATGCAGTTTGATCGCGGCTATCTCTCTCCTTATTTCGTGACCGATCCGGAGCGGATGGAAGTCGCCATCGAGAATGCCTACATCCTGATCAACGAAAAGAAGATCAGCTCGATGAAGGACCTGCTCCCGCTGCTCGAGCAGATCGCGAAGAGCGGCAAGCCGCTGCTCATCATCGCGGAAGACGTCGAGGGTGAGGCGCTCGCAACTCTCGTCGTCAACAAGCTGCGTGGGACGCTGCAAGTCGCGGCCGTCAAGGCTCCTGGCTTCGGCGATCGCCGCAAGGCGATGCTGCAGGATATTGCTATCCTGACCGGCGGCAAGGCCATCACTGAAGATCTCGGAATTAAGCTCGAGAACGTTCAGATCAGCGACCTTGGCCAGGCCAAGAAGATCACCATCGACAAGGACAACACCACGGTGGTCGAAGGCAAGGGCAAGCACGCGGAGATCGAAGGCCGCGTGAAGGAAATTCGCAGCCAGATCGACAAGACCACCAGCGACTACGACCGCGAGAAGTTGCAGGAGCGGCTGGCGAAGCTGGTCGGTGGCGTAGCCGTGATCAAAGTCGGCGCCGCGACCGAAACCGAAATGAAGGAAAAGAAAGCCCGTGTGGAAGACGCGATGCACGCGACACGCGCGGCCGTGGAAGAAGGCATTGTCCCCGGCGGCGGAGTGGCGCTGGCCCGTTGCGCGGCTGCGCTTGACAAGGTGAAGGCCGAAGGCGATGAGCAGATTGGCATCAACATCGTGAAGCGCGCCATCACCGAACCCCTGCGCCAGATCGTCGAGAACGCCGGCGAAGAAGGTGCAGTAATCCTGGGCAAGGTGCTCGATTCGAAAGAGCCGAACTACGGCTTCAACGCCTTCTCGAACGAGTACGAGGATCTGGTCAAGGCTGGCGTGCTCGACCCAACCAAGGTCGTGCGCACTGCGCTGCAGAATGCCGGATCGATCGCGTCGTTGATGCTGACCACCGAGGCCCTGGTCGCGGAGATTCCGGAAAAGAAGGAAGCTCCCGCTCCCGGCGGACACGGCGGCGGCATGGGGGATATGTACTAAGAACAGCTGTCAGCTATCGGCTTTCAGCAAGAACGGGCCCCGCTCGCGAGAGCGGGGCTTTTACTTTGGACCGTCTCTGCTCACCTGGGGACCAGCCGCCCTCGGCTGTCCGGACGAGCGAACTCTCGGCAGCTCCAGTCGAGGTCATCCCGAGAACCGTGGGTGACCCACAAACCGGGAAGCACGAGTTCATTCGTACCGATGGGCGTGAAGGTCTACTCGTAGCGGAGCGCGACCATTGGGTCTACGCGGGTGGCGCGACGGGCTGGCCAATAGGCCGCGGCCAGCGCGACAGCCAAGAGGAATGCGCCCACGCCGCCAAATGCCAGTGGATCGCGAGGACTCACTCCGAACAGCAGTATCGAGGCGAGTCCAAATGGGATCGCCGTGATCGCGTGCGAGACCGCCAGCGCTGCGGCTAGGCCTAAGAAGGCTCCGCCGCCGACCAGCACCATCGTCCGGCCGATCATCAGGCGCAGAATGGAGTAGCGCGGCGCGCCCAAGGCTACGCGGATGCCGATCTCGCGTGTGCGCTGCGCCACTGCGTGAGCGATGGTGCCGTAGATTCCTACGCTGGCCAGGAAGAGCGCCATGCTGCCCACCACGGCGGCGAACATCGTGGCTAAGGTCGATGGCAGGTGCTGGAACCAGAGCGCGTCGTCCATGCTGTGGGCGTTTGCCAGCGATGGCAGCCTGGTATCGATCTGGGAAGTGGCGCGCAACGCCGGCGCCATTGCCTGGCTCGCGTCGCCGCGAGTATGCAGGAAAACGTCGTCGAGCGGAGCGTCGGGCGCGAGCGGCAGATAGAAGAAGTAGGGCTCGATTTGGCCGAGATGAAAGCTTTTGGTGTCCTGCGCCACCCCAATTACTCGCATGGAACGTCGTGGGTTGCCCACCTGGATCAGCTTTCCGACGGCCTCTTCGCCCGGCCACAGGTTGCGGGCGGTGGCATGTGAGACGATCACCACCGCCGCCCGTTGCGCGATGTCACTCTCGGTGAAGTCGCGTCCGCGAACGAGTGGAATGCCCAACGCCGCGAAAAAGCCGGGCGAGACATCATTGTCAAGCGCCTGGAGCGGTGGCTCACCGGGTTTGACTACTTCTGCCTGGCCGACGCCGAGCAGGGGCACGTGGCTGGCGAAGGCCACCGCGCTGACTCCGGGGATGAGCGACATACGCGCGCGCAACTGCCGGCGCAGGTCGCCAATCCGCTTGGCGTCGTACCCGATGCTGTCGAGCCCGCCGAACTCGATGTTGAGCACGTTGTGGGTGTCGAATCCAGGCTCGGCGGACTGTCCGCGCACCATGCCCCGCACCAAAAGCGCAGCGCTCACCAGCAGCACCACGCTCAGCGCCACCTGAACCGCGATCAGCAGGTCGCGCATGTTCAAGCGCAGACCGCGCCCGTGCGCGATGGTCAGTTCGCATCCCTTCAGCACTCCATTGAGATCGACGCGCGACGATTGCAGTGCTCCCGCGAGGCTGAACAACCCGCCGGCCAGCAGCGAAACCCCGCACGTGGCGGCCAGCACGCGCCAGCTGGGCGTGAATGTGAACGAGAAATAGTAGAGGTCGGTGAAGCGTGCGATGATGCGCTGCTCCGCCTCCAGCCAGATGAGATCGCAGATCCAGGTCGCTGCCAGTACCGCAACAGCGCCTGCGGCGAGGCCCAGCAGCACGCCTTCGGTCATGAGTTGGCGCACCAGGCGGATTCTGGAGGCACCGAGCGCGGTGCGCACGGCCATTTCTCGCCGGCGTGCTGTCGCTCGCGCCATGAAGAAGTTAGCCATGTTGGCGCATGCTACCAGCAGCACGACGCTGAAGCTCGCCAGCAGCAGCCCTGCCAGCGCGCGATATTGCGGGGTCGCGTCGGGATCGACGAAATATACTGCCGGGCCGCCGACGATGGACGCCGTGACCGGCTCGACGCCGTGGTCCCTCTCGTCCTGCAGCGCGAGCGCAGTAAGTTCGCTCTCTGCCTGCGCCACTGTGGCTTCGGGCTTCAACCTGCCCACGATGCGCAGCCGTTCTTCCTGATCGTTGCGTGCGGCACGCTGTGGCACGATCACGGTCTCGGCGGAGAGCGGAATCCAGAGGTCTGGCGGCACGGGTGGGTTGCCGCTCCCGATGAAGTCCTTGGGGGCAATCCCTACGACCGTCACGGCAGCACCGTAAACCAAGACGGTTTGTCCCAGGACTCTGGGATCGCCGCGGAACCGCCGATGCCACGACGCATCGCTCAGCACTGCGACCGGAGTCGTGTCGTGATCGGCGCGGGTGAATACCCGCCCGGCAGCGGCTCCGACGCCGAGCACATCGAAGTAGTTGTCGGAGACCAGCTTGATCAGCGCCTGGCGTGGCTCGGCCAGTTTTCCCGAGGCAAGGTCGGGGAGCTGAGCGAGAACCGTATCGTAATCGTCTTCGGCTGCCACACCGGAGAACGTGTGGCTGTGCTCGCGAAAACGCCGATAGTCCGCGAGGGAGAACTGGGTGCCAGAGCCGCCCTTGACAAGCCTTCGCTGAAGGATGGTCAACCTCTGCGGATCCTTGGCCGGGAGGGGACGCCACGCGGTGGCATTGTAGGCATTGAACACCAGCGTGGTGCCCACGATGCCCAGCGCCAGAGTCAGCACCGCCACCGTGGTAAATCCCGGCGAATTGCGCAACACGCGGATCCCACACCGCACGTCTTGCAACAGACTCTTCATACAAAACCTCCGGCTCGGTGGCGATGGGCGGCCTTGACTTGTCAGGCAATCGGATTGCCACGCCGATTTGCGGAAGCCGTTGATCACACGAGCGATGTGGCCGACGTCGATTCGCGCCCTGTCCGTTTCCGCCAAACCTCTGTTCGAATCTGAACAGGCGCGGTCGGGGGCCCGTCCTTGGGCTTTCTTATTCTTCTCGGCTACGCATTGCCGAAACAGGAAATTGCCAAGGGAAAAGGTCACGGGTCACGTCGTACGTGGACGTCCTGTGAAGGGATTCTCACGGAAGCAGTCGTGAGTCCGAATGTGATTGGTGCGAAACAGGTTCTGATGGTTGGGCATGACACGCGAAGGCGCCCCGTAGCGTCCGACCAAGCAAGATCCCGATGCATTACTCTTGACCTCATGAAAAAATCTCGCTGCCTGGGACTGATCGGCGGGTTAGGTGTCGGCGCAACCATTTACTACTACGAAAATCTAGCGCGGGGGTGCGAGAAGCTGGGGTTTGCGCTCGACATCGTGATCACGAATGCGCAGACGCCGCACGTGTTCGAGTATG
>Ga0209698_10009164_pt1 | contig 10150 bp, 4 predicted proteins | sample LitLauG_LLR_2012_FD_187203 | JGI IMG/M metagenome (GOLD analysis project Ga0209698, IMG submission 187203) | Freshwater sediment microbial communities from Pennsylvania, USA - Little Laurel Run_MetaG_LLR_2012 (SPAdes) (version 2) | ecosystem: Environmental > Aquatic > Freshwater > Creek >... | reverse complement strand
TTTCTCTACATGCCCTACATGCACAGCGAATCGCGCCGGATTCACGAGCTCGCGCTCGGGCTCTTCTCGGAGCCGGGCCTGGAGGACAGCCTGCGCGCCGCGGCCATCGAGAACCAGGAAAGCGTCTTCTTCAACCGCCACGGCCAGTTCATCTACCGCGAGGCGCGCGGCAGGTTCGGCGGCTATCCGGTTCCCGAATTCGGCATCCACCGCGGCAAGCTGCACCGGGTGCTGTACGAGGCGGCGCTCGAGCGGCTCGGTCCGGCGAACATCCTCACCGATCACACCTGCCTGCGCGTCGAGCAGGACGAGAGCGCAGTCACCGCCTGGTTCAAGGAGACCTCGACCGGACGCCAGCTCGGGTCGGTCCGCGGCGCCGTGGCGATCGCCTGCGACGGGGTCAACTCGACCGTTCGCAGGCAGTTCTATCCGGACGAGAAGATGGCCTTCGCCGGCATCAACACGTGGCGCGGCGTGAGCCGGCACAAGCCGATTCTCACCGGACGCTCGTACATGCGCGTCGGCTCGATCGAGACCGGCAAGATGGTGATCTATCCCATCGTGGACGACTATGACGGCGAGGGCAACCAGCTGATCAACTGGATGGCCGAGATCCGCCAGGCGGGCGCCGGCATGAACGACTGGAACAAGCCGGGCGACCTGAAGGACTTTCTGAACATCTACCGCGACTGGCGTTTCGACTGGCTCGACGTCGCCGGGATGATCGAGCAGTCCGAGCTCATCCTGGAGTACCCGATGGTCGACAAGGATCCGGTGCCGCGCTGGACCTTCGAGCGCGTCACGCTGATGGGCGACGCGGCGCACCCCATGTACCCGCGCGGATCCAACGGCGCCGCGCAGGCGGCCATCGACGCCCGTACCCTCGCCGACCTGCTGTCGCGCATGAACGACCCGCGCGATGCGCTGCGCGAATACGAAAAGGCGCGGCTGGAGGCGACGGCGCGGGTCGTGCGAACCAACCGTGAATTCCCGCCGGATTTCATTATCATCAGGGTGGATGAGCTGACCCAGGGCCGGCCGTTCCGTCACATCGACGACGTGATCAGCCAGGACGAGCTGCGCCGGATGTCGGAGAATTACAAACGCATCGCCGGCTTTTCGCTCGAATCTTTCGCTGCGGCGCCTGCTGCCGCAGCGGGAACTTGAAGTCCGCTACCGCTGGAGGCGCGCTTGCGCAGAACGCTCACCGATTTGCGGCGCATGCAAGCCGCGGGCGACAAGATCGCCATGCTCACCTGCTACGACGCCAGCTTTGCCGCGCTGCTCGAGCAGGCGGGCGTGGAAATGCTCCTGATCGGCGACTCCCTGGGCATGGTCGTGCAGGGTCGCGACGTGCCGCTCCCGGTCACGCTGGAGGACGTGATCTACCACACCGAATGCGTCGCGCGAGGCTCGCGCGAGGCCTTCCTGGTGGCGGACATGCCCTTCGGCACCTCCCAGGTGAGCCCCCAGGACACCTTCATCAACGCCGCCCGGCTCATCCGCGCCGGCGCCCAGATGGTCAAGATCGAGGGCAGCACGGAGCTGGTCCCGGCGATCGAGTTCCTCAACGCCCGCGGCGTGCCGGTGTGCGCCCACGTCGGCCTCACGCCGCAGTGGGTGAACAAGTTCGGCGGATTCCGGGTGCAGGGCAAGAACGAGGAGGATGCCGATCGCATCGTCTCGGCCTCGCTGGCGCTGGAGCGCGCCGGCGCGAGCATGCTTCTCATGGAGGGCATCCCGAAGCCGCTCGCCGACAAGGTCTGCGCCGCCGTGCAGATCCCGACCATTGGAATCGGTGCGAGCGGAAACTGCAGCGGCCAGGTACTGGTCGTCTACGACGCGTTCGACATCCCGCCGGGCCGCAAGGCGCGTTTCGTGCGCAACTTCATGCGCGGCGCGGCGTCCGTCACGGACGCCGCGCGCGCTTACGTCAAGGCCGTCAAGGACGGCAGCTTCCCGGGTCCCGAGCACACCTATTAAGCAGCGCGAAGCGTTTCACGCTTCGAGGAGCTGCGAGGGGCGCGCGCCCCCCCTGGCGGCGTGAAAACTACTGATCAGGGGGCCGGCGGGGCCAGCGGCTTGCCCTTCTCGACGTACAGCACCGCGACGATGTGGATCGCCTCGCCGCCCTTGTTCACGCCGCGGTGGACCTTTTCCGCGGGAATGAAGAAGGCCTCGCCCGGCTTCACCGTCGCGGCCGGCTGCCCGTCGATCTCGAGCGTCAGCGTCCCCGACAGGACGTAGCCGAGCAGATCGCCCGGATGCGTGTGGCGGACCTCCGACGCACCCTTCGGAATCAGCGTCGTGGAGACCACACCGTCGTGGCCCGCGATGCTGGCATCGTGCTTGAGCAGCAGCGTGCGCTTGATCTCGTTCGCCTGCTGTGCCTGCAGGGCCGTCGTCCCTCCCAGGACCAGCACCACACCGGCGAGCGACGCCACCAGAGCCCGATGGATCGGGTTTCGCATATTTTCTCCTCCTTGTTTTGTCAGGAACCTGCCCGTGCCGGCGGCAGGCCTTGGCGCTGCCCCCGAGCCGCTCGCATCATACGCGCGGAGGCGCGCTGCTTCAGTGGCTGGCGTTCAGCGCCGCCTTCTGCGCGGCCGCCTTCTGCTCCATATCGTCGCGCGTCGCGGGCAGTTCATCCGCGGCCCAGCCCCCGCCCATCGCCTGGACCAGCAGCACGCTCGCCGCGAGGCGCCGCCCGAGCAAGACCATGGCCGTGTTCTCGTTGGTGAGCTCGGTCGCCTGGGTGGTGATGACGTTCAGATAGTTCACCGTACCGGCCTTGTACTGATTGATGGTGAGCTGCACGGCTTCCCGCGCCAGGCGCACCGCCTCGTCCTGCACGCGGGACTCCTCTTCGAGGATGCGCAGGGCGGCGAGGTTGTCCTCCACCTGCTGGAAGCTCGTGAGGACGGTCTGGCGGTAGGTGGCCACGGTCGCGTCCCAGGCGGCGACGGCCTGCGCCTTCTGGGCGTCGCGCAGGCCGAAGTCGAGCAGGGTCTCGGCCAGCGTGGGTCCGAGGGACCAGAAGCGGCTCGGCAGCTCGAACCAGCGGGCAAAGCTGAACGAGCGGAAGCCCCCGGTGGCGGACAGCGAAAGATCCGGGAAGTACGCCGCCTGGGCGACGCCGATCTGCGCGTTCGCGGCCGCCACCCGCCGTTCGCTGCCGGCGATGTCGGGGCGCCGCTCGAGCAGCACCGAAGGTACGCTGACGGGAATCTCGGGGATGCTCACGGCCAGCAGCTCGGGGTCCACCTTGAATTCGGACGGCGGCACGCCGGTGAGGATCGCAATGGCGTGCTCGAGCTGGGCGCGCAGCACGCCGACGTCGATGGCCGCCGCCTGGGTGCTGACGAGCTGGGTCTGCGCCTGGACCACGTCGGACTTCGCCGCCACGCCGGCCTTGTAGCGGTTGACCGTGAGGTCGTAGGAGGTCTGGTAGGCCTTGACGGTCTCCTCGAGCAGGCCCTTCTGCGCATCCGCGATCCGCAGCGCGAAGTAGTCCTGCGCGAGGAGCGTCTGGGCGCTGAGCAGCGCCGAGGCGAGGTCGGCGGCGCTGGCCTGGGCGCTCGCCTCGTTCGCCGCCAGCGTGCTGCGGATCTTGCCCCACAGGTCGGCGTCCCAGCTCACCGCGCCGCTCGCGGAATAGGTGGTCGCCGGGGGACTGGACGGACTCGACGGCACCAGCGCCGAAGAGCGGCCCCGCGAGACGCTCGCGCTGGCCGTCACCGACGGAAACAGCTGGGCGCGGGCCTGATCGGCCACGGCCACCGCCTGGCGGTACTGCGCTTCGACGACGCGCAGATTCTGGTTGGAGATGCTGACGCGCCCGATGAGGTCGTTCAACCGGGCGTCGCCGAACATTTCCCACCAGTTGCCGCGCGGCAGATCTTCGCGCGGCTGCGCCACCTTCCACTCGCCGCCCTCCTTGAAGGAAGCGGTGGCGGCGGACTGCGGTCTTTCGTAGCGCGGGCCGACCATGCAGCCGGCCAGCAGCGTCGCGGCCAGCACGGCCGGCAGCGCCAGCCGCCGGGGAAGCCGGGGAATCGTCGAGCCTTGGGTCACGATGGTCCGTTTCATTTCTTCCGTCCTACGGTGCGCTCAGCGGGCGCGGCTGCGGCAGGGAATTTCCGCGCCGCCGCAGGCGCGCATTGCACCACAGTCTGAACTCGTCCAGGTAGAGGTACAGGATCGGCGTCGTATACAGCGTCAGGAGCTGGCTGACAAGCAGCCCCCCGACGATGGTGATCCCCAGCGGACGGCGCAGCTCCGCCCCGTAGCCGCTGCCCAGGGCGAGGGGCACGGCGCCCAGCATGGCCGCCATGGTGGTCATGAGGATCGGCCGGAAGCGGATCAGCGAGGCCTCGAAGATCGCCTGCCGAGGCGGCTTGGCGTGCGCGCGCTCGATTTCCAGCGCCAGGTCCACCATCATGATGGCGTTCTTCTTGACAATGCCGATCAGCAGCACCACGCCGATCAGGGCGATGATGCTGAAATCGAGCTTGAACAGCAGCAGCGCGAGCAGAGCGCCAACGCCCGCGGAAGGCAGCGTCGACAGGATCGTGATGGGATGGACAAAGCTCTCGTACAGGATGCCCAGCACGATATACACCGTCACCAGCGCGGCGAGAATGAGCCAGGGCTGGCTGCTCAGCGAATCCTGGAACGCCCTTGCCGTCCCCTGGAAGCTGCCGTGCAGCGTCGCCGGAGCGCCGATGCGGACCATGGTGTCCTCGATCACGTGCACGGCGTCCGACAGCGACTTGCCCGGGGGCAGATTGAACGAGATCGTGCTGGCGACGAACTGTCCCTGGTGATTGACGGCGAGCGAGGTGTTGGTCAGCTCGTAGTGCGCGAACGTGGACAGCGGGACGAAGCTGCCCGACGACTGCGGGGCCGAGCTGATGACCCCGCCGGAGGTGTAGGCGTTGGTGGGCAGGCTGGCGCCCGGCTGCAGGTTGTTGGGAACGGTGCCGGCGGACGGCGCCGCGGCGGCGCCCGCCCCTGCGCGCGCGGCCGCAGTACCTGGCTGGAGGGTGCTCGAAGGAGTCACGTGGACGTAGATGTCCTTGAGGCCTTCCGGGCTCTGCCAGTACTGCGGCGCCGCCTCCATGACCACCCGGTACTGATTGAGCGGCGCGTAGATCGTCGAAACCAGGGCCTGGCCGAAGGCATTGTTCAGCACGCCGTCGATGGCGAGCGGGGTCGCGCCCAGGCGCGACGCCGTAACCCGGTCGATGACCAGGCTGGTCTGCAGACCCTTGGCCTGCTGATCGGTATTGACATCGACGAGATCGGGCACCTGGCGCAGCGCCTGCTCCAGGCGCGGGGTCCACTCGCGCAGCTCGTCCAGGTCGTCCGCCTGCAGGGTGTACTGGTACAGGGCGTTGGAGGTGCGCCCTCCGACCCGGATGTCCTGCACGGGAACCAGGAACAGGTTCGCGCCCGGCTCGCGCGCGAGCTTGCCGCGCAGCCGTCCCATGACCTGGTCCACCGACTCCCTGCGCTGGCCCAGGTCCTTCAGGGAGATGAACATGAATCCGCTGTTGCGCTGCCCCCCGCCGGTGTAGCCGATGACCGAGTTGACCGCAGGATCGCTGCCCACGATTTTCATGAAATCAGTGAGCTTGCCGCGCATGGCCTGGAAGGAAATCGCCTGATCGGCCTGGATCGATCCGATCATGCGTCCGGTGTCCTGCTGCGGGAAGAAGCCCTTGGGAACGATCACGTACAGAAAGAAGTTCAGCGAGATGGTCAGGCCCAGCACGGCCAGCATGAGCAGGCGGTGCCGCAGCGCCCAGCCGAGGGAGCGCTCGTAGGCCCGCAGCGCCGCGTCGAAGACCCGCTCGCTGGCACGGTACAGCCGCCCGGGGCGGTGCCCTTCCGGCGGCCGCCGCAGAACGCGAGCGCACATCATGGGGGTCGTGGTCAGCGAGACGAGCAGGGACACCAGGATCGCCACCGACAGGGTGACGGCGAACTCGCGGAACAGCCGGCCGACGATACCCCCCATCAGCAGGATCGGAATGAACACGGCGATCAGCGACAGGCTCATCGACAGCACGGTGAATCCGACTTCGCGGGCGCCGCGCAGCGCCGCCTGGAAGGGCGCCATCCCCTCCTCGATGTGCCGCGAGACGTTCTCCAGGACCACGATGGCGTCGTCGACGACGAACCCGGTGGCGATGGTCAGGGCCATGAGCGAAATGTTGTTCAGGCTGTAGTTGAACAGGTACATGGCGCCGAAGGTGGTCACCAGCGACACCGGCACCGCCACGCTGGGAATGAGGGTGGCGCGCGCGCTGCGCAGGAACACGAAGACGACCAGCACCACGAGCACCACGGAAATCATCAGGGTGCGCTCGACCTCCACCAGCGAAGCCCGGATGGTGCTGGTCCGCTCCACCACCACGTCGAGGTTGATCGCGCTGGGAATCGAGGCGCGCAGCACGGGCAGCAGCGCCCGCACCCGGTCGGTGGTCTCGATGATGTTCGCGCCCGGCTGGCGGTTCAGGATCACGGCGACCGAAGGCCGCCCGTTGGCGGACCCCGCGTTGCGCAGGTCCTGCACCGAGTCGGAGACGCTGGCCACGTCGCTCAGCCGCACGGCGGCGCCGTTGCGCCAGGCGACGATGAGGGGAACGTAGTCGCTGGCCCGGGTCGCCTGGTCGTTCGCCAGCACCTGCCACTGGCGATCCCCGTCCTCCAGCACGCCCTTGGGCCGGTTGGCATTGGTCGCCGCGATCGCGTTGCGCACGTCGTCGAAGCCGATCCCGTACTTGTTGAGGGCGTCGGGGTTGAGTTCGACGCGCACGGCCGGCAGCGAGCTGCCGCCCACGCTCACCTGGCCGATGCCGTCCACCTGGGAGAGCTTCTGCGCGAGGATGGTCGAGGCGGCGTCGTACATCTGCCCCTGCGTCATGGTGTCGGAGGTCAGCGCGAGAATCATCACCGGCGCGTCGGCCGGATTCACCTTGCGGTAAGTCGGGTTGGACGGCAGGCCGGTGGGCAGCAGATTGCGCGCCGCGTTGATCGCCGCCTGAACATCGCGCGCCGCGCCGTCGATATCGCGGCTGAGGTCGAACTGCAGCGTGATGCGGGTGTTGCCCAGCGTGCTCTGCGAGGTGATCTCGGTAACGCCGGAGATGACGCCGAGGGAGCGCTCCAGGGGCGTGGCCACGGTGGCGGCCATGGTCTCCGGACTCGCGCCGGGCAGCGAGGCCTGCACCGAGATGGTGGGGAAATCGACCTGGGGCAGCGGCGCCACCGGGAGCAGGAAAAACGCGCAGGCGCCGGCCAGCGCGATGCCGAAGGTGAGCAGCGTCGTCGCCACCGGCCGCCGGATGAACGGGGAGGAGAGGCTCACGGGCCGCTCGCCCCGAGCGGGGCGGACCTCCCGCGGCGCACGCGCGCGGCGAGCTGGTCGAACGCGAGGTAGATGACCGGCGTCGTGAACAGGGTCAGCATCTGGCTGAAGATCAGCCCGCCGACCATGGTGATGCCGAGCGGATGGCGCAGCTCGGAGCCGACGCCGCCGCCGAGCATCAGCGGCAGCGCGCCGAGCAGCGCAGACATGGTGGTCATCAGGATCGGCCGGAAGCGCAGCAGGCAGGCCTGATAGATCGCCTCGCGCGGCGGCTTGCCCTCGTCGCGCTCGGCCTGGAGCGCAAAGTCGATCATCATGATCGCGTTCTTCTTCACGATGCCGATCAGCAGGATGATGCCGATGATGGAGATGACCCCCAGCTCGGCGCGCGCGATCATCAGCGCGAGAAGTGCGCCGACCCCGGCGGAGGGCAGCGTGGAGAGGATGGTGATCGGGTGGATAAAGCTCTCGTAGAGCACTCCCAGCACGATGTACATGGTCACGATCGCCGCCAGGATGAGCACCAGCTGGCTCGCCAGCGAGGAGCGGAACGCCAGCGCCGCACCCTGGAACGTGGTCTGCAGGCTGGCCGGCGTCCCCAGCTCGCGCTGGGCGGCTTCGATCGACTGCACGGCAGCGCCGAGCGAGGCGCCGCCGGCGAGATTGAAGGAGATCGTCGCGGCCGGAAACTGACCGAGGTGGTTCACCAGCAGCGAGGTCGGCTTGACCGTCACCTGCACCAGCGAGCTGAGCGGCACTTGGCTGCCGTTGGAGGAGTTGACGTACAGATCGTTGAGCGCGTCCGGCCCGCGCTTGAAATCCGCCTGAACCTCCAGCACCACGCGGTACTGGTTGGACTGGGTATAGATCGTGGAGACGAGGCGCTGGCCGAAGGCGTCGTAGAGGATGTTGTCGATGGCGGAGGTCGTCACGCCCAGGCGGCTCGCGGTGTCGCGGTTGATCTCCACGTAGGCCTGAAGACCGTCGTTCTGCAGATCGCTGGCGACGTCGGTAAGCTCCGGGAGCTGCCCCAGGCGCGCGACCAGACGGGGAACCCAGGCCGCCAGCTCGTCCGGGTTGGCGTCCTCCACCGTGAACTGGTACTGAGTGCGGCTGACACGGTCCTCGATGGTGAGATCCTGGATCGGCTGCATGTAGAGGGAGATTCCCTCGACGCCGGCCAGACGGCCCTTCAGGCGCTCGATGACCTCGCTCGCGGTGGCGTCGCGCCGCGAGCGCGGCTTCAGGTTGATGAGCAGGCGCCCGCTGTTGACGGTCGCGTTCGTCCCGTCGACTCCGATGAAGGAGGAGAGGCTGTCCACCGCCGGATCCGCGAGCACGGCCCGGGCGAGCGCGCCCTGGCGCTCACCCATGGCGGCGAACGAGATCGACTGCGGCGCCTCGGAGATGCCCAGGATGACGCCGGTGTCCTGGATGGGGAAGAAACCCTTTGCCACGACGATATACAGGACCACCGTCAGCGCCAGCGTGGCGAGGGCGACCAGCAGCGTGAGGCGCTCGTGGTCGAGAACCCAGCCGAGCACGCGCCCGTAGCCGGCGATCGTGCGGTCGAACAGCTCGCCGGTCCAGCGGTACAGGCGCCCCTGCTGCGCCGGCTCGACCCGGCGCAGCAGCTTGGCGCACAGCATCGGCGTGAGGGTCAGCGACACGACGGCGGAGATGAGGATGGAGACGGCCAGGGTGATGGCGAACTCGCGAAACAACCGGCCGACGACATCTCCCATGAAGAGGAGCGGAATCAGCACCGCGATGAGCGAGAAGGTGAGCGAGATGATGGTGAATCCGATCTGCGCCGAACCTTTCATCGCCGCCTCGAACGGGGGATCGCCCTCCTCGATGAAGCGCGAGATGTTCTCGATCATCACGATGGCGTCGTCGACGACGAAGCCGGTGGCGATGGTGAGCGCCATCAGGGTGAGGTTGTTGATGCTGAAACCGGCCAGATACATCACCCCGAAAGTACCCACCAGCGACAGCGGCACGGCGACGCTGGGAATGATGGTCGCCGGGATGTTGCGCAGAAACACGAAGATCACCATCACCACCAGCACCACGGCGGTCAGCAGCTCCACCTGGACGTCGGCGACCGAGGCGCGGATGGTGGTCGTGCGGTCGGTGAGGACGACCACGTCGATCGACGAGGGCAGTGATGCCTGCAGCTGCGGCAGCAGGGCCTTGACGCGATCGACGACTTCGATGACGTTGGCGCCGGGCTGGCGCTGGATGTTCATGATCACCGCCGGCGTCACCGCAGGCACGGCGGGGGAATCGGCCGCGGCGGCGACCGGCGCCGACATCCAGGCGGCGAGGCGCACGTTCTCGGCGTCGTCGATGACGCTGGCGACGTCGGTCATCCGCACCGGGCCGCCGTTGCGGTAGGCGACGATGATGTTGCGGTAGTCGTCCGCCGAGCGCAGCTGATCGTTGGCGTCGATGGTGGAGGCCCGCTGCGGTCCGTCGAAGCTGCCTTTGGCCTGGTTGACGTTGGCCGCGGCGATTGCCGTGCGGACGTCCTCGGGGCTGAGGTTGTTCGCCGCCAGCGCCTTGGGGTTCACCTGCACGCGGACCGCCGGCCGCTGGCCCCCGCTCAAGCTCACCAGGCCCACGCCTGCCAGCTGCGAAATCTTCTGCGCGAGGCGGGTGTCGGCATAGCTCTGCACCGAGGTCAGCGGCAGCGTCGCCGAGGTCAGGCCCAGGGTGAGAATCGGCGCGTCCGCCGGGTTGACCTTGTTGTAGACCGGCGGGGCCGGCAGG
>Ga0209698_10009163_pt1 | contig 10152 bp, 5 predicted proteins | sample LitLauG_LLR_2012_FD_187203 | JGI IMG/M metagenome (GOLD analysis project Ga0209698, IMG submission 187203) | Freshwater sediment microbial communities from Pennsylvania, USA - Little Laurel Run_MetaG_LLR_2012 (SPAdes) (version 2) | ecosystem: Environmental > Aquatic > Freshwater > Creek >... | reverse complement strand
GACCACCACCGATCCCAACAACGCGAACAATAGCGTCACCGTGAATACCTTGGTGGCCGGTACCGCCGACCTATCAGTTACCAATACACCCAGTCCAGTTCCGGTGTTGGCCAATGCCACCATCACATACACACAGGTCGTGACGAACAGTGGTCCGAGCACGGCGACCAGCGTGATCCTCACCGAAACCGTCCCGGCGAATACAACAGCCCAGACGCTGAACGGGCCCGCAGGCTGGACTTGCAATGTTGGGACCCTGACTTGCACGAATCCGAGCTTCGCGGCAGGCTCGGCGACGATCACCTATACCGTGCTGGTGAATAACCTTACGCCGGCCGGAACTGCGATCAACGAAACCGCCAGTGTCTCTTCTGCGGTGACTGATCCGAATACATCGAACAACACTGCGACCGCGGCTGACGTTGTTGCGACCAACACCCAGGCAGATCTTGTCGTCACCAACTCGCCCGCTCCCGCTTCGGTAGCGGCCGGAAGCACTGTCACCTACACGCAGACCGTCACCAACAAGGGTCCTGCCACCGCTACCGGCGGCTCATTCACCCAAGTCACTCCGCCCAACACAAATTTCCAGTCGATCACGCCTCCTGCGGGATGGACCTGCGGAACGACGCCTCCGGTCGGCAGCGCCGGCACCATCACGTGTACCGCGACCGGTACTCTCGCCGTGAATAGCACAGGAACCTTCACCCTTGTGCTGCAGGTAAACGCAGGCACACCTTCGGGGACCAACATCACCGATACCGCCACGGCGACTGCGACGAATATCGTGCCCAACCTGACCACCAACACCGCGAGCGCCACCGTTGTCGTTGCCAACGCCAACAGCGCGGATATGGCGATCGTGAAGACAGCAACTCCGAATCCAGTCACCCAGGGAACGCCGCTCAGCTATTCGCTCGCGGTTACTAATAATGGTCCTGCATCAGCGACGAACGTGACGGTTACCGACACGCTGCCTTCCTCAGTTACATATCTCTCTTCGGCGAGCACTCTGGGAACATGCTCGGAGGCGGGCGGAATCGTTAGTTGCCTCCTCGGCACCATGGCGAATGCCGGCACCGCGACCATCACGATTCTCACCATCCCGGGACAACCCGGCGTGATCTCCAATACCGCCAGCGTCACGGCCGACCAGACCGACCCAACCCCGGCGAACAACTCATCCACTCAGAACGAAATCGTAGTCGCACCCACGAGCATCACGCTGCGGTCTTTCTCCGCGCACTATGGCACCGATAACAACGGCGCCAACCGCGTGGTGCTGACCTGGAAGACCGGAGGAGAGTCGCATAACCTCGGGTTCAACGTCTATCGCGAACTGAATGGAAACAGGGTGCGCATGAATCCCTCGATCATCGCGGGTTCTGCGCTGATCATGAGCGGCGCCTTGTCGCGTCATGCGGCCAAGAGCTATGCGTGGATCGATCCATCCACGCCCGGTCCGGGTACCACCTATTGGCTCGAAGATATCGATGTGAACGGCACTCACGCCATGCACGGGCCAGTCTCTGCCGCCGGAGCACAATCAGCCGCGGACACTACCACTGCGTCGGAAAGCCGAATGCTCAGCCAGATGAATCAGGCCCAGCCGCCTGCGCCAGGCAGCCACGAGAGCCATCTCATGGAGGCGTTTGCCGTGACGGATTCACCGGCTCCCTGGCAGATGGAAAAACAGTTTGAACTGGCTTGGCATCTGGCGATCAAGATTAGCGTCCGCCATGAGGGCTGGTACCGAGTCGCGCAGCCGGAATTGGTGAAAGCCGGGCTTGATCCGAACGTCGATCCTGCGACGCTGCGCTTGTATGCCGAGGCAGTCGAACAGCCAATCCAGATCACCGGGGCGGCCACAGGACGGGGCGGTTTCGGTCCGCAAGCTGCAATCAACTTCTACGGAACCGGCATTGACACTGTCTTCTCAGGAACGCGGGTCTATTGGTTGGTTGCCGGCGAGGGACGCGGTGCGCGCATTCGGCGCACTCCTGCCTCGTCAGGTTCGAACCAGCCTCCAGCCAGCTACTTGGCCACCGCGGAATTGCAGCAACACGCGATGTATTTCTCAGCCCTGATCACGTCCAATGGAGAAAACTTCTTCGGTCCACTCGTCTCCTCTACACCGCTCGATCAGATGTTGGGGACTCCACATCTCGATACCACTTCGACGCAAGCGTCCCGGCTGGAGGTTTCGCTGCAGGGTGTAATTGTGGGCTTCCCGCATGATGTCGCTGTTGCGCTGAACGGAACGAGTCTTGGCGATGTGGTCTTTAGCGGCCCGGACAAAGGGAAGCTGAGCGTCGACATTCCCGCGGGCGTACTGAAACCGTGGAGCAACACCATTACCTTGACCGCCCAGAATGGCGACTACGATTTCAGTCTGGTCGACTACATCCGTATCACCTACCCGCATCGTTACGTCGCGGATTCGGATCATCTGAAGTTCACCGGACGGGCAGGCGACGAAATTGCGGTTAGCAACTTCGCGACTTCGCCAACTGTCCTCGACATCACCGATCCGAACCGTCCCGTGCAACTCACGCCGCAAGTGACATCACAAGACGGCAAGTCTCAGATAGCCGTCCAGGTGCCGTTCACGACCACGAATCCTCAAGCTCCCATGCGGCATACGCTGCTCGCTGTGGCGGACGATCGAGTCTCCTCGCCCGTTGGTGTAGTGGCCAATCATCCTTCGCATTGGCACGGTCCACAGCCCGGCGCCGATATCGTGATGGTCAGCTTCGGGGAATTCGCCGGTGCGTTAGCTCCGTTAGTGCGTGCCCATCAGGCGGAAGGGAAGACCTCTGCCGTTGTGCCAGTGGGCAATTTGTACGATGAATTCAATTTTGGCCAGCACAGCCCCTTCGCCATCAAACGCTTCCTGCAGTCAGCATTGAAGAACTGGAAAAAGTCGCCATCCTACTTGCTCTTGAATGGTCGCGCATCGCTCGATCCCCGCAACTATCTTGGCTTCGGCAACCTGGATCTGGTCCCAACGCGCATCGTTCCGAGTTCCAGCCTGATGACGGCGTCGGACGACTGGTTCTCCGATTTCAAGGACAACGGCATGCCCGCAATTGCTACCGGCCGCTTGCCCGTAAGCACTTTCGCCGAAGCCCAAGTTGTCGCGGGGAAGATTTCCAGCTATGAGGGGCAATCGACCAATGGTCCATGGACCTCTAACGCCCTATTCGTCGCCGACAAGGATGACAACGAAAGCTTCACGCAAGACAGCCAGACGGTTCAAGCTCAGTTGCCGGCTACGATGCAGGCCACCGATCTCTTTGTGGACAACGTTGGCACCACGGCAGCCCGCGGAAACATCATAGACTCGATCAATTCGGGCCAGGTGCTCGTCAACTATCTGGGGCATGGTTCCGAAGAACAGTGGGCCGGACCCTACATCTTCAATGAAGACTCCGTGAGTTCGCTGACGAACGGTTCACAACTGCCGGTGTTCCTGATCATGGATTGCCTGAACGGATTCTTCCAGGATGTCTACGCTCAGCCGCTGGGTGTGTCTCTGATCCTGGCGCCGAACGGCGGTGGCGTTGCCGTACTGGCATCAAGCGGCCTGAACCAGCCCCCTCCCCAGACGAACCTCGACACGATGGTGGTGCAGAGTGCGTTCGGAGCGAATGGCGTGGCGCTGGGAGATGCGATCGTCAAAGCCAAGTCGAATATTTCCGATCCCGACGTTCGCCGCACGTTCGTCCTCTTCGGAGATCCGGCAATGATGATCAAACAGCCTGGGTCTGCCGCGGTCACTCACTGAGAAGCTGTCTCCTGGATGCCTTTGGGAAGGGCACGGCTTCAGCCGTGCCGCTTAGACCCACAAACGTCGCGCGCTTTAGCCCTGAGGGAACGCACAGTCCGTTACTTTGGTGACGCTGGATTCCGTCTGACCGCTTGCTACAGTACCGCTCATCAGTTCAACAAGGGGCCGACACATGGCGAGTGGAGAACTTGGGCAGTTTGTCTGGATTGCAGCGGCGACCATGGTGATTGCGGTACCGATCATCTTGAAGACGATCCGGCTTCCGCGCCACTTGGAGTTGCAGTTAATTCCCGATTCTCAGCTCACGCCGAAGCAGCGCGAGTTCTTCGCCTCGTATGACGCCAAGCTCAAAGAACTGGGGTTCGAGCCGTTCACTAACTACCGGATGAGCAACATCCCCAAAAGCAAGAATCTGCTGCGCACCTATCTCAGCACCACAGAACCTACACGCGGCACGGTCCAAATCTCCGCCGCGAGCAATGGTCCCGTGCAATTCGATCAGGTTCACTTCGTCACCGAGTTTGCCGACAAGAGCCGAACCTTCACCACCAACCGCCTCAATTCCGAGACATTCGATCGTGAGCCGGGCAAATTCGTCCTGGAATGCCGCGGCTTGACCGATTTAGCCGAACTCAAGCGCCGTCACGACCAGTTCACGGAACAGTATCGGATGCGCGGTCCCGTGTTTGTTGATCGAAACAACTTCGTGGCCATGGTGAAAGAGCAGTACGAACGAGAAATTTCCCACCAGGTGCGCCAGAAGCTGCTCTGGCTGGACGCGGCTAAGGACGAATATCGCGTTACATTGCGCTGGGCGCTGCGGGTTCAGAGAAACATGTTCAATCCCTTTGCTGACAACTTCACTTTGAAGAAACTGGCCGGTGCCCTCGCGGCGGGCAGCCTGCCGGTCCTGGTGAACCTGCAGCAAGCGCAACTTATGCACGGGATGAGTCAGGCGAATGTAGGTTGGGTCCCATCCGTCCTGCTGGCGTATGTAGTCGCCGGCGTCGCCGCAGGACTCTTGTTCGGACACAAGAGCTTTCTTTGGGCTTTCCTTCTGGCCTATATCCCAACTCTCGTGCTGCCTTCGGCCACAAGCCACGCAGTCGGCATGGCCCTGCTGACGGGCTGGGTCGCAGATCTCACTTTCCGGTTACAGGCGCGGCGTAAGCGGCTGGTGTAAGCGGCTGCCCGCTCCCTTCCGGCGTTCCTTTGCTTAGTCGGCGTGAAGGTCTGCCAGCACGCTACCTACGCGGCCGCTTAAGTTGTCACGGACAACCACTCGGAGCTTCCGCGAACCCGGCGCCAGTTCTACCGAATCACCAAATCCTAAACCCATTGCCGTGAACTGCTTCATCTGCTCCGCATTAAGATTAAGGTTATAGGTCTTGTCCTGCTTGGCGGTGCTGTTTCCCTCGGCAGTCAGAACCACGTACGATACCTCGATGAACACATGATTGTTGTCCGCCGTGTCCACTCTGATGCCCGTGGAGGGAATTACTGTCGAAAAAAACTGTTTCTTTTTTCCGTCGGTGTCAGTCTGAGGTTTTACGAGAACTCGCAGTGGAATGCCGGTGTAATCAAGCGGAGACCTCAATGCAGCATCGATGTCGAATCTGGCGGAAGCCAGAGGATCTACCGTGGCTTGGGTGAGGTAATATCCCGTTCTGGCGCGCACGTCGTAGTTCCCGACCTTCACGCTGATTTTGCGCCATCCGGCGTGCCGGTTGCTTTTGTCCACAGGGTAGCTCAGCAGATAGTAATGGGAGCCGTCCAGGGCCGCCGCATGGACTGCTCCGGCGGTGTCGTTCGTATTGAGGTAGGCGCGTCCCCCGGTCATGTCGGCAAAGCAGCGCATGGTGTCGAGTATGTCGCGCTGGCGGTTGGAGACATCGGCAAGTGCGTACCCTGGGTAGGCGTTCGCCGCTCTCGTTAGATGTACGGTCGCATCGACAGTCGACGTGAGCAGACCCCGCGCGTCGACCGGATAAAGAGCAATCATCTCATCCGTCAGTTCCTGCATCACGTGCTGATATACGGCGAACGATGTACCGTTGCTTACGCGTGCTGTAGCAGGGTCAATGGAGAAGGGGAACCCTCCCGTAACCCAGATCAGCGACTTGCGCCCTGGAACACCACTTGTCCGTTCTGCGATCTGGTGTAAGGCGGTCAGGGTGCTGTCCGCTGCTGCCTCGGCGACATACCCGGCATATTGCCCCTCCGAGGCCGCGTTCACCGCCTCAACCCAACTAGTAAGGTCATGGTCATGTTGCGGATCCATTCGATACTGAAGCCCCGTCGGCCCCACGGACGTCGCTCCAGCTGTTCCAATGGCTACTCCGTTCCCGCCAGACATGCCCTTTGAGGAAGGGTCTAACATTGCGCTTGGATCTACCCTGTCCATAGGTGCAAAGCGGCTGCGTATTGTGGCAATGGTCGCGATCAGATCGCCTGTGCTCCGCGTGTAGTCATGCAGTACGCGGAGGCCGTTATTCTCCACAGCCACGATCTGATACAGGCTATCTGGCTCAAGTGATTTCGAGAGGTACTCAATCACCTGCTGCCGCGACCGTACCTGATCGAAAAACGGCGTATTCACCATGTCGATGGCAACGATGATCAGGCGCCGCGGAGCCTTGTTCTCGATCGCGAGTTCATTGCTGGCCTCGTTGGTCTTTTGCGCCGGAGAAGCGACTAAAGGGGCGGTTATCGGAACGATCTCGTCAACCGAAGAGATTCCTTGGTCCTTGCCGTTTTCCTGCAAGCGAAAGTCTTCCTTTTTTAGTCCTGAGACAGGGTGCCCCTCCTTGTCGGTGACTACGGCAGGAACCAGTACGTACTGCGCCTTCGTAGAGAAGGTCAACAGTCCTTTGTCATATTCCTGATAGTGGATCGTCTGATGATCCGTCAGGTCTACGGCGTGGGAGAAGTCCGGAATCGGTTGGGGCGGGGCAGGATTCTTCTGCTGAGCCCAAACCCAGGATGAAATGAGAACAAAGATAGTGAGGATGAAATGTGACTTACAGATAATATGCGGCATACAATCCTCCCTATTGCCAAAAACACGATAACGGGCGAATAGTTGCCTAAATTGTAGTCCTCCAATGCTTTGCGCGGCCACGCTTTTACTACTCGTCTCCACCGATTGGCTCCAATTGGTGGAGACCGAAGCCGAGAGCGAATCGTTCTTGCGACCTCTCGTTTGCCCGCACGAAAATCTACGACGCAACCGCCGACTCTGTGGGCAGACCTGCTGTGTGCCGCAACGGCTCGCCCAGCGCCCGCATGACCTTTCCAAATCCCGCGAAATCCAGAGACTGTGGACCATCCGACAGCGCTCGCTCGGGGCAGGGATGCACTTCAATGATGAGCCCGTCAGCTCCCACCGCGACCGCTGCGCGAGACACGGCCGCGATCAGGCTCTGCTTGCCGGTACCGTGCGAAGGATCGGCAATCACCGGCAGGTGTGACAGATCACGCGCGAGTGCCACTGCTGCAAGATCGATCGTGTTCCGCATTTCGGTTTCGAAGGTCTTGATCCCGCGCTCGCACAGCACTACCTGATGATTTCCTCCCGAGAGCAGGTATTCAGCCGCGAGCAGCCATTCCTTGACCGTGGCCGATGGCCCGCGCTTCAGCAGTACCGGCTTGTTGACCGTTGCCAGGCGCCGCAACAGGGCGAAATTCTGCATGTTACGCGCTCCCACCTGCAGCATGTCGACGTGTTCGCAGATGATGTCGATGTCCTCGGTGCTCATCACCTCGGTGACCACCGGCAGGCCCGTCTCTTCTTTTGCCTGGCGCAGGATCTTCAGGGCCTCGATCCCCAGTCCCTGGAAGTCGTAGGGCGAAGTCCGCGGCTTATAGGCACCTCCGCGCAGCATTGACGCCCCGGCGCGCTTCACCGCATGCGCGGTGTCGAGCAACTGCTCGCGAGACTCTACCGAGCAGGGGCCGGCAATCACCACCACATCAGGTCCGCCAATTGAAACGCCATTGATCTTGACGATGGAACGTTCTGGCTTCACCTGACGGCTGACCAGCTTGAACGGCTGGGCAATGGCTACGACATTGTCGACGCCGGGAGCAACCTGCAGGGCTTCAATCTCATGGCGTCGTCCGCTGCCAACCGCCGCTACAATGGTGCGCTCAGTCCCCCGCGTGACGTGCGGTTGATAGCCCGCCTCGCGGATCCGTTCGATGACGTGATTGATTTCCTGCTCCGTGGCTTTTTCGGACATATTCACAATCATGGGCTGGTTTCTCCTTGTTTGTTCTTTGGCGCAAAAAACTAAAGCCGCGATTTGCATCGCGGCTTGCGGCTGAACTCGGTTCGTCTGGAAGACCGTTAGTGGCCCGTCCTCACTCCAAGCTTCCCCGCAGCCGCTACCCCGATAAATCGGTAATACGCGGCAAATCGGCGGTTTGGAGTAAATCGTGTCATCAGAATTCTAATCTTGAGGCAAATGGGGCGCCTCACCCTATCGTTATACTTTCTACTGCAGCGAACTGGCCACGCTGGAAAACGCGTTATTGGCGTTCGACCCGATCAGGCGCACTGTCCCGACCACCAGAACGAGAATCACGGCCAGCATTACCGCATATTCGGCGATGTCTTGCCCGGAATCCTCAGACCACAGCCTGCGAATTACGTTGAACATTGGCTCTCCTCCACGGCTATCTGGTGGGCTCCCACTGGAGTCACGAGTGCCCGACCTGGGAACTAAGTGTTGACCATGATGCACGCGGCGCAAGCCGCTTGTCAAATGGCGTTTGAATGTGGGAAAGAAATGCCCTTAATTTGGATTAGCGACTGGATGCGGGCTCTGCGCAACCCCCGCGGCAGCCTGGACCAGGTCTTGGGCGGAGTGCTGGGCGACCTGCAAAACCCGGTTGGGAAGGATTCCCAGATAAAGGGTCGCCACAAAACTGATGGCCAGCGCCAGCCCCAGGCTCAGCGATATCGGGCTGACGGGGACCTCCTTCCGCGACTCTCGCATATACATAACAACGATGATGCGGAGATAGTAGTAAGCCCCGATTGCGCTGTTGAGTACGCCGATGACCGTGAGCCAGATCAGATTAGCCCGCACCGCGGCGCTGAAAACATAGAACTTCGCAAAGAATCCCCCGGTCATCGGGATTCCAATCAACGACAGCAGGAATACCGTGAGTGTCGCGGCCAGCAGCGGGGAAGTGCGGCCCAGACCCTCGTAGTCCTCCAAATTGACATACCGCTCGCCTGCGTTCGCAAAATGGCTGACCACTGCAAATGCCCCCACATTCATGGCCGCATACGCCGCGGTGTAGAACATGGCCGCTGAGATGCCGTTCAGGGAATTCTCCGGCGTGGTCATCGCAAAAGCCACCAGCAAGTATCCGGCATGCGCAATTGAGGAATAGGCGAGTAGGCGCTTCACATTGTTTTGAACCAGTGCGCTAATGTTGCCTAACGTCATCGACAGAGCCGCCGCCACCCATAAGAACCAGAAGCGTCCCGGCGCATTGATGGCAAACACCACCCGCAACAGAACCGCAAAAGCGGCAGCTTTCGGAGCCGTCGACATAAAGCCCACCACCGGAGCCGGCGCGCCTTCGTAAACGTCGGGCGTCCAGATGTGGAATGGTGCCGCCGCGACCTTGAATCCAAGACCAACGAACATCAGCGCCATGGATGCGTATACGAGCATCTCGGCCGGTGCGGATTGAAGGCGCTGGCTGATGATGTCGATGTTGGTCGATCCGGTCGCCCCAAACATCAGCGCCACGCCATACAGGAAGAATGCCGTCGCGAATGATCCCAGCAGGAAATACTTCAACGACGATTCGCTGCTTGACGCGTCATTCCGGCGGAATCCAGCGAGAATGTATGTGGAAATCGAAGAGATTTCCAGCCCGATGAAGATCAGAACCAATTCGACTGCCGACGACATCAGCGACATGCCCACAGTACCGAACAGGATCAGTGCGTAATATTCTCCCGCCCGAATCTTCTGCACCGCCATGTATTCGAACGAACTCAGAATCACCACGGCAGCAATCGCGATCACGAGAAAATCAAAGAAGACGCTGAAGCTGTCGATCCGGATCGTGTTCGAGAAAGCGAGCCCCGGAGACTTCGCCATGAGCCACGTAGAAGCCAAGCCCGCCAGCGTTCCAATGAATCCGATAATCCCAAGCGTCTTCTGGCTCTTCTCCTCATCCACCAAAGGATCGAGGATCATCACCAGAATGCCGAAGATGGACAGTACCAGTTCCGGCAGGATCCGGATGTAATCCTCGCCCTGCGGAATCGCCTGAATCTGTGCCAGCGGGAGCATCATTGGCCCGCCACCTTGCTGACCATCTGCGCAAATGGACTC
>Ga0209698_10009162_pt1 | contig 10153 bp, 9 predicted proteins | sample LitLauG_LLR_2012_FD_187203 | JGI IMG/M metagenome (GOLD analysis project Ga0209698, IMG submission 187203) | Freshwater sediment microbial communities from Pennsylvania, USA - Little Laurel Run_MetaG_LLR_2012 (SPAdes) (version 2) | ecosystem: Environmental > Aquatic > Freshwater > Creek >... | reverse complement strand
GGAGGGCGACTTCGAGGCAGTCAGCGCGATCTCCAAACGCGTGCAGCGGGCAACCGTCGCCGGGCTAGCGAGGGCGATCTTCGCCGACATCGACCGTGCGGGCGAGGCCGTGCGCCATGCGCGGCGCGGCCGCATCCATACCTTCGTGTCGACCTCGCCCATCCACCTCGCGCACCAGATGCGCAAGACGGAGGCGGAAGTGCTGGAGATCGTGACCGCGACGGTTGCGCGCGCGCGCAATCTCGTTGAGGACGTCGAATGGTCGGCGATGGATGCGACTCGCACCCCCATCGACTACCTGTCCCGCTGCGTGGAAGCGGCGATCAAGGCCGGCGCCACCACAATCAACCTGCCCGACACCGTCGGCTACGCCACGCCGCAGGAGTACGGTGCGATGTTCTCAGCCGTGCGTGCGCGCGCGCCGGGCGCCGAGCGCGTGACCTTCTCCACCCACTGCCACAACGACCTGGGGCTCGCGGTCGCCAACTCGCTCGCAGCCCTCGCTGCCGGCGCGCGCCAGATCGAATGCGCCGTCAACGGCATCGGTGAGCGGGCGGGCAACGCGGCGCTGGAAGAAGTGGTGATGGCTATCCATGTGCGGCCCGACTCCCTGCCGGTTTTCACGGAAATTCACAGCGAGGAGCTCTACGCTTCCAGCCTGATGCTGACGCGCAGCGGCAGCTCCATGGACGAGGGTCCGGCCGCCAGAGTGTAGGTCCCGGCGGCCAGGCGCCACTCGTGCGCGGCGCTGTCGAAGTCCGCCAACAGCCGTCGGTCGATGCGCAGCGCGGCGGTGCCGCTTGCGCCCGGCTGCAGCTCCAGCTTCTGCCAGCCGAGCAGCCGCTGGCGCGGCCCCTGCGGGGAGGCGACCAGATAGAGCTGGGCGGTTTCCTTGCCGGCCCGCGGGCCGCTGTTGGTGACGGTGAAGCGCGCGGCGGGCGCAGCGCCGCCCTGCACCTGCAGATCCGCGTAGCGGAAGCGGGTGTAGGACAGTCCGAAACCAAATGGAAACAGCGGCTGCTCGCCGCGGCGGGCGAACCAGCGGTAGCCGACATCGGAGCCCTCGACGTCATAGTCGGCCGTCAAGGGGAATTCGGGCGTCGGCCCAAGGGTTAAGCTCGGTTCGATGGTGTCCGCGCCCGGCAGCGCCGGCCGCGGCAGTTGCACCAGGCTGGCCGGAAAGGTCACCGGCAGCTTGCCGGAGGGGTTCACCTCGCCGAACAGCAGCGCGGCCAGCGCTTCGGCGCCGCGTGCGCCCGGGTACCAGGCCTCGATGACACCGGCGGTCTGCTCCAGCCACGGCATCAGGACGGGTCCGCCGGTCTCGAGCACGACGATGGTATTCGGATTGGCCGCGGCGACCGCCGCGATCAGGGCATCCTGGCCGTCCGGCAGGCGCAGGTCGGGCACGTCCAGGCCCTCCGTGCGCCATTCGGTGACGAACACCAGCGCGACCTCCGCGTCCCGCGCGGCGCGCACCGCCTCGCTCAGGTAGTGACCGTCGCGGTAGCTGACGTGGGCCTGCGGCACGCGTGCGGCGATCTCACGGAGCGGCGCGGAGCGGTGGTAGGCGCGCGTGAAGAAGGCGGCGAACGGACCCCCGCTCACCGGCACGCTGATGGCCGGCCCGCCCTCGCCCTGCACGTTGGAGGATCCGCCGCCGGACATCACCCCGGAGTCCGCATAGCCGCCGATCACGGCGATGCGCCGCAGCCCGGTGGACAGGGGCAGCGCCTGGTCGCGGTTGCGCAGCAGGACGATGCCTTCCCGCGCCACCGCTTCCGCGACGTCGCCGTCGTGCTGCAGGTCGATGGGGGCCGGCGGCGGCGCGGCGTTGATGCCGACCGCATACATCGATCGCAGGATGCGCCGGTTCATGTCCGTGAGCCGAGCGGCGTAGGCCGGATCGTGCTCAGCGGCCTGCGCCAGCGGCTGGTCCAGGAAGGCGGCCTTGTCGAGCTCAGCGGCCGATTGCTGGTCCAGTCCATGCTGCGCATCGGCCAGCGCGTACACGGCGCCCCAATCGGACATGACCCAGCCCTTGTAGCCCCAGTCATGCTTGAGCACCTGGTTGAGCAGGTAGTCGCTCCCGCAGGCATGCGCGCCATTGACCTTGTTGTAGGCGCACATGACGGCGCCCGGCTGGCCCTGCTCGATGGCGATCTCGAAGGCGAGCAGGTCGCTCTCGCGCGCCGCGCCGTCCGCGATCGCCGAGTTCACGAACATGCGGCCGGTTTCCTGATCGTTCAACGCGAAGTGCTTGACCGTGGAGATCACGTGCACGGACTGGATCCCGCTGACCGCGGCACCCGCCAGCACGCCGCTGTGCAGCGGGTCCTCGCCCAGGTACTCGAAGGCGCGGCCGTTGCGCGGATCGCGAATCAGGTTCATGCCGCCGGCCAGCATCACGTTGAAGCCCTTGGCGCGCGCTTCACCGCCGATCATCGCGCCGGCGTCGCGCAGCAGTGCCGCATTCCAGGTCGATCCCATCGCCAGTCCCGAGGGCAGCGCCGTGGCGCCATCGTGCCGCAGGCCGAATACCCAGGCCACGCCCAGGCTGGCGTCGGTTTCCTTGAGCGCGGGAATGTTCAGCCTCGGGATGCCGGCCACGAAGCCGGCGCCGAACAATGCCCCCGGGGGCAGCGGCTTGGCCTTGGGCCCGAGCGGCAAGGCCATCGTGCCGAAGGTGAGGACGGTCCGCTCCGCGGGTTCGAGCTGCGCGACCACCGCCGCGGCGCGCGCGTCGGGGTCGCCGGGCGGCAAGGCGTGGGCGGTGGGTGCCAGGGCGGTCACCAGGAGCAGAGCGGGCAGCAGGGGTCTGGACATGTTCAAGGGCACCTTGCAGATGTGGCATGACGGGAGGCGCTCTCCCGGCCGCGCGAGCCAGGCTCACAGGGCGCCATTGTAAGCGCGGCATCCCGCGAGGGTGCAGCCGTGGGTGATTGCAGCTGCAACGGCGGTACCTCATGATCCGGCCCGCCGTCGCTGCGGTTCGGAACGGGTGCGGGGAGCGATGAGGAGTTCACGGATGTCACGATGCGATCTACGCCGTCAGGTCCTGCGGGTCGGACTGAGTCTGCTGCTGGCGGCGACCCTGTCGGGCGCCGCGCAGGCCAGGCACCACCACCACGCCGAGGCGGCGGCCGTGGCGGGCCAGTTCGACTACTACCTGTTGTCGCTGTCCTGGTCGCCGAGCTACTGCCTGACGCATCCGGAGGACCAGCAGCAATGCACGCGCGGCTACGGCTTCGTGCTGCACGGGCTGTGGCCGCAGAATGACGCCGGCGGCTATCCGCAGTCCTGTGCGGTCGCCGGTGGCGGCGAGCTGCCCGCACCGGCCTGGGACTACGCACGGACCCTGTTTCCGAGCCCGAAGCTGATTCAGCATGAATGGGAACGCCACGGCAGCTGCAGTGGCATGGACGCGCTGGGCTATTTCAAGACGGCCGATCGTGCACTGGCGGCCGTCCGGGTGCCGGCGGTGCTCGAAGCGCCGCGCAGCAGCCGGTTCATGACGGCGCCGGAGATCGTCGCCGCGTTTCGGGCGGCGAATCCGGCGCTGGCGCCGGACGGGCTGGTCGTGGCCTGCCGTGGCGATGAACTGTCGGAAGTGCGCGTCTGCCTGAGTCGCGAGCTCGCGCCCCGGTCCTGCGGGCGCGGCGTGCGCAACAGCTGCCCGGACGTCGCGCTGCGCATTCCCGCGGCACGCTGAGCGGCACGCCGCGTGGCCGTCGATGCGCTGCTGCTGCTGCTGACCTTCGCGCTGGGCGGCGTACTGTCGCGGATCAGCCTGTGCGCGGTCGCCGGCATGCAGCAGTTCATCGCTGCGCGTGATCACGCGGGCCTGCAGCGGCTGCTGCTCGCCGCCAGTGCCGCCGGAGCCGTGCTGCTGATGCTCGCCTGCGCGGCGCCGGATCGCGTGCTGCTGCCCGGCGAAGCGCCGTTCCACGCCGGCATCATCCTCGGCGGGCTGCTGCTCGGCGCGGGCGCGCTGCTGAACGGTGGCTGCTACCTCGGCAGCGTTCTGTATCTGGGCTCCGGCAACGTGAATTTCCTGTTCACGCTGGCCGGGATGGCCACGGGATCGCGGCTCGCCGAGACCCGATGGCCCGGCCCCGCGGCCGCAGGCCTGCGCATGACGATGGGCGCCTGGCCGCTGGCCGGGCTTGTGTACGCACGACATTCCGAGTGGAGCTATGGTGCGGTGCTCGAATCCCTGGCACACGCCCGTTTCAGCGCGATGGACTGGATCGCCAACCTCTCGGCCCTGCTGCTGTTTGCCGGCGCGGTGACCGGCGCCCGGCTGCAGGGGCGCTTCAGGCTGCAGCCGCCGGCCTGGCGCCCGGCAGCACGCTGCCTGGCCGGCGGCGCGGTCATGGCGTACGGCGCGGCGCAGGTGCCCGGCGGAAACGACATGCTGCTGCTGTGGGCGATTCCCGGATTGACGCTCTACGGGACCCTGGCCTATGGGTCCATGCTGGTGGCGATCGCGGCGGGTCTGGGCGCGGCGGCAGCTTGGCCGCGAAAGCGCGCACCCGGCACAGTAAACTAGCGCGATGCGCAACAGCAGAGGCCAGTGAGTGTCGAAACGGCGCGTTGACGGCTTGCGACTGATCGGCCTGTTCAAGATCGGCAAGGCCCTGCTGCTGCTGGCCACGACCTACGGGCTGTACCGCCTGCTCAACCAGGACATGCTCGGCCATCTGCACGACTGGCTCAATACGCTCACCGACACCTTTGAGCGGCGCCTGCTGCAGCGCGGACTGGACTGGCTGGATGCGCAGGGGTCGGCACGCATCGGCAACCTGGTCGCGGTCACCGGTCTGTACACCGCGCTGCTGCTGACTGAAGGCATCGGCCTGTGGCTGCGCAAGGCCTGGGCCGAATGGTTTACGGTCGTGTCCACCAGCTCGCTGATTCCCTTCGAGCTGTGGCACCTGTTCTTCGGCCACCATCACAATACGCTCGCCCTGCTCGGCGCCACCGCGCTGAACGTGATCATCGTGCTGTACCTGGTGCTGCAGCTGCGTCGGGCCCCGGCGCGCCGCTCCCGATGACGCCGAAATTGCGACGCGTGCTGCTGATCCTGCTGCTGGTGGCGGCGGCCGGATGGTCGCTGCTGCAGCACCGCCTGCGGCCCGGCGCCGCGCTGGCCGCGGCGGTGACCGCGGCACCGCCCGATGTCCTGGCGCTGGGAAGCCTGAAGCTCGATCCCTGCGTGATCGGCAAATCCGGCGGTGGCGCGCCGACGCTGCGCGGTTACTGCACGGCCTTTGTCGTGCCGGAGGACCGCGCGCGGCCGCAGGGACGCCGCATCCGGCTGCGCATCGCCGTGATGCGCGCAGCGGCTGCCGCGGCGGACCCCGATCCGGTGGTGTTTCTGGACGGCGGGCCGGGCGGTGCAGCCAGCGAGGATTACCCGGCCATTGCCCAGGCGCTTGAACCGCTGCGCCGGCGGCACGCGCTGCTGCTGATCGATCAGCGCGGCACCGGCGGTTCCAATGCGCTCGACTGCGGTGATGACGCGCCGACCGGCAATGGCGCGGGGACCACCGATGCGGCGGCACTGCGTGAGCGGGCGCTGCAGCAGGTGCGCGACTGCGTGGCGCGACTGGCGCCGCACGCCGCGACGCCGTTCTACACGACCAGCGATGCGGTCGCAGACCTGGAGGACGTGCGCCAGGCGCTCGGCGGTCCGCGGCTGGATCTGATCGGCGTGTCCTACGGCACGCGCGTGGCGCAGCAGTATGCGCGACGCTACCCGCAGGGCGTGCGGTCCATCGTGCTCGACAGCGCCGTACCCAACGACCTCGCCCTGGGCAGCGAACATGCGCGCAATCTCGAGGACGCGGTGCGTGCGCTGTTTGCACGCTGCCGCGCCGAGCGACCGTGCGCAGAGCGCTTCGGCGATCCCTACCAGACGCTGCGCCGCGTGCGCGCGCGGCTGCAGGCTGCACCGCAGACGACGGAGCTGCGCGACCCCTATACCTTCGCCGTCCGGCAGAAGACGATCACCGCCGACGCGCTGGCCGGGCTCGTGCGCCTGTATGCCTACAGTCCCTACACCGCGGCGCTGCTGCCTTACGTACTCCAGGAAGCGGACGCCGGACGCTACGCGGCACTGCTCGGTCAGGCGCAGCTCGTGGTGGGGGACGTGGAGGAGCATCTGAACGGCGGCATGGCCCTGTCGGTGGCCTGCGCGGAGGACGCGGACCGGCTGGCGCCGAACCCCCTCGATGAGCAGACCGTGCTCGGCAACTCGCTGGTCGAACGGCTGCTCAGCGTCTGCCCGCTGTGGCCGCACGCGGCGCGCCCGGCCGACTTCGGCGCACCGCTCGCCGGCCCGGTACCGGTGCTGATCCTCGCCGGCGAGCACGATCCGGTGACGCCGCCGCGCTACGGGCGGGCCATCCTGCGCACGCTGCCGCGCGGTCGGCTGCTGCAGGTGGCCGGCCAGGGACACGGCCTGCTCGGGGTCGGCTGCATGCCGCGGCTGGTCAGCGATTTCGTCCGCACGCTCGACGCGCCCGGCCTCGACGCCCGCTGCCTCGACCTGCTGGGGCAGACGCCGAGCTTCTACGATGCCAATGGAGCCGGCCCGTGATCGAAGTGCGCGATCTGCGCAAGGCCTTCGGCGCGACCCGCGCGGTCGACGGGGTTTCATTCACGGCGCGCGACGGCGAGATCACCGGTCTGCTCGGTCCCAACGGCGCAGGCAAGACGACCACGCTGCGCATGCTCTATACGCTGATGCGGCCGGATTCCGGGTCGATCGAGGTCGACGGCCGCGACGCGCAGACCGAGGCCCTGGCCGTGCGACGCACGATCGGCGTGCTGCCGGATGCGCGCGGCCTCTACAAGCGCCTGACCGCGCGCGAAAACATCGAATATTTCGCCGCCCTGCAGGGGCTGGAGGCCGGCGTCGCGCGCGCGCGCACCGACGCGCTGATTGCCACCCTGGGCATGCAGGACATCGCCGAGCGGCGCACGGAGGGCTTCTCGCAGGGCGAGCGCGTCAAGACGGCGATCGCGCGGGCGCTGGTGCATGGCCCGCAGAACGTGGTGCTCGACGAGCCCACGAACGGCCTGGACGTCATGGCGACGCGCAGCCTGCGCGAGTTCCTGCGGGCGCTGCGCGATGCGGGGCGTTGCGTGCTGCTGTCCACTCACCTGATGCAGGAGGTCGCCGCGCTGTGCGACCGCATCGTCATCATCGCGCATGGCCGGGTGGTCGCGGACGGCAGCGCCGCGGAACTGCGCGCGCGCGCGCAGGAACAGAACCTGGAAGAGGCCTTCATGAAGTTCATCGGTGGTGCCGCATGAATGCGGCGCTGCGCGTCTTCGTCAAGGAATGCCGCGAGAGCCTGCGGGACCGGCGCGTGCTCGTGAACAGCCTGCTGGTGGGGCCGCTGATCGGCCCGCTGCTGTTCCTGGTGCTGATGCGCCTGGTGGTCGGACGCGAACTCGAAAAGGCCGAGCAGCCGCTGCCGGTCGTGGTCATCGGCGCCGAACGCGCGCCCGAACTGATTGCGGCGCTGCGCCAGATGGGTCTGGCACAGAAGCCGGCCGTCGATGATCCCGAGCGGGCGGTGCGCGAGCAGCGCATCGACCTGGCGATGCGCATTGCGGCCGACTTCGGCGCCGACTGGCGCGCCGGGCGTCCCGCCGAAGTCGAGCTGATCTACGATTCCTCGCGCCGTGAAGGCGGCGGGGATGTGGAGCGGCTGCGCGGCATGCTGGACAGCTACAGCCGGCGCAACGGTGCGCTGCGGCTGCTGGCGCGCGGCCTGTCGCCGGCGATCGCGACGCCGCTGGTCGTCGCGAGCCGCGATTCGGCGACGCCGCAGGCACGCGGTGCGCTGCTGTTCGCCATGCTGCCGTACATGCTGGTGCTGACGATCTTCATCGGCGGCCTGTGGCTGGCGATCGACTCGACGGCCGGCGAACGCGAACGCCAGTCGCTCGAGCCGCTGCTGATCAATCCGGTGCCGCGCGATCGCATCCTGCTCGGCAAGCTGCTGGCCACCGCTGCGTTCAGCACCGCCAGCCTGCTGCTGGGCCTGCTGGCGTTCCTGGTGGTGGGGCATTTCATGCCCACCGAGGAACTGGGCATGAGCCTGGCGCTCGGGCCGAGGTTCCTGGGCGTGGCGCTGCCGCTGCTGGTGCCGCTGGTGCTGCTGATCTGCATCACGCAGATCCTGATCGCCGCCTTCGCGCGCAGCGTGCGCGAGGCGCAGACCTACCTGGGGCTGGCGCAGCTCGTACCCGTGATTCCCTCGATCGTGCTGAGCCTCCTGCCGCTGAAGGCACAGCTGTGGATGTATGCGGTGCCGCTGCTCGGGCAGCAGCTCGCGGTCATGCGCCTGCTGCGTGCCGAGGCGGTACCGCCCGTGGCCCTGGCGCTGAACGTGGTCGCGACACTGCTGGCCGCGCTGGCCGCATTCGCGCTGACGCGGCGCGTGTATGACTCGGAAAGACTCGCCATCGCCGTCTAGGGTGGTGCCGGCGAAGCCGGCGGCGCCGACGGGCAGCGGCACTGGGGACAGCCGTAGTCGAGCACGATGCGCCAGCGACCGTCGCGCTCGCGCCGCCACACGGAGGCAAAGGTGCCGACGCGCCGGCCGTCGGGCGCGAGCACCGGGCCGGTGCTCTGCGCCAGGCGAGCCGAGGCGAGGACCGCAACGGTTTCCGGTGCCCAGCTGAAGGGCGCCCGGGCGGCGCTGAACAGCTCGCGCCAGGCCGCGACGATCTCGGCCGGGCCGCGGGCGATCGGCTGGGCGACGAACACGGCGTCGGGAGCCAGGAAGCTGCGGAAGGCGGCCAGGTCGCGCTTCGCCATCGTCTTCGCAAAGGCCGTCTCGGTGGCGCGTACCTGCTGTTCCAGCACGGCGCGCGATTCGGTCGCCGGTGCCGCGTGCGCGGCGCCCATGGCCAGGCATAGCAGGGCGGTGCAGATTCTCATGGTGACCTCGAAAACAGGCCGATCCACTGGGGATGGCGGATGCGCGACAATACCGGCACCGGGCTGGCGGCTCCACCGGAGCGGCACACGGCCCCTGCAGGAGCTTGAACGATGTGCGGGCGTTTCGTGTCGCGCGAGCAGGCTGCCATTGAACGCGAGTACCACATCCGGGTGCGCGATCCCTTCGAACGCGTCTACAACGCCGCGCCCTCGATGTCGTTGCCGGTGGTGCGTGGCGCCACGGCCGGCGGCCTCGAGGCCCTGGCGATGCGCTGGGGCCTGATACCCGGCTGGTGGTCGCGGGCCACCCTGCCCGCGGCGACCATCAACGCGCGCAGCGAGGACGCGGCCGCAAAGCCGATGTGGCGCGCAGCGGTACGTCATGCGCACTGCCTGGTGCCGGCGCTCGGCTGGTATGAATGGCGGGCGGAAACGGCCGGCAAGGTGCCTTATTTCATACACGCGGCCGGCATGGCGGGCATCAGCTTCGCCGGCCTGTGGTCCAGCTGGAAGAATCCACAGGGCGCGGAACAGCTCAGCTTCACGATCCTGACGCGCGCCGCCGCGGGGCCGCTGGCAGCGCTCCATGACCGCATGCCCGTGGTGCTGCCGCCCACGGCATGGACGGACTGGCTGGCACCGTGGACGGCCGACCACGCCGCGCGGCTGGCCGCCGTGGTGGCACAGGCGAGCAGCGAATTCGAATTCCACCCGGTGAGCCGCTACGTCAATGCGCCGCGCAACCAGGGCGAACGCTGCATCGAACCGGCCTAGGGGACCGTCCAGCGCCGGAGCCAGGCCTCGACGGTCTCGTGCCACTGCACGCTGTTCTGCGGCTTGAGGACCCAGTGGTTTTCGTCCGGGAAGTGCAGGAACTGGCTGGGAATCCCGCGGCGCTGCAAGGCCGTGAACGTGGCGATGCCCTGCTCGAGCGGCACGCGGAAATCCAGGTTGCCCTGCACCACCAGCATCGGCACGTGCCAGTCGGCCACGTGGTTGACGGGATTGAAGCGTTCGAAATTCTGCGCGACCTGGTACTGCGGGCCGCCGTTCTCCCATTCATCGAACCAGAGTTCCTCGGTGCCGTAGTAGCTCATGCGGGTATCGAACAGGCCGTCATGGCTGACGAGGCAGCGCCACGCGCCCGAGGCCGGCGTTGACCAGTTGCCGGCCATCCAGTTGATCATGTAC
>Ga0209698_10009161_pt1 | contig 10153 bp, 6 predicted proteins | sample LitLauG_LLR_2012_FD_187203 | JGI IMG/M metagenome (GOLD analysis project Ga0209698, IMG submission 187203) | Freshwater sediment microbial communities from Pennsylvania, USA - Little Laurel Run_MetaG_LLR_2012 (SPAdes) (version 2) | ecosystem: Environmental > Aquatic > Freshwater > Creek >... | reverse complement strand
TTGCCCTCACCCTTGGTCTGGTCGGCTTAGTCTTCACTCTCCTTTTTCTTGGAACAGGATTGAAGCGAGCTTATGACTGGTTCGAACAAGGGCAATCGAAGGCAGGCCTCTGGCCGCTGGCTTTTCTTTTGTTTTTCATGTTCCACAACTTTGGAGAATGCACAATTCTTTTTCAGGATTTGCAGTGGAGTATTTGCGTGGCTGTTGTGGTGGGTGCGGATAGGGCGCTTTTTGTGCCACAAGAAAGCCAAAACGATCAATTTCTGCTCGAGCAGAACGGGCAGTTCGCATGAAATCGCGTCAGTTGCCCAAGGTGATTATTTACAGTGACTATCTGCTTGCCGCGTCGGAAACATTCATTCAAGCGCAGGTCCGGGCGCTCTCCCAATATCAGCCGGTGTATGTGGGGTCACGGAGGATTCCCGGATTAGATTTGCAAGGTGAAGAAATCCATATTCTGAACCCTCGGGTAAACACGTGGGGAAAGGTTCGCGAACTCAGTTTCAAACTGACAGGTTTTGCGCCTGACTTCATGAAGAGGCTGGCCGCTTTGCGTCCGGTGTTACTGCATGCCCACCATGGGCCCAATGGGTTACGCGCTCTGCCGATTGCACGCGAACTTCAAATCCCACTCGTTGTGACATTCCACGGTTCGGATGTGACCGTAACTGATCTGCGGTACCAAAAGGCGACCCTTGGTTTCCGGCATTACTTGGCGAACAAACAAAAGCTGAAGAAGAGCAAATCGATGTTTCTGGCGGTCTCCCAGTTCATTCGCCGAAAGCTAGTGGATCAGGGATTTCCGGAAGAGAGAGTGCTGGTTCATTACACCGGAATCGACACGAATAAATTTCGCCCGGCAAGCACGGAAGCAGGTCCGGTGATGCTCTTCGTGGGACGTCTTGAGCAGAGTAAGGGCGCACAATTCCTGATTAAGGCGGCCGCTGAAGTGCAGAATGCCATGCCAGAGGCAGAGCTTATTTTGATTGGAGACGGGACGCTGCGTGCGGAGTTGGAGAAGGATGCGAAACAACAACTGCGCCGCTATCGTTTTCTTGGCGTCCGCACAGCGGAAGAAGTCTCCGAGTGGATGAATCGGGCGTCCGTGGTCTGCGTTCCATCGGTCACCAGGCGCTCGGGTGAGCAAGAAGGATTTGGAATGGTTTGCGCAGAGGCCCAAGGGGTCGCAAAACCAGTGGTTGCCTTTGACTCAGGCGGAATATCCGAAATCGTTGCAAACGGGTCCACAGGATTTCTTGTTCCGGAGAAGGACTGGCAAGCGCTTGCAGAGCGTGTCCTTGTCCTCCTGAAAAATCCCGAGTTGAGAAGAAAATTTGGACAAACGGGGCGCGAGAGGGTGTTGAAACATTTTGATCTGGAGCATCGCACCAGGCTTCTGGAAGGGATTTACGCGGACATGCTGGATGGAAATTCCCCACAAATTGTGGGAAAGGGACATTCAGCACAACCTGTGGGACATGCTTCGAGCTTTTAAGGGGATGATCATTGCATTTCTAATTCAATCCGTGGTGCTGAGCCATGTCATTGCGAGCGAGTTGCACCCCCCAACAGCGGCAATTCCTGCGAGCTACTTTGGACTGCACATTCACCACTTAAATTATCCAGTGCCCACCACTCCCTGGCCAAGTATGACGGTACCCGAGTGGCGTTTGTGGGATGCCGCGGTGAGGTGGCCGGAACTCGAACCGAACAAAGGTCAATGGCAATTTGAACGGCTGGATCTTTACGTTTCGCTTGCCGAACAGCATGGAACTCATCTCTTGTTGACGCTGGGAATGACCCCTTTGTGGGCTTCTGGGCGAACCCAGTTGGCAGTCGCTCCGAAGGATGTGCAGGACTGGCGCAATTATGTGAAGACGGTGGTGACTCGCTACAAGGGACGCATTCCTGCATACGAAATTTGGAATGAACCAAACCTGCCAGAGTTCTGGATGGGCACCACGGACCAGATGGTGACGCTGACTAAGGAAGCCTCCGAGATCATTCGCAGTATTGACCCGAAGGCAATCGTCGTTTCACCTTCGCCCACCGCCGATTTCGGAATTACCTGGATGACGGAGTTCATGAAAAAAGGGGGAGGCCAGTACGTAGACGTGATTGGATATCATTTCTACGCGAATCCGAATACAAATCCCCCCGAGGAAATCTTGCCGGTGATTGCGCACGTTCAGCAGGTTCTGGCTGAGAACGGAATGAGCCAGAAGGCAATCTGGAATACGGAAACGGGGTGGTTAGCTCCTACGAAATTCGATTCCGAGGATCTCGCTGCGGGTTATCTCGCGCGGGCTTACATTCTTTCTTGGGCTGCCGGAATTGAAAGATTCTACTGGTACGCATGGGACAACCGATCCTTGGCGATCGTGACCTACAAGGAGTCAGAACACCAAGTAACACCTGCAGGTAATGCCTACAAGATCATGCAGCAGTGGCTGGTGGGAACAAAAATGGAAAGCTGCAAAGAGAGTGCGGATCATACCTGGATCTGCCAGTTGAATCGGGGCGGAAAAAAGGAATGGATCGTTTGGAATTCGCGGGGAAACAGCAGATTCACTGTACCGGTCGAGTGGAAAGTGAAAAAGGTAACTGTCTTGCTTCAAGATGGCCAGGCGCTGAAGGGGCTAAATGTGGACCTCAGCCCAATTCCGATGTTGCTGACGGGTCGAGTGTGATGGAAACCTCAGCCAAAATGGGTGCCAGGAAAGAGCCGTTGTCAAAGAATTCCACACGCTACAAGAACAATCCGAAATCAAAGCTCGCCGTATTGACGAACATGATGGCGCCTTATCGAATTCCGATTTTTTCTTACCTGTCCGATCAGTTTGACTTGCTGGTACTGCATGGCGGAAAAGAAGCGAACCGGGATTCATGGGGCAATTTCGAACGGGATTTACCAAACGCAAGCGTCGTGCGCGCCTGGGGCTGGCAGATACGGCATAAGAAAAAAGCCAATGGAAAAGTGTTCGACGATAAATTCATTCACATTACCCCCGGTTTTATCTCACATCTACTGCAATTTCAGCCGGATTCCGTCATCAGCAGCGAAATGGGGTTCAGGTCCCTGATTGCACTTGCGTATGGAACGATGTTTCGCAAGCCCGTGTGGATCTGGTGGGAAGGAACACTCCATAGCGAACGGAACATCGGGTTTTTGCGAAAGGTCATCCGTAAGGTCTTCAGCGTATGGGCGCGTCATTGGATCACATGCGGGGAAACCTCCACCGAATATCTGCTTTCGTTGGGTGTGGACCGAACTCGGATCCTACAATCGCAAAACGGGGTAGATGAGGAGCGATTCAAGGCTGAAGTACAGCCTGCATGGGCAATTGAACCAAAGCCTGTGCTGCTACACGTCGGGCAGTTGATCGAGCGAAAGGGAGTTGCTCCATTCTTTAGGACGGCCGCCACCTTGCAACAACGCGGTCACGAGTTTTCGATCTTGCTGGTGGGTGAAGGGCGCGAAAAGCAGGCACTGGAAAGCCTTGCTCAAGACTTGAAATTGAGAAATGTGCAGTTCCAGCCCGCACAAGCCCCGGAGAATATGCCATCGGTTTACCGCAGCGCGGACGTAGTGGTTTTCCCGACGCTAGAAGATGTTTGGGGTTTCGTGGCAAATGAAGCGATTCTCAGTGGCGTTCCCGTGCTTTGTTCGAAATATGCGGGATGTGCTCCGGAGTTGTTTTCGCAAGAGAATGTCTTCTCACCGGACAATTCAGAGGAATTTACAGAGAAATTGCTTTCGGCTATCTCGGGCCAGTTGCCGAAAGCGGATGCCGGAAGACTCAAGACCTCGGATCAGCTGGGGAATGAATTGGCGCAGGAATTATTCAGGTATCTGCCGAGCCCGGCGGATAGCCAACAAAATCAACCGGAACCTGCTATTCGTTGATTGGCGCACTGAGACTGGAAACAGTGAGACGGAATTATTCTTAGCCGGATTGCGGGCATTCCCAAAGTTTGAGTCCTAGTTTTTGGCAGCCTGCCGGCATCGTACAGAGACGCCCATGAGAGTCACACCAGGAAAACCAAAACTCGCACTAATGACGAATATGTTGGCGCCACACCGGCTTCCCATTTATTCGCTCCTGGCCGATCAGTTCGATCTGCTTTTACTGCACGGGGGGAACGAGGCAAACCGCGATTCGTGGGGAAATCTAGAGCGTGCGCTTCCAAATGCCAGGGTGGTGCGGGCTTGGGGCTGGCAGATCCGGCACAAGAAGATCGTGAACGGAAAAGTGTTCGATGACAAATACATTCACATAACTCCAGGATTTATGTGGCACCTGTTAAGATTTCGGCCGGATGCCATTATCAGCAGTGAGATGGGTTTCCGTTCTACGGTAGCGCTTCTGTATGGAACGATTTTTCGCAAATCTGTGTGGATCTGGTGGGGTGGGACTCTGCATAGTGAACGAAACATTGGTTTCTTGAGAAGGTCAATACGGAAGGTATTCAGCAGCTGGTCGGATCGCTGGATCAGTTATGGGCAGACCTCAACCGAGTACCTGCTGTCTCTGGGCGTGGAGCGCGAATGTATCCTGCAATCGCAAAATGGTGTGGACGAAGCGCGGTTCACAGACGATGTCCAGCCGATCTGGGCGATTAAACCGCGTCCAGTCGTCCTCCACGTTGGGCAGTTGATTGAACGAAAGGGAGTTGGTTTGCTTCTGGACGCTTCCGCCGAGCTACAGCGGAGCGGCTCCGAGTTTTCCCTTCTATTGGTGGGAAATGGCCGTGAGAAAAGAGCACTGGAAGCACGGGTAAAAAGTCTTGGACTGAAGAATGTGCATTTTCAACCTGCGCAAACGCCCGAGAGAATGCCTTCGGTCTACCGAAGCGCCGATGTGATGGTGTTTCCCACACTCGAGGACGTCTGGGGGATTGTCGCAAATGAAGCCATTCTGAGTGGGCTTCCGGTTCTGTGTTCCAAGTACGCGGGATGCGCTCCGGAATTGTTTTCGCGGGAGAACATTTTTTCTCCCGAAAATGCAGACGAGTTTTGCAAGAAGCTCAATGAAGCGGTTTCTGGCCGATTGGGAAAAACGGACCCCGAGCGGCTCAAACTCGCGAAGCAACTTGGTTACGAAATGATCCAAGAGTTGAACCGGTTTCTGCCTGGGCCACTCGTTGACAATCCTAATGAACCCGAACCGGCGATTCGCTGAGTTCAAAAGCGGTGTGGGCAATTGTTCTTCCGGGGGAAGACACCCAAGTGTTGTACAACAACAATCCCGAGATTAAGGATACGCGCGATTAGGCGTGACCAACGTTAGCCGCTAAACGGAATAACTCGAATGAAAATCATGATGGTGCACAACACGTATCGGGAAAAGGGCGGGGAAGAAATCGTCTTTGACAATGAGAGAAGCCTGCTGGAGCGCAAAGGTCACACGGTGATTCCGTATGTGCGAAGCAATAGTGAATTGCGGGATGGAAACATTGTCCATCGTATCTCGATGATATCCAGAATGGTATGGTCCTCGAAATCGCACAAAGAGGTTGCTGCCTTGTTGGACGCGGAGAGCCCAGACCTTGTCCATATTCACAACACTTTTTTGGCAATCTCACCTTCAATTTATTCCGCCTGTTCGGAACTGGCGATTCCGGTTGTTCAAACGCTCCACAATTTCCGGTTGCTTTGTCCTGCGGGCAGCTTTTATCGTGACGGTAAGATCTGCGAAGAATGCGTTGACCAGACCCTGCTTCAGAGCATTCGGCATGGTTGTTACCGGAATTCCCGTATGGCTTCCACAGGTGTTGCACTGATGCTTTCGGTTCACCGTTTCATGGATACCTGGCTGACATCCGTGAAGCGATTCATTGCGTTAACTCATTTTGCGAAGGGAAAATTTGTTTCAGCCGGATTCCCAGCCGACAGGATTGTTGTCAAACCAAACTTCCTGGGGACAGACCCTGGGGAACGCAAGAGTGGTGGAGAATACGGAGCCTTTATTGGACGCTTGGACCCAAAGAAGGGTTTATCCACTTTATTGGATGCATGGGGCAAGTTGTGTTCCGCGGTTCCCCTTCAGATTGTTGGCGATGGACCAGACAGACCTGAGTTCGAAGTCCAGGCCGAAAGACTAAGACTTTCCGACGTCAAATTCCGAGGGAGGTTGTCTCGCGCCGAGACAATGGAAGTTATCAAAGGTGCGCGATTCCTGATTGTGCCTAGTCCGCTTTTCGAAGGATTCCCGATGGCGATTGTTGAAGCATTTGCCTCCGGGACGCCCGTTTTGTGCTCCAGACTTGGTGGTTTACCCGAAATCGTCGAAGAAAATAAGACGGGTCTACACTTTCATCCAGGCGACGCTCAAGATCTTGCCAGAAAGGTGGATTGGGCCTGGAGCCATCCGATGGAGCTGGCTGAGATGGGTCGCACGGCGCGCCGTAAATATGAGAAGTATTACACCGCCGAAAGAAATTACGCCCTATTGATGGAAATCTACGAGCAGGCGAGGGGAATCGATTCGGGTGCGGAATCTCCGCCTGAGCTAAATGCACCCGAGATTCCCTCACGGATCGAGAGTGATCATTCGGTATCGATCGGATAGAGTCCGACGAATTATTGCGTGCCAATTTTGATCGTAAGAAAAAAATATTGGGGGCAGCACGGTAGAGGTTACCGCCCTACCCGGTAACGACCTTTGGAAAATCGCGTGATGAATAAACAAAATTCCGGATGGATGCCTCAACTTGATGGTTTGAGAGGCATAAGCATCCTGATGGTACTCGCGGCGCATGTTTATGCCCCGGGATGGCATGACTTGCAGGGGAGTTACGGAGTTACAGTCTTTTTTGTTCTCAGCGGATTCCTGATTACTCGATTGCTCTTGCGCGAAGAGAGCGACACCGGCGGGATCGATTTGGCCGCGTTCTATATAAGGCGTGCCTTTCGGCTATTCCCGATTTATTACCTGATACTGGGGGTCTACTGCATTTTGATTCTTGGAGTTGGGTTGCACTCGGATGGTCGCTCCGGATTTGTCGAAGCTCTTCCCTGGTATCTGGTCTATCTGCAAGATATTCCCTATTTCCGGGACAGGTCCCACATCGGCGGTCAGATTGCAATGCCTTTCATGCAGAGTTGGTCGCTGGGCATAGAAGAAAAGTTCTATCTAGTCTGGCCGGTTGTGGCGTTTAGATTTCTACGATTCCGAAACGGCAAAATCATTCTGGCCGTTGGAGCCGTACTGTTTTTCTCGGCTGCCCGGTTTGTGCCGCTCGGAAGGTACATATATCCATATGCGGCCATCTCATGGGGATGCCTGTTTGCACTCCTCGATGATTCACTGGCAATTCGAAAGACGTTCGATGGTTGGATGTCGTCCTGGGGAGCACCGCTGGCAATCCTGTCCTGGCCACTGGCGCACTTCCTGGTCGCGTATAAAGCGATTCCGGAAGTCGTGCAAAGATCCGCGGAGCTTCTTTATCCCGTGTCGATTGCCTTTGTGATACTCGCAAGCTTGCGAGTTGCCTCGGTCGCCAAGGTTTTGTCGTGTCATCCACTCGTAGTCCTAGGTCGATACTCGTATTGCATGTATCTCATCCACTTACTTGCTCGGCAGTCGGTGGAAATGGTTTTGCGCAGATTTGGTATGGGTGTGGGAAACGGACTGCTGGTGTACTTCCTCATGCTCCTGAGTTCCGTAGCGGGGGCAAGTGTCCTCTACTACACCGTCGAATCGAAGTTTAGGGAGATGGGACGTCGTATCGCCCATTCCTGGAGTCAAAGAGGGAAGGAATCTACCGCTCCCCCCGCTCCGACTCTTGGCGATCGGGCATTGGGAGTTGATTGAGAACCGCAATAGGGATTTTCCAGAGCACGATGAGAAGCGGGAATACATCGAAACAGTGCTTCGTGGATTGAAGTTCGTCGTCGAGATTAGCGATCAGGCAACTTAGATTTACACGTTTCCGAACTTGCTGCATCATTCCGGAATCGGGGCTATTCACGGATTTATAAAAAGTGTAGTTAGCAATCTTTTCGCTATGGATGTTTGCGGCTCCAACTGCGCCCGCGGTTTGCTGTGAGGGCCAGCCGTTCTCTCTTTAAATATGTAGAATTGCCGCCCGCTCGAAAGGAAAGTGAAATCGGTGCAACGAGAAGACCTGACAGCTGCTTCGATCATCCTTCAGCGTTTACAGGCCTAAGAAGCCTACAGAGAAATGGAACGCAAGAAGATTTCTGCTCGCATCGCGGGAACTGTGCGTACGGTCTGGGGGGAAGGCAATTTCTGATTCCGTTTTGGCTTTTGGATTTTGTACTCGGCCTGCAAATCACCTTCTTGATTGCCGCCCGATACACCATGAGCGTTCGCCTGATGCCGTTCTATTCTGAATCTAGTTTGCCTCTCGCGATGGCCACTATGCTCTATGAGCTGGGAGTAAGGGGAAATGGCAGGAAATTTACTCGCTTTAAAGAGGACAAGTGATCTGTTCGTTAGACTCTTCTGCAGCCGACATAAAATCTGCGAAAAGTTATCCCTCCATCAGCAATCTGCTAATGTTCGGAGTTACGTATGCAGATTTGTATAGCTGCACCAAAGTGCAAGAGACGGTTTACGAAGTTCTGACACAGGAGTGCGAACTCGCGAAGGTTCAGGAAGCCCGGACCATTCCAAGGTTAAAGTTCTTGATCGGGCGAACATTCCTGAATCTAGGGATTTTCTGCTTCTGGCGCTGATTTGCTTTTCTCCATGCTATTGGCTGAAATGACGGGGCTTGTAGGAATGATTGTTTCCAAGAAGTGGAATAATCCGGATACACACGACTTGGCAAAGGCAAGCGCGACTGAAAAGTGGATTGATATTCGGGAGAGCCGGCTCTTAAACAAAGTGAGAGGTATCGCCCAGAGACTGGACTCCCCAAATACGTCACCTGACAGGCGGACCCGTTTCTCCAGATTTGGATTCGATACGCCGACGCGGAAAAGCGACCAAACCTGTTCATCTGCGGACTCGTTGTGAGAAAAAGTCTCTCAGTCAATCATGATCTTTAATTCCCCCTCTCAAATCTAAGATGCCAAATCCAGCAATTAAGAAAGTCGGGCGCCGGGCATCACAAGCCTTTATTCCCTCTAGGGATAATGGTCCTACTGAGAAATGGCGCGTACTCACACTATTTGGGACTCGTCCAGAGGTGATCAAACTCGCGCCAGTGATTCGAGAAATGGAACGGTCAGAGTCCATCCGCACTATTAATGTCGCCTCCGGTCAACACCAGAGTTTGGTTGATCCCTTCATTGAGTATTTTCATATCAGGGTGGATTTCAATCTTAAGGCCATGACCGTCAGTCAAGACCAGGGTACGGTACTGCATCGGATCATTGAGGATCTGCGACAGCTTCTGATTCGCGAAAAGCCCGATCTAATCGTTGTGCAGGGAGATACCACCACGGCGCTTGCCGGAGCACTGGCAGGACACTCCCTGCGAATTCCAGTTGCACATGTAGAAGCGGGGTTGCGATCCGGGAATATTTTTAGCCCATTTCCCGAGGAGTTGAACCGCATCCGCATTTCGCAATTGGCGGATTGTCATTTTGCGGCGACAACCGCAAACCGAAATGCGCTGCTCCGGGAGGGGGTAGCTCCAAGCACTATTTTCGTGACGGGCAACCCGATTGTGGATGCCCTTCAAATAGTTCTGCAAGATACCGCGACCACGGAAAATCCGGAGTTTTCAGCTCGAGTTAAAAATCGAAGGTTAATTGTTTTTACGGCCCATCGAAGGGAATCGTTTGGGCGAATCCTAAAAGAAAACTTATGTGCTTTGAGAAAATTTGTACGGACCCGCGAGGATGTCGTCGTAGTCTTTCCAGTGCATCCCAATCCGCAAGTGCGGATTTCTACGAATGAAATCCTTGCGGATGAGGACAGAATTCTACTGATGCCTCCCATGCCATACCCGGAGTTCATTCATCTGCTTTCCCAGAGTTGGCTTGTCGTTTCCGATTCAGGTGGCATTCAGGAAGAGGTACCGAGCCTGGGAAAACCGCTCCTGATTCTCAGGGAAAACACCGAGAGACCCGAGTGTGTCAAGGCGGGATTCGCCCGCCTGGTCGGAGGCAACCCGGAAGCGTTGATGACGATGCTGGAGGAAGCGTATCAAGTGGAGAGCTGGGCGAATTCGATTG
>Ga0209698_10009160_pt1 | contig 10154 bp, 10 predicted proteins | sample LitLauG_LLR_2012_FD_187203 | JGI IMG/M metagenome (GOLD analysis project Ga0209698, IMG submission 187203) | Freshwater sediment microbial communities from Pennsylvania, USA - Little Laurel Run_MetaG_LLR_2012 (SPAdes) (version 2) | ecosystem: Environmental > Aquatic > Freshwater > Creek >... | reverse complement strand
CTTCTCGATCACTTCGCCATGCACGCCTTTCGCTTTCAGGTCCGTGACCACGCGCCTGCGTCCGAACTTTTCATTGTCGCGACGAAAGGAAGAATAAGCAGCCGCGTACCTGGCGTCGTTGAGGTATCCCTGATCTTTCAGGCGGACGGTGATCAGCTCGACCAGCGTCTGTCCGATCTCGGTATCGGCTTCAACCTTGTTTCGCAGCAAACGCTTCAGTTCCGCTACCGACCGCATACGGCGGGCAAGCGCGCCCACAGCGTAGTCGTAAAGCTCTTCCTCGGTGAAGACTTGTTTGGGACGGCCGAACGCCATGCCTACACGATACCGCCAGACCCCGAGGTTCGGGTAATGGTTCCGGCGGCCGCTAGCTGGCGACGGACTCCCGAACCTATTTCTTGGGTGGTGTAGTTGCACCTGCTGCGGGCGACGCTCCAGCCGGCAAGTTCGTCGCAGTCGGAGCACCATTGCCGGGCGGAGCCACCAGCGCGGCTTTGACCGACGGAGGCAACTTGTCGGCATTCGCCAGCAGGATCGCCATTTGCCACATCTGGGTCTCGGAGAGCGACTTGCTGAACGCCGACATGCCGGTCAGGCGGATGCCGTTCGCGATCTTCCAGTAGCTCTCGCCGGGTTCGTCGTCGGTCACACCCTTCCCGACCAGCAACTGAGGCGGCTTCGGGTACATTCCGCTGGCAATCGCGGTCTTGGGCGCAAGCGGCACGCCATGGCAAACCGCGCAATGTTCCTTATATAGTTGCGCTCCCGCCAGGTAGTTTGCCTCGCTGGTTTCGATCGGAACGTTCTTCGGCATCTCTTTCGCGATGCGCACGTGGAGAGCTTTTTTGGCCAGGAACTTCTCAAAGGGCATGTCGCCGTCGCTGGTGGCGACCGGAGCGCTCCCACCCGTGAAGTACACATAAGCCCCAACCGGGATCAGTACCAGCCCCAACAATAACCCAAGAATGAATTTCAATGGTGCATTCCTCCCTTTCTTGAAGACGATTACTCTAGCATCTAACGCCTGATCATGCGGTGAAATGGATCTGGCAGTCACAACCCGGCCTGGCCGCACTCTTCCCGAACCAGGGAACAGCAACCCGGGTCACTGCTTTTTGTTGTCCTCGCGCTGTACAATTTTCTGTTTCAAATCGCACTTCGTTGATTTTGTAAAACGCCCGGGAGGTACTTTTCTTATGAAAAGGTCTTTTTTTGCCCTGCTCTTCGCCACGCTCTTGCTTGTTGCAGGCGCTATTTTTATTTACGTCTCAGATAGCCAGACGGTGCGCGCCCAAGGGTCACCTGTGATGCCGGTGGGAAAGCCTATTGCAATTAAAGCTCCGCTGGGACTTCCTGCCGTTCCGATTCCTGCTGACAATCCGCCCACCGCTGAAACCATCGCCCTCGGACGCCGGCTCTATTACGACCCGGGTCTCTCGGTCGATGGTACGGTCTCCTGCGCCACCTGCCATAGCCCCGGCCTGGGATTTACCGACGGTAAGCCGGTCTCCAACGGAGTGCAAAACAAGACTGGCACCCGCAGCGCGCCCACCGTCATCAACTCGGCATACAACGAATTGCAGTTCTGGGACGGCCGCGCGCCGAGCCTGGAAAAACAGGCCGAAGGCCCGATGGCGAACCCCGTGGAAATGGCCCACTCGCTGCCAGGCGTGGTCGATCATCTGCAGAAAGATTCGAGCTATCGTGCCCAATTCAAGCAGGCATGGGGAACCGACCAGATCACGATCGATATGGTCACCAAGTCCATCGCCTCGTTCGAGCGCACGGTGCTCAGCGGCAACTCTCCCTTTGACCGCTTCTACTATGGCGGCGACAAGAAAGCCCTGTCCGCGTCGGCCCAGCGCGGATTGAAGGTATTTCAGAATCCCAAGCGCGGCAACTGCGCCGTCTGCCACACCATCGACAAGAACTACGCCCTATTCTGCGACAACAAGTTCCACAACATTGGGATCGGCGCGGATACGCGGGGTCAATTCGTCGATACGGGACGCTACTCGCAAACCAAGCTGGACACGGACATGGGAAGCTTCAAGACTCCCACGCTGCGCAACGTGGCTCAGACCGCCCCCTATATGCACGATGGCAGCATGCCCGACCTGAAGGCGGTGATTGACCACTACATCGGAGGCGGCAACTCCAATCCTCATCTCGACAAAGAAATTCACGTTCTGGATTTTCTGAGCGGCCCGGAGCGTGAAGATTTGCAGGAATTCCTGAAGTCGCTGACGGGCGAACTGCCAGCCGATGTCGGACCGCCGGCAACGAGTTCGAAGAGCAGTTCGGGTGGCTCGAACTAGACCTGATCCGCAAGAAACATCTGGGAGGGCGTGACTTTCTGCGATCCGCCCAAGCACCGTGCTTGGGCACCTGCCGTCTGCGTTTTCGGCGGGCTCAGGCGTATAGACTTTTCTACCGCGCCAAAAAATCGACGCAGCCTTGTCAAGAAATCAGCACGTTTTCTTGGATCCGAATCGAGACCTGCTGAACGAGACTCCCGCGGTTTCGTGCAGTGGGCGTTGGTTCCTCTGACGAACGCATTCGCTTTACAGAAGTTTACATTCGTTGACAGAATCTCTACGAACTGTCGGTCATTAGGCCGCTTGTCGCGCTCCGTGCAACGAAACTCGCCGGCGGGGGCATCGGAACAAGCAACACCACTCCAATGTTTGTGAATGGGTTTCCAGTTGCATTTCTCAGGGCTCAAGGCTGAGATCAATCGAAAATCATTATGACTGCGACGGCTGTTGCATCCAGTGTGTCTTCCTATTCTGCCCACGTAAACCCGCAGTGGGTGCGACTGCTTGATCTGCTCGAGATGAACGTGCGCTACGAGCGCTGCGTCGGCAGCGAACTGTTTGATTCCTGCGAACGCCGCATCCTCGATTTTCTGTCGGGATACTGCGTGCACAACATTGGGCACAACCATCCGGTTGTGATCGCGGCCCTTCGGGAAGAACTCGAGGGCTGCGGCCCGGCGATGATTCAATCCCATGTTCCCGAACTTGCGGGCGAACTCGCCGAACGCCTATGCCGGCTTGCGGGCGGCGATCTCTCGAAAGTCTTCTTTGCGAGTTCGGGCAGCGAAGGCGTGGAAGCGGTCATAAAATTCTCGCGTGCACACACCGGCAGAACGGGAATGCTCTATGCCAACGGAGCCTTCCACGGATTGACCTGCGGCGCACTCTCGCTGATGAACGATCCTTTCTGGCGCAGTAACTTTGGGCCGCTGCTCTCCGACGCGGTCGCCATCCCATTCAACGATCTCGACTCGCTCGAAGGGGAACTCGCCACGCGACGCTATGCGGCGTTCGTCTGCGAACCGATTCAATCCGAGGGAGGAATTTGCGTGCCCGATCCCGGCTATTGGCGCCAGGCGGAAGCACTGTGCCACCGCTACGGAACGCTTCTGGTTTTAGACGAAGTGCAGACCGGCCTGCATCGCACCGGACCCTTTCTCGCCTCGCATCTCTATGGTGCGAAACCCGACCTGGTGGTGCTGGCCAAAGCGCTCAGCGGCGGACTTGTGCCGGTCGGCGCCGTCCTGATGACCGATGACGTCTACTCCTCGGTTTACAGTTCGCTCAGGCGAGCCATCATCCATACCTCGACGTTCAGTGAAAACGGTCTGGCCATGCGTGCCGGCTTAGCGACGCTCGATGTGCTGGAATCCGAGGAACTGGGCGTTCGTGCGAGCGAAGCGGGCGAACGCTTGCGGGAGATGCTCTCCGACGCACTCAGCGGCTATGAAATGGTGAAAGCGGTACGCGGGGAAGGTATGCTATCCGGCATTGAATTCCGTACGCCGCACCAACTTCGCCTGCGGATCGCGTTTGAGGCCTTCATGAAGATTCATCCGGCCATGTTCGGGCAGATCGTAGTCATGCGTCTGTTCCGCGACCACGGGATCCTGACGCAAATCTGCGGCAACAATTTCATGGTGCTGAAAGTCGCTCCCCCACTGGTGGTCACCGAGGAACAGATGCAGGAATTCGTCAACGCCGTACGCGAGGTAGTTGATCTCGCTCACTCGTCGGCCTCGTTCTGGTCCGAAGCGCTGGGATTGGCACGAAGAGCCATCAATCTATAAATCTGCATCCAAAAATCTGCATCCAATGTGGGAGACCGCGACGGAGCCCTCAGACGAGGAGTAAGCTTTTACAAATCCTTGACATACCCTCCGCACAGAAGGCCGTTATGCTTTTCATGAGGCATCCGGCTCAAGTGCGACGGGTACCTGGTCGTTGCGATTGAGGACGCAGGAACAACCCATGCAAATTGTCAGTGCCGCGAGCGCATATCCCCAGCACTATTACCCCCAGGAGCAACTGCTCGAAGCTCTCCAGGACTACTGGGGTGATCAGATTGCAAATCCCCACGTGCTGCGGCGTCTGCACCGTCATGTGGGTGTGGACGGGCGCTATCTCTCGCTCCCCAAGGAAGAGTATCCAAAAATGAAAACCTGGGGAGAAGCCAACGATCACTGGATTCGCACGGCGCAAGAATTGGGAGAAAAGGCGGTTTCAAATGCTTTGACCGACGCGGGCCTGAATCCGCGCAATCTCAACGCCTTTTTCTTCACTTCGGTCACCGGCATTTCGAGCCCCTCGATTGACGCGCTGCTGATCAACCGTCTCGGAATGTGCCGCAACGTACGCCGAGTACCGATCTTTGGGCTCGGCTGCGTGGCGGGTGCGGCCGGCATCTCGCGCGCTGCCGATTACGTGCGCGCCTATCCCAGCCAGGTCGCCGTCGTTCTTTCCGTCGAACTCTGCTCGCTCACGCTGCAGCGCGGAGACATTTCCATGGCGAACCTGATTTCGTCGGGGCTGTTCGGGGACGGCTCAGCCGCGGTGATCGTGGCGGGCTCGGATTGCGGGCTTCCTGGTCCGAGGATTCTGGCAACGCGCTCGGTGTTTTATCCCGAAACCGAGGAGATGATGGGTTGGAACGTTTCCGAGAGAGGCTTTCGGATTGTGCTTTCCAAAGAGATTCCCGATCTTGTGAGAAAAAACCTCGCGCAAGACGTCGACGATTTTCTCGCTGAGCGCGCGCTCACTCGCGCTGATATCGGCAGCTGGGTGCTGCATACCGGCGGACCCAAGATTCTTGAAGCGACGGCGGATGCGCTGGGTCTGAAAAATGGCGAACTCGATGTGTCCTGGGAATGCCTGCGCAGGACCGGCAATTTGTCCTCGGCGTCGGTGCTGGTCGTGCTCGAAGAGGTCATGAAGAATCGCCGCCCCGCGCCGGATACGCTCGGTCTACTCGCCGCGATGGGCCCGGGATTCTGTTCGGAGTTTGTATTGCTGGAGTGGTAAGCGTCTTGGGAAGGGGACGGCGTCAGCCACGAGGGCGGTTCTGGCCTCGAATCGATTCTGGTGTATGGGAACATCTTCTTCCAATTCGGTGGATGTATTCGTGGCCGGCGGCGGCCCCGCCGGTCTGGCTGCGGCAATCGCCGCGCGCCGTCACGGGTTGAGTGTTCTGGTCGCCGACGGAGCCGTGCCTCCCATCGACAAAGCCTGCGGTGAGGGACTGATGCCCGACGGGGTTGACGCCCTTCATAAGCTTGGCGTCACCATTCCCCAGACCGAAGCTCAGCCCTTTCGTGGCATTCGTTTTGTAAGCGGAGACAAGAAGGCTGAAGCCGAGTTCCCGGGCGGAACAGCGTACGGAATCCGGCGCACGACTCTGCATCGCATCATGGTTGAGCAGGCGGAAGCGAGCGGCGTTTCGCTGCGGTGGCAAGCACCGGTCACGGGGCTACACGATGAAGGCGCACTGGTGGCGGGAGACCCGGTGCGCGCGCGCTGGGTGGTAGGCGCGGACGGCGCTCAATCGCGCGTGCGGCACTGGGCGGGACTGGACGCGCACCAGCGCAAGAATGTGCGTTTCGCATTCCGGCGTCACTACCAGGTCACTCCGTGGACCGATTTCATGGAGTTGCACTGGGGCGAACACTGCCAGCTTTACGTGACCGCTGTTGGCCCTGCCGAAATTTGTGTAGCGATGATCTCTGACAGTCCCAAGTTGCGGCTGGAGGATGCGCTGGCCAAATTCCCGGAACTCTCGGGACGCCTGCGAGACGCCGCGTACGTATCCTCCGAACGCGGAGCGATCACGGCCAGCCGCAGGCTGCGGCGCGTGTATCGCGAACGTTTCGTCATGGTGGGGGACGCCTCGGGCGGAGTGGATGCCATAACCGGCGAGGGCCTCTGCCTGGCCTTCCGGCAAGCCGCGCTGCTGGGCGAGTGCCTAGCCACCAACGATCTCGCTCGCTATCAGGCAGAGCATCGTAAGCTCAACCGCCGTCCTACCCTGATGGCGCGCCTGATGCTGTTCCTGGGCAATCACACACGTATTCGCCAGCGCACGATGCAGGTATTCGAGTCGAGTCCGCGCTCCTTTGCCGGAATGTTGGCGATGCACGTGGGCGCGGGCTCCACCCGCGATTACGTCTCGAACGGGCTGGCCCTGGGATGGCAACTCCTGAGAACCTGATGCGCACACTCCATTGGAAACTCATGAAGACAACCCTTCGCTCGATCACGATATTGGCCAGTGTCATTGGGTTGACGCAATGGCTCGGCGCCCAGTTACCTTCTGCGCCGCAGGAACTGGTGCTGCAGCTCGACCCTGCCCGGAGCGGCGCTGACATAATTCTGGCCGGCAATCTGCATACCGTCGACGGCTCGTTCTTACTGAAACGTGGCGCCATTTATTTCGATCCCGCGACCGGCAAGGCCACTGGAGAGATCGTTTTTGATGCCACTAGCGGCAAGACCGGCAACAGTGCGCGCGACAACAAAATGCACAAAGACGTGATCCAGAGCCAGCGTTATCCCGAGATCGTCTTTCATCCCGACCGCGCGGATGGCAGCCTCTCCACCTCGGGTGACTCGACGCTTCAAGTTCATGGCATGTTGGCCATTCATGGGGCCGAGCACGAGGTCACCTTTCCCGTGCAAGTCAATCTCTTTGGCAATAACTGGACCGCCAAAGCTGCGTTCCAGATCCCCTATGTGAAGTGGGGAATGAAAAACCCGAGCGTGCTCTTCTTACGGGTCGCCGACACCGTGCAAGTGCAGTTTCATGCCGCCGGAAACACAGCGCAGTAAGGCTCCAGGTTACTTCCTTCCGATTACTCGCACTGTGGCAGTGGACGACGCTGCTTCTGCACCTTTTTTCACTTTCCCTTTTCCGCAATCGGTAAATGCTTGCGGCAATTAGTAGAAAGATGCCCGCTCCGTGGCATCACCGTTGCACTCTTCTTCGTGTCTTTCTCCCCGAACAATTAAGAACGAATTTTTCTGGAGGCTTCATCGTGTCGCGTCGCCATCTTCTGCTAGCCCTGCTCCTGTCTTTGTTTATATCCAGTCTGGCTTTCGCCAATTCCGCCACGGTCAACATGACCTTCCTCCATCCGGGAACGAATGTGTACGGTGGGTTCTATACCTATCCGTACTACTTCTCGGTCAACGGCGGTGCGGCCACACCTATGATGTGCGACGCGTTCAGCAACCGCATCTCGCCCGGTCAGAGTTGGACGGCTCACGTCTCCGGCCTGCTGCAGGGGAAGGGTATGTTCGGCAAGGATATTCAGGACTACAAAGCGGCCGGCATCATCTTCCTGGGTGTGATGAATGGCACGATTGACGCCAAGATTGGCAATTGGGCGGTCTGGAATCTGTTCACCAAAGGCATCACGAACAATGCCGCCGTACTCTCTCTCGACCAATACGCCCTGTCGGCGGCGGTGCACGCTCCGTCGAGCAGTTTCAAGGGACTCGCGCTGTACACGCCGGTCGGCGCATCTCCGGGCTACGGACCACAGGAATTCATCGGATACTGCACACGACCGCTGGCCACCCCGGAACCGGGCAGTCTTTTGTTGCTCTCGACTGGCTTGATCGGTATCGCCAGCCTGGTGCGTCGAAAGTTTCGCCACTTCTGATGCTGCGAATTTCACAGCCGGATTTCGTCGTATACTGGCTTGCCGCAAGTCGAAGGAAGACCAATGACGAAGCGAGTCTGGGCGTACATCCTGGCCACGCTGCTGCTTGGGGCGGCGGTTGCAATCTGGGCGGTTAAATCGGGCGCACAACCGCTTCGCTCTCAGCATGCCCGGCCAGCTGTCACTCCGATCGACGAAACGGTATTCGTCAGCGCGGAAGGCAATCTGTTCCACGCCGCGGCCTGCAAAGATCTACATCAGCCGGCTCAGGCCATGCCCGCCGGTGAGGCGATCGCCAAAGGCTACGCTCCGTGCCCGCGCTGCATGAGGCGGGCTCTGGAGAAATAGCCGTTTGCTCGTGGTTCTCTGATCGCTCTATATTTCCTTCCCAGCTGATTGAATGAGGAACTGCACCTGGGAGACGCGGCGAGCCAGGTCTCTACTAAGGCTTCAGTTCGGCTGGCGCCGAATGTTCGTGCAGACGGTGCTGTACCAGGAACGCGTAGTGAACGGCCGAGAGGATAGTGAAAATAAAAGTCGCCCGCAAGAAGATCTTGGCTGCGATCTGCACCAGCATGATGGGTTCGACCAGGAACAGAAGAACAAAGAAGACGGCAGCCACCTGCGCAAAGGTATTGGCCTTACCGAAGATACTCGGGCGGAAATCGCGCAATCCGGCGATCATGAACAGCACGCCGCTGACCAGCAGGATCGACACGTCGCGGCTGAACACGACGACCGTGTATTTCCAGGGAATCAGGTGCTCGATTGAAAGCACGAGAAACATAGTGCTCATCAGAAGTTTGTCGGCGATCGGGTCGAGGTACTGGCCGAGCAGAGTCTGCTGGTGGAGTTTGCGCGCCAGCAGCCCGTCCAGTCCGTCGCTCAGTCCGGCGAGCACAAACAATGCCAGCGCCCATTTGTAATCGTCTTTGACCAGATTGATCACAATGAACGGCAGGAAGATCATCCGCAGCAGCGTGAGCTGGTTCGGTGCGGTCAGGATCTGGCGGAGATTCATCGCGCCGGGCCCCCGGCGGCGGTACCCAGAAATTCACTCACCAGGATGGGCGCGGGATCCTGCCCGGTCTTTTCCGCGAAGCGCTGGGCGAGCGAGAGAATGCTGCCTTCCGGCAAATCGAGTTCCATGCGCTCGACGCGATGCATCGGGAAGAAGACGACCCCAGACGTGAAGGGATCTCCAGCTTTAATCTGTGAAACCAGGTCTTCAAACGAGACCAGGTCGACCCCTCGCACGCTGACCCCTTCGGGCGAGAGATGCAGAATCGCTCCCCAGAATTTTTCACGCGGATTGCTCAAGGTCACGATGACCAGCGCACCCAGATGAAACGGGACGGTAGCGCGCCGGTCCTCATAAAAGCTCTCACTGGTCACGATGCGATTGTCGTCTGCGCGGGGTAGAAATTGCAAACGCAAGAGCGGGCGCCGGGCCCGGATCCTTTCTAGCGCTCCCCACCGTTCCGTGTCGTCTTCAGATCAATCCCCACTTGCTCGGCTTTCTTATAAAGGTGCGACCGCTCGAGTCCTAGAGCGCGGGCGGTGTTTGAGATCTGGTGGTGGTTGCGCTTCAGCTCGGCCAGAATGGTCTGTTTTTCAAAAGTGCGCACCCGGTCAGCCAGCGGGCCAGTGGCTGTAACTCCAGAGTCTCCGCTGGCCGTCGTCGCGGGTAAGGCGAGGGCCACGGTGTCCGCAGTCACTTCGTCGGAGGTTGCGAGCAGCATCAAGCGCTCGACAGCATTTCGCAGTTCGCGAATGTTCCCCGGCCATGCGTACTCCTGCAGGGCAGCGATCGCACCCTCAGTGAAGCGCGTGGGCTTCCATCCGTTGGCAGTGCTGACTTGCAGGGCGAAGTGCTCGACTAGAACGGGAATATCTTCGCGACGTTCACGCAGCGGAGGAAGGCGCAACGGAAAGACGTAAACGCGGTGAAACAAATCCTGCCGGAACTTTCCTTCGCGGACCTGGGCTTCCAGATCGCGGTGAGTGGCAACGATTACGCGCACGTCCACGGTGATCGCGCGGTCGCCCCCGATGCGCTCGACTTCTCCTTCTTCGAGCACGCGCAGAAGTTTGGCCTGCATGGCGAGCGGCATGTCTCCGATTTCGTCGAGGAAGATCGTGCCGCGCTGCGCCTGCTCGAACTTGCCCAGATGACGGC
>Ga0209698_10009159_pt1 | contig 10158 bp, 10 predicted proteins | sample LitLauG_LLR_2012_FD_187203 | JGI IMG/M metagenome (GOLD analysis project Ga0209698, IMG submission 187203) | Freshwater sediment microbial communities from Pennsylvania, USA - Little Laurel Run_MetaG_LLR_2012 (SPAdes) (version 2) | ecosystem: Environmental > Aquatic > Freshwater > Creek >... | reverse complement strand
GTACTGCGAAGCAAGCGCTTTGGCGTCCTTGTCGCTCGATGGGGCGACGTTCTCCACCGAAATGCTTAAGACTTTAACTCCGTAATCCCGAAGCAAATCAGCGGCCAATGCTTGTATCTGATCCATCAGGTACGCATTATCAAACTTTTCCTTGACAACGCTTTTTAAGCTGCGCCCCTTCACTACCTCTTTTAGGCGATCGAGCAGCTTGATTGTTAACACTTGTAACCAGTTTTTGGTACCGAACATGGCTTTCCAAGGATTTACGACCTGAGTTTCTACGTCGCCTTCGACATTTACTGCAGGACCGTCCTGCGTCACAGCGCCTACGAGCATGAAAGGGAATGTCACTTTGTTGACTTTGATGTGATCAACAATTTCCTCATGGCTGACTTCCTTCCACACAAGATCTTTTTGTTTCCTTTCTACCCAGTTCATACTAAATTTGTAGACTTGGTAGAACGGATACAGACCTGCCCAAACAACGCCGCCAATGCTCCAGGTGTGGTTTGTTTGGTTTGTCTTTTCGTTCGGAATCTCACCATCGAAATCCCGAGAAAGCCGCATCGTGTAGCCCTCGTAATTAACCAGGGCGTACACTGGCTTGCCCAAGAAACTGACGAACTTGCAGACGCCGTCTGCAAGCTGTGTGCCGAACATGTCTTTCTTCGACAATCCGTACCCGAAGATTCCGGCGGCAATCACGCCGCCGACGACCAGGCAGCAGAGGACGAACAGCGCCCCCAAGACTGCCACAACGATCCAGCCGTACTCTTCCATGACTTTTCTCCCTATGGTTTTGTGTCAAAAATCTATCCGAATTCCACTGTTATATATTATCATAAATATACTTAAAAGTCAATAAAATACTAGCGGAAAATATCCTTATATAGAGGCAGTATTTAGTATCTTTTGTGGGCGGGAGAGGACTTGAACCTCCATGCCTTGCGGCGCTACCTCCTAAGGGTAGTGTGTCTGCCATTTCACCACCCGCCCATCTTCGGAATCATAATACAAAAATCTTCGGCTTGCACCTGTGACCCCGCCTCAAAGCCAAACTTCTCCGGCTTGCACCTTGTGGTCACAGGTTTTCGCCTGCTGGCGAAACCCGCGACCCCGCCTCACTCGCCTTCGCTCGTTCCGGCCTGCACAATTTAAAAAAGCCATACCCATGGCTTTTTTAAATTGTGCACATAGTAAGTAAAACATCGAACCGCTTAAAAAGCTACCTTTCCCGGTTCTGGGAGTTTTATCAAAACACCCCAGCATTGCAAAAAGCCCTTGAAACTGCCTGATAGTTTCTTCTTCCGGGTTGGGTAAGGGAACACACAGAGGTAATAGAACAAGAACTAAGAGAAGACTATGGAGATAAACTCACTCACAAAAAATAAGCCACAGAGGGTCGAAAAACACTACACCCCGGAAGAAGCCCGGCAGATTGTGCTCGACATATTCCGCTAGAACAGCGATCCGGACCAGATCTTCCACGACAGAGAGAAGTAATAAGGTGAAAAAAATATATGCAAAATATGCTTATAAAAAGTAATGGCATGAACAAGAAATTTAATAGAACCGCATCTATTCTGAGCGACCTCGTCCTCGCAATCTGCTCCGAAAGCTCTGAAGAAGTAACGACTGAACTTGTGAAGAAGGCAATGGCCATAATCTCGAATGGCCAGAACATTGAGCCCAAGGAAGCAAGCGGCTATCTTCAAAAGTCGCTCATGTCGCTCGGGATAGAGACCCAGGCTCCGCTCGCCGAATCAGTCGGAACGAGATGTAGCGGATTAGCAATCACCTTTTGTCGGGAACTGATTAGAGAATATGACTGCAAGACAGCGAGTGAAAAAGCGACAGCTCAGATCGTAGCCAATGCGTATGTCAGGGTAATGGAGTTTTCAAGAAAGATGGAATACGGCCGGTCCGCGGACGGAACCACGAATGAGATCAACGGCTATTATGCTGTAATGAGCAAAGAGCTTGATCGGGCCAGCAGGCACTACACCTCAGCCCTATCCATGCTTAGGCAGCTCAAGGCCCTTTCATTCCAGATAAATGTTACGGCAAAGAATGCCTTCATCGCTGACAACCAACAATTCAACGCAAAACCACCGGGATCATGAAAACATCATACCCAAATGATTTCGGAAGAACTTTCCTGGTCGAAGACTGCCAGAAGGTCTCGATTTCCGCCTATCTCCACAAAGCAAAGGAGAAGCTCAAAGAAGAGCTCCTGGCTGCTGAAATCGAGATGGCTAATCTAAAGATCGAGCTTGTAGCCTCAAAGACAGCTTTCGATGGAACAAGGTATTGGTTCCAGTGCCCGCTCTGCACCCATCGCACCGGCATGCTTTTCCTGCACCCTCTGACCGGTGCTATCGGCTGCAGAAAATGCCTTGGTTTGGAATATCGGAGTCGGAGGTATAAGGGGATGGTTGAGGTCGGTTGAGACAATGAAAGTGTTTTTTTGCTAGTATGGCTTTACTATGGCAAAGCATGTTTTCTTCTCATGGCAATCAGATACACCGAATAAGGTCGGGCGCAGCTTCTTGAAGGATATTCTGGAAGAAGTGTGTGCCAGCATGGCCTCAGATACCACTCTAGACGAAGTCCTTCGCGACGTCGCCGTCGATAGCGATACGCAAGGCGTAGCCGGCCAACCTCCTATTGTTGAAACTATCTTCAAGAAGATCGACGCGACAGCGGTTTTCATCGCGGATATGACTTTTACCGGGAGGCGGATCGATGGTCGACCGACACCAAACCCAAATGTGCTCATCGAATACGGCTGGGCACTAAAATCACTGACGAATGAACGCGTAATTTGCGTGATGAACACAGCATACGGAGAACCCACCAGCGAGGATCTGCCATTCGATTTGGCTCACCTCCGTTGGCCGATCAGATATAATCTCCCAGATAACGCTTCTGCCGCAGTAAAAGCTGAGGAAAAGCGTAAGTTGTCCAACACCCTCAAGGACGCCATTCGCGCAAGTCTCGCGACCGTGTCCGTAGCGGTGATCGAATCTCCCCCGGTATTTTCCCTTGCACAGGCCAAGGACGGACCGGCTCGCTTTCGAGATCCTAAGGAGGCACTGGGTTTTGAAGATGATACGTTTGGTGAAAATAACAAAGAGATTTTTCTATCTTCTGGGCCAGCTATGTGGCTCCGGCTTATGCCTATTACCGCACAAGGAAGAGAGTGGGCAACCCGAGAGCTTAAGAAAATCGCGATGGAAAAATCATATCTTTTACCGCTCATACATCCTGCTGGTGGATATTCGTACTTGAGAGAATCTGACGGCGAGGGCATGTACCGAGCCGGATCTGAGAAGAAACAAGGGTCGCATCCGAATGCTATCTGGGTAGATTCCGTAGCCTTCGCCTTCAGGACGGGTGAGGTGTGGAGCATTGAGACGGCTTTACTCGCCTATGACTCAGATAAGCTTTTTTCGACGGAGATTGAAGAGGCTTTTGTAAAAGGAATCAAGAACTATTCTCTGTTTCTAAAAGAGATTGGCATTGATCCCCCGTACTACTGGAAAGCTGGTTTGATCGGAGTCAGAGGCCGTCGTCTCGGATACCCTCCGCAGCAGGACTATTCTCGGATTGGTCCTGGTCCTGTATGTGCATCCGATCGAATTGAAGCTGAAGGACAGATCGATTTTGAAGAAAGAGAAATGACCGCTCTCCTGCCTTTCTTTAAAAAGATATTCGATGAATGCGGAATCGAGCGGCCAGAGCACTTACCACAGTAATGAGATCAGCATGGATTTAAAGAAAATAAAAAGGTAAGATAAAAACGTCACTAAATGTGACCACAAGCCTAACCCGTCGGAGCAATCTGCCGGTATGGCGTCATAAATCCTCAGCGATAGAAATGGTCTACTGACCGGCTCTCATCGCTGAGGTCTATGCATCGAAAGGTGTATAGGGCAGTTCCGAAAGGAGCTGTTGCCGCGTCGGTAGACCATTTCTGTCTATCGGCTCGGGATTATAAAACCTCAGCGAAAAATATGAATATATTTGGCTCGATTTGGCATAGTGCCGGGAGTGCCCTATTTGCTATCTTGATAGCAGCTCACTTGGTTGCACCCACACCTGCAAATCAGGAAATAATTCCGCAGAAGACTTCTGTACAAATTATTATCCCGAGTGCAGCGACATCAGTAAAAAATACTCCGGCAATACCGCTATCTGGTAACAAAAAAACTACCACTATATCTACACCTCCAGCTCTCGTTAAAATAACTCAACAAAAAGTCGCTCCGAAAATCGAGATACAATTGCCACCTCAGAGCATGCAGCCCACTGGCGTAACAACGCACTCACCAGATACGACAGCACCAACACCACAGGCGACTACCCCCGTAGGCTCTACTCCTAATAGCCCCTCGACATATTCTTCTGCCGCACTCGGTAGTCCGACTGCTGGAAATACGACAAATTACACCCCTTCCACACTACAGGCTCCGCAACCAAGCGGCATCTTGTGCAACGGTACATATTGGAATCAATGTCCATCGGGGCAAAACTTTTCTTGCTCGAGTAATGGAGGCACTTGTTCTCTTCCAGCAGTTACAACCTATATAGCACCTCAGCAAAGCGTCCCTATTATTAGCACGCCGCTGGTGCCAGCCGGGCCGACAGCGGAGCAACAGAGTGCAACGTGCCAGCGGCAATATGACACGGCGCTTTCTTCACTCGACATAGGTGAGACACAGACAGAAGATTTTCTCAATAACAGCATAGCTGCAGAACAACAGACTATCAATCAACTCGCCAATAGTGGTGTGGCTTTTAGTGGCACTATGGGACAGGCACAGCAAAATTTAGCTAATACACAAGCAAGACTTGCAAGCACAATAAACCAATACCAGACAAGCCTTGGGGTCCTTAAGAACACGCTACAAATCTGCTTGAGTAGTATTTCTCAGTCCTAAAAAAACCTATGACATCTATCGAGGAGCTAAACAAAAAAGTATGGTACCGGGTTTTCAAAGTCCTCTATGCTCTCGGGCTCATTTCTGTAATCATAACCACGGTACTTATCTGCTGGTCAGACACACATGCTCCCGCCTCCTACCCCGTGGGCCAAGCTCCTTGGGAGATAGGCTCATCCTCATCGCTTCATGATCTAGGTTTTGTCCTGGATAAAAGCCAACCCGCGCAACAACCAACACCGACTACGCCAAACAGCTTGATAGAGTTTTTGAAACAAGCAGCCCCAGCACTCTTGATTGAGGTACTATTATTCGAAATAATCCGCCGAATTTTCTACTATGTACTCATTGGCAAGATATTTCCAAAAGCATAAGGAGCTCCGCTGCAGTCTCACTGTTGCTGGCATCTTCTTTCTCGTCCTCATCCTTCTCCGAGTGCTCTGGGTAATATATTTCGTATATCTCACAAAACCACACCCACCGCAAACCGAGAGCGTGGTAACAGTGAGTACCACAACACCCGAGCAAAGCGACGGATGGGTAACAAGCGAGCAGATCCTCGAGGAAGACGAGATGTTCCTACCGAGCTACAGCCAGTTTCTTGATCAACTGCAACAGACCTGTCCCTACTATCAGCCGAGCGGAGTACAGTACCGGGACTGCATTGCAGAGCAGCTCGTGCAGAACGACAAGATGGTAGGCGACTACGCTGCCGGCATCATCAGCGATTTAGGGATCTTCGCCGCCGAGCTCAAGGCAGAAGCCGGTAGCGGCGATGCAAGCCAGGAAGCGCTCATAGCACACCTGACAGCGCTTGAAGGCTCGTGGAGGCCTTATCGGGACTCTTTGTGCAGCGTTGAGCTCGACATTACCTACGGCGGCAATGACCAAAGTGCTCTTACCGACACTTGCGAGCTCTACCAGGATGCGCTCTACTACGGCCGTCTCCAGTCTTGGCAGCATGAGTGGCTCGATGAGCCAATACAGGTCAACTACAAGGCGGTGGATACGCCGATCAAGACTAGGGCTTTCAGAGAGCTTATCTATAGGACGGGGGTGATTAATGATTGAAAAGTTGGGGTATGCAAGACAGGGAGTATACCTTGATAACGTAGGATGTTATTCTGGAGCTATGAATGAAGATGATAGAAAAATACTTGAATACTTGGCTTCTAAAGATAAAGTTGTTTTGGCGGCTATTGCTCGCGATACTTCTCTTTCAGGAGAAATTATCATGTCTCATCTATCGGTCGACTCTTTCCTGTTGGGAAAAGACTACGCACGCATTGAGTGGCCAGTGGGGAATGCTAAGTTCGCCTATATCACAGAGAAGGGCCGAAAAGCCTTGTGGGGTTGCAAGAAACATACGCTGAATTTTCTTTCAGAAAACTGGCTAAATATAATCGGCACTATCGCAGCCATAATCGCCGCTGTCACGGGTATTATTTCGATAGTGAAATAGAAGAGCATATTCCAGGTAAATTAAGTGGTGAGTGTGGATAAGTCTATTGCATAAAACATTACATATACGTATAATTCTAATGTGAGTAATACTACAGTCAAATACAACCAACTCCGGTTGATGCAGAGAAAAAACATCTCAAATGGTTTCGAGTCCTACAACAAAGGCTCTCTTTTCAAAGGGGTTCAAACAGCACTCAATGATCGTAAATATACCGTCGGCGAACTGCCAATCTCTTATCGTGTCATCAGTCACTGGGCAAGCAATGGACTTCTGCCAGAGGGTGTAAAAGCGGACGGTGGCTGGAAGAAGTTCTGCTTCGTAGAAATCATCTGGCTTCACGCCGCAAACAAGATGAGAGACTTCGGCCTATCTCTCGACAGAATAGCTGAGGTCCGGAACGCTGTTATGCATTGGGACGGTAGGTGCCGAAGATACCCTGTGTTTGAGTTTTTTATAGCAGAAGCCTTGTCATCGTCAGCAGACCCTTATATTGTTATTTTCCATGATGGCCATATAATGCTCGCCCGCGCAGAGCAAATAGAGCAACAGAAGGTTCTATTCGGCACTCGCCACATGTTGCTGATCTCCTTGAAATCCATCTTGAAGCATGTAGCTGGAATCGATTCCACCAAGGAACCGGATGCTCTGTTTCTTCTGTCATCTGAGGAAAAAGCTCTATTAGAGGAATTGAGAGCCGATAATACAGGCACAATAAAAGCAAAAATAAAGAACGGATCCATTACTGAAATCGAGATGGCAACAAGCATCCTCGAGCCAAGCTCGTATAGTGCTGCGGCAAAGGAAATGCGAGCAGAGGGTGCCTATGGCCGAGTAGTGACCCAGTTTGAGAATGGTATTCCAAAATCGGTGGAGAAAGTAAAGCGTAAACGCTTTGCTAGGTAGTTTGCCATCGGGAGAAACCGAGGCATTTATTGAAACAGATATGCGCTATCAGGAAAAACTGAAACGGTATCGCAACCATCATAATGTATGGTTACGATCGAAGAGTATCGGAAGATACTCAATGACCACTCGAGCTCCGATGAGCGGGTTACTGAGCGACTCCAGTATCTTGAGTCATTTTGCAGGAATGTGATCCGTGTTGAGTTAGAAAATCAAACTAAGACCCATGCAAAACCAAGCAAAAAATCAGCCAAAGAATAAAGAGCTTCGCATGGAGAGTAGTACTGAAATAAAACCGTATGCTGGGAGAGTCGGTCTTGTATATGTTCGAGTTTCAGGTAGTAGACAGGCGTCAGAGGGTCATGGACGCGAAAGCCAAGAAGGAAGATGCAAGAAGGAATTAGCAACTGTCGGTATCCCATTCGAGAAAAGTTTTCCAGATACCTACACAGGTGGTGGCGATTTTATGAATCGTCCAGCAATGCGAGATCTGTTGGCCTATGTTGATGCTCTCCCACACAAGAGGTTTGTTGTGGTATTTGACGATCTAAAGCGCTTTGCGCGTGATACGATCTTTCATCTTAAACTACGATCTGCTTTCAAATCACGCGATATAATACCGCGCTGTCTTAATTACAATTTTGATGACAGTCCCGAGGGTATGTTTGTCGAAACAGTTTTGGCTGCTGGTAACGAGCTTGAGCGCCACCAGAATAGGCGGCAGGTAATTCAGAAAATGAAAGCTCGTCTTGAGGCGGGGTATTGGCCTTTTTCAAGCAAAAAAGGCTATACCATAATAAACGATCTGCTTCATGGAAAGTTTGCTATTCCAGACAAAAAAGTAAAAGAGGCCTTAAAGATAGCGTTAGAAGGATTCGCGAATGGTACTTTTGTAAGAAAAATTGACGCATGTCGGTTCCTCGTGAAGAAAGGTTTCTGGAAAGGACAAGTAGCCGATCGCCATATAGAGAAATTTGATGCGATACTACGGGATCCTTTTTATCCCGGATATATAGAATATCCTAAATGGGATGTAGTGCGGCGTCTAGGCAAGCATGAGGCGATCATCTCTCTCGACACCTTTGAACGCATACAAAAGAGATTAAGCAAAAGTGCTATAAATACTCAGATTCGTAAGGATCTAACATCAGACTTCCCTTTGCGGGGACTTCTGGTGTGTGCGGGGTGCGGTCATCACCTTACAGCGGCCTGGTCCAAAGGACATGCAAAACTCTATGCCTATTATCACTGTCAGAATAAGACCTGCATATATTACCGCGAGTCTTGTTCTAGGAAGAATGTGGAAAAAGACTTCGATTCATTACTCAAAGAAAACCACCTTAAACCGGGGGTTGAGAAACTAGTCGCGGCGATATTCGATCGTGTTTGGGAGGAGGAGATGAGTAGTATCAGGAAGCAAAAACTGAATGCGGACTGGAAAGTGATGGAACTCCAAGGAAAGACTCGCGAACTCACAGAGATGGCAATACGAGCAAAAACAGAAACCTTGAGGACCGTATATGAAGGTCAACTTGAAGAAATGGCAAAACAGATAGAGCAACTGGAGACAGAAAAGGGGATTGAGATCGACTTCTCGATTCCTTATCGAACTGCTCTCAAGAAGGCGACTGGTCTCGTAAAAAACCCCTATGATATATGGAAAAAACTTGAAGTTGGCGAAAAACACCAGCTCTATTTCTTCCTATTCGAAGAAAAACTGGCCTACAGCAGAAATACAGGTTATCGAACTGACAAAACCCCAACAGCCACAAAGCTATTTGAGGACTTTGTGGCTGAAAACTCCCTATCTGTGCACCCACCAGGGATCGAACCTGGGACCTTATCCTTAAGAGGGATCTGCTCTACCAGCTGAGCTATAGGTGCGTGTTATTTTCGCAGTTCTTCTGAGTCCCTATTTTTCAATACGCTGTCATCTGCCAAGACAAGCTATGGGCGCGAGCACGGTCTGCAAAATTGAATTCAAACCGAACAGAAAAATGATAACAGATTTCGCGGCAATATTCAACCTGCACTGATATGCTGGTGGATTTCGTACTGTAGATACTCTATGAGACAATACAAGAAATGAAACCGACAAAAATCGTAATAGCAGGGGCTGGATTCGCCGGAGTCTATCTTGCGCGGCATCTCTGCCGCCTTTCTCATTCTGGAGAGACGGAAATCACTCTCATAGGAAAGACGAATCATTTTCTCTTCACTCCGCTCTTGCACGAGGTCGCGACCGGAAGCCTCAACCCTCTTGCAGTAGCCGAGCCTCTCCGGGAGATTTTCGCGGGCAAGCCCGTGCGCATAATCCAGGGAGAGGTTTCCTCGGTTGATGCCGCATCAAAAACGGTCCGAGTCGGCAAAGATGTCATCCCTTACGATTTTGTCGCGATCACGACGGGAGCAGACAGCAATTTCTACGGAACTCCCGGCGCGAAGGAATTCTCGCTTACGCTGAAGACTCTCGAGGACGCTGCCCGCATCCGGTCGAAAATCATCGATTCGTTTGAGAAGGCATCGGTTGCAGAAAGCGCGGAAGAGAAATCAAAGCTTCTTTCTTTCGCGGTCGTCGGCGGAGGACCGACTGGCGTGGAGCTTGCGGCCGAGCTTGTCGAATTCGCTGGTGAAATCTGGAAAAGGTACTTCAGGCAATTTCCAGAGCTAAAAGATCATAAGCCGAATGTCGCTCTTATCAATGCGGGAGCGGAAATCCTGATGCCGTTCCATCCGAAACTCCGCGCGTACGGCCTGAAGCGTCTTCGCGAGCACGGCGTCGATGTGCAGCTCAATATGGCGGTGAAGCAGGTTACAGCAGATGGCGTAGCGTTCGGAGATGGGACA
>Ga0209698_10009158_pt1 | contig 10158 bp, 11 predicted proteins | sample LitLauG_LLR_2012_FD_187203 | JGI IMG/M metagenome (GOLD analysis project Ga0209698, IMG submission 187203) | Freshwater sediment microbial communities from Pennsylvania, USA - Little Laurel Run_MetaG_LLR_2012 (SPAdes) (version 2) | ecosystem: Environmental > Aquatic > Freshwater > Creek >... | reverse complement strand
ACTCGGCTGCGTCCAGTTCGCCGTCCAGATAGGCGTCGATTTTCCCGCCCCACTGCTCACACGCCATGCCGGCCTCCCTGCATTCGTTTCAGCAGCAATTCGCGCAATGCCTTGCGCGCCCGAAACAGCCGCGACATCACCGTCCCTTGCGGAATTCCCAGCGTTTCGGAGAGCTCCTGATAGGACATCTCCTCGACCTCGCACAGCAGCAGGATCTCGCGCGACTGGATGGGCAGTTCTTCAATCGCCTGCTGCACCATCTCGCGGTCCGCCTGCTCGATCAGAAGGCTCTCCGGGGTCGCGCTCTCCACCGGCAAGACATCGTCCCCGCCTGATTCGTCGATAAAAACCGTCGCCTTTAAGCCGGTTCGTGAGTTCAGAAATGCATTCCGCAGAATCCGGTAGATCCAGGCCCGGAAGTTTGTCCCCGGTTGAAACGACGAAAATCCACGCAGGGCCTTGGCGTACGTTTCCTGCACCAGGTCGTCCGCTTCCGTCGGGTTCTGGGTGAGCCAGCGCGCGAAGTTGTAGAGCTGGTCAAACAGCGGCATGGCCAGCTCTTCAAAGGTCGCAGTCGGCAAGCGCTCTTCCGGTGCCTTCATAGGTAAACCAGTCTCACGGTAACTTATTCCCTTATCTCCGGCAAATTTTTACGGGAATAAACCGCGGCTATCCCGGTTATGCACGATGCAAGACAAATCACCCGGAGGAACTAATGAAAAACGCTTGGTACTGGCTCACTCATCCGCCCACCAACGGGCCCAACTCGACGCTGCTTTTGAGAATAATGGCAGGGGGTGTGTTCTTCTGGGAAGGCATTTTGAAATTCGTGTACGCCAATCAGGGCATTGGCCGGTTTACCAAGCTTGGGATGCCATTTCCACATTTCACGGCAACCTTCGTCGGCATCCTTGAGATTGTCGGTGGCCTGTTGGTGCTTTCCGGCCTGATGACGCGCATCATCGCGATCCCATTCATTTTCGAGATGATCGTTGCCATTCTTTCCACCAAGATTTCGCTCTATCTAGGCACATTTCCCTTGCCTCTGCCATCTTCTCCTCCGCAAGTCGGAATCTGGGCTGTGCTGCACGAAGTGCGTTCCGAATACGCTCAACTGCTTACTGCAGCCTTCTTGGTGATCAACGGCCCCGGCGGATGGTCGCTGGATGCGCTGCTACGAAAAAAAAGTGCCACACGATCGAACAGCACCGCCTTGCCGATGAACGCGCCAATTCCCTCGCTCTACCGCTAGAATGATAGTGTGACTCCAAGTTCTGGGGACCGAATGCCCGATGCCTCCACCGATGAGATATGGATGGAGGAGGCGTTGCGCTGTGCCCGGCGCGCGCTGGAGATGAGCGAAGTACCCGTAGGTGCCGTCGTCGTTTGCGACGGGAAGCTTGTTGGCCGCGGGGGGAATCGCAACATCACGGACTCAGATCCAACGGCTCACGCGGAAATCGTCGCGTTGCGGGAGGCCGGCCACGCCATCGGAAACCATCGACTGATCGACTGCGAATTATTCGTCACCATAGAACCGTGTGCCATGTGCACCGGTGCGCTCGTGCATGCGCGGATCAAAAGGCTGATCTACGGTGCTGACGATCCAAAGGCGGGGGCGGTACGCTCCACCCTGCAGTTGCTCGATCATGCCCAATTCAATCATCGCGTGCCAGTTCGCAGTGGCGTGCTGGCCGCTCGCTGCGCTGAAGTTCTGCAAACATTTTTTCGGGAACGCCGAGGTGCGGCTTTATTCACACCTACGGAATAGACGCATCGACGATTCGAAATAACATGGTTAATTTACAGTTATTTAGAGACGCTCGTTAAACTATCCACACATGCCGCGACTGCGAAAGCATCATCCCACCGACGACCTGCGGATTCAGTGGACCAAGGTCCTGCTGCCACCAGTTTTTCTTGAGGAAGAGCTGCCCGCGACCCAAGCTGCCGAGGAGTCCGTGCTCCGCTTCCGTCGAGAAATCAACGCCATTCTCAACGGCAAGGATGATCGCCTTCTGGTCGTAGCCGGCCCTTGTTCCATCCACGACACCGATGCCGCCCGCGAGTACGCCTCACTGCTTGCGAAGGCCTCAAAACGGCTCAGCCGCGATCTGTTCCTGGTGATGCGGGTGTATTTTGAGAAGCCGCGCACGACTATCGGCTGGAAGGGCCTGATCAACGATCCCGGACTCGACGAGTCCTACCGCATCAACGACGGTCTGCGCCTGGCCCGGCAGTTACTGCTCGATCTCGCAGAAGCGGACGTTCCCGCCGGCACTGAGTTCCTTGACATGATTACACCGCAATATCTGGCGGGCTTGGTCAGTTGGGGAGCCATCGGTGCGCGCACCACCGAAAGCCAGGTGCATCGCCAACTCGTGAGCGGGCTTAGTTGCCCGGTCGGCTTCAAGAACGGCACGTCGGGCGACGTGCAGATTGCCATCGAGGCCATGCTCTCAGCGGCCAACCCGCACTGCTTCCTCGGCCACACCAAGCACGGACAGACCGCCATCTTTGCCACCGCAGGCAATCCTGACTGCCACCTGATCTTGCGCGGTGGCCGCAGGACGGTGAACTATGATGCCAAGTCAGTCAATGCGACGTGCGCCCAGCTAGAAAAAGCCGGCCTGACCGCCCGCCTCATGATCGACTGCAGCCACGCCAACAGCGGTAAAGATCATCGCAAGCAGCCGTCCGTTGGCCACGACGTCGCAAAACAGATTGCCAACGGCGACCGCCGCATTCTTGGCGTGATGCTCGAAAGCAACCTGGTGGCCGGCTCACAGAAGCTGGTGAAGGGCCGGAAACTGGTCCACGGGCAGAGCATCACCGACGCCTGTATGGGCTGGGACGAAACGCTTGCCTTGCTGCGTGAGCTAGCCAGGGCGGTGTGCGAGCGGAGGCGGAAGTAACCACGAGGGGATTCCGCCAGCGGCCCACCCTGTTAAAATGATGCTAGCGTCCAGTGCGGAGAGGTGCGTGAGCGGTTGAAACGATCCGCCTCGAAAGCGGACATACCTTAACGGGTATCGTGGGTTCAAATCCCACCCTCTCCGCCAGTCTCGGGCCACCACAGGTTTCGAAGCCCATTTGAAACCAATCACTTGCTTCGAACGGTCGATCCGTCCTTTGAGACGTATTTCCGGCTACGGTTTAATGGCAACCTTGATGACCCCGCCCCGACGATCCCCAAAGACCCGATACGCTTCCGCGATTCGTTCGAGCGGAAACGTGTGCGTCAGGAGCGGAGTCAAGTCCAGTTTTCCGTAACGGACAAGCTCCATCAGTCTCCGCATGCGCGCTTTACCTCCAGGACAAAGCGTAGTAACAATCCTGTGGTCGCCAAGGCCTGCCGCAAAGGGCTCTAGCGGCACGGAGAGCTTTCCTGAGTACACGCCCAGGCTGGAAAGCGTCCCGCCCGGCCGAACCACGCGAAGGGCATTTTCAAAAGTAGACTGTGTCCCTAAGGCTTCGATCGCAACGTCAACGCCTTTTCCGTCTGTCAACTCCTTGATCTGCTCGACCACGTCCCCCTTGCTGAAGTCGAGAACCACGTCTGCGCCCATACGTTTCGACATCTGCATTCGCGTCGAATCTGACTCCACAGCGATTATGAGACTCGCGCCCTTCAGCCTCGCACCTGCGGTCGCGCAAAGTCCGATTGGCCCTTGAGCAAAAATTGCAACGCTGTCGCCGATCTGAAGGTCCGCGCTCTCTGCGGCAGAGATTCCAGTCGAAGCAATATCGGCCAGCAGCACTACTTGCTCGTCGGTCAAGTCATCGGGGATTTTGGCCAGGTTCGCTTGTGCATTGGGCACGCGCAGGAATTCGGCCTGCGCGCCGTTAATCGTATTGCCGAACCTCCAGCCCCCGATTGCTCCACCGCACTGAGACAAGTCCCCACCCAAACAGAAGTTGCACTGACCACATGGCGTGATCGCTCCGACCAGCACACGATCGCCCACCTCGTATCCCGTGACACCCTCGCCCAGTTCGTGAATCACACCCACTGGCTCGTGGCCGATCACCAAACCGGGCTTGACAGGGTATTCGCCCTTGAGAATGTGAAGGTCGGTACCGCAGATTGTGGTCAATGTAATCCGTATAATCGCGTCGCCGACACCGGCTTTTGGCTGCGGCACCTGCTCTAAGCTGATGTTATTCGGACCGTGGAAAACCAGCGCTCTCATCGTTGAGGCTGCTTTTTCTGCCTGCTCAGCAAGGAGTCCGGAAGATGTATATGACATCGTATTCCCCTTTCTTACCCCTTTGTCTGAAGCCTATCTCTTTTGTTTCGGCGGCATATGACAGGAGTTACGGCAGGTTGTGCCCGCAATCACATGTTGCGCAGATCGAGCAACCATTTCAGCGAGCGGGCTCTGGTTCACCAATCTCTCGAGCCGCGCGATCAAGCAACCTGCTGACTTCCTCGTCTGAGACTTGGGAGAAATCGAGGTAAAACTGACCTACACCGAAAAACGGCTCCGGTCTTTGCAGGCAGATCAAATCGTCTGCTTCGGACCTGATCTGATCGTAGATGGAACCGGGCGCGACCGGGACGGCGATTACGATGGCTGCCGGCTCCATCTGGCGCAAGGCGTCAATGGCAGCACGCATTCCTGAACCGGTTGCCATGCCGTCATCGACGATGATAACGACGAGCCCCTTTACGTCCAGCGGAGGACGATGCCCACGATATGCACGCTCGCGGCGTTTCAACTCCTTCGTCTCCCTGGTGGTTACCAGCTCTATGTCCCGGGGCGATATTTGCAAAGCTTCAATGATTTCCGAATTCAGCGTCCGAATGTCTCCGCTTGCAATCGCTCCAAAACCAAGTTCCTCGTGCCCCGGAACACCGAGTTTCCGGAGGACCAGCACATCCAGCGGAGCCTTGAGCAATGTGGCGACTTCAAAGGCAACCGGAACGCCACCCCGAGGAACGCCCAGTACAATGACATTCTTGCGGTGGCCATAGTCGTCGCGTAGCCGCAACGCCAGTTCCCGGCCGGCTTCGGTCCGATTGGTGAAAATCATCAACTCACTTCCTGTTTCAAATCCTCTACCCAAGTTCTCCCTTTACTTCGCTAACATCCCCTCAATCTGCTTGAGATGGTTCAAGTCATGGCCGGCGAACATCAGGGTGATATGCTCGATGGTCTCAATCCCGCGCTCGGAGTGCACGCCGTGGTGATTCCACTGTTCCGGCTTTAAGGACTTCAGCAAACTCAAATTCGCATCCCGGAATGCGCGGAATTGCTCCAACGATTTGCGGGGATCACGCTTCGCATATTGGCCGGCCTCAGCCCACGCGTCCTGGTCAAAGCCTAGAATCGCCGTGCCCGGCGAGCCCAGAATCAGCCGCATGCGCCATCCGGCCACTATTTCCGTGTCGGCCAGGTGAGCCAGTATCTCGGCCACCGACCACTTTTCTGGCGCCGGACGCTTCTTGAGTTTGCTTGCGGGCACGCCCTTGATCAGTTTCGCCAGCTTATCGGCTGTCGCCGCCTGCACCGTCAACGGCTTCTTCCCTCCCACATAGTCCGTCACTCTTGCGATGTATTGCCGTGGTGTCTCTTTCATTGCCGCTCCTTGGTCTATTGTTCCGCCTTGTCTCCAGCGGTGAACTTGGTCCACGGTCCCGCCTTCATGTCTCGTAGCAACGTTTTCTGCCACGAAAACTCCGGGTGCTGGTCCAGGAACTTGTCGGCGATGAAATCCTCTCCACAGGGATGCCCGGCGTGTGCCACAAAGCTCATATTCGCAGCCATATTGCTGTCGGTTGCTTTGCCCTGTACCGCTCCATCGGGTGCGTAGGCTTCGCGGCTCCACTCCTTCACCCCGCGCGGAGAAGCATCGATGTGGCCGCACAGCGTGCGCTCATTCGCCTGCGTCTTGTGCTCGAAGCTGTCGCCGTGGTCCGCCAAAAACTGCTCGGCGAACGCTACGTCGATCTTTCCTTTGTTCTCCTGGACTAATTCTTCTGCTCGCACGTGCCGCGCATTCATCGAAGAAGAAAGATTGCCCGGATCGAATCCGCTGGTCTCCTCGCGGATGAGCTTGGGGTCGCGGGCGAAGTTGGAACTGACGAAATAACCGTCTTTGGTCCGCCAGATCGGTGTATTCTTCAAACCCAGCTCCAGATACGCGATCTCGCCCGTCTTGCGGTCGCCAATCAGCCAGTCGTTGGCATAGCCGCCGTTGTTGCCTTCTTTGATGATTCGAACGTAGTCGTCGATGCTCTTTGCATACTGCAAAGCCTTGCGCGACCGCACGAACTCCGGCTTGCCATTGGGATCCCAACCCTCAAACTGCGTGATGGTGGTTTCAGTGATCATGATGCCGACGTCATTCACGCCGAAATCATCGTTGGAGGTAATCACTCCGGGAAAACCGTCCATCAGCATACGCTGGCCGTGTTGAGGGACGATGTCGAGAATCACCACCCAGCGCTCCCCGTCCAGGTAGCTGGTCCAGTTGTTGTGCGCGATCACGATCTGATGGTCCTTGGTGTAACCGCCAGTGGCGATAAAGGCGCTGCAGTTCCCCGGCGCCACCAGCTTCGGGTTGCGTAACGCATGCTCCTTCTTGTCGAGCCACGGGACATAGTAGTCCGGCACTTCTTCAAACGCATTCAGCGCCACGATGTCATAAAGATCCAGCTCGGCGCCGTGCGCCCGCGCACCGTCCGCGATGCCCTGCAGCTCCTGCTGATATTCGGCGTCAATGTGCGGCCACAACTGTTCCCGGGCCGTGTCGCGAAAAAACTCCCAGCCCCGTCGCGATTCGTGGGTATCGAGCAACTTGACCACCGCCAGCGCGTCGGCAATTTCCGGCGCCAGCAGGTAACCGTGCTGGTAGCCCACGTCAGCAGGAGCGCCCTCGAGGTGCACGTAGGTCCAGCCTCCGCGCTCGAAGCGATATGCCTTGCTCAACCGGGCAGCATTGGGCACTGAACCCGGAGCACCGCCGGCGAACAGGGGAAGAGCAAGTCCTGATATTGCAATCGTGATCAGCAGCCAGTAACGGCTCGTGGACGGCAGCCTCATGCATCCCTCCAACCGATCTGAAAACCTTCGGCAACCTGGAATTATAGCCTTGGAACGCTGCTGCACTCGGGTCCAGCCCCGCTTTCTTCATCGCGCCCGTTGACATTTCCCTACCCCTACAGGCACACTGCTCCATCACCGGGAAATCGGTTCCCGAAAGGGCCCATGGCTGGCCGGACGGTCGAGGCAGCCTATGGACAACGTGTTCTACTCGTGAATATGGCCATGGGCGAGCAACGAATCAGCTATACGCTCGACTCCACGCTGGAGACTGTAGACAGCGCGGAGGAGAAGGCCACTCAGTTTGCAACGGATTTAGGGTTCAGTGAAGAGGAGATCCTGCAGATTTCCATGGCGGTTCGCGAGGCTGCGGTCAACGCGGTCCTACATGGCAACGCCTACGATCCGGCGAAGAAGGTCATCCTGGCGCTGGAGTCTACCGGCGACGGCATGGTGATCTCCATTCGTGATGAGGGAAAGGGTCTGGATCCGGCTTGTATTCCGGACCCACTGGCCCCGGAAAACCTGCTTAAGACGTCGGGGCGGGGGATTTTTTTAATGCGCTCGTTCATGGACGAGGTTCAAATTCATCCGTCGCAGACGGGTACTGAGTTCAAATTGATTAAGCACGCCCACGGTTCGACCGGGGGCGGCAAGGAGGCTTCCCAGTGAGCATGAAAACCAGTTTGCGGCAGGTCGATGGCGTCACCATCATGGACTGCAGCGGACGCATCACCCTCGGCGAAGGCAGCGTCATTTTGCGGGATCAGGTGCGCGAGCTGCTGACCAAGGGGCAGAAGAAAATTCTGCTGAACCTCGGCGACGTCAACTACATTGACAGCTCGGGTATCGGTGAGCTCGTCAGCGCTTATACCACGGCCAAGAATCAGGGCGGAGAGCTCAAGCTTCTCAACCTCACCAAGAAAGTGCACGACCTGCTCCAGATCACCAAGCTCTATACCGTCTTCGACGTGAAAGACGACGAAACCGCCGCCATCAAGGCTTTCAAGTAGACCTCCTGCGCGTCATCCCGAAGCGCCGCGCTTGATGGCAGACCCCCGGCTTTTAGCCGGGGGCGGCGCAGCCGCGGGGCGACGGGATCTCGCGTCCAGCGCTAAGACAGCCGACGATGGCCAAGTTCCTTCGCTCCGACACCGGCATCCTTGTCCAGCTGGGGATTCTGTTTGTGGCGGTCCACCTCGCCACCAGCGGCCCATACGGATTCCACCGCGACGAACTCGCCACGCTAGACGACGCCCGGCATCTGGAATGGGGATTTGTTGCGTATCCACCGTTTACGCCGGCCATCGGTGGTCTCGAGCTCGCGCTGTTCGGCGTCTCCACTCTCGGAGTTCGTGTCGTTCCCATCCTCGCACTTGCGCTCGTGGTCGTGCTTTCCGGACTGATGGCACGCGAACTGGGCGGCTCCCGCCGGGCGCAGATCCTGGCAGCGCTCACCGTCGCCGTCGTTCCCATCGTCACCATTCAGACCTGCGTTCTCCAGTATGTCTCTTTCGATTATCTCTGGGGCGTATTGCTCACGTATTTTCTGCTCCGCCTGCTGAGCACTGACGATCCCCGATGGTGGATTGCGATCGGCTGTGTTATCGGCCTCGGCATGATGACCAAGTACACCATGGCCTTCTTCGTTACCTGCCTCGTCGGCGGGATGTTGGTCATCGGGGTCTCCCAAAGGCAAGTCCGCCGTCAGCTATTCAGCCCGTGGCTGTGGGCGGGCGTCGCTGTTTCCCTGCTCATCTTTCTGCCCAACCTCATCTGGCAAATCCAGCATCATTTCATCTCGCTAGACTTCCTGCAGCACATTCATAAACGCGACGTGCGCCAGGGACGCGCCAACGGCTTTCTGGTGCAGCAGTTGTACGTTTGCGTGAGCGCAGCGCTCTCGCCGCTAGCATTCATGGGCTTGTGGTTCTATTTCACGCGCGGGCGAAAATATTTACTGCTCGGCTGCATGTTCGCGCTCACCCTGCTCCTCTTCCTCGTCGCGCAGGGCCGTTCCTACTACCTCGGCCCGCTTTATCCAGTAGTGCTGGCTGCAGGCTGCGTTGTGTGGGAGGGCTGGGTCGCCGTGCGCTCGCGTGTGCTTTCGCGGACGATTCAGGGCGTGACGTGGCTGCTGATTGGGTTGAGCGCGATCGCCTCCTTTGCCCTGTTTACACCGATAGCGCCGATCAACTCCGCAATTTGGAACGCTACCGGCAACATCCAGGACAACTTCAAGGAAGAAATCGGATGGACCGATCTGGTCACGACTGTAGCTCGCGTTTACGACACGATCCCGGCCGGCGAACGCTCCGGGACGGGGATCATCGTAGGGAATTACGGCGAGGCGGGCGCAATCAATCTGCTCGGGCCGCAGCACGGGCTTCCGCGAGCAATCAATGGCACCAATTCAAATTGGTATCGCAGCTATCCCGCCAACCAGCCGCAGACCTTGATCGTCGTGGGCATCAATGACGGGTTTCGAAACGACCATTTCCAGAACTGCGAGGTTGTGGCGCACAACGGCAACCCTTACAGCGTGATCAACGAAGAGAGCCGCGACCACCCCGACATCTATCTGTGTCATGGCTTGCGGCAACCCTGGCCGGAATTCTGGCAGGACTTTCAATGGTTCGGTTAGGGTTGTCATCCTGAACAAGCGTTTTCTGCGCCGTGAAGGCTCTGGGCGAGCCGTGCGAAATCCACAGAGCCTGCCCTGAGAGAGCGCCAGCGACCGAAGGGTGCGTTTGTCTGGCTGCGCCGCTACCGTTCATCGCATTCCATTTCGGGAAACGGCCAAAGAAAAACCGATCCCGGGGTGCTCTGCGGCTAGCCTGCAGCGCTACGATTGTTCTTGAGCAAGCAGTCTCTCATCCATGCGCAACTTTTTTTGTTCTCTATCAATCCTATGTCTCTCCACTCTCGCACACGCCTCTGGCTGCCTCCCAATTGAGCAAGCGCGCAGCCATGTCGGCGAAGTAAAGTGCATCACTGGAAAGGTCCTGCGGGTGAAGGTCAACGATCGCGGGGCACACTTTTTGGATTTTTGCGCCGACTCAGCCGCCTGTCCATTCTCGGTGGTCACCTTCTCCGCGGACCTCCGGGA
>Ga0209698_10009157_pt1 | contig 10160 bp, 13 predicted proteins | sample LitLauG_LLR_2012_FD_187203 | JGI IMG/M metagenome (GOLD analysis project Ga0209698, IMG submission 187203) | Freshwater sediment microbial communities from Pennsylvania, USA - Little Laurel Run_MetaG_LLR_2012 (SPAdes) (version 2) | ecosystem: Environmental > Aquatic > Freshwater > Creek >... | reverse complement strand
CCTGGCCATCATCGGCCTGGCCAACATCGCCGGCAGCCTGGGCGCGGGCTACCTGGGCAATCGCGTGCGCATGAAATGGCTGCTGTTCTGGACCTACCTTACGCGCGCGCTGGCCATTGGCGTGTACCTGTTTGCACCGCGCACGGCGCTCACCTTTTATGTCTTTGCCGCGGTCCTGGGCATCACCTGGTTATCGACGGTGCCCTCCACCGCCGGGCTGGTGGGCAAGCTTTTCGGGACGCGGTACCTTGCGACACTTTTTGGCCTGACGATGCTCTCGCACCAGATTGGCGGTTTCCTGGGCGCCTGGCTGGGCGGGCTGGCCATGGGCCGTTTCGGCAATTATTCCTGGATGTGGTACGCGGACATCCTGCTGGCCGTGGGTGCCGCACTGGTCAATCTGCCCATTCGCGAGGCGCGGATTACGCGCGTTTCGGTCAAGAGCGATTCATAGTATGGTGGCGGGCGCAAAGTCGGCCCGATGCGACGGCGGGGTGACGATGCGGGCAAGAAATGATCAACCAGGGGCGCGTGCGCGCCGGGGAGCGTAGCGATGGTGGGATATGTCCTGTTGGGATTGATCGTGGCAATCGCGATCTGGGCGGTTTCAACCTACAACGGCCTGGTCAGCCTGCGCAACCAGATCAAGAATGCCTTCGCGCAGATCGACGTACAGCTCAAGCGGCGCTATGACTTAATCCCCAATCTGGTCGAAACCGCCAAGGGATACATCAAGCACGAGCGCGAAACCCTCGAGGCGGTGATCGCGGCGCGCAATACCGCGGTGGCAGCGCACGCCAGCGCCTCGGCCGACCCGACGGACGGCGCTGCGGTTGCCCAATTGGGCGCTGCCGAAAAGGCGCTGGGCGGCACACTGACGCGCTTTTTTGCGGTGGCCGAGGCCTATCCGGACCTCAAAGCGAACCAGAACATGCTCCAGGTAAGCGAAGAGCTCACCAGCACGGAGAACAAGATCGCCTTCGCGCGCCAGGCTTTCAACGACACGGTCATGGGCTACAACATCTCGGCCGAGCAGTTCCCGGGCAACCTGGTGGCCAATGCCTTCGGCTTCAAGGCCGCGGAGCAGTTGGCGTCGACCGAATCGGCCGAAGAAAAGAAAGCGGTGAAGGTGCAGTTCTAGACGCGCCCTGGGCGTTTTCCGGCAATAAGCGCTGCCCCCGCCATGGCGATGAACTTCTTCGAGCACCAGGAAGCGGCGCGCCGTTCAAGCCGCCTGCTGATTGGGTTGTTCATTCTGGCGGTGGTATGCATCGTCGTGGCCGTCAATGCCGCGCTGGCCGCCGTGTACCTGGGGACGGTGGCGCGCCACGGCGCCTGGGCGCGCTATGGCACGGCGGCCCTGCCCAACTTCTTTTTTGAAACGACCACGGCGGTGGTCCTGCTGCTGATCATTGGCGGCACCATCCAGCAGATCCTGGAGCTGCGCGCCGGCGGCGTGGTGGTGGCCCAGATGGTCGGGGCGCGGCCGGTCGATCCGGGAACGAAGGACCCGCTCGAGCGGCGCCTGCTCAACGTCATCGAGGAAATGGCGCTGGCCTCGGGCATCCCCGCGCCGCGCGCCTTCGTTCTGGACCAGGAAGAGGGCATCAACGCCTTTGCCGCGGGGGTGCACACCAACGACGCCATCGTCTGTGTCACACGCGGCGCGCTGACGCGCCTGAACCGCGACGAGCTGCAAGGCGTCGTCGGCCATGAATTCAGCCACATCCTCAACGGCGACATGGGGCTAAACCTGGAGCTGATCGGCGTCCTGCAGGGCCTGTTGATGCTGGCGCTCTTTGGCCGCTTCCTCATGTCGATACAAGGACGCTCGCGCGACGGGCGCGAGACCGGCCCGACCGCATTTGCGATCGCCGGCCTGGTGGTACTGGCGATCGGCTACATCGGCGTGTTCTTCGGCCGGCTGATCAAGGCCAGCGTGGCGCGGCAGCGGGAATTTCTCGCCGATGCGAGCAGCGTGCAGTTCACGCGCAATCCGGACGGTATTGGCGGGGCGCTGCGCAAGATCGGCGGCCTGGGGGCCGATGGCGGCGGCGTGGTGCAGCACATCCACGCCGAGACCCTGTCGCACATGTTCATGGCGCCGGTGAGCCTCGCACTGACCGACGGCATGCTCGCCTCGCACCCGCCGCTCATCGAGCGGCTGCGGCGCATCTATGGGCGGGCCGTGGAATTTCTCTCCGCCGAGGAATTGCCGCGCGAGCCCGTTGCGCCCGAACCGGAGCGCCCGCCGCTGGAGTACGAGGCGGCGCCCATGACAGGTACGACGCAGCTCCTGAGCCCCCTGGCGCCCGGACGCGTTGCGGCCGCCGCGGCGGTGGGCGCCGCCGCAACGGCGGGGGCTGCGCTGCACGCTTCGATCGGCAAATCGGGCACGGGGGCCGCGCCGTTCGTGGCCAGCTTGCAGACCCAGATCGACGCGCTGGGACTGCGTCCTGTTTTGGGCGATGCGCAGCAGGCACAATTTCTTACCCTGGCCATGCTGCTGGACAAGGGCGCGCCGATTCGCGCGCAGCAACTGGCCGCGGCTGTCGAACGTTTTGGCGGCGCCGCCGCGCCCCAGATCGAAAAATACGCGGCGCTCGTGGCAAACCTGCCACCGGGCTGGCGCCTGCCGCTGCTGGACCTTTCGATGCCGGCCCTGCGCACCCTGACTGCGCCCCAGCGCGACGCGCTGCTGCAACTGGCCCATATGCTGATCCAGGCCGACGGGCGCATCACGCTGGCCGAGTTCCTGCTGTATTCCGTGCTCAAGCGGCGCCTGGTGCCGCCGACTGCGCGCGGCGGCACCAGCCGCCTGTTGCGCCTGACGGACACGCCGGAAGAGTCCGCGGTAGTCATGTCGCTGATCGCCTGCGTGCGCCTGCCCCAGGACGCGCAGCGCGCCTTCGAAGCCGGGCGGCAACTGCTGCCGGCGGTGGGCGCCTGGATTCCGCAGGCCTCGCTCGCGCTGGGCCGAGTTTCCGCCGCCTTTGACCGGCTGGCCATGCTGGCGCCCCTGGAAAAGCCCCTGCTGGTCAAGGCCTGCATCGCAATTGCCTTTGTCGACGGAAGCTCCCACTGGAAGGCCGCAAGCTGCCTGCGCACGCTGTGCGCCGCTCTCGACTGCCCGTTGCCCCCGCAGGTCGAGAGCGCCGAAGCATGACCCCGATCCTCTCGGTCCGCGATCTGACCAAGACCTATGCCGGGGGCCACCAGGCGCTCAAGGGCGTCAGCCTGGCCATCGAGCGCGGCGAGATCTTCGCGCTGCTGGGTCCCAACGGGGCCGGCAAAACCACCCTCATCAACATCGTCTGCGGGATCGTCACCCCCACCTCGGGGGTGGTCCAGGCCGACGGCCACGACATCGTGCGCGACTACCGCCTGGCACGCCGGCGCATCGGCCTGGTGCCCCAGGAGCTGAGCACCTATCCCTTCGAGAGCGTCTGGGCCACGGTGAGCTTTAGCCGCGGGCTGTACGGATGCGCGCCCAATCCGCCGTTCATCGAGAAGGTGTTGCGCGATTTGTCGCTGTGGGACAAGCGCAAGGCGCGGATCATGACTTTGTCCGGCGGCATGAAACGGCGCGTGATGATCGCCAAGGCGCTGGCGCACGAACCCAAGATCCTGTTCCTGGATGAGCCCACCGCCGGGGTCGATGTGGAGTTGCGGCGCGATATGTGGGACCTGGTGCGCGGCCTGCGCGACAGCGGCGTGACCATCATCCTCACCACCCACTACATCCAGGAGGCGGAAGAAATGGCCGACCGGGTGGGCGTCATCCACCGGGGCGAGCTCATCCTGGTGCAGGACAAGCAAACGCTGATGAAGCGCCTGGGCGCAAAGCAGCTGCGCCTGCACCTGCGCGCGCCCTTGACGGCAATTCCCGAGGCGCTGGCGCCTTGGGGCGTGCTGCTCGCAGATGGCGGACGCCAACTGGAATATCGCTACGACGGAGCTGGGCCAGGTGCCGACGTTGCCGGACTCCTGCGGCGCATGGGCGAACTGGGCCTGGCGTACTACGATTTGGACACGCAGGAGAGTTCGCTCGAGGACATTTTCGTGGGGCTGGTGCGCGAACGCGGCGAGGCCGTGCAATGAACCCGCGCGCCTTCAATGGCCATGGCGTCTGGGCGCTGTATCGCCTCGAGATGGGCCGGGCGCTGCGCACCGTGCTCCAGAGCCTGCTGACGCCGGTGATCACGACGTCCTTGTACTTCGTCGTCTTCGGCGCGGCCATCGGCACGCGCATGAACCAAGTCAACGGGGTGCCCTACGGCGCATTCATCGTGCCGGGGCTCATCATGCTCACCTTGTTCACGGAAAGCCTTTCCAACGCCTCGTTCGGGATCTATTTTCCGAAGTTCACCGGCACGATCTACGAAATCCTCTCGGCGCCGGTCTCGCCGCTGGAAATCGTCCTGGCCTTCGTGGGCGCGGCCACGACCAAGTCCATTGTGTTGGGCCTGATCATCCTGGCCACAGCGGCGTTCTACATACCGGTGCAGATCCTGCACCCGGCGTGGATGATCGGCTTCCTGGTGCTGACCGCCACGAGCTTTAGCCTGTTCGGCTTCATCATCGGCATCTGGTCCAACAGCTTCGAGCAGCTCAATTTCGTGCCGATGCTGGTGGTCACGCCGCTCACCTTCCTGGGTGGCGCGTTCTATTCGATCGACATGCTGCCGCCGGCCTGGCGCACGGTCGCGCTGTTCAATCCGGTGGTCTACCTGATCAGCGGCTTTCGTTGGAGCTTTTACGGCAGCGCCGATGTGGACGTGGGCATCAGCCTGGCATCGACTCTGGGATTTCTCATCGTCTGCCTGTGCGTCGTCGCCTGGATCTTTCGCACCGGATACCGGCTCAAGTCGTAATGCGGGCGCCGATCGGCGTGGCCAGCCCCAGCCTAGACCATGCGGCCGGGAAGATCCTCGGCAAGACTGTCGTAAACGGTTCGAATCAACGGACTTCCCCGAATTTCCCGGTGGACCACCAGCCATAGCGGCATGGAGGCCGTTGCAAAACGCGGCAACACCGCCTTGACTCCCTGCAGGCGACGCGCGGTGAACTCGGCCAGAATGCCGATTCCCACACCTTCCTCGACCAGTCGCGCATAGGCAACCTGGTCGTCGGTTCGCACGGAGAACGCTTCCCGGGCCATCGCAACGCCCGCCTCTTGGAGGCCGCGCAACAGGTGATCGTCGCGATCCTGTCCGACCAGAACATGGTGCGCAAAGTCGGCGACGCGGCTGGGGGTGCCGTAGCGCTTGAGGTACTTCTCGGCGGCAAATGCCCCCATCGGGCATTGGGCAAGTCGACGCGCCACCAGCGAGGACTGGGTCGGGCGCGCCATGCGGATCGCTATGTCGGCTTCGCGGCGCAGCAGGTTGCTGACCTCATTGGAGGAAACAATTTCGAGGTGAATGCCCGGGTTCTGGCTGCGAAATTTCGCGACAAATGCCGGCAGCAGAAAGTTGGCCACGACCTGGCTCGCGGACACCCGCACCGTGCCCACGCTTTGCGCCCCGACGCCGCGCAGCCTTTCCTCGACCTCGCTTGCGGCAAGCGCCATGCGGCGCGCGGCATCGACGATCGAGCGGCCCGCCAGGGTCGGCGTGAGTCCGCGGCCCGTGCGCTCAAAGAGCGGCACACCCAGCTGCGATTCGAGCTCGCCAATCTGCCGCGAAAGTGTCGGCTGGTAGGTTCCCAGGCTTCGCGCCGCGCCCAAAAGGCTTCCCGTGTCGATGACCGCGAGAAAGCTGCGCAACAGCTTCCAGTCCAATTGTGCTGGTTCCATCATTTCTGCATATCTGAGATGACGTGATATGCAATTGTAATGTACGGCCGCGCGCGGCAACATGGCGCCCATCGCAACCCGGAGGATCACCATGAACAAAATTGCCCAGCTTCCCGTCCAGCAAATTGCGCTCGCCACCGCCGCTGTCGCCGGACCGCACACGTCGCAGCCGGTTGCCCGGGCCAGCGCCCAGGTTCTTATCCAGGCGCCCATCGAGCGGGTGTGGCACCTGCTCACGAACGTCGATGGCTGGCCAGCCTGGAACCGCGATGTCGATGCGGCGGCCCTGGACGGCAGGTTTGTCCCAGGGTCCGTGTTCCGTTGGAAATCGCAGGGGTTTGGGATTACGTCAACCGTGTGCGCGGTCGAGGTGAATCAACGCATTACGTGGACCGGCGTCGCGCTCGGGACAAAGGCCTTCCACGCATGGGAAGTCCAGGCGACGGATGCCGGCGTGCTCGTTTCCACGAGCGAGTCCTTCCATGGCTGGCTCGCGTGGCTCCTGCGCGGCATGATGCAACGCAAGCTCGATGCCACGCTGCCCCGCTGGCTTGCGTCACTCAAGGCCGCCGCTGAAAGGGGTTAAACGCCAGATCGCGAATCATGAACGCGCGGTGCGCCACGCAAATGGCGCCGCGGCCGGACGGTGCGGCGGGTGCGGAATCGGATCAAATGCCCGCCTTCCGGCGAGAGTAAAATCATTTCAATGGAGGAAGACTCATGAGCGCACCTCTGGTTGCAAGCGACCCCAACGTCATGAGCGGCGTACTTTGTTTCGCCGGGACTCGGGTTCCAGTGAAAACCCTGTTCGAGTACCTCGAAGGCAAATCCTCGCTGGAGGATTTTCTCGACGACTTTCCAACCGTATCACGGGACGTGGCCGTCGCCGTTATTGAAGACGCTCGAAAACGCCTCTTTGCCGATGCGATTGTTGCTTGACGAGTCGGTGCCGCGCAAACTGCGATTCGCATTGCCGAAGCATGAAGTGCGCACCGTAGTCGATATGGGTTGGTCCGGGCGCAAGAATGGCGAACTGCTTTTCCTCGCCGCGGCCGAATTCGACGCGTTCATTACGGTCGACAAGAACCTGCCATATCAGCAAAACCAAGCTACTCTGCCAATCGTTGTGGTGGTTCTTGATGCCATAGCGAACGACCTGTCATCGCTCTTGCCGCTTGTCCCTACGCTGGAATTGAAATTGGGGTCACTCGCCGAACGCAAATTTGTTCGTGTGAGCCTGGAGGGATAAGCCGCGCGCGGCGCCAAACCGCTACAAGCGGCCGGCCGCGCGCGCCTGCTGATCGGCGTGGTAGGAACTGCGCACCAGTGGCGCACAAGCGGCATGGGAAAAACCCAGGGCCATCGCGTCCCGCTCGAATTCCCGGAAGATTTCCGGGGCCACATAGCGCTGCACCGGCAGGTGATGCTCGGTGGGCGCCAGGTACTGGCCGATGGTGAGCATCTGCACACCATGCTGGCGCAGATCGCGCAACACCTGGCGGATCTCGTCGTCGGTCTCGCCCAGGCCCACCATCAAGCCGCTCTTGGTCGGCACGCCCGGAACGCGCGCGCCAAACTGCTGCAAGAGCGCGAGCGAATGGGCGTAGTCGGCGCCGGGCCGCGCCTGCCGATACAGGCGCGGAACCGTCTCCAGGTTGTGATTCATCACGTCGGGCGGCGCCTGCACAAGTTCGTCCAGGGCGCGTTCCAGGCGTCCGCGAAAATCCGGAACCAGGATCTCGATCTTGGTTTGAGGCGAGGCCGCGCGCACCGCACGGATGCAATCGACAAAGTGACGCGCGCCACCGTCGCGCAGGTCATCGCGGTCCACTGAGGTGATCACCACGTAGCTCAGGCCCAGCGCCGCGATGGTCTGGCCCAGGTGCTCCGGCTCCTGCGCATCGAGCGGGTCGGGTCGCCCGTGGCCCACGTCGCAAAAGGGGCAGCGCCGCGTGCATTTATCCCCCATGATCATGAAAGTCGCGGTGCCCTGGCCGAAGCACTCGCCGATGTTCGGGCAGGTCGCCTCCTCGCAAACCGTGTGCAGGCGATGCTCGCGCAGGATCCGCTTGACCTGGCGAAACCGGGTCGAGTCCGGCCCCAGCCGGACGCGGATCCACTCGGGCTTCTTGAGCGCCTCGGCCGGCCGCTCGACCTTGATCGGTATGCGGGCGGTCTTTTGCGCGCCGCGTTGCTTGGCGCCGCCGATTGACGCACGATCCGTGGGATCTACGGTGCTATTCAATTTTTCCCCTGGGAGCCAGGTGCGCCTGCAGGCGTTCGAGCAGGCGCCTCCCCGCCGCGAAGGGTTCCGCGGCAACGCCCAGTGTAGCCAAATCAAGCGCCGCGAGCCCTCGATACCCGCAGGGGTCAATGGCACGAAACGGCGCCAAATCCATGGCAACGTTGAGCGCCACCCCGTGGTAGGCGCAGCCCCGATGCACCTTGATGCCCAGGGCGGCGATCTTGGCCTTGCCGGAAAAACGCGCTTCTGCGCCAGGGCCACTATCCAGCGCGCCGCCCGTTGCGCTGGCCACGTAGACGCCCGGGGCACCGCTCACCCGCGTCCCAACGATCCCGTAGGATTCGAGCGTCTGGATCACGGATTCCTCGATGCGATAGACGAGTTCGCGCACGAAATACCCGGCGCGGCGTAGATCGATCAGCGTATAGACCACGGCCTGCCCGGGTCCATGATAGGTAACCTGCCCGCCCCGATCGGTCGCCACCACCGGGATGCTGCCCGGATCCAGTATGTGCTCGCGGCGGCCCGCCAGGCCCAGGGTGAAGACCGGCGGATGCTCGAGCAACCAAAGTTCATCGGGGGCGTGCGGCCCGCGTTGCGCGGTGAGCGCCTTCATCTGCTCCCAGGTCGGCACATACTCGACCCGACCCAATTCCCGCACGCGCATCACAAAACAACCTTCACTTGCGGATGGGACGTGAGCTCGCGGTAGATCGCGTCCAGTTGGGCGCGCGACTGCGCCCGCACGGTGATGGTCAACGATAAATACTTGCCGCCACGCGACTGGCGCACTTCGACAATCGTGTCGTCCAGGTCCGGGGCATGCTTGCGCACCAGCGCCACCATCATTGGCTCGAACGAAAGTTCATTGAGCCCCATGATCTTGATCGGAAAGTCCGTGGGAAAGACCAGCGGACTCGATGGCTCCGCCGCCTCTTCGTGCTCTGGATCGCTACTCATCGGCCGCGCCCTCCCCGCCTGCCGCGCCGCGCAGGTTTTGCACGACGATCCGCTTGAGCGTGGTTAACCGGCGGTGAAAGAAGTGATCGGCCCCGGGGATCACGACCACCGGAACCTCGCTGCGCAGCGCCCAGGGGAAAACGTCCTTCAATGGGATGGTCTCGTCCAGCTCGCCGTGGATCACGAGCGTTTGCGCGGGAACGTCCGGCATGGGCCATTTTCCTGCGGCAGCGCCCACCAGCACCAGGTGCCGCGCCGCCCGCCCTGCCTCGGAAAGCGCGCGCGCCGCGCCAGCAGCCACGAAGCTGCCGAAGGAAAATCCGGCCAGCGCCACAGCTGCGGGCGCGGCGCCCGACAATTGCCACTGGGGCCAGCGCGGCACTTCGTCCATCAGCCAGAGCAGATCGGCCGTCTCGCCCCGGCCATCGTCATGCACGCCCGAGCTCTTGCCCACGCCACGAAAATTCGGCCGGATGGCGATCCAGTCCAGTGCCAGGAACGCGCGCGCCAGCGTCGCAGCGACCTTGTTATCCAGCGTGCCACCAAAGAGCGGATGCGGATGTCCGACGAACGCGAATCCACGCGCGCCGGCCGCGGGCGTTTCGATGAGCACCTCGATGTCGCCCGCGGGACCGGAGAGGATCTGGCGCATGGCGGACATTGCGGACGGGACCAAATCTCTTGTGCGCGCGCCGTTCAGGGCAGACGCAGGCGTTCGACCACTACGCCATGAACAAGGTGCGAATCGATGATCTCGTCGATGTCGGCCTTGTCGACATAGGTATACCAAACCGCTTCGGGATAGACGACCAGGCAGGGACCTTCGTCACACCGATCGAGACAGCCGGCCTTGTTGATGCGCACCTTGCCGGCACCATTGATGCCGAGCTTCTTGACCCGGTCCTTGGCATAGACCTGCATCGCAGCGCTCTGGTGGTTGGCGCAGCACGCATCCGGCGGCTGGCGTTCGTTACAGCAGAAAAACACGTGGTGTTGGAAAAACATGGCTACCTCGGCACAACCGTCTTGCGTGGAGTTTTGCAGATTGCCCACGGGAGCCCCGTTTACGAGCCTCCTGCGGCATTGCCTTGATCAACTTCCCGTCCGGAAGGGGTTGAGCGCCGCGACGCCAAGCGAACGAAAATCAGCGACATTGCG
>Ga0209698_10009156_pt1 | contig 10161 bp, 8 predicted proteins | sample LitLauG_LLR_2012_FD_187203 | JGI IMG/M metagenome (GOLD analysis project Ga0209698, IMG submission 187203) | Freshwater sediment microbial communities from Pennsylvania, USA - Little Laurel Run_MetaG_LLR_2012 (SPAdes) (version 2) | ecosystem: Environmental > Aquatic > Freshwater > Creek >... | reverse complement strand
ACAAAGATTTGTTGGGCAGGTCCGTAGATTCAGCGACGGGAGTGCCTTTGCCGGCTACGGCCCGATAGCGGATAACCTGGCCCTCCACAATCCCAATCGTCGCTCCGCGAGCGTTGGTGATCTCGACTACGCGATCGGCCACCAACTTCAAGGCATTGTCGAGTTCCAGATGCCGGACCTGAACGTCGTGTTGAGTTTCGACGATCTTCGCAAGAGTAAGCCCGTGTTCCGCCCCGGCAACTTGCTCTGCGGACTTAGGCTGCGGATCCGAATTTCGAGCAGGACTATCCCGATCTCCTCGCGCCGGAGTCTCGAGTTGATCGCGCTCTATCCCAAGACGTGAATTGTGAGCCTGCATTTCGCGGTTGTGCTCTTGGAGCACGTACGCTGCCTCCAGCAGCTTGGAAAAACTCTGCTCGTCAAGAACCGGCTTATTCTTTCTTTCGTCGGACACGGTTGGATCTTTCACCGGTAACCCGTATCTCCGCTGCCCATGTGGGATTCGGTTCTGCTTATTCTAGTGCAATCCCCGCGCCACATTGGGACTTCGACGGGGGGCTCGTTCCGACCATTTCGCGGGTGGGGGACCGGCAGAACCTTGGCTACCATTCGGGCAGGGCTGTAATCTGCCAATAGTTTACCGCTGAACTGGAGTTGCGCGAAAACCGCCAAGGGGGCGCGGTTCGAATTGCGATCGGGGTCCCAGTAACTAGCCGTTGGTAATCATAGGCTGCAGAATTCTGCACAGGGACAACAAATTTCCTACAGGGCCGGCAAAGACTCTGGCGCCTGTTCCTTCTCGTCGCCGCTGATATAAAAGTGCACCGCAGGGGTGATGATGAGAGACAGAACCATCGAGATCAGCACGCCGCCGATAACGGCAATCGCGAGCGGTTGCAGCATCTGCGAACCCGCTCCCAGAGCGAAGGCCAGCGGGAGCATGCCTGCGACCGTCGCCAGAGCTGTCATGGCGATGGGGCGTAAGCGCCGGCGCGCCGCCAGCAACATCGCTTGTTCCGCGGATCGATCTGACGTTCGCATCTTCTGCTCCGCATCCAGCAGCAGAATTCCATTCTTGGCCACAATGCCAATTACCATGATCATGCCCATGAAGGACGAAATATTGAAGGTCGTACGCGTGATCAAAAGGGCGATGAACACGCCCGAAGTCGACAGCAGGGCAGATGACAGAATGGCAACCGGAGCGGCAAAGCCTCCGAACTCAAAAAGCAGAACGATGAACAGAAGCAAAACGGCCAGGATCAGAACGATCACAAGATCGTGAAAATTCCGTTGCTGTTCCGCATACTGCCCGCCGTAAACGATCCGAATACCGGCAGGCAGGTGAAGCCCCGCAACCGCTTTCTGCACTTCGCTCATGCCGCTGCCGAGTCCGCGGCCCTCCAGTCGCGCTGTGATGGCGACATCGCGTAGCAGATTTTCGCGGCGGATCTCGGTTTGTCCTGGACTCTCAACCACCGAGGCAAGGGCTCCTAGTGTTGCCGTGTGGCCCGTACTGCTGACCAGCAACGTGTCGCGCATGGCTTCGAGCGATGCGCGGTTCGCCGCCGGAAAGCGCACCCGGAGCGTGTAAGCTCGGTCATTTACGATTACCGGCGTAGGGGCCGGCTCACCTTCCAGAATCGCAGAAGCATCGAGAGCAACTTCTTCTGCGGTGAAGCCCGCCCGTGCCGCTACGCTCGGATCAACTTGAAACGTCACCGCCGGGCCACTGATCGTGTTCTCGATTCCGTTCAGAACGTCAACCACGCCGTGGATCTTTGCAATCTCATCTGCCACCTTCGGTGACCATTCTTCCACTTGTTTTGGATCCTGGGAGAACAGCTTGATCTCAACTGGTTCGGGTGCCGATGTCAGGTCGCCGATCATGTCTTGCAGTACCTGAACGAATTCAATCTTGAGAGCCGGTTCCTCCCGGGTGATCCGGTCGCGGGCCTCGGCGATGATCTCTTCGATATCACGCTTGCGGTCGGGTCTCAGCTTGACCAGAATGTCACCCCGGTTCGCTTCCGTGACCGCCGCCAGACCCAACTCGAGGCCGGTTCTTCGCGAGGAGCTTTCCACCTCCGGCACCTCGCGCAACATCTGCTCCACATGGCCAATGATGCGATTGGTTTCCGTCAATGAACTGCCGGAGGGCGTCCAATAGTCAAGCACAAAGCCGCCTTCGTCCATCTCCGGCAACAGGTCGGTGTCGCTGAACTGAAAACAGACGAACGAAACAACAATCAGCGCGACGCTGAAGATGGCTAATAGCAGCGGCCGTTCCAGCGCTCGTCGCAGCCAGCGCTCGTGGAAGTTCACTACACGCAGGAAGAATCCGCTGAGATGCTTCTCCTCAGCGGCAAGGAGTCTGGTTGCCTCATCGGAACCCTCAATACCTCCTCGCTCATTTACAAGAAACGGGTTCGAGGCAGCCTCATCAGTCTTCTCGTTCTTCCTCCTGATGAAATACTGGCTCAGGTTCGGCGTCCAGGTCATTGCCAGAGCAAGGGACGTCGCGAGCGATACGCTCATAGTGACGGCCAGAGCGCGGAAAAAAACTCCGTACACGCCAGTAATCACGACCAGAGGGATGAATACCACCACGGGCGTGATCGTCGAGCCCACCAGCGGAATCGTGATTTCTTGCAGTGCGCTGCGAATTGCTTCGAGCCGCGACTGCCCCATATCGCGGTGCAGAACGATGTTCTCAACCACCACGATGGCATCATCGATGACCAGACCGACCGCCGCCGCCAGGCCGCCCAGCGTCATCAGATTGAACGTCTCACCCATCAGCTTCAATGCGATGAAGGTGACGAGGACGGTGACGGGAATCACGAGTCCCGCAACCAGCGACGTTCCCCAGTCGCGAAGGAATACCACCAGGATGATCGACGCGAGAACTAATCCCAGCAGTATGGCGTCGCGAACACTCTTGATGGATCCGTTCACGATGATGGACTGATCGTAGAAGGGCTCGATCTTGATGCCGGGCGACAGTGTCTTCTTAATGCTCTCGATTTCGTCGTGGACTTCCTGAGCAACCTCGACAGTATTCCCATCCGGTTGGCGATTGATGTTGAGCAGGACCGCAGGCTTTCCGTTCGCCGTAACCACGGTATACACCGGCTTAACGTTGGGCGCGACTGCCGCTACATCCCCGATCCGGACGGGAATGCCGGTCGGCGTGTTCTTGACGACCGCATTTGCGATTTCCTCGGGTGTCCGTACCTGGCCGTTGACCAGTCCAAGATAGAGCTGATGATTTCTCTCCAATAATCCAGGTGAATCGATGAGGTTTGTCCGTCGCACTGCATCCAGAATGTCGGAAACCGTGACGCTGGCCGTGAGAAGCTTGGCCGGGTCGGGAGTGATCTGGAATTCGGGTTCCTGGCCTCCCTGCACGATTACTGTTGAGACTCCTTCCAGACGATTGAGCCGCGGCTTCATTTCGTAGTTCGCCATCTCCCACAACTTGGTCTGCGGCGTCGTGTCCGAGGTTAGGCTGTAGCCGATGATGGGGAAGGCCGCGAAGGTCAGGCGGTCTGCGCGGATCTTTGCCGTGGCCGGAAGTTCTGGCTGGATGCGGGAGATCGCCGCATTTACATATTGCAGCGTCTGGAACATGTCCACATCCCAGCGGAAGAAGAGATTGATTTCGGCCGATCCACGTCCTGTCACCGACCTCACTGTCAACAGTCCCGGCACGCTGTTGACTGCCTCTTCCAGCGGACGCGTGATCGTCACCATCATCTGGTCGATCGGCATCACGCCGTTATCGACCCCAATTAGCACGCGCGGAAAATCTGTGGAAGGAAAAACGGAAACCGGGATCGTGTAAGCGAGATAGGCCCCCAGCAGACCCAGCGTTAGAATGAGGAAAACTACCGGGCGCGAATGCTGCGCCACCCAATATTTTGACTTTCTTCCGTTTTCTTGCGAGTTCACACCCATGCTCCGCAGCGGTTATTTGTCACCTGAACCCTCACTGGGAGCTTTCGATCTTTCGGCTGACGGTTTTGATTCTTCCGCCGGAGCCTCGGGCGCTTCGATCTTGATCTTGGTCTTGTCCGGCAGTCCGTAGGCGCCGGCTGTAACCACCTTGTCATTCTCAGAAACGCCATCGACGATCTGTACATCGTCGCCATTGCGGACGCCGAGTTTTACCGCTTTCTGATGCGCCATTCCGTCCGAGCCCGCCAGCATTACGGCGGTAGATCCATCGGGACCGGTAAGAATGGAAGTTGCGGGCACGACCAGTGCGTCCTTCAAGGTCTGCGCCGTGAGAGAAAGATGAACGCTGGTTCCGGGTTTGAGTTCCCGCTTGGGGTTCTTGGCTTCGAACCAGACCTCGACGGTTGTGCTGTTCGGATCGAGCGCGGGACTGACGACCGTGACTTTGCCCTCGATGGGCTTCTCAATTCCGGGCACAGACATCGTTCCTTTGTCGCCTACTTTCAGGGCCGCCGCATCGTCTTGCGGGATGTGCGCCTTGGCAATTAAGGACGAAACGTCCATCACCGTGAGCAGAGGAGTCCCGGCTGCGGCCATCTCACCGGGATAGAGCGGCCGGTCCGTGACCACGCCATCAATCGGACTGTGAATCTCGGAATAACTGAGCTGCGCCTGTGCGCCCATGTACTTGCCTTTGGCAGAGTCGCGCTGGCCTTCGGCGGCTTTCAGTTCCTGTTCCTTGCCGATTGCCATGAGTTTGTCGAGATGCTGGTTGGCGATGTCGTATTGATTGCGTGCCTGCGTGATCTCGACTCGCGACTGATCGAGTTCCTTTCGCGGCAGCGCGCCCTGTTCGAAAAGTTGCTGGCGACTCTGGTAGACCTTCTCCTGCGCATCCAGCGCCTGTTGGGCTTGCTGCGCGTCAGCTTCGGCTTTCCGGATCTCCTCCGGCAAGTTGGCTGTGGTTGTCGTCTCGTAGACCGCTTGCGCCTGCTTGTATGCACCCTCGGTGTCCTGCGCCGCCGCGGAGAGATCGCGGTTCTCAAGTACGGCCAACAGTTGGCCCGCCTTGACCGGGCTTCCGCGCTTTACCAGAAATTTCTGCACTGGAGCGCTGACCTTGGGAGTGATCGCCGCCTGTTGCAAGGGAAAGAGGATGGCCTGTGCTTGGACCGTGTGTTGAATGGTCGTTTTCTCGACAGCCACGGCCTGCACCGAGACCGCCGGTTGTTCGGCCGGTTTGTCGGAAGAGCAGGCACAAGACATCAGCAGCGCCGCGATCGCAAGCGATCCCGATACGATGCGAGAATGCATTCTTCGTGCCTGCCCCATGAGTGAAATTTCGTGCCCAGTCATGCAGTTCTAGAAGGTTCCTGTCAGAGTCTGTAGGTTTGCGATGGCTACCTTATAGCGAGACTGTCCATCGTCATACGCATTGCGAGCCTGCGTCAACGTGTTCTGCGCATCCACCACTTCCAGAACCGTGGATTCACCGGCCTGATACCGCAGCGTGGTGAGGCGCATGCTCTCGGCTGCCAGATCCGCAGAACTGGCCAGCGATTCCATCTCCGAGCGAGCCGTCTCAGCTTCGCTGTAAAACTCGCGCAGGTGGCTCAGCAGCTGTCTTTGCGCAAAGTTGAGTTCGACGTGTGACTGGTCGCGCCGCAACTCTGCCTGTTTCAGCTTGCTCCGATCGGATCCCCAACTGAAGATGGGAATCTGCAGGGTAGCGACGGTCGAGTAACCCAGATTGCGTATGCCATTCGTTTTTGTCGCAAATTGATTGGAGTCGATTCCGTAGAAGTAATCAAGGCTCAACGAGGGCAGCAGGCCACCCCACGCCGCCGTAACTTCGTGACGTGCGACTTGATACGCGGCGAGTGCAGCCCGCAGATTGGGATTGTTCTTCTGGCCCGTCGCTTCAACTTCAGCAAAAGCAGGCAACGGCTCAGGCGTCTGCATATCGTCCACGACGGTGAAATTCTGGTTGAAATCGGGGAACAGCAGCACCGCAAGGTCCAGTCGGCTGCGCTCCATTCCGATCTTTGCCTCTTGCAGATCGCGCTGTACTTGTTTTGCTTGAATTCCGGCTTTGATGACGTCGGCGCGCGCGACCTCGCCGCCTTTCTCCAGCTTCTGACTGATATCCAGGAACCGGGATGCCTCCGCCGCGGCCCGCTGCATGTTGCCGTACTTGCGCTCGGCGCTCACCAGTCCGTAATACGCCTGCGTGACCGTCACCACCAATCCTCGGCTGGCGATCTCCGCTTTGGCGCGAGCTTGCGCCAGCGTGGCGGAAGAGCGGCGATAATCCGCAAAGTTGGTGAGTGACAAGGCCTCGTGTACATTCGCCTGGCTGATGTATTCGTGTACGCCGTTGTTGGCAATGAAGCGCGTCGTGGGACAGCCTGCCGTGGAACTCTGGCAGTTAGCCGGAACAGGCCCGGTCCCCTGGGTGTAAATGAAGGAATTGTTGTAGCTTACGCCCGGAAGCAATCCCGCGCGAGCCTGAACCCGGTCCTCGCGCGCTACGCCGAGGTCCGTCACCGCGGAGCGGTACGTCGGCTCGTTCTGGCGGGCCCTCTGGAGCGCATCCTGCAAGGTGATGGTCAAAGGAGCAATCTGGTTCTGATCGGTCGCCGCCACCTGTGCAAAATTCTGCTCCACCGTTCCGCTCAGAACCAGAACGAGAATGAGCAAACCCAAACGCTGCCCAAAATGGGATTTCCGCCGTGTACCTTGCGTGCATAGGACGTATGGAAAATTCACGGTTCACCTCAGCATCGATGATTCCTTCGCATTCCCCCGGAAGTCTCTGAACACAAAGGGCGAAGACGACTAGCCAGGGTTCGAGGCGACATTACGTCGACCGGCCTCGAACTGCTCGTGGCTCCCGGTTGACGACCACCGCGAGCAATTTCCGCTGTTGCAGAGGGCCATCCTCGGACCAAATTGAAACGGCTCAGCCTATCACGACGACCCTGAAAGCGACCTGAAAGCCACCCACAGCTAACCCTAAGTGGCATGTACCGATGTACTTAGCTCCGTCATGCTTTTTTGGACGAAGAATTGGCGAAAGTCTTGCTTAGAGAAAGGCGAGTTCGTTCTTAAGTCACGCAGGAGGATAGCCCCATGATCGATCTTGAAGCAATCAAGGTTACGCCTCGTGATCAGCAGGTCTTGAATCTGCTCGTCCAAGGTTGCAGCAACAAAGAAATCGCTGGGCAGCTCAATATAAGCCCACGGACTGTCAAACAACACCTCCGCACCCTGTTTCTCCGCGCCGGAATCCGTGAGGGGCGGAAACGTGTGAAGCTGGCGATTGCCATGTTCAGCAAAGAGGAGGCCACCCATGATGCCGCGTGAGCGCCTCACTCGCAAGGAGGTCCAAATCGCAATTTTGGTCTGGGAAGGAATGACCAACCGCGAGATCGGCCGGATAATCGGCACTACGGAGCAGGTCATCAAGAATCATCTGCGTAGTACTTTCGACAAGCTGGGAGTATGGAGCCGACTGGAACTGGCGATGTACGTCGCCAGCCACGGGGGCAAGGGCTGGCCCGATTCCGAAACGGCCGAAACGCCCTACCAGCAAGCCGTCGGAGCAGACTAGCCCAATCAGGCAGTTTCGACGAGCCACAAAGGCTAATGGGAACGGAAAATAGCAATTTGCAGAAATCGGTCCTCTATGTCCCGATTGTGTGAAACCGCTTTCGACTTTGCCCCAGGAGGTCCAAACGCTGCAAAACTTTTCTAATCCTGGTGGTCGCGTAAAACAGGTTCCGGCGGCAAAAGACTAATAATGAGCGACTTACATAATAGCGGGGCGGCACTGGAATTGCACGATCGGGGGTGATTATCAGGCAGGCTCATTCAGCCGAGCCTGGCTTCGCGACTCCCGGGGCGAAACCAGCGATGGCCTATAAAGAGATCTTTTGGATGGCGTGCGACTCTACCGAACAGCTGCGCGCTGAATATGGACCCTTCCTCACCCGCTCCGAAGCGGAGGTGGAAGCCAAGAAACTCGGCTTCGGATATCTTCTGCGCTACGAGCACCTGCTCGGCGCCAACGAAGAAATTGAAGAAGTTCGTTGCATCTTCATCGAACTCCCCGGCCAGGCAACTGGACTGGAGAATGTGGTCACACTCCACACACGGTGTGCCACCTGCGGGGAAGCTGCTGCCCACGAAGCCGGCTGGCAAGCCGAAGTTTGGGCCGACATCCATGAGTTTGAGCATTCCCGTCATCTGGTCCGCCTATTTGAGCATGCCCGGGGGAAAGGTCTGAAAGAGATCGCCGACTGGCGGGGAATCGCAGGCTAGACGAAAATGCAAGAACACTCGTGCCGTGCCTAACCGGGCCGGCTCAGAGCCCGAAAGGCTCGTCCGTTTTACTCGAGCTCCAAAATCTCGGCGGTATTTATTTCGGCAACGATAACCCGCTAGCTGCGGCACGATCGAGAAACCAGACCAGTTTCCCGTTGGATGGATTCACCAGCTTCGCTGGGTACTGCTCTCCCGATGCGTTCTCTTCCAACACGCATTGGAGTGCGGGAGCCTTGTCGATCCCGCTCACCAGAAACGCCACGCAGCGCGCTGCATTCAGCACTGGGTAGGTGAACGAGAGCCGGTGTGTCTTCAGCTTTTCTACCCAGTTCGCGATCACCAGCCGGGATTTTTCTTGCAATCCTGCGGTCCCCGGAAATAACGATGCGGTATGTCCGTCAGGCCCCATTCCAAGCAGGATCAAGTCGAACGTGGGAAACTGGCCAGTGTCCAACGGGAAGAACTTTTTCAGAGCGGATTCGTAATCCCTGGCTACGGCTTGAGCATCAGGATTTTCGCCAGCCATTCGGAAAATATTCCCCGCGGGGACCGGGACTTTCGACAGCATCGCTTCCTGAGCCATGCGGTAATTGCTGTCGGGATCGGTTGGAGGCACATGCCGTTCATCGCCCCAGAAGAAAAACATCTTCTCCCATAGAAGGCTGGTGCGGGCGTTGGTGGCAAGCAGGTTATAAAGGTTTTTCGGTGTCGATCCGCCGGAGAGCGCAATGGTGAACCGCTCCCGTGCGCGGATGGCTTCGTTGGCGAGGCGGACCACCTCTTCCCCCGCCGCGGCGAACAGTTCCTGCGGGGTCGTGAGAACCCGAATCTCAGCGGCGGAGCTCAATTTACCCTCGGATCCCGCGAACCGAGGCGCAACGCGCTGCTCCGATCAGTCCGGCTTTTTCGTTCGTGACCACATGTACGGGCATGGCCTCCACCAGAGCTCGCATGCGACCTTTATCCAGGAAGGCATCCATAAACAAAGGGCCTTTGAGCTTGGGCAGAATCTTCGGAGAGATGCCGCCAGCCAGGAACAATCCTCCCGTCGACATGATCTTCAGCGCCAGGTTCGATGCCTCAGAACCGTAAACGGATATCCACACGTCGAGTGCTTTCCCGGCGAGCGAATCATTTCCCGCAAGCGCTGCCTTGGAAATCGCTGCCGCCGCGTCGCCTGACTGCTTCGAAGCGGTAAGCTCTGCTGTTTCCTTTCCGCATCCGCTGGCGCAAAGGAATTCATAGACGTTTACCAGGCCCGGCCCCGAGAGAATCCTCTCGTAGCTCACGTGCCCGAAACGCTTCGTCAGATAGCGCAGCAGTTCAATCTGAAGTTCTCCTTGCGGAGCAAAATCGGTGTGGCCGCCTTCGCAGGCGAACACGTGGTGCCGGTTCCCGTCCCAGAATAATCCCGCCTCGCCGAGCCCGGTACCAGGAGCCACCACCGCCTGGTTGCCTGAGACGGAACCAGTTCCCGGGTTCAAGGTGACCAGGTCTTCCGTGCCTAAAGCTCCAATGCCCCAAGCGCTGGCCTCAAGATCGTTGATCAGCAACGTGGCGGCCAGGTGGATTTGATTCGCAAGTACGGTCTGCTCGATGACCCATGGAAGGTTCGAAGTCTCGACTCGTCCATTGCGCACGGGCCCTGCGATTCCAAAGCAGGCAGCCTCCGGACGAGTACCCGACTCATCCAGGAATCGCGTTACGATTTCACCAAGCCCCCGGTGTTCACGGCTGGGGAAGACGCGTTCGGAAACTAATTGAAAGCGTCCATTTTGAGGTTGGAAATAAGCCAGCCTGGCATTGGTCCCACCAATATCGCCGGCCAGAATCATTTTTCGAAGTTCCTCCAGCGGCGGCCGTCGCGTTCGAGAA
>Ga0209698_10009155_pt1 | contig 10162 bp, 7 predicted proteins | sample LitLauG_LLR_2012_FD_187203 | JGI IMG/M metagenome (GOLD analysis project Ga0209698, IMG submission 187203) | Freshwater sediment microbial communities from Pennsylvania, USA - Little Laurel Run_MetaG_LLR_2012 (SPAdes) (version 2) | ecosystem: Environmental > Aquatic > Freshwater > Creek >... | reverse complement strand
CTTCTGGGGGAACATCGCGTCCTGGATGTTCGCGACCAGCGACCGGTACCACGGCAGCGCCAGATCGTCATCCAGCGCATTCTGCCCCTCAATGGGTCTGGAAGTCAGTTGCAGCGGCGGCAACTTCTTCGGGAAGAATGCGTCGCGCAGATTCTCAAGGACGGTTTTCCACCACGGACGCGTCAGGTGCTCGCCCCACAACTCTCCGGCAGCGACCGGCTTCGAGGTCAACACCAGCGGTGGTAGTTTTTTTGGAAATAGAGCCGCATCGATGCCCGCAAACAGGGACTTCCACAACGGCACATCCAGCGAGCCTTTCGGCAGAAGGAGGTTCAGCTCCGGCTCGCTATTGTCGAACTTCTGATTTGATTCTGACGGTACCATAACTGAGATCCGGTTCGGCTTTTGTCCCTTTGCGGGCTATGAATAAACGTATGCTATATACCTGATGAAGGACTCATCCCGCAAGTTGCCTGAACGAACCACTTTACCGCGACCCCCGAGCACGGTCCAGTCTTCTAATTTCAGAAGGTTAGATGCTGCTGGAACTACTCCTGACAAAAATTGTACACTTTTTTTCTCCTTTTTCGACAGTACATTTCCCAGTCCCTCCCGATACACGACTTCGGTACTCCCACCCTCTCTCAATGGACGTCCTTTCACTCGCTCCCTATAATGAAAAATCAACCCCTTAGGAGAACTCCACCGAGTGCCGCTCGAACTGAAAACTACCGTCAATCTGCCCAAAACTGACTTCCCCATGAAGGCAAACCTGCCGCAGAACGAGCCCAAAATTCTGGCTCGCTGGGAGGAAATGGGCATTTACGAGCGCGTGCGCGAAGCCCGCAAAGGGGCCCCTCCCTACGTTTTGCACGATGGTCCTCCCTACGCCAACGGTGCCCTGCACCTTGGGCATGCGCTGAATAAGTGCCTCAAGGACTTCATCGTCAAGTCGAAGAACATGGCCGGCTTCGATGCGCCCTACGTGCCCGGCTGGGATTGCCACGGCCTGCCTATCGAAATCAAAGTCGACCAGCAACTCGGCAAAAAGAAGCTCCAGATGAATCCCGCGGATGTCCGCCTGGAGTGCCGCAAGTACGCTCAGAAGTTCCTCGACCTGCAGCGCGAGCAGTTCAAGCGCATCGGCGTCTTCGGCCGCTGGGACCGACCTTACTCGACCATGACCCCGGAATACGAGTCGGTCGTGCTCGGAACGTTTTACAAATTTCTTGAAAACGGCTTCGTCTACAAGGGCCTGCGCTCGGTCTACTGGTGCATCCACGACCAGACCGCGCTCGCCGAAGCCGAAGTCGAATACGAAAACCACACCTCAACCACCGTGTGGGTGAAGTACGCGATGGCCGACGACCCCGCGGCGCTCGACGCTGCTCTCAAGGGCAAGAAAGTCTTCACCATCATCTGGACCACCACGCCGTGGACGCTGCCCGCTTCCATGGCCGTCGCCTTCCACCCGGATGAAGAGTACGTCGCGCTAGGGGTAGAGACGGGGCTTGCCCCGTCTGAGACGCGGCGAGCCGCGTCTCTACCCGAGGTCTACATCGTCGCCGCCAAGCTCGCGAACGCAGTCATCGAGAAGTGCAAGCTCGCCGGCGCGAAAGAACTGGCGCGTTTCCCCGGCCGCAAGCTCGAGCGCGTAAACTTCCGCCACCCGTTCCTCGATCGGAACGTACTTGGCGTCCTCGCCGACTACGTCACCATGGACACCGGCACCGGCGTCGTCCACACCGCTCCCTCGCACGGCGCTGAAGACTTCCTGACTGGGCTGAAGTACAACCTCGACGCTACCACGCGCGTCGACGAAGGCGGATTCATACGCGAAGGCCTGCCCGAGTACGACGGCAAGAAGGTCTGGGAAGCGAACGCGCCCATCGTCGATCTGCTCGAGGATCGTGGCGTGCTCCTGCACACCGAACCCCTGGAGCACTCCTACCCGCACTGCTGGCGTTGTCACAACCCGATCATCTTTCGCGCCACGGAGCAGTGGTTCATCGGAATGGAAACTCCCATGGCTTCCAGAGAAACGCCGGGCGGCACGCTGCGCACCGTCGCGCTCGAGGAAATCAAGAAAGTAAAATGGGACCCGGCCTGGGGCGAAGGCCGCATCTCGAACATGATCGCGACCCGCCCCGACTGGTGCGTCTCCCGCCAGCGTATCTGGGGCGTGCCCATCGCGGTATTCCTGTGCGAGAAGTGCGACAAGCCTCTGCTCGATCCCGAGGTGAACCGGCAGGTCGAGAAGCTTTTTGCCAGCTCCGGCGCCGACGCCTGGTACACACCGGCAGGGGATGCAATCCTTCCTGCAGGCAAAAAATGCGGCCACTGCGCCGGCACAAAATTCAAGAAGGAAATGGACATCCTCGACGTATGGTTCGAATCCGGCTCAAGCTACCTGGCCCTGCGCGCCGCTGAGCCGGAATACGGCCCGACCTCCGACCTCTACCTCGAAGGCGGCGACCAGCATCGCGGCTGGTTCCACTCTTCCCTGCTCTGCACCATCGGGGTGCAGGGCCACGCGCCCTATCGCCACGTAGCCACCGTCGGCTGGACGCTCGACGAAAACGGCCAGGCCCTGTCGAAATCGCGCGGCAACGACGTCGATCCTGTCGATATCGCAGGCCGCCTGGGCGCGGAGATCGTGCGCCTGTGGGTGGCTTCCGTTGATTTCCGGGAAGACGTGGTCGGCTCCGAGCGCCTGATGAAGAACATCGCGGAAAACTACCGCACCATCCGCAACAGTCTGTTCAAGTACGCGCTCGGCAACCTGTACGACTTCGACCCCGGCGAGGATGCGCTTCCCTTCGAGCAGCTGGAACCGATCGACCAGTACATGCTGCGGCGCACCGCAGCCGTGTCCGCCGACGTAACCCGCTGGTATGAGGAATTTGCCTTCCACAAGATCTACCAGGGCGTCCTGAACTTCTGCGCGGTCGATTTGAGTTCGTTTTATTTCGATGTGCTCAAGGATCGGCTCTACACCTACGCGCCCAACTCTGCCGGGCGGAGGGCCGCGCAGACCGCCATCTGGCGCATCCTCGAAGCGCTGGTCCGCTTGCTCGCGCCCATCATGAGCTTCACCTGCGAAGAAGTGTGGGGCTACCTGCCGGCCGTTCCTGGACGTCCGCAAAGCGTTCACGCAGCGCAGTTCCCCAGCCGGCAAGAAATCCTGGGTGCTGCTGCGGAAGATCTGAAGCTTCTCGACGACTGGACCACCCTGCTCGGCATTCGCGAACAGGTCTTGAAGTCTCTCGAAGAAGCGCGCAACGCAAAGCTGATCGGGAAAGCCGTGGAGGCACAAGTGCATCTCGCCGCCGCCGACCCGGTCTACTCTGTTCTCAAACAGCACGAGGATCAATTGCGCTACCTGTTCATCGTGTCCGCGGTCACGCTCGAGCAGAAGGCATCGGGCAACGGCAACGCTCCGGTTTCTATCCAGGTGAGCAAGGCCAACGGAGCGAAATGCGACCGCTGCTGGAACTACTCCATCCACGTGGGCGAAGACCAGACGTACCCCACGATCTGTGAGCGCTGCAGCGCCGTGCTCAAAGAACTCGAAAATGGAGCAAACTAGGCCTTGGGGATGTTTGATCGACACGCCATGCGCAAGTATCACTTCCTGATCGCGCTTTCCGTCGTGATCCTCGACCGATTGGCGAAGCTCGCGGTCGAGCGCAGGATCCCGCTGCATGACGGCATCCAGATCATCCCTGGCTTCTTCCGGCTGACTCACCTCGAAAACCGTGGCGCGGCCTTCGGTCTGTTCGCGGATTCGCCTTCGGAATGGAAAGTCGCCATCCTGGTCCTGTTCTCCGTCATCGCGCTGGTCGTCGTTTCAACGCTGCTCTGGAGGAACAGCCATGCGCTCTCGACCACCGGCGTAGGCCTCGCCTTGATCCTTGGCGGCGCCATCGGCAACCTCTGGGACCGCCTCGCCGCCGGACACGTCACCGACTTCCTGCTCTTCTACGTCGGCACCTACCAGTGGCCCGCCTTCAACGTAGCCGACAGCGCCATCGTGGTCGGTGCCGGCCTGCTGGTCTACGAAATCGTGTTCACGAAATCGCCGGCGCGGGAAAAGACAGGTGTCAGGTCTTAGGTGTCTGGTGTCGGGTCTTGGCTCTTGGGTCTTGGGCCTAGGGATCACGTTGTGCGTGCCGGTCTCTGCGTGAGACCGGCACGGACCACGTAGTCACAGGCGCCCCCGCCTGTGCGGCCGCGGCGGTTTTGGCCGCGGCTGACCCAACACCCAACGCCTAAGACCCAACACCCGCCGTCATAGCTCAAGGATAACCTAATGCCCCTAGAACGCTCCCAGACGCGCGGGACCCTTTCGGACGACCCAAACCTCGACCCTGCCCTCGGAACGCGATCCTGGTGCGTTTCTGTGCAAATGGCGGGCATCCTACGCGCCACCCACGCCCAGAATTCCAGGGCCCAAAATGCCCTTTACGCATTTTCAACAACTTAGCTTATAGTGAATCGAAATGGGAAAAAGACCAGGTGTCAGGTGTCAGGTCTTAAGTCTTAGGTCTTAGGTCTTATGTCTTGGGTTTCAGACTTCGGGGTATTGTGCTTCGGTCAGCGGGAGAACGGGCCTTCGGCTCTCAGTGCGCGGTTGTGTACGACCTGACGCCTGAGACCTGACACCTGAGTGCCCAAGACCTAACACCCAAGACCCAAGACCTGCCCCTACGGAGTTCCATACAGCTGCTTATAAACATTCGCGTTCCGCAGGATCGCCTGCACGTACTCGCGGGTCTCGGTGAACGGGATGGATTCCACGAACTCCTGCGGGTCGCGGTACTTGCCTTGCGACAGCCAGTCTTCCACGCGGTCCGAGCCCGCGTTGTAGGCCGCGAGCGCGTATTCGAACGAGCCGAACTTGTCCACCATGGTCTTGAAGTAGCGCGTTCCCAGCTGCAGGTTCACCGTGGGCGTGTACAGCTGGCTGGCATTGAAGTGGCGCAACTTCACGTCCTTGGCGACTTTCTTTCCAGTCACCGGCAGCAACTGCATCAGCCCCACCGCGTTGGCGTGCGAAATGGCGTTGGGATTGAACTCCGACTCTTGCCGGACCAGCGAAGCGACTAAGTACGGATCGAGCCCGTTCTGCGTGGAAAAGCGCTTCAGGTCGCCCCAATATGCCTTTGGAAATAGCGCTTCCCAATAGGAACGCGGCAACTCGGGGACATCCACTGCCAGGTAGTTGGGAACGCCGCGCTTCATCACCTGGATGGCGCGATCGTAGCGGCCGCTGTCCTGGTAGAGGCGTGCCGTCTCGCCGAGTGCCCAGGTGCCGTCTTCCGTGTTGGGCGTCGCCTGGATCTCTCGCACCGCAAAATCGACCAGCCCGCCGTTCTCGAGCAGTTGGGCTTTCTGCACGTGCAGGTCGTCGGCCGGAGGATCGCTGGTCACGACTTTGCTCCCGATGTTGAGCGGGGGCACGTGATCGAGCAGCGCTATATCGGCCGGATCGGTCGTCGTCGGCAGCACCTTCAGGCGCTGCCGCGCCAGCTCGGCATAGTAAAAATTGCGGAACCGGTCAGAAATCTTGAGATAGTAAGCTCGCGCCTTCGCAGGCTCGTTGTCTTCTTCGGCCAGGCGTCCCCGCCAGTAGAGCGCCGCTGGTACTTCCGCCGAACTGGGATACAGCGCGATCTGCTGCTCGAACTGCTGCGCCGCGTCGGCATTGCGCCCCTGGCGCAGCGTGAGCCACGCCACTTTCCAGTGCGCGTAGGAAGCGCGGCTGCCGTTCGGGAAGCGTTGCTGCATTTCCCGGTAAGCGTCGATGGCGCGATCGTAGTCGCGCTTCAACAGATACATGTTCCCCGCGGCCAGCAACGACTGTTCCAGCCATGGACTCGCGGGATCCATCTGGCGCAGTTGGGCTTGCAGGCGGAGGAACCCGTCGTTGTCGTCGGTCGCGCGCGCCACTTCGCCCAACAGGAACAAGCGCTGCGCGGCAACCTCGGGAATGCTCTCCGGCACAGAATTCAGAATCTGTTTGGCGTCCTTGTTGCGTCCGCTCTTTTGCAGCGCTCCGGCCAAAGCCAACTGCACCGAGGAACGTTCCGCCGGACTGACTTCGTCGAGCAGGTCGTGGTATTCGGAGGCGGCATCGCCGTAGCGTTTGCCCTTCGCGAGAAGGTCGGCGCGGGTCCAGCGGTCCGAAAGCGTCGCCGGCGCCACGCCGCCCAGCTTGTGCAATTCGGTGAGCGCCGTGTCGGCCTCGGGGCTGGTCGGCATGTTGAAGTAGACGTTGCGCAGCGCCGCCAGCGCCTTCGCGGTTTGTCCGGTGGCGGCATAGGCGCGTCCCAGGCCGAGTTCCACATCGGCCCGGGCAGGCTCCCGGTCTTTCTCGAGTAATGCAACGGCCTCCAAGGCCCGGCCGTCCGCAATCAACGCACCTGCGTACACCACGTGCGCGTCTTTGATTACCAGCGAATCCGGATAGCTCTTGCTGAAGTCCGCGAGGGTTGCGACTGCCTCCGCGCTGCGGCCGGTCTGCAGGTAGGAACTCCCCAGGTAGTAGGCGACGTAATCACCAAGATCGCCCGCGTGGGGCTTGGCGCGATTCAAGGGATCGACAGCCTTGGGATAGTCGTGATCGAGCACGTGGGCGTAGCCCACCACCAGCCACGCCAGCGCGCCAGCGTCCTCCTTGGCGTGCTTTTTCGCGTACGCTTCCACCCCGGCATAACCTGCGGCCGTGCGCTCCTGCAACAACTGCTGCGCCATTGGCTTCAGGCTGGCCGATGCCACAAACGCCTGGTGCATGCGCTGCACCCGCGGGGAGCGCCGCTTCTTACGCGCGGCGGCGTGGCGGGCTGCCTTCGGCGGTGTCTTCGACGGCGCAGCTTTCTTCTTGGAGGTCGGGTGCTGCGGAGTGGAAGACGCGCTGGTGCCGGTGGATTGGCTTGCAGACGAGGAGGATTGGCCGGCGGAGATGCCGCCAGCGATTCCCAGAAGAATTCCCAGAACCAACGATCGGGAGAACAAAACCACTCGCAATCTATCGCCGGAAATTGGCGCCCATGATCGATACATCGTCTTCGGCCAGACTGCGGACCAGTTCGGCCTGAAAATAATCCGTCGTCGCAGCGACTGTATTCCCGTACCGCTTCCGGTATGTGGAGCGGCTCTTTTCGATGTCTTCCTTCAGGCGGTCGTAGAGATCCTTGTGGCGGCGGCCTTCGGCCACTTTTGCCTGGTTGTAGAGCTTGATCTCGTCCACCAGCAGGCGCGCGAAGCGCTGCGCTTTGCGATGGGTATCGGCGTCTTCGGGGCTGAGCGTCGCGGCACCACCGCCGCTCGCTGCGGCTGCCCCCGCCGCCCGGGCGGCGACCGCTGGTGCTTCGGCCACTTCCGCAGGCTCATACGCGGGCGCTGCGGCTGCTGCGGCAGCGTGCCGGGGGGCATGTCCCGCGAAGGGATCGCTAAAGTTGGAAACACTCTGAGCAGGCGCGGCCGGCGCAGCACTCTCTGCGAAACCCGCGCCCTCGCGCGGAGCCTGTTTGCGAACCGAAGTCAACTCCAACCACGCGCTGGTCGAGATCACCAGGAGCTCAAGCGCGGCCGAATCCAACTTACGGCTGGCGTCCAGTCCGCTGTCTGCGTAAACCAGAGCCGCCACTTTGTCCTTCAGAACCAGGGGCAACATCAGGATCTGCTCGTCCGCCGGACCTCCGAAATGATCGACGAAGCGCGGATCCATGTCGATGATCTGCCCGCTGAACGCGGCGCGCTCCTGCAGAACGCGTTCGGGCAGGCCGCGCGCGGTATCAAGCGCGAACTCCTTCACCGCATCGTTGTCTTCGAAACCGCGGCCTTGCCAACCGCTGGCCGCGCCGCCCTTGAGCACAAACAGCGCGGTGCGTCCGCAGTAGTGCACGACACCCTCTAACAGCGCGCGCAAAATCTCTTTTTGGGTGGAGCCGGCCTGGATGGCGGAAACCGCGCGCAAGAGATCGGCGGGGCCAGCGTTGGCCGTCTCCGGTACAGCCGATGCGCCCAAGTCCTGCGGCAGCTCGTCGAGCACACGACGTACGAGCTCGTCGCGCAACTGCGCAAGGTGTCCCTGGAGTACCTGGGTTACCACGCGCTCAACGATGGGTTCGACTTCGTGCCTGTCTGCCATGTGCTTGCGGCCAACCTCGGAAAGCGGAGGTTACTGCCCGTCTAAGTCTTGATTATACGGTACTTGCGCACGGTTGCCGGGAGTACCTTAGGACGTGTTCCCCAGTCACCACCTTCCCCCCTAAAATCTATCGCAAAGGGCGCGGGCGCGGATACGGCAAAGCACTCGTCAGAATCGCCGGTTACCAAGTAAAATAACAGTTTGATTCCACTGGCAATTTCCTAAAATACTGCATCGGACAAAGAATGAGCGCCATCCAACCCAAAGTAGGAGAGCCGGTTACAGAAGAACTGGCGCTCGTTCAGGCGGCCAAGGGCGGCGACGTTTCGGCGTTTGAGGACCTGGTCAAGCGCTACGATCGCAACGTTTTCCGGATCGCGCAGCACATCACGCAAAACCGCGAGGACGCGGAAGATGTGGTGCAGGACGCGTTCCTGAAGGCGTACAGCAACCTGGAACAGTTCCAGGGCCAGTCGAAGTTTTACACCTGGCTGGTGCGCATTGCCGTCAACGAAGCGCTGATGAAGTTGCGCCGGCGGCGGCCCGAGCGCACGGTTTCGCTGGACGAGGACGTCAAGACCGAGGAAGATTCGGTTCCGCGCGAGATTGCGGACTGGAGTCCGAATCCCGAGCAACTCTACAAGCAAGCGGAGTTGAAGGAGATTCTGTCGAAGACGATCCAGGGGCTGCCCCCAAGTTTTCGCACTGTATTTGTGCTGCGCGATGTAGAAGGTCTTTCGACCGAGGAAACTGCTGATGCGTTGGACCTCAGCATTCCTGCGGTGAAGTCAAGATTGTTGCGAGCTCGTTTGCAGTTGCGCGAGCGGCTCAGCAAGTATTTTCAGAAACGTGAGAGCGGAGATGGCAAAAAGTGAAATGCTCTGAATTCCTGCAGGAGCTGACCAATTATCTGGATGGCGCCCTGGACGACCGCACCAAGTCCGAACTCGAAGACCACCTGGCTTGGTGCCACAACTGCTATGTAGTATGTGACACTACGAAGAAGACCATCGAGATCTACCGCGACTCTGAACTGTACGAACTGCCCGACGATCTGCGCGGCCGGCTGCGTTCGGCAATTATGACGAAATGCCAGCAGCACAAGAAGAAGGGCCAGGAGAGTATTTAGTCCGCAAATTTCTTCCCACCTTGCGCAAAAACACCCACCATATGCAATAGTTTTCAGTTGTTTCCCCGGGTGAACCCTGTGGAAAGCTGCTGTAAGTCGAACCTTTTCCGTGGCATTGGAATCTAAGTGGATGAGGCCACAACTGGCCGTCGTCTTGCTCTTGTAGTAATTGGGTTCCGGGTTCTAGGGGAGGTTGGTTTATGGTTGCGAGGTTTTTCGATGCCCTTTTTGGTTGCTGGCATGCCCGTTACAGCTTTCCGCTGACCGTTCGTCCGGGCACGCGCCGCAACCGCGCGGCTGCTTTAACTGGGACATACGTAGTTTGTCTCGATTGCGGCAAGGAACTGCCCTACGACTGGCAGGAAATGAAAGTTGTCAGCGCGACGCGGGATGGCTCGGCGCGGGTGCGGGCGCTAGCCACAAAAGAAGCGGCCTGACAATTGGCGCTTTCGCGCCTGGCTCTTTTCGAATTTATAGAAATCAAAACCGGCAGCGATCGCTGCCGGTTTTTTTGCTCGTGGGAATAGTGGGGTGGAGGGTGAGTTCGTTACACCGGCCCCGTGTTTTGCACAGAACAAGTTTTGTTGGGAGCACCCCGAATAGCAAAATCACGGCGGCGTTAGCCGCTACTTCCAGTTCTCAATCATCATAAGATCGCTAGAATTTCCGTCCAACTGGGGGTAGAGCAGCCACTTGCCGTCACTGGAAATGGACACCGCGCCGCTCCAGCCGGGCAGGGATTTTTCCAGAGTGAAGACTTTCCTGACTTTCTGACTGCCGAAATCAAGGAAATCAACTTCAGCCTGGTGGTTTACGTCGGCGATGAAGTAAATACCCGACCGAGTTGGCACCCAAGTATCGGGCGTGACTCGCAGCTT
>Ga0209698_10009154_pt1 | contig 10163 bp, 6 predicted proteins | sample LitLauG_LLR_2012_FD_187203 | JGI IMG/M metagenome (GOLD analysis project Ga0209698, IMG submission 187203) | Freshwater sediment microbial communities from Pennsylvania, USA - Little Laurel Run_MetaG_LLR_2012 (SPAdes) (version 2) | ecosystem: Environmental > Aquatic > Freshwater > Creek >... | reverse complement strand
CAACGGCCTTCGCATTCAGTATTTCCCGACGGCGAAGTTGAAGATCGAACCGTGGGTCATCAACGGGTGGCAGTCGTATGCGCGCTATAACGGCAAGCCAGGACTGGGCGGTCAGATCTTGTGGCGCCCCACGCCGTGGCTGGATTTTGTGTGGAATAACTACGGTCTTGGCGAGGACGATGCAGGCTTCCCTGGACGCTCGCGCATACATGCCGACTACAGCGCACAGGTCAAGTTCTACGACAATCCGAAGAAGTTCATTGACAAGGCGGCCTTCACCCTCACCGGCGATGCAGGATGTGAATACGGTGGCGGCCCTGCTGTTGGATTCTACGACCCCAAAGGTCTCTCCCCGGAAATGGGCAGCGCCGACTCCTATGCAGGCGGCGTCAACTGCCATAACAGCCACAACGGCAAGCCCAAGCAGGCCTTTATCGGATGGATGGGTTACACGCGCTTCTGGTTCAAAAAGGATCTTTTTGCCATGACGCTGGGCGGCGGCCAGATGAATAACCCCGGCCGTTACCTCACGCTGCTTCCTCCAATCAACGGCGCCACTGCCACTAGCGGAACGCCGTACTTTACAGAGAACGCCGGTGATCGTTCCCAGATGCACGACGGCACCATTACCTTCGACTACATGCCCAGCCAGTTCATCACCTTCACTATTGAGGAAGGCTATCGTTATTCGGACGTACCTTACTGGACGGGCCGAGGCGGAATCACTCCCCCTGGTGGAATCAACGGCAATCCGGCGCACTACCAATGCGCGAGCGGTGGAGACTCGGGCTTCGGCTACGGCTCGCTTACTTCGGCGGAAACCGCTTGCGGCGGCACAGATACCACGGCCATTTGGTGGCCAGATCTGCGAACCAATCAGACCAACACTACCGTGGCTATCAAGGTCAGGTTCTAATTGTCGACAGTACCCTCGTGTGAGTGCAGTTTAAGATTGACTTCGCAATTCAACTGGCAAAGCAGCGCCGGCACTCTCAAGGAATTCCGGTGCTGCTTTATGACATAGCTAACTCCCTCCGCATTGTCGTCGCGCTGCAAGTCGCAGCGGCGAGCGAAGCTTTGTATCCTCATAGCAAACGGTAGAAAGAGAATGTTTCAGCCATGTTATCGCGATGTTAGTCGCACACGCCGATACGGATCGGATCGCCTAATTGCGCGCGCGACGCGACTCTGCAAGTGCGCATGATGCGCGATGTCGCCTTACATTCTCCGAAGTGTATTTTCTCAGTCCAGTAGATACGCCGGAGTTACTAAGTCGATGAATCAGTTTTTATAACTCTCTTATGACTTCTCAGATATGAATATACGAAAGCGAAGTTTACACACGTCTCGCAACCTTGCCTAGTCGCGCGGTCCTGAAGACGAGGTGTGAATCCGGCAGGCGAATTGATTCAACCGAGGTGCGGGAAATCAACATGAAAAGCAAAGTTGCAAGATTTGCGCTGCTACCGATCGCCCTGATCATATCCTTGGCTATTTGCGGATGCAGAAGCGAGAAGGTGGATGCGGACGCGGAGGCACCGCCACCGGCCAAGGTAGTTTCCGCATTGGACGTTTCATTCTTCGCGGTCGAGCATCCAGAGTTGTATCCGATCGTAACGGCGACCAAATCAGAGGCCCCGTCACAATTGTCCGTAACCGGCACTGTATTTCCGGACATCGCGCGAACAGTTCCGGTGATTTCGCTTGCCTCGGGCCGTATTGTGGACATCCGAGCTCGCCTCGGCGACGCAGTAAAGAAGGGCCAACTCCTGCTGCGAATCCGCAGCGACGACATTTCGGGAGGCTTCGACGCCTACCGCAAGGCTATCTCCGATGAACTCCTTGCGCGCAAGCAATTGGATCGAGCGCAGGATCTGTACAAGCACGGGGCCATAGCGTTACAAGATTTGGAGGTCGCGCAAGACACCGAGGACGACGCCAAGACCACCCTCGATACCTCGACTGAGCATCTTCGCCTGCTCGGCAGCGATCCCGATAATCCGAAGGGAATTGTCGATATCCTCGCCCCTGTTTCCGGTGTGATCACCGATCAGGAGGTGACGAACGGGGCGGTCGTGCAGGCCTACTCTACGCCGAACCCGTTCACTATTTCGGACCTGACCTCGGTGTGGATTGTCTGTGACGTCTATGAAAGCGACATGGCCAGCGTGCGTGTCGGGGAACCCGCCGAGATCAAGCTGAACGCATACCCGGACAAAGTTCTCAAGGGAACGATCAGTAACATCGGCTCGATTCTCGATCCGAATATCCGCACAGCAAAGGTCCGCATTGAAGTGGCCAATCCTGGCGAGATGATGCGGCCGGGGATGTTCGCCACGGCCACTTTGTTCGGCAAGGAGAAGCGGACCTACGCGGCTCTCCCGGCGTCTGCGATAGTGCATCTGCACGACCGCGATTGGATCTTCATCCCTGTGCAAGGGAAGTTTAAGCGAATTCAGGTCGTAAGTGGCGAACAGTTGCCAAACAATATGCAGGAGGTTCTTTCCGGGTTGCAGCCGGGGCAGCAGGTGGTGACAAACGCGATCAATCTTCAAAATGCGATCGACAATGAATGACGCTCAACTTCGGCACTCCAGGAAGAAGCCATGATTCGCAATCTTGTAGATTTTGCACTTAATAACCGGTACGTGGTGCTGGCGATTGGGTTGCTGTTGCTCGGCTGGGGGACCGTGTCGTTTCACAACATGCCCGTAGAGGCCTATCCGGACATTGCCGATAACTACGTGACTATCATCAGCCAGTGGTCCGGACGTTCTGCCGAAGAGATGGAACAACAAGTATCAGTTCCGGTTGAAATTCAGATGTTTGGAATCCCGCATCTTACGACGGTGCGGTCGGAATCGATTTTTGGCTTATCTCTGGTCACGCTGATCTTCGACGACCAATCCGTCAACGATTGGAACCGCCAGAAAGTGCTCGAACGGCTCACGCAGGTCAACGTGCCAGCTGGCGTGCAGCCTCAAATTGGAACGGATTGGAGCATGACGGGCCAGATCTACTGGTACACAATCCGTAGCACGAATCCGGTGTATGACCTGATGAATTTGCGGAGCATCGAAGACTGGACTCTCTACAAGGAATTCAGGAAAGTTGGGAACGTCGTGGACGTAAGCGATTTTGGCGGCACCACCCGGGAATATCAAGTGCGCGTCGACCCGAACAAGCTTATCTCCTACGGCTTGAGCATCTCCCAGGTGGAGAGCCAGTTGGCCAGCAACAACGTGAACGCCGGCGGTAGCTTCGTGGAAGAAGGTGCGCAGCAACTGAACGTCAGGGCACTCGGACTTTACCACAGTGTGCAGGATATCGAGAACACCGTGCTGACCACCGCACATGGGACTCCGGTTCGAGTAAGGGACATTGCGGTCGTCGAGTGGGGCCCCAGAATTCGGCTGGGGCACATGGCCAGAGCCGATCATCGTCCGGACGGCGTCATTGTCGATGAGCCCGACGTCATCCAGGGCGGCGTGCTGATGCGCAAGGGGGCCGAAGAAGGCCCCACACTGGAAGGGATCCACCAGAAAGTGGAGGAACTCAACAATCACATCCTGCCCGAGGGTGTGAAGGTCATTCCCATGCTTGACCGCAGCGATCTGCTTCATTTCACGTTGCACACGGTGCTGCATAACCTCGGCGAGGGGATGATCCTGGTTACAATCATCCTGCTTCTTTTCCTCGGCAATGTTCGCGCGGCCTTGATTGTTGCGGTGACGATACCATTTTCGCTCTTGTTCGCGTCGATATTTTTGAATTTGAGCAATGTCCCCGCAAATCTGATTTCTCTAGGCGCGCTCGATTTCGGTATGGTCGTTGACGGCGCAGTAGTCATGGTGGAAAACATCATGCGGCATTTGAGCCATGGCAGCAACGGCTCAGCGGGAGCAGGCCGCACTACGATGAGCGTGAAAACTCCGATAGAGAAGATTCGTGACGCTTCTCATGAAGTCCAACGCCCGGTGTTCTTTGCAATCGGCATCATCATTACCGCCTATATGCCGATCTTCACGCTCCAGCGAGTCGAAGGGCGTTTGTTTCGGCCCATGGCCTGGACCGTTGCCTTCGCACTTCTTGGCGCCATGACGTTCTCCATTTTCATCGCGCCGGTGCTGTGCTCCATGCTCTTCCGCAGCGGTGTCAAGGAGTGGCGCAATCCGGTCATAGTGTTTCTGACCAAGCGCTACCGGACCAGCGTGCGCTGGGCTGTCGAACACCGCTCGATTGTAGTCGGCGTTGGCCTGGCCTCGTTGGCCCTTGCTCTTTACCTGACGTTTAGTGGAGTCATTGGCTCGGAGTTTCTGCCCCATTTGGACGAAGGCGCCATCTGGGCGCGCGGTGCGATGGCCAACAGCGTAGGCGAGACGGAGGGTACGAACTTCGCCGCACAAAACCGCTATATCTTCGCTTCATTTCCCGAGGTCACCAAAGTCGTTTCGCAATCCGGGGCGCCTGACGATGGAACCGATACGGGAGGATTCGGCAACACGGAATATTTCATCGACTTGAAGCCCAAGGACCAATGGCGACCCATTTTTCATCAGAATAAAGAGGAGCTGATCGCCGCGATGGACCGCGAAGTGGAGAAACACCCAGGGGCTTTCTGGAACTTCTCCCAGCCCATTGAGGACAACATGGATGAAACGATGACCGGCACCAAGGGCGGACTGGCAGCCAAGCTGTACGGGCCGGACCTGGACGTACTCGAAGAAAAGGGCGAACAGATCAAGGACGTTATGAGCAAGATTGACGGGGTCAAGGATTTGGGAATTCAACGCGATACTGGCCAGCCGAATATCGATCTCACCGTTGACCGTCTGGCGGCTGCGCGCTTCGGCATCAATGTGGCCGACATTCAAGATGCGATTCAGACCGCCGTCGGCGGAAACCCTGTCAGCCAGGTCCTGCAAGGTGAGGCGGTCTACAACGTGGTCGTGCGCTATCTGAAGCCGTATCGCGACACCAAAGAGGCTATCCAGAATATTCGGCTGCTCTCTCCGTCGGGAGAGCGCGTTTCGCTGGCGCAGGTGACCAAAGTCCAGGTTCGCGACGACGCCTACGACATTTACCGGGAAGACGGTTCCCGGTACGTGGCCATCCGCTTTGAGGTTCGCGGGCGCGATCTGGGTACCACGGTTCGGGAATCCATCGACAAGATCGCCAGGAATGTGCAACTACCGCGCGGCTATCATCTCGAATGGTCGGGAGAATACGACAGCGAAAAGCGCGCCGAAGCGAGACTGGCCCTCATCGTGCCCCTGACGGTCTTTTTGATCTTCATCATTCTCTACTCGATGTTTCGTTCGTTCAAATGGGCGCTGCTGATTCTCGCCAACGTGGCCATGGCTCCCATTGGAGGCTTGCTCGCTCTCCTTGCGACCGGCACATATTTCAGCGTTTCGTCCGGAGTAGGCTTTCTGGCCCTGTTTGGAGTCTCGGTTCAGACGGGCGTCATCATGCTTGAATACATCAACCAATTGAGAGCCCGCGGCTATACGGTTGCAGACGCGGCTGTCGAGGGCGCGGTCTTGCGGCTGCGGCCGATCATGATGACCATGCTGGTGGCTACTCTGGGACTTCTTCCGGCGGCGACGTCCCACGCCATTGGTTCCGACTCGCAGCGGCCATTTGCGATTGTAATTGTGGGGGGACTCGTGACCGCCCTCTTGTTGAGCATCTTTCTGATGCCCACCTTGTACGTCTGGTTCGCGCGAGAGAACGACACTTTGCCGAAGCCGGAAGCGGAGGCATCCTTTGCACACTAAACGCGCACATGTAGTTTCGGATCGACGCGGGACCAGCCGCCCTGTCGTATATCTGCTTGTTAGCACCTTCTGGCTGGTGATGGGATTCACGCCGGATATGGGAGCCCAACAGGCGCTCAGCTGGGATCAGGTGAAGGCAAAATTTGAACAGGTGAATCCAGCTCTGAAGGCCGATGCAGACAATGTGGACGAGATGAAGGCTGAGGAGATCACGGCCTTTCTCCGTCCCAATCCACAACTCACTGTATTGGCGGATGGCACTCAGATCGCGCGGCACGATGGGGTCTGGCAACCATTCAAAGGCACATACGAACAGCCCAGCTTCAGTTACCTGCACGAGCGCCAGCACAAGCGCGAACTCCGCCTCGAGAGCGCCCAGGAAGGGACGCGCATTACTCAATCGCAACATGAGGATCTTGACCGTAACATGATCTTCGCCCTGCGCACTGCCTTTGTGGGAACGCTCGAAGCAAAGTTCGTGCTCGACCTTGCAAAGGCGGACCTCGATTACTACGACAAAATCATCGACATCAGCCGCGAGCGCTTCAAGTCCGGCTCCATTGCCCAGATAGATCTGGATCGCATCGAGTTACTGCGAGTCCAGTATGAGTCAGAGATCGAAACGGCCACGGTCAACCTGCGGACGGCAAAGATTCAGCTGCTGCAGATGCTCAACGACCGGACTCCGGTGGATCGATTCGATGTGGCCGGCGCGTTCGACTTCAGCGATGCTTTGCAGCCGCTGGAGAGTTATCGTGATATTGCGGTGACTGCCCGTCCCGACCTGCAGGCCGCGTTGCAGACAATCCAACAATCCCAGACCAATCACAAGCTGGCGATCGCAAACGGTTCTACCGATCCAACCTTTGCGGCATGGTACACGCATAATGCCTCAACCAACAATCCCAATGGGCAACAGACTCTCGGCGTCAGCGTGAGCGTTCCACTGCGCATCTTTGACAGAAACCAGGGCGAGAAGAAGCGCACGCTCATCGACATCGATCGCAGCCAACTGGCCGGCGAGGCTACGCGGGCACAGGTCTTCAGCGACGTGGACACGGCCTATGAACTGGTGCGCAGTAACATCGAGTTGCTCAAGCCGTACAAGGCGAAGTACAACGACCAGGCGCTGCGGGTGCGTGACACGGTTACATACTCCTACGAACACGGCAACGCATCGCTAATGGACTTTCTTAATGCGCAAAGTGATTACCGACAGGTTCAACTCGCCTATGCGCAGTTGATCGGCGCCTACCTGACTGCAGCTGGCCAATTGAATCTCGCGATCGGGAGCGAGGCGATCAAGTAAGCGAATTACGCCCGGGACGTACGACTTAGTTGCGCCCTCTGCGATAACTGGAAGGAACTCGATTCACTAAAAGGACGGACTCGCACTATGACACGGGAAGAAGTGAAGGCCTGCATCGAGGAAATAGGTATTTTTCCCGGCATTCGCGTGAGCACCGCGGAACAGGCACTGTATTCCGCCAAGACACTCTATTCCGCAGGCATTCCAATCGCGGAGATTACGATGACCGTTCCTGGAGCGATCAATGTAATTAGCGAGCTTGCGCAGAAGTTCCCCGATATGGTCGTCGGCGCGGGCACGGTGCTCGACAAAGAGACTGCGGAGCGGTGCCTCGATGCTGGCGCGCGATTTCTTACCAGCACCGGAATGGTTTCTGAAGTGATAGGTTCGGCGCACAAAAGGGGTGTGGTGGTCATACCTGGCGCCCTTACACCAACGGAGGTGATATCTGCGTGGAAAGCGGGCGCGGATTATGTCAAGATCTATCCTGCCGCGGCGCTGGGCGGCGATCTGTACATTCGGTCGTTGAAGCTTCCGCTGCCGCAAGTACAGTTGATTGCCGCAGGGGGAGTGAACCAGCAAACCGCGACTAGCTACATTCTCGCTGGTGCAACCGCTCTTGGGGTTGGCTCGGAGCTGCTACCCAAGGAGGCAATTCGCCGCCGCCAGGAGCAACGCATCCACGAATTGGCGCGCCGGTTTCTTGGCTTCGTCAGGGAAGCGCGCGGAACTGTCTAGGTCTGCTTAACTCACGATTCAAATCTGAAGTTCGAAGAGATGAAGCAACCCTCGCCTTGCTAAAGCGTGAGGTGCGATCGACCAGGGCCTACTTACGAGGAAAAGAGCAGGATGTTGTAAGGAAACCATAAGTTATTGCCTCTCATACGAGTATCTATAGCTTCCGTTCATGCATCCTTCATCCGATGAATTTCATACTGCAGATGATGGAAGGAGGTTTCCAATGATTCACAAGATTCAGGTATTAGGATCACTTTTCGTGTTAGCCGCGGGTATTGCATCCGCTGAGCCCCAGATGGGAACGCAGTACAGCCAGACTGAGCTCAAGGTAATGGTCCGCGGGGCTCGTACAACGCAGCAATATCAGGAACTGGCAAGTTACTTCAGGAAACGGCAACAGGCCCTGGAGCAACAGGCCCAGACCGAGAAGGCAGAGTGGGAACGGCGCAGCCAGGTCAACGCCGCAGTCTCTCAGAAGTATCCACGGCCTGCTGATTCATCCAAGAACCGGTACGAGTACTTCCGCTACGAGGCGGAACAGATGGGACAGCAAGCCGCGCACTATGAAAGCCTGTCGGCAAATGCGACTCAACCAGCTGTGAAGTGAGAAGATGAACGCAAAGTGGACAATTGGGTCATGTTCTGAATGGTTGCCAGAAGCCAGGACGGCATGGCCCAATAGATTCTTTGTACTTTATTTATGCTTTGCTAATGAAAATGTCGCTAGATTCTTTATACGGGTGGCTGCCGGAACAAGGACGATCCCGGCACTATGAAGATCTCTGACATCCTTGGAGAACAAGTTCAGAGGGGGCGGTACCAGTTTCTCGTTGAAAGCCTGGCCGGCAGCTGGGTAGTGGCTCTCATCGTCTTCTCGGGTTATGTGCTGCACTTCGGGTCGGCCCCTGTGGGTTTTCTTCTTCTACTTGATGTCGTATCCGTGGCCATTCTGTGCGGGTTTTGGCAGGCTACGATTGTTTCCGTGCTTGCCTGCGCATGCCTGGATTACTTTTTTTATGCTCCGATCCTGAGGTTTACGATCGGAGATCCGCAGGATTGGGTTGCGCTGGGGGCGTTCGAGATCAGCGCGCTCGTGGTAAGCAGGGTATCGTCGCGTGAACAGCGAAGCACGCGAGAAGCTACACTGCAACGAACGGCAATGGAGCAGTTGTACGAACTGAGCCGCAGCACGCTGCTTATCAATCTTCACCAGCCGCCTGGGCCCCAGTTGGCACAACTGATTGTGCGCATCTTTGCCGTTGAGGGGGTTGCCCTATTTGACGCAAGTACCGGGCAATGCGACAGAGCGGGGATGTGGGCCGAAGATGAGATGGATTTGGCAAAAGAATGCTTCCTGCTGCATAAAGACGGTGACAATTCGATACCGCGGACGATACGGAGGCAACTGAGGATCGGTACAGACACGATTGGAGCACTGGTTATCCGCGGAGATCTCAGTCCGCTTGTTGCCAATGCGCTGGCATCTTTGGCGGCGATCACGCTGGACCGCAGCGTCTCGTTTGAGAAGGAAAACCGCATCGAAGCAGCACATCAAGCCGAGCGGCTTCGGGCCGCCGTGCTCGATTCTTTGGCTCATGCGGTCAAGACGCCTCTTACAGCAATCCAAACCGCGAACGCGGGCCTTTGCGAGGTAGGCAAGCTCAATTCTCCACAAAAGGAACTGGTGAGCCTTATTGAAGAGGAATCGGACCAGCTGGGACAACTCTGTACGCGATTGCTTCAGACCGCAAAGCTCGAAGCGGAGGATCTGAACCTGGGACAAGACGAGATCGCTGTCGCCGACCTGGTCTCAAAGGCGCTGCAGAAGCAATCCGGCCAGATGGGCGGGCATGCAGTCGAGGTCGTTGTTCCCGACCCCGACATCACCGTTCGAGGGGATTGCGATCTGCTTTCAATGGCTCTGGCGCAGTTCCTCGACAATGCGGTGAAATACTCCTTCCGGGGAACCGCGATCAAGGTTGCCGCGCGCGCGAGCCACTCAGAGGTTCTAATTTCGGTTCATAACTATGGACCTGCAATTCCGATCTCGGACAGGGAGCGAATCTTTCAGAGGTTCTATCGCAGCGAGGGCTCGAAACACCTGGCATCGGGAACCGGTATCGGCTTATCGGCCGTAAAGATGACTGCCGATGCACATCGCGGCCACGTGTGGGTTATAAGCGACGCGGATGAGGGGACAACCTTCTTTCTCTCGCTTCCTCAAGATGGAAGGAGACGGACATGAACTCCGATCAGGGCACCGTGTTGATTGTTGACGATGAGCGATCGATAAGGCTTTCATTGCGGACGATTCTTTCGAGCATCGGCTTTACGAT
>Ga0209698_10009153_pt1 | contig 10163 bp, 9 predicted proteins | sample LitLauG_LLR_2012_FD_187203 | JGI IMG/M metagenome (GOLD analysis project Ga0209698, IMG submission 187203) | Freshwater sediment microbial communities from Pennsylvania, USA - Little Laurel Run_MetaG_LLR_2012 (SPAdes) (version 2) | ecosystem: Environmental > Aquatic > Freshwater > Creek >... | reverse complement strand
TTCCTCCCGGTCAGCCTTGAGTTGCTGTAGGGCCTGCTTTGCCTTCAGGTACTCGCCCAAGGGACCGGGTGTTGAGGCGAGGGAATCCATCTTGGTCGGGACTTTGTCACCGTTGGCGGTGGCGACCTGGGGGCGATCCAAATTCTGATCCAGATCGAGGAGCTGGAGCAGATCGAATTCCGTCTTCAAGTCGGCCAACTGGCGGTTCAGCAGAGACAGATAATTGGCGGCGCTGTTTCCATCCTCTTTCAGAAAACCGATGTTGTTTTCCTTTTGGAAGGCATGCATTTCCTCCTCGTCTTTCTGCATATCTTTCTCCAGCCGGACGAGTTCATCCTGCAACTGCGTAATCGCCGCCTCCCTCGAATTGGCGCGCATTTCCTTTTTCCTTGAAATGTACTCGTCCATGCAGGCATCCGCATATGCCTGCGCGTAGGCGGGTGAACTGGCATAGATGCGCATCTCGAAAATCGCAGCCTTTGGGAGCTGCCCCACTTCCACTTTCACCTGCTCGCGCGGCAGATCCGGGTGCAGCGAATGCACGCGCGTCGAGGCCCCATCCAGGACTTTCCCGCTCTGCATGAGTTCGATCTGCGTACCGAAGAAATTCACGAGTTCCTCGGAGTAAGCCCCCGTGGAATCTCCGGTATGGAGCTGCCCGGTCACCATGAGCCTTCCGACCGATCGGTAGGCAGGCGGTTGCTGCATGGCAATCCATGCGCCGATGCAAAGACCCAGGCTCACGAGGAGAAGCAGCACCCACCAGCGTTTTTTCAGGAGGTACAAATAACGGATGGCCTGAACCCGCATGCGGTTCATGGTCGAGGGGGCTGCGAGCGTCTGCGCCTGTGATGGAAGTGAAAGTGACATGGTCGCCGTGAAGTTAGAAATTGATGAGCCGCTCCGGAACCACGATGAGGTCGCCGACCTTCAGTACCGGATCCTTTTCCAAATGTCCTTTTTCGAGGATGTCCACGAGATCCACGATGATCGTTTCCGTCGAGTCATTGGAGGTGTCCTCGCGTTTGCCAAATCGCCTCTCAATCCATGTGGGCTTCCTTTTCTGCGCGACTTTCGCCACGCCCGGCTTTGGCTCCGGCACGCCCTCTTTTTTCCGCACCAAGCGGACTTCCCGCTTGTTTGCAAAGTCGGCGAGCCCTTGTGCTCGAAGGATCGCTTGGCTGACTGTCATTGGATCTCCGGGCATGAGTTCCAGCACTCCGGGGGCGCGCACCTGTCCTGTGAGATAGACCTTTCCGCGCGGCTTGGTGCCGACAAGATCGAGTCCGATGATCACGGTCGCCTTCACGAAATACTCCTTTTCAAACAGCGGCTTAATCTCGTAGGCGAGTTGTTTGCACGTCTTGTCCAGCGCCTTCACGCGTCCGATGAGCGGAACCTCCATCTCACCCGAATCCGTGACGACCAGCGTGATTGGCTCGTGCCGATCCTCGACGACACGAAAGCTCACACGGTCGCCCGCGCCAAGTTTCGTCGTGTCGTTGAGGACATCCATCGAAGTGGTGAAGGCTACGGTGCTTGTCCCGAGCGTCTGGGCCGCAGGCGGCCTGTTGTCTATTGCAGCGGGGGCATCCTGACGCACCGTTGCGGGCGGCAATGCAACCGTACGAAGAGAAAGAGCGAGGAAGGCAGCAAAGCAAATCCACGCGGAATGCAACGACGCCGTGGAAGAATGGGGATGCGAATTCATAAAATAACCATAGCGCAATTAAAACCGATATCCAAGCGAGATTGTGACGCGGTTTTGCGTGTAGCTTTCCGAGGAGCGCCGGGCCTCCTTTTTCAAATACTGATACGAAAGCGTGGCATCCACATGCTGACTGATTTGATAGCCTGTGCTGAGCGAACCGCCGAGACGCCAGTAATCCGATGCGACCGTCCCGCCCAGCGCGCTGCCGCTGATGATATGTACGTCTTCAAAAAACAGCGCGTCCCCGAGCGAAACCTTTTGGTTGACCCGCCAATTCCCACTGTATCGCACGAAGTTTGTCTGCACGTGACCGCTCAGCGCTTCGACTTCATCGGAATGCCCGATCTCCAAACGATCCGAGTAGTACCGGTTCAGCCGGTGAACCAGTGAGAAATTCGCGTAAAAACCGCTAGGATCACCTTGCGCCACCTGGGCTGCCGACGTGCTGCTCACGGATACGGAACCCGGTGCATTGGCACCTGAAAAAAATCCTTTGTAGCCGCCGGAAAGAAACGCGTGGGTGTACCTCGTTACCTGCCATTCAAAATACGGCCCCGCGGAGACGCTCGTGAAATTGGAGGCGGTGTCTTTTGGATAATCCGAAGAAGAAACGACCCCCTCGATTCCTCCAATCAGCACCGAGTTCATCTTCACGGCCGCGGAAGCCGAAAGCTGGTCCGTCGAATGGTCCAGATTGCTAATGCTCGCTGCCGTCGAACCGGAACTCGAATTTGCCCCTCCCAAGGTGATAAAATTGTAATGGTCGTATCCGAGATTCCAGACCACATCATTCGTGTCCCAGAGGACGGAGATCCCCGCTGTGTTCGTGAACCGGTTCAACGACGCGATTCCGCTCAGCGTACCCTGACTGATTGTCTCCTGCTGCATAGACATCTGGTCGTGAAAATTGATTTTTACATCCCCCGCATACACGTTGAAATTCAGCGCGGTGTCAGGAGCGATGGTCATAGTCTGCTGGTTCAGATTCCGGTTATTCATATAATAAGCATAGCCGATCCCCGCACGGAACTGCAGCGTATTCTGCTTTGTCAGCGCCCACGCCGCGCTGATTCCGACCTCCGGGCTTACGATTACATCCGCTTTACCAGTCGGCGTATTATCCACATTGTCCACAAAACTGGTGGTCAGGTGCGCATCTACACGCAACAAAACCTCACCGATCTTGAAATTGGAAATCGTCGGTAGCGCCGCCCTTTCCACTTGTCGCGCGTAAGACGGTCGCGGAATTTCCTGACCGTCCGCATGCTCCAATAGCGCCGCGATCAGCATCACAAGAACCGCAATCAAGCCCCTGAAAATAAAATCTGCGGTCCGCGCAGCATGGCGGCCCGGCTTTTTCGTCGGTGTTGTGGAGGGAATCCTTCGGGTCATCAGTGCGTAGAACCCGGAATTCTTGCACGCCGCCTCAGCATAAGGAAAATCATTTTTGTGGCTTTCACATAACGCGCATGAAACGCGGTAGACAATCAAATCACGGGGACTGGCCATCCGGGAAAAATTAGACACCGGCCTGTACCAGTGTTTGTCTTTGCACCCGTCGGGTCAGCGCACGCTTGAGTCCATGCACGATGCACCGCACACTGAATGTCTTTTGAACTCCCGTCCCCGCATCCGCATGGCTCCCTTCACATTGATCGAGTTTCTCGTCATCATTGTGATCCTCGCCACGCTCGGCCACGGCCGCGAGCAAACCAACCGCACCGCCTGCATGTCCAACCTCCGGAAATTGCACTCGCTGGTTTCTCGCTTTTCCTCGGACAACGGCGGCGCGCTTCCCGTCGGCTACCAGCTCGGGCAAAAGCAATTCAACACCACCCTCTACTCCGCCTCCGTCAACCAGTACGTCCTCATTGGAAAGCTCCTCGCCAACGGCAGCGTCCAGAATCCGCGCGTTTTCTTCTGCCCTTCCGAGCGCGACACCACACGGGCCTACAACACCAAGGCCAATCCTTACCCAGTGCGGGGCGGGACAAACCTCCAGGGCGGCCATGCCACAAACCCCCTCGTGGACTGGGGTAGCGCCGACTTCCCCAGCAATCCGATTCGGCTCACTAACATCGGCCGCGTCCCCCTCATGGCCGACGGTGTCGGCATGCCCAAACAAGTGGACTCGCGGCACACGGACGGCATCAACGTCTTCTTCAGCGACGGCAGTGGATGCTGGGTGTCGCGAGAAAAATTCGCCACAGATCTCTCCGCCGGCTCCTCGATCAGCGCCAGCAATAATGCCATGATGAATCGCATCTGAGAAATCCTCGGCGATAATAGATCCCAACGCATAGCAAACACAATGATCCCCACTTTATGAAACACCTCGCCTTTTTCATCACCGCCGCACTCATCACCGCCACGTACGCCGCACCCGTCAGCCTCTTCGACGGAAAAACCCTCGACGGATGGGAGGGCGAAACCACGAAAACCTGGCGCGTACAGGACGGCTGCATCGTCGGGGGTTCGCTCGCCGAAAAAGTCGTGCGCAACGAATTCCTCGCCACAAAAAAGAGCTACCGCAACTTCGAAATCACGCTGAAATTCAAACTCACCGGCACCGAAGGTTTCGTGAATTCCGGCGTCCAGTTCCGCAGCGTCCGCATCGAAAAACCCGCGAATGAAATGTACGGCTATCAGGCCGATATTGGCGATCCATCGTACTGGGGCTGCCTCTACGACGAGTCGCGCCGCAAGAAAACCATCGCGCAATCCGACATGGACACGGTGAACAAAGTCCTCCACCGCCAGGACTGGAACGACTACCGGATCCGCTGCGAAGGCAAGCGCATCCGGATCTGGCTCAACGGCGTGCAGACGGTAGATTACACCGAAGCAGAAAAGGACATCGCCGAGGAAGGTCTCATTGCTCTGCAAATCCATGGTGGCGCAAAGGCCGAAGTCTTCTTCAAAAACATAGCCATCGAGGAATTGCCGTAGCCGCGCGGAATGGCGACAATAGCAATCCTCGGAACCATGGACACGAAGGGTGACGAACACGGTTTCGTCGCCGGACAAATCAGTGCGCGCGGACATGGCACGCTCATCATTGATGTCGGCACCGATCAGCCGCCGCGACTGAAGCCGGATATTTCCCGCGAGGAAGTCGCGCGCATCGCCGGCCTCGATCTTCCTGCGCTCATCGTGCGCCACGATCGCGGCGAATGCGTCACCGCGATGGCAGCCGCAGCCACGGCCGTGCTCGCAAAGCTGCACAGTGAGGGAAAAATTGACGGTGTGATTTCACTCGGCGGTGGCGGCGGGACGGCCATCGCGACGGCGGGGATGCGCGCGCTGCCGCTCGGTTTTCCGAAGGTCATGGTCTCCACGTTCGCAAGCGGCAACACAGCGCAGTACGTCGGCGTGAAGGACATCATGATGTTTCCATCCATCGTGGACGTCGCGGGCATCAATCGCGTCTCGCGCATGATCCTCACACGCGCGGCGGGCGCGATTTGCGGAATGGTCGAGAGCATTGTCCCGGAGGCGGAAGACAAACCGATCATTGTCGCAAGCATGTTTGGCAACACGACGGCATGCGTGCAGCACGCAAAGGCACTCGTGGAAAGCGCGGGATTTGAAGTGCTCGTCTTTGCCGCCACCGGCACCGGCGGTCGCACGATGGAATCGCTCATTGAAAGCGGAATGGTCGCTGGCGTGCTCGACATCACAACGACCGAATGGGCGGACGAACTCGTCGGTGGCGTGCTCGGCGCGGGCTCTACGCGCCTCGACGCCGCGGCAAAGACCAGCACGCCGGCAATCGTCACTCCCGGCTGCCTCGACATGGTCAACTTCGCCGCACCCGAAACCGTCCCCGCAAAATTTTCCGGCCGCCGCTTTTACCAGCACAACCCGCAGGTCACGCTCATGCGGACGACTCCCGAAGATTGCATGCAGCTCGGCCGTATCCTTGCGGAAAAGGTGAACGCCTACCGCGGCCCGGTGGCTGTGCTGCTGCCGCTGAAGGCGATCAGCTTCATCAGCGCGCCCGGCGGAGCGTTCCACTGGCCCGAGGCGGATGCGGCGCTGTTCGCGGCAATCAAGGGCAACCTGCGCGTCGGCATCCCGGTGATCGAAGTGGATGCGACGATTAACGATCCCGCCTTTGCCGAAATGTGCGCGAAGGTGCTTCTCGCAATCATTGCGAAACGTTGATTTGCACACCGGCATCGGCTTTCCTCCGCGCTCCACATGAAAGCCATCCAACTCGAGAAGCCGCAGACGTTCCGGATAATTGACATCGCCGAGCCCGCAAAGCCCGGCCCCGGTGAGGCGGTCATCACCATCCATCGCATCGGCATCTGCGGCACGGACTACTCGGGCTTCCTCGGCAAGATGCCGTTTTTCAGCTACCCGCGCATCCCCGGCCACGAACTCGGTGTGGAAGTGCTCTCCGTGGGCGAAAGCGTGACGAACGTAAAGCCCGGCGACCGTTGCTCGGTCGAGCCGTACATCAATTGCCAGAAGTGCTACTCGTGCCGCCGCGGTCACTCTAACTGCTGTGAGGCGCACAAGACGCTCGGCGTAATGTGCGACGGCGGAATGTGCGAGCGATTCCTCATTCCAGCACGCAAGCTGCACGTCTCGCGCAAGCTCAACTTTGATCAGCTCGCGCTTGTTGAGACACTCGCCATTGGCTGCCACGCGATCAACCGTGGCAACCCGCTGCCCGGCGAACACGTGCTCGTCATCGGCGCGGGACCGATCGGGCTTTCCACGATCGAGTTCGCAAAGCTTAGCGGCGCGCGCACCATCGTCATGGACATGAATGAGGCGCGCTTGCAATTCGTCCGCGAGAAAATGGGTGTGCCGGACACAATCCTCCTCGCGCCCGGCGGCGAAACGCAGGCGATCGAACAACTCTCCGCAATCACGAACGGCCAGCTCGCCGACGTCGTCGTGGACGCGACCGGCAGCAACAGGAGCATGGGCGGCGCGCTCTCGTACTGCGCGTATGCTGCGCGGCTGGTATATGTCGGCATCACGCAGCAGGAGATCAGCTTTTTCCAGGCACCCGTACTGCACCGGCGCGAAGTCACCATCATGGCATCGCGCAACGCGCTGCCGCCGGACTTCACGCGCATCATCTCCCTTATCGAGGACGGGAAAATCAACACTGGCCCGTGGATCACGCACCACGCGAAATTCGACGACATGATTGACGTCTTTTCCACGTGGCTGAAGCCCGAGAGCCGCGTGATCAAGGCCGTCGTCGAATTGGTGTAGCAAGACGGGGTTGTACCGTTCTTCATTGCGCAACACCGGACGCAGTTCCACATTCCGCCGCACACGATCATGAAAGCCATCTGGACCCTCATCTTCATCGCAATCATCGCGGCTACTTTCGGCCTCGCACTCCTCTTCGTGCCGGAATCGGGCCGCACTGATACATTCTGGCTGAGCATTGGCGCAGTAGGAATGGCGGAGCTTTTCCTGTGGGTCGCGTTCACGTTCCGCGGCACGGCACGCGGCGAGCAGGCGGGAGGGCTCGCTAAGCTCTCGATCATCATGGTGACGGTGATCTACTTTTTCATCGCGTCCGTGCTAGCGCTGCTGGCGCTGACAAAGATGGATTTCAAGGTGCTCCTCGCACTGCACATCGTCGCGCTGCTTGGGTTCGTGATTACCGCTGGCCTCGCGGCAATCGGTACCCGCATGTTACAAGGCACCAACGAGGCACAGCGCCCGCGTTGATAAGCGCTTCACTCAGAGCACGGCGGGATTGCCGTAGAGGCTGAAACCGGTCATCCGCTCGATATGCACATCGAAGACTTCGCCGATGTGGCGTTCGCCGCCCTCGAAAATCACAATCTTGTTCCCCGGCGAACGCCCGGAAAGCGTTGCGGGATTCGTCTTGCTCGGGCCTTCGCACAAAATCTCCACGCGCTTACCGAAGAGCGTCTCGTTTTTCCTCAGTGCGAATTCGTTCACGAGATCGAGCAGCACACGGTTGCGCTCCTCGCGGATTTCCTCGGGTAACTGATCAGCCATCAACGCGGCAGGCGTGTCGCGGCGCGTGCTGTATTTGAAAACGAACGCATTGTCGAAACCAACGCGGCGGAACAGTTCGCATGAAGCCTCAAAGTCCGCGTCTGTCTCACCGGGAAATCCGACGATGACATCCGTGGTGATCGCGATGTCCGGTCGCACCGAGCGCAACGACTCGACGAGCGCGAGATATTTTTGGGTTGTGTAGGTGCGGTGCATCGCCTTGAGGATGCGGTCGCTCCCGCTTTGCACTGGCAGATGCACGTGTGGCATGAGCTTCGGCAGCCGCGCGTAGCACTCGACGAGATCCGTGCGGAAGCCGATAGGATGCGGCGACGTGAAGCGCAACCGGCGCAATCCCTCGATGGCGTGGACGGCTTCGAGAAGTTGGACGAACGGCGACTTTTCCCTGAGGCACGGGAATTCGTGGCGTCCGTAAAGATTCACGATCTGCCCAAGCAGCGTGACCTCGCGCACGCCGCGCCCCACGAGCCCCTCGACCTCCTGCACGATGTCCGCAATCGCGCGTGAACGTTCCGAGCCACGCGTGGAAGGCACAATGCAAAACGTGCAGTGCATATTGCATCCCTGCATGATGCTCACAAACGCCGTCACCTGCCGCTCCTTCAGCATGTGCTCGCGGATCGTACCCTGCGAACCGGGTTCCTCCGCGATGTCCACGATACTGAAGCGCGCATCGTCCATGAGCCGCTCGCGCATCGCGGCTTTCCGCTGCACGAGTTGCTCCACGTAGTCCGCGACCCTGTGAAATTTCTGCGTTCCCACGACGAGATCCACATGCGCGATGTCGCGGACGAGTTCGCCGCCGCGGCTTTGCGCCATGCAGCCGAGGAAACCAAAGACCATCTCGGGTTTGTTCGCGCGCAGCCGCCCGAGCATCCCCATTTTCCCGAGCGCCTTCTGCTCGGCGAGATCGCGTACGCTGCATGTGTTGATAAGCACGACATCCGCGGTCTTCTCCTCCACCGTGAGCTCATACCCGCGACCGACGAGATCGCGCGCGACCTGTTCGGAGTCGCGCTCGTTCATCTGGCACCCGTAGGTCTTGAGAAAAACTTTCGGCATTGCGAAGGGTGCGGAAGCTAACCGACCACACCGCCCTCGTAAATGGGGAGTGTTCGAGCTTGCGGCAAAATTATTTACACCAAATGATGCGCTCTCATTCCGAATGGGTTCTTCTTTGCTTCTCCGCGTCTCTGCATTTCAGCAAATGCCGAACGCCCGCAATTCCTCCCGCAGTCGCTCCATAGGAAGGCCGATGACATTCGTGAAAGAACCGCCGAAGCTCGCGATCATTTCACCACGATCCTCCTGAGCGGCGTAGGCACCCGCCTTGTCGAGTGGGTGGATGCGCGCGAGGTAGCGTTTCAGTTCCACGTCGCTGCGGTGGTGAAAGCAGACACGCGTCACTTCGATGAAGCCGCGCCCCCTCCCTCGCCCCACGATCCACACGCCGGAATACACCTCGTGTGTCCTGCCGTTCAACCGGCGCAGTATCGCAAATGCTGCGTCCATGTCGGCGGGTTTTCCGAGGACGCGCCCCTCAAAAAAAACCTCCGTATCAACTCCAAGAACGATTTCGCCTGGGTTTTTCATGACGCATGCGCACGCCTTTGCACGCGCATTTGCCAGCACCGTCTCGCCGGGGGAAAGATGCGCCGGTGCGATTTCCTCCACGCCCTGCGGAACGCGCACTTCGAATGCATAGCCATGCTCAGTCAGCAACGCGCGACGGCGCGGCGACGCGGATGCCAGAATGAGCGAAGTCCGGGATTTCGGACCAATATCTTTATTTTTATATCCTGTTTTACGGGAACTAATTACAGATATTCGTGATTTTTTCACTTGCGTATTCGGACAGTTTTCGGACATTCTTGCGTACTGTCACGCCTGAAAGCGAAAACTGAGAAATTTCCCCTCAAGATTCGGCGCGGTTCCTCTACGGTCAAGATTTACCGCGACCGCAAGCCGGCCGGTGATTATTTCGTTCTGTCCTTCTACATGGGCGGACGGCGCGTCCGGAAAAACTTCGCCGACCTCAATACCGCCCGCAGTGAAGCGGAGGCCAGGGCCGCGCAACTCTCCCGTGGCGATCTCGACGCCCTGCACGTCACCGGCAGGGATCGCCTCGTCTATGGCCGCGCACTGGCGGCCATCGCACCGCTCGGCGTGCCCCTCGACACTGCCGCGCACGAATACGCCGAGGCGCGAAGGAAGCTGGCCGGCACTTCGCTGGCTGAGGCTGTGGACTTCTACGTGAAGCGCCACGCGCACGTTTACCAGCGGAAGCCGGTCGCCCAAGCCGTGGAGGAAATGATCGCCGCGAAGGCTGCCCGCGGACTGAGCGCCGCGTACCTCACGGATCTCCGCTGCCGGCTCGGCGCGTTCGCCCGCGCCTTTCGGTGCACTGTGTCCGACATCACGGCGGACG
>Ga0209698_10009152_pt1 | contig 10163 bp, 10 predicted proteins | sample LitLauG_LLR_2012_FD_187203 | JGI IMG/M metagenome (GOLD analysis project Ga0209698, IMG submission 187203) | Freshwater sediment microbial communities from Pennsylvania, USA - Little Laurel Run_MetaG_LLR_2012 (SPAdes) (version 2) | ecosystem: Environmental > Aquatic > Freshwater > Creek >... | reverse complement strand
CATTTCACCCATGCGGATGGCGCCGAGCTTGACCACGTGCAGGCTGCCGCCGATCACGACCAGCGCGATGCAGGTCACCAGCGTGGCCGACAGGTAGCGCGCACGCCGCTCGCGCTCCTGCGCATCGGGAATGACATGCCGGCTCATGGCTCGTGTTCCTCGCGAGCGCGCTGGCCGCGCTGGGCGGCACGTATGCGGGGCGGCACTTGCTGGTCCGCCAGCCGCGCTGCCGCCGGCCGGGAGTAGATGCGCTTGATGAAAACCTCGCCCAGGATGCCGCCAAACGCCGCTGCTTCAACCGCAAGGATGACGAAGAAGCACCAAAAAATGAAATTGAGCACCGAGGTGCCGGGTTCCGTGGGTCCCGACATCGCCAGCTGGATATACGCGAGCGCGCGCACGATCATGGGCGGGAAGTAGCACAGCCATTTGCCGCCATGGCCAAATACCCAGGCGACCGCCAGACCCGACACGAACGGCACCAGGAATACGTCGAGTAACAGCAGGCCGCCGAAATACGAGAGACCAGTCCACAGCTCGATCTTGAAGCCGAGCAGCCGATCGCCAAAGTAATTTACGGCGCTGCCGATCATCAGGGCAGCCGATCCAAGCGCGTAACGGGGTTTCATGACGAGGCTTCTTTTAACGCAATCAAAGACCGGAGTGTCTGCCGGGGAATACCGGAGCGCCCTGCATGCGCAGCGGTGCCAGGGAGCCATGCCCTCACCATCGCCGGTTTGTGAGGGTCGATCTGCCGTCGGCGGAATCCGTACCGGTTCCCGTCACCACCGCTATTTTGCCAGACCCTAGGCCTGCGCGCGGCGGCTTGCGCCCAACCCCTGCCGCCGGAGGGGCGCCCGGGTTTGCGGACCGATGGCGTCTCTAGTACCCGGCCGAGCAGGGGCTCATTCGGGTGCGGTTGCCGCTGCGCCATGATCGGGCTGCGGATCCGCGAGGGGCAGCCGGATCTCGATGCGCAGCCCGGAGGGTGGATTGGTCGTGAAGCGCACGCTCCCGCCGTGGAGACGGACGACGCGTTCCACGATCGCCAAGCCTAGCCCGGCGCCAACGGTCCCGGAGCGCGAAGGGTCGCCGCGTTCAAACGGACGGATCAAGCGTGCAACGTCCTCGGCCGCAATGCCGGCACCCCGGTCGGCAATCGACAGCAACACGTCGCGGCCAAGGCGCTGCGTGGTTACCGCCAAGTCCAGGAGGCCGTCGGCACAACGCCCATAGCGTTGGGCATTGGCCAGCAGATTATCGAGGGTTCGGGCCAGCTCCGTGCGATAACCCGGAACCAGCAATCCTTCCTCGATGCGCTCGGAGAGCTGGACCCGCGGCATAGCCGGCGCATCCGATTCGGCGCTGGCGCCGCCAGGGTTCATCAGGCGGTTGCGTACCAAAGCCTCGCGCACCAGCAGACCGAGGTCGACGGTTTCGCGCTCGCGTTGCGGAACCGGGCGCGCGTAATCGAGAAACTGGCGCACGATGAGGTCCATCTGTTCGAGATCGCCGATCATGGCGTCGCGGCTGGTTTCGGGCAGCTCGTTCATTTCGAGCTCCAGGCGCAGACGCGTCAGCGGTGTGCGCAAGTCGTGCGAGACGCCTGCCAGCAGCAGGGCGCGATCGTTGTCGAGTTTCTCGAGGTCCGAGACCATGCGATTGAAGCTCTGGTTCACCTTGCGTATCTCGATGGGTCCGGTGTCCGGCAGCGGCGGGGGGATACGCCCCGCACCCAGATCGCTGGTGGCGCGCGATAGCTCCGCCAGCGGCCGGTTTACCACCCGCGCGATGGCTATGGCCACGAGCAGGGAGAGCGCCGTTGCGAGTACGGCCCAGGCGATCCATCCTTGACCGATATCTCGGCGCAACAGATCCCGGTCGATGAAAACCCAGTAGGCGTCCTCGTCGATCGAGAAACTCACCCAGAATCCGGCAACCCCGTTTACCTGGGAAGCCAGGCGGGTGTTGGCGCCCAGGCGCTGACGAACGTCGCGCTCGACCAGACGCAGGAAAGGGTTGTCTTCCAGCGGCTCCACGGCATCGCTGGGCTCCAGGGGCACCACCCGCACGCTTTCGTCGGCCAGCAGGTCTGCCAGCAGATCGTGGCGCCGTTGGGCGTCCGAGTACACCAGTGCGATACGCGTTGCATGGATGATGGACGCGACCTGATCCGCCAGCCGGTGCGCCCGCGGCTCGCGCTCGAAAACCTGCACCGTGGGCACCCATGCGACCAGGCTGGCAGCCGCCAGCACCACGATGAGCAGGAACGTGCGCCAGAAAAGGGACGGCGAGCGCAAGGGCAGCTGGATCGGTTTCAGACGTATGCCCCGGGGAACATAGGGCGCTGGGACGGGTGCCGCGAAGGCTTCAACTGATGCCGTCCGGCACGAAAACGTAGCCCAGGCCCCATACGGTCTGGATGTAGCGCGGTTTGGCCGGGTCGGGTTCGATCAGCTTGCGGAGCCGCGAGATCTGCACGTCCAGGCTGCGGTCGAAGGCTTCATATTCGCGGCCGCGCGCCATTTCCATGAGTTTTTCGCGCGACAGCGGCACCTTGGGGTAGCGGGCAAACACCTTCAGCACGGCGAACTCGCCCGTTGTCAGCGGCATGACCTCGCCGCCCTTCGTGAGTGTGCGGGTAGCCAGCTCAAGGGAAAACTCGCCGAAGCTCACGCTGGCGGCTTCCTGCGAGGGCGCACCGGGAATTTCGGCCGGCGCCTTGCGGCGCAACACCGCGTTGATGCGCGCGAGCAGCTCGCGCGGGTTGAAGGGCTTGGCGAGATAATCGTCCGCACCCATTTCCAGGCCGACGATGCGGTCGACGTCCCCGCCCTTGGCCGTGAGCATGATGACCGGCGTGAGGTCATTGGCAGCGCGCAGGCGCCGCAGTACCGACAGACCATCTTCGCCCGGCATCATGAGGTCCAGGATCAGCACATCGAAGCGCTCGCGCAGCCACAGCTTGTTCATCGCCTGGGGTGATTCCGCGGCGAACACCGAGAAGCCGTTGTCGCTCAGATAGCGCCGCAGCAGGTCGCGCAGGCGCTGGTCGTCGTCGACGACGAGTATCTTGTGTGGCGTGGCCTTGGTCATGAAAATCTCCTGGGATAGCCGCATGCTGCGGGCAGCCGGGCTTCTCGCCATTCCAGTGCGGCCCGGTTGCCCCCGCCCGCGCGGCGGCAGATGAGCCGAATAAGCCCGCGATGGTACTTTTCCGGCCGGCGTGTCACCCGCGCGCGCACAAAGTGTTACAGAATTTAGCCCTGCCGTGCACCCCAATTGGGGGAAGTGCGATGGCGGCGGGGCTCCACCTTGCCTAACATGTCGGCATGGGGCCGCGGAGGGTAATCCGGGGTCCGCTGCTGGTGCCCATCCTCTCTGGCTCACCCAGCAATCGTTCACCAAGGTCTGACCTATGAAACGCCTGCTACCGCTTTGCACGCTTGCCGCTGGGTTGTACGGCGGCCTGCTCGCAGTTGCTGCGGCGCAGGCACTGCCGCCACCACCACCGCTGCCGCCCGCCTATGTGGCGCCGGGCTCGCCGCAATATCCCCGCGACGGCTATCCGGAGAACCGCCGGGGCACCTGGCGCAATCTGTCGCCAGAGCAGCGCGATGCGATACGGCGGCTCAGCGAACAGGAGCGGCAGGCGCTGGCCAGCCGTGGCGCCAACCGAACCGGAGAAGCCGCTCCGCCCGGCGGCCGCCTGTCCGCGGAAGAGCGCCGCCAACTGCGGGCGCAGATCCGCGAGGAGCACGAGCGCCGTGGTCCGCGTTCCGGCGGCGGCAAACGGCCCTGACAGCACCGCAGTGGCCACGCTCTTCGTCATCGATACAGCGGGTGATTACTGCGCGCTGGCCCTGGTCCACGGCGGGGATCTGCATGTCGCCCGCAGCCCGGCCGGGCACAACCATATCGAGCATGTGATGCCGATGATAGAAGCGCTGTTCGCCGGCCAGGGCATTAGGCCTGATCAGTGCGATGCTTTTGCCTACGCCAGCGGTCCTGGCTCGTTCACCGGGCTACGCGTTGCCTGCACGGTCGTCCAGGGCCTGGCGCTGGGTTCCGGCCGGCCGGTAATTGCGGTCGGCAACCTGCTGGCGCTTGCAGCCGGTGCGGTGGCGCCCGATACCGGTCTCGCCTACGCACAGCAGCGCGTGCTGGCCGCGGTGGACGCCCGCATGCAGCAGGCCTATGTGGCCGTCCATGAAGGCGCGGGCACGCGGTGGCGCACCCTCCTGCCGTCCACGCTGGTCGCGGTCGAGGAGCTGCCGGCTCTTGCCGGCCGATGGCAACCGGACGTCTGTGCCGGCAATGGCGCGTGGCTCAGCAAGTGCCTCGCTGGTGCCGACGCCGCGCTCGTGCAACGCGTACGCGACACGCAAGTCGATCCTGCCGTGCTCGCGCGGCTTGCCCTTGACCGTCTGGCGCGCGGCGAGGTGCTGGAACCCGCGTCGGCAGTGCCCGACTACGTGCGCAACGATGTCGCCCGCACCGTCGCACAGCGCAGCGCCGCGCGGCAGGCAGTCAAGCCATGAGCGCACAGGTCCAGGCCAGTCCCGGGCATTTCGTGCCGCTGACCCGCGAGCGCATTCCGGAATTGATGGTCCTGGAGCGGCAAATCTATCCCTTTCCCTGGACGGCCGGAAACTTCGAAGATGCGCTGCGCAGCGGCTACAGCGCCTGGACCATGGTGTCGGATACCGATGCCATGATTGCCTATGCGGTTGCCATGCTGGCGGTGGATGAAGCGCATCTGCTCAACCTGGCGGTGGACCCGAACTGGCAGCGCCAGGGGTATGGCTGGCGCATGCTGCATTGGATGGCCGGCACCATGCGCGAGTACGGCGCACGTTCACTGTTGCTGGAGGTTCGGCCCAGCAATCTGGGGGCGCAGGCTTTGTACCGCCGCTACGGTTTCGAGAAGATAGGTACGCGCCGCGGCTATTACCCGGCCCACCGCGGTCGCGAGGACGCCATGGTCATGCGGGTTACCATTTAAGGTCTTGCTCGCGCTCGCTTGCTTAACCGCATCCTCAGGAAGGCTCCTTCGCGGTGGATTCCGAATCGTCCCGTCTTTGGCATGCCCTCGGCCTGGGGCCGGTCTGGCGCTTGCGTGGTGCCGGCGCAGATGCCGCGCCGGATGTCCCCGTCGCGGTGCCGGCCGATCATGCCGCTGCGCTGCACGCGGACGCGCCGGTCGACGCGACCACGGCTGGCCCGCTGCCGGGCGCCAGCGACCTGCCGGATTGGGAGAGCCTGGAAGCGGCAGTGACCGCATGCACAGCCTGCGGCCTGTGTGAAACCCGCACCCAGACCGTATTCGGCGTGGGTCACAAGACCGCGCACTGGATGTTCGTTGGCGAGGCGCCGGGCGCCGAGGAAGATGCCCGCGGCGAACCCTTTGTCGGTCAGGCGGGGCGCCTGCTCGACAATATGCTGGCAGCGGTGGACCTGGGCCGCGATCGGCCCGATGCGCACGGTGTCTACATCGCCAACGTGCTCAAGTGCCGGCCGCCGGGCAACCGCAATCCCCAGCCCCCGGAAGTGCTGCAATGCGCCCCCTACCTGCGCCGCCAGATCGCGCTGCTGCGGCCGCGCCTGCTGGTGTTGTTGGGGCGTTTTGCCGTTGACGCGTTGCTGCAGACGGACGCGTCCATTGCCAGCCTGCGTGGCCGCGTGCACGAGGTTGTCGTGGACGATGGTGCCGGCAGCGTGCGCGTGCCGGCCATCGTCACGTACCACCCGTCCTACCTGCTGCGCAATCTTGCCGAGAAGGCAAGGGCCTGGGAGGATCTGCTGCTGGCCCGCGATACCTATGCCTTGCTCGAGCCCAGTGCCGGGTTCTCCGTGGCGACGCCGTGATTCGTGTCGCCGATCAGCGCCACGGCATCGAACGCCCGCTGGTTACTGCGGTGTCGCAGTATCACCAATGCCATGGCACCCGACACGAAAAGCCCGAAGATGATCATGGTGAACTTGACCGAAGCGCCGGCCATGATCAGCACGGTGTAGGCGGCCAGCATGAAAAGTATGCCCAGGTTCTCGTTGAAGTTCTGCACGGCGATCGAATTGCCGGCCGATAGCAGCACGTAGCCGCGGTGCTGGAGCAGGGCGTTCATGGGCACGATGAAGTACCCGGCCAGCGCTCCGATGAGCATCATCAGCCCCGCCGCAACCAGGGTCGCCCAGCCGAAGGTCACGGCACCGATGGTGACGCCGCCCGGCGGGAAAATGCGAAAGTCCACGAGGGCGATGGCCACGACCACCAGTCCCATGGCAATCCCGTAGGGCAGCACCGTGAACGACTTGCGCAGCGATACCCGCAGCGCCGCAATGACCGCGCCGAGGGCGACACCGATGGCAGTCACCGATTGCAGGACCGCCGCCTTGGACAGCCCCATGCCCAGGGCGTGCTGCGACCATGCGATCACGAGCAACTGCAAGGTGGCCCCCGCGCCCCAGAACAGGGTCGTGACTGCCAGCGAGATCTGCCCGAGCCGGTCGCTCCAGAGGGTCTTCACGCAGAATGCGAAGTTCTGCAGCAGCACGGCAGGAGAATGCCGGGGCTGCACGTAGCGCACGCCGGTGTCCGGTATGAGCAGGTTGATACCCGCTGCCAGCGCGTAGAGCAGGCCGATGAGGCCGATAGCCGCCTGGCTGGCGCTCAGGTGCAGACCCAGGGGCAGGTGCAGGAAGCCGACCAGCACCGCGCTGATTCGCGTCGATACCAGCAGCCCTCCCACCGAGGTCCCCAGGACGATGGAGCCTACGGTCAGCGTCTCTATCCAGCCGTTGGCCGCCACCAGCTTTTCTGGTGGCAGCAGTTCGGTCACGATGCCGTATTTGGCCGGCGAGTACGAAGCAGCGCCAAAGCCGATGACGGCGTAGGCGAGCAGTGGATGGAAACCAAAGAGCATGAGCGCACCGCCGGCGCACTTGATGCCGTTGGTATAGAACATCACGCGGCCCTTGGGCCGTGAGTCGGCGAAGGGCCCGACAAAGGCCGCGAGGGCGACGTAGGAGACAAAAAAGAACAGCTTGAGCATGGGCCGGGTGGCATCCGGCGCCTGCATTTCCTGCAGCAGCGCCAGCGCGGCGATGAGCATCGCGTTATCGGCCAGCGAAGAGAAGAACTGCGCTGCCATGACCGTGTAGAAAGCGCGGTTCATCGGGCGCTGCCGCCAGCAGGGAGGGAAGGGGGAGGAGGGGAGGACAACGGTTGCGTATCCAGGGTGGCGCGATTTATAACACGCGGGACCGTCCGCATGTACCGCGGGCGGCGCCCTGCCGCGGCGCGCCCGCCAGCGGCTGGCAACTGGGGCTATTCTTCAGGGGTCTTTCCAAGGATTGCACCGGTGGCGCGTATTCCCCCTTCCCCGTCTTCGTCCCGTCCCCTGCAGGCGCTGGTCGACCTGTCCGCGCTCGCCCATAACCTTGCCCAGGCGCGCGCACGCGCGGGCGCACGCCCCATCTGGGCCGTGGTGAAAGCCAATGCCTACCGCCATGGCATCGAAAACGCCGTGCGCGCGTTTGGCGCCGCTGACGGCCTTGCCCTGCTCGAAGCCGACGAGGCGCAGCGGGCGCGCGACGCGGGCTGGCGCAAACCCATACTGCTGCTCGAGGGCGTCTTCGAGATGCGCGATTTTGCCGTCGTCGATGCGCTCGATCTCACGGTTGTGGTCCACTGCGAAGACCAGCTCGCCATGCTCGAGCACCTGCCGGCGGGTCAGCAGGTCAAGGTCTACCTCAAGTTCGATACCGGCATGAATCGCCTGGGATTTCCCGCTACGCAGGCCAGGGCGGTGCGGGCGCGCGTCGCCGCGCTGCCGCAGGTGCAGGTTCTGGCGCTCATGACCCATCTGGCCAACGCCGATCAGGAACAGTTGCCCGGACCCACCGTGCGGGGCCAGCGCGCCGCGCTGCACGCGTTGGCGCCCGACTGGCGTGGCGCATGGAGTATTTCCAATTCCGCGGCACTCTTCCTTCATCCGGATGGCGGCCCCGAAGCGGTACGGCCGGGCATCACCCTGTACGGCGCCTCGCCCGCGGTCGGTACATCGGCGGCGAGCCTGGGTCTGCGCGCGGCCATGCAGTTGCAGGCGCGCGTGCTGGCGCTGCGCGAGCTCGCCCCCGGAGAAACGGTGGGGTATGGCAGCCGCTGGACCGCCGCCCGGCGCAGCCGCATCGGCGTGGTCACCTGCGGCTACGCCGACGGCTACCCGCGCACCGCTCCCGAGGGCATGCCGGTCTGGGTGGGCGGCTGCCGGGCGCCACTGGTGGGCCGCGTCTCCATGGATATGTTGACTGTCGACCTCACCGAGGTGCCCGACGCCATCGTGGGCAGTCCGGTCGAATTGTGGGGGCCCAACGTCTCCGTCGACGAAGTGGCGCAGCGCGTCGGCACCGTGGGCTACGAATTGCTGAGCCGCCTGCCCGCGCGCGTGCGCGAAGCAACGGCCGGCGCAACATGAGCCGCGCCGCGCCCCGTTTTGTCTGCAGTGCCTGCGGCGGCAGCAGCGCCAAATGGCAGGGACAGTGTCCGCATTGCGCGGCCTGGAACACCCTGACCGAAGCGGCCACCACCCTGGGTGGGCCGCGCCCGCGCGCCGGCCTTGCGCCGGCGGCCGAGGTCACGGCGCTGGGTGACGTCAAGCCCACGGACCTGCAGCGCGTCTCCAGTGGCGTCGAGGAATTCGACCGCGTGCTGGGTGGCGGCCTTGTCGACGGTGGCGTCGTGCTCATCGGCGGCGATCCTGGCATAGGCAAGTCGACCTTGCTGTTGCAGTCCCTCGCGTCCCTGGCCGGGCGTGTGCCCGCCCTTTACGTCAGCGGCGAAGAATCCGTTGGCCAGGTGGCGCTACGCGCCCAGCGCCTGGGCATCGATGCGGCCACGGTTCCGCAACTGCACATCGCCAGCGAAATCGACCTCGACCGCATCGTTGCAGCCATTGAACGCGAGCGCCCGCGCGTGGTGGTGGTCGACTCGATCCAGACCCTGTACTCGGCGCAGTTGGGGTCGGCGCCGGGCTCGGTGTCGCAGGTGCGCGAATGCGCCGCAGCCCTCACACGCCTGGCCAAGCAGACCGGCACCTGTGTCGTGCTGGTTGGCCATGTCACCAAGGAGGGCGCCCTGGCCGGACCGCGTGTCCTGGAGCACATGGTTGACACGGTGCTGTATTTCGAAGGCGACAGCCACTCCTCGTTCCGGCTGGTGCGCGCCATCAAGAACCGCTTCGGCGCGGTCAACGAGATCGGCGTGTTTGCCATGACCGATCGCGGGCTGCGTGGCGTGGCCAATCCTTCCGCGCTGTTCCTGTCGCATCACGGCGCCGATGGCAAGGGCGGACTGGTTCCCGGCTCCTGCGTACTGGCCACCCAGGAAGGCACCCGCCCGTTACTCGTCGAGATCCAGGCGCTGGTCGACGCCGCGCACGTTCCCAATCCGCGCCGCCTGTGCGTGGGACTCGATCCCCAGCGCCTGGCCATGCTGCTCGCCGTGCTGAGCCGTCACGCGGGCGTGGCAACCTTCGACCAGGACGTCTTCGTCAACGCGGTAGGTGGCGTGCGTATCGAGGAGCCGGCGGCCGACCTTGCCGTGCTGCTGGCGGTGGGCTCGTCATTGCGCAACCGCGCGCTGCCGCGCGGCATGGTCGTCTTTGGCGAGGTGGGGCTGGCCGGCGAGGTGCGACCCGCGCCGCGCGGCCAGGAACGGCTGCGCGAAGCGGCCAAGCTGGGTTTTTCGCGCGCGGTCATTCCCAAGGCCAACGCGCCGCGCCAGCCCATCGAGGGCCTGGAGATCGTGGCGGTTGAGCGCGTGGACGAAGCGCTGGGAGAATTACGCAAGGCCTGACCCCGCGCGGTCACGCCCAACTGCCCCCACTGCCCGAACTGCCCCGAGTCGCCGTACCCCGGTGCTCTCCAAGAGAGGCAGTTGCCCGGTCTCCGCAGCGGCCCCTTCGGGTGGCGACGAGCAGCGCAGGTGCTGGGGCGGCGCGCGCAGCGCGCTTCGTCTTCTGACTCACGGCCGCTTGTCTGAGCGGCGCGGCCGCAGGCCGCAGAGCAATGGGATGGACGCCCCCACCCGCCCTTTTCGGCATCAGATGTGCCAGAGTGGGAGTGTCTAGCAACCACTCAAAGCGGAGGAGGCGTCCCATGAA
>Ga0209698_10009151_pt1 | contig 10163 bp, 14 predicted proteins | sample LitLauG_LLR_2012_FD_187203 | JGI IMG/M metagenome (GOLD analysis project Ga0209698, IMG submission 187203) | Freshwater sediment microbial communities from Pennsylvania, USA - Little Laurel Run_MetaG_LLR_2012 (SPAdes) (version 2) | ecosystem: Environmental > Aquatic > Freshwater > Creek >... | reverse complement strand
CTATGCGGCAGACGTCGCGCAACTGGCGGCCCATCTTGATCTGCGCAATGCAGTCCACATCGGGCACTCGACGGGTGGCGGAGAAGTGGCCCGTTACGTCGCCCGGCACGGCGCCGGGCGCGTGGCCAAGGCGGTGCTGGTCGGCGCGGTGCCGCCGATCATGGTGAAGACCGCAGGCAACCCGGGCGGCCTGCCGATCGACGTATTCGACGGGTTGCGCGCCGCCCTGGTGGCCAATCGCGCACAGTTCTTCCGCGACGTTCCGTCGGGTCCTTTCTATGGCTTCAACCGCCCCGGCGCGAAGGTCTCACAAGGCGTGATCGACAACTGGTGGCGCCAGGGCATGATGGGCGGTGCCAAGGCGCACTACGACTGCATCAAGGCGTTCTCGGAGACGGACTTCACCGAGGACCTCAAAGCCATCCATGTGCCGGTGTTGATCATGCACGGGGACGACGATCAGATCGTGCCGATCGCCGACTCGGCGCTGCTTTCGGCGAAACTCGTCAAGAAAGGGACTTTGAAGGTGTATCCGGGACTGCCGCACGGCATGTGCACGACCCGCCCGGACGTGATCAATCCAGACCTGCTTGCCTTCGTCAAGAGCTAGCCCACCCGCTACCCGCATGCGCGTCCAGGACTCTCTCGCAGAAAATACGGAATCGACAGAATCTCTCCGTCGATCTCCGCTGGAACGACGATCGTGCGATGAGCGGCTAATTGTTCAAGGGGGCATCAAGAACTTGCAGGCGACCCCTTTTGCTCTGGATAGCCGCCCATCCAGAGTCACCAGCGGCAGCCTGAGCGCCTCGGCCATTGCGACATACCAAGCATCGTAGCTGGTAACGGAATAACGCAGTTCCCAGATCCGCTCGGCGAACGGCTCGAAGGAAAACAGCTCCAAGTCGAGTTGCATCAGATCCTCGTGTGCCGCGTTTGCTTCAGCCGTCGTCAGTTGCTTTGCCAGTTCCAGACGGCGCAGTATGTTGGTTGCCTCGACCCTGGCCAGTTCCGGCGCATGAAGCGAGCCGTGCGACAGGACCTCCTCGGCCCAGACGCCGTTCGGCCCCGAATCGGCGAGCGCCGCGACCAGCACCGACGAATCGACGACGATGCTCAACGTCGGTCAGTGTCGCGGTTCTGCAGTATCTGCCTGGAAGAGACGCGGGTCTGCGTCGCCCGCTTCCTCTTGCGCACCTGCTGCAGCCAGGCATCCACCGAGGGACGGGCAGCGAGGCGCGCAAGCTCAGCGCGAAGGAACTCCTGCATCGACTTCCCTTGCAGAGCGGCACGCGCGGCCAGCTCATCGCGGACCTTCTCGGGAACGTCACGGATGGTGATCTGGATTGGCATGCTTGCATAATGCCAGCATCGCCAGCGGGACGCAAGCCCACCGCTGCAACACATTGATTTCCAACGCTAACTGGCGGAGACGAGCGAGAGACCCTGATCTCCGGCCGGTGCTGCTCAACCTCGATGAGCCCGGCGGCTTCGACATCGCTCCGTGGGCAGATCGGGTTCAGCTGGCCGAAGCCAAGTACGCTGGTGCGTGGGAGCTTCCGGCACTCGGGGCGGTCACTGCTCCCACCGCCGTGTTGATTCGGCCCGACGGATATGTGGCGTGGGTGGGAGACGTGACTCAGCTGGGGCTCGCTGACGCGCTAGCCACCGGGTTCGGACCGCCTACTGCGGCGTAGCGCTCCGGCTTCCAAGATCATTCTGTGAGGAGGTGGGAGCGAGAATCGACACGAGCTCCGGCACCAAGCGATCGGGGCCGATCGCAGCGGCCTTGGTGAAAGTATCCAGCACCGCCTGGCCTATATCGCGTACCGCCCCGGCCTGCTCCGCCATGCTGTTGTAGTAGGACAGGTCCTTCCGCGCGTTGGCCATCGCAAATTTGAGCCCTGAGCCATCCCGCGCGAGAAGGTACGGTGCGATCCGCTCCAGTGCCTTGCCACCGCCGCCGCCCTTGGCGAGGATCTCGATGAAGACCTCCGGGGCAATGCCAGCGCGAAGCGCGCAGGCGGCCGCTTCCGCCAGCAACGCCACGCTGCCCAGGGACACATAGTTATGCAGCAGCTTCATCCTGTGCCCCGAACCGACCGGGCCCACATGGGTAATGTTTTCGGCAAAGGCCGACAGCAGCGGGTGCACTTCGTCGAAGAGCTCGGCGTCTCCTCCGACCAGCAAGTTGAGCCGGCCCTGCGCCGCCTCTTTGGGTGTGCGAGTCATCGGAGCGTCGAGAAAACGTCCCCCCGCCTCCTGGACGGCGCGGGCGACACGCTCTGTCGATGAAGGAAGCGCGGTCGAGCAATCGATGACGACCGCGCCGGGCCGCATCGCTTTGAGCAGACCGCCTTCCGCCAGAATAACCGCTTCCACCTGCGGACTGCCGGTCACGCACAGGATGATCACTTCGGAGTCCGCCGCCAGGGTCGCTGCGCTTCGGTGGGCACGGGCTCCCGCCTTCTTCAAATCGTCCAGAGGCTGATTGCCCGGGTGCTCGAGCACCGACAGCGTGTATCCGTGCCGAAGGATGTTGCTGGCGATCCCATGGCCCATAAGGCCGATGCCGATCATTCCAATCTTCTTCATTTTCCGACTCCGGACCCGACAGTCGACGGGTCGAAGTCCGGCATTGAACCGAATGCCGGATCCTCGATCAAGCAACCAGCATCTTGGCAAATCGCACTTCGATCCCAATCGAAGAAGCCTTGGCGTGGCACGTGCCGAAGCGACTGTGCTTTGCCATCCGGACGAAATCGTTCTCGGTGTAGGCTCGCTTCAGCAGCATATGGCGGAAAGTCCACTTCGTCATCCACGCATCGATACGGCTGCGCCCGCTGTTCTTCACATAGCTGTCAATGTCATCGAGCGAGGCATCCTTGCAAAGGTCCACGACAGCCGCCTCGCCCCAGGGGCGCAGAACGCGATGCATCTCATCCAGCGCCTTGACCGGTTCCGAGAAATTCTTGAAGGCCGCCGAACAGTAAACGAAATCGAACGACTCGTCGTCAAAGGGCATTGCTGACGCGTTGCCCAGGCGAAAATCGACCGTTGCGCCCGCGTTTCGAGCGTTCTGCCTCGCGATTCCGACCAGGGTCTGGCTGATATCCAGACCGGTTATCCGAAAGTCGCCGAGCCTCGCCAGCTCGATGGAGAAAAAGCCCGGACCCGGAGCGACCTCCAGCACATCGCTGCCGCTGCGCAAACGTCTCGCGGCCGCCACGGCCTCCCGGCGAAAGTCCTGCATATCGTTACGCCGGGTGCGCGTGTACCAGTGGGCAACCCACCCCTCCATTCCTGTACCCTTCCACGGCTTTTGAGCCTCTACGGCATGCATCGATCGAGTCCTTTCACAGGCGTTGTGGTCTACCTCCCTGCGCCCGAGCGACAGGGCATTGTCTTCGTACCACCGATTGGGTACGCTTATCCCAATAGTGCAGTCTCTTATAAATGCAGATATTTTAGCTTAATACTGCAGATATTCCAATGTCAAGCGAAGGTTCGGCAAGACCCGGGCGACGACGTGACCTGCTCGACAAGCTGTGGGATCTGGGCAGAACGATGAGCACCCAGACTGTCTTCCTGCACCAGGCCCTGGCTCAGAGCGTCGGCCTCAATGCGACGGACACCAAATGCATCGATCTGATCTTGCGCGCTCCCGACGCCGCCGTGACCGCCGGGTGGCTCTCCGACATGACCGGGCTCACCACCGGCGCGATCACTCACATTCTCGACCGCTTGGAAAGGCAGGATTTCGTCAAGCGGGTACGCGACACCGAGGACCGCCGAAAGGTCCTGGTTCGAGTGCGCATGGAGAGCCTCCAACCCCTGATACCGAAGTACGAGGCCATGGGGAAGGAGTTCTTGCGCCTGGCCGAGCAGTATTCCGACAAGGAATTGGCGCTGATCTGCGACTACCTACAAAAGACCTCCGAGATATCGCAGCGTGAGCTGACTAAGGCGATCGCCGCCAACCGCTCGCGCACGCCGGACGCGGCACCAGCGGCTCCCCGGCGCGCTCGAAAGAGCCAGCGCTGACGGGAAGGATAACTGACTTTTATCACCTGGCCTGTATCCGCAGCCGTCTGATCGTGCCCGATCTACGTCGGCGCGCTCCGGCGCGCTAGACGCTGCAACTCCGGCAAGCACGAGCCGCAATTGGTGCCACACCGAAGACGCTGTTGCAATCCGGCCAGACGCTGCTCCGACCCACCGGAGACCTGCGCCAGCGCGGTTTCTATTTGCGCCAGCGAGACGTCAATGAACTGACGGACAGCTATGAACATAGCTTGAAGGTACTCGTCGGCTAACCGGCGAGGCTGCTCAACCGCAATCAGCGCCATCCTGCCGGAAACGGGCGCACGATCGGCCGTTAGGCCGAGCTAATCAGCGTCGTCGGGTCTCATCGCAGCTGGGCAAGCGCTCAGTCGATCATCTCAACCAAGTGAGCGCGTGATAGCCCGGGTTCGAATGGATCGCAGAAGTACTGTGTCTCGTGCACGACCTTACCGCCTGTGAACTCCATGATGCTCAACGCGTAAGACGGCACCGCGTCGTAACTGAGCACGAACTCCGTGATCCAGAGATCGCCTGCGCCGATAATCCGCCGCATGGCAAACCGCTTCTTGTTTGGCTGAGCGATACGACTCTCTTGGATCTTCCGCCGTCCCCGGATGCGCTCGCCCGACTGAGGGTAATCGAGTACGGCATCCTCGCAGTAGATTTCGTGCTCTGCCTCGAAGTCGCTCGCATCCGAGGCGGCCCAGTGCCGATCGAGCGCGGTCCGTATCCCCCGATCCTTCATTTCATTCTCCTGTCGCCCGCGCCAGTACTGGCTCTCCTAGGCGTTCGATATTCGGATATTCGCTCCGCCAATTCGTCGTTCTGTCATATCAGGTATCGCGCAGAGCGGGCGCACTCTTTCCTTGCCGAACGGGCAGCCCAAAGAATTGTCCTTGGCCTGCCCGCTATCCTGAATCGAGGGATCACCAAATGCGGTAAGTCTGGCCGGTCTGGTGCCCTTCCACACTCTTTCGAAAGGCAAGCGCCACCTTGTCGCCCGGGGCAGGGTCGGTGCCGGAGAAATAGGGACCATAGACGCCCCACGACTCCTTGAGCACCGTGGGGCTGACAGAATTGATGCGGATGCCCCGCTCCATTTCGATTGCGGCGCTGCGGATAAAGCCGTCGATCGCCGCATTCACGGTCGAAGCGTTCGCACCGTACTTCACGGGGTCATGGCTCAGACTGCCGCTTGTCAGGGTGATGGAGCCGCCGTCGTTCAGGTAACGCTGGCCTATCAGGGCGAGATTGACCTGTCCCAGCAGTTTGTCGTGCAGGCCGATCTTGAACTGGTCTGCCGTCATTTCATTCAGCGGGCCGAAATGGACGCTTCCCGCGGCAGAAACGATGGCGTCGATCTTGCCGACCTTTTGAAAGAGCTGACGGACGCTGTCCTCGCTGGTGATGTCGACTTGATGCCGTCCTTTGCTCTTGCCGACTTCGATGATTTCATGGCGCGGGGCAAGCTCCTTGATGATCAACTTGCCGATCGTGCCGGATGCGCCGACGACCAGAACTTTCATGATGCCTCCTATGACCGGGTGGATGTAAGTAATGGACGCAATCGCGGGCGCTTCATTTGTTCGGATAAATAGCATAATGCTTGAAACATAATTAACTGGTGGTATCGAATATGGATCGACTCTGGGCATGGAGGTGTTCGTCGGCTCAGTGGAATTAGGGAATTTCACGGCAGCGGCGAACGTCTTCAAGATCACCCCGGCGCTGGTCGGCAAACAGATCACCCCGCTGGAAAAACGCCTGGGGCGACCTTGTTGGCGGGAACAACCCGCACACAGAAGCTGACGGAGATCGGGGAGAAGTACTACGAAAACTGCGTGTGCTCGACAGCCACTCGCGTAGAAGACCACCGGTAGCCGATTAAGATAGGTGCCTTCGCCATGCGCGCACCTCTTTCCCGCTGTGTCCGACAGCCCGGCCTGGTGTGGTTGCTGTGGGCCGCGTTGCTGCTGCCGATCGCGCAGACAGCCACGACGTGGCATGCCCTTTCGGTCGCGCGCGCGGACGGGAGCGACGCGCATGGCAAGCAATGGCTCCATCACGCCCATTGCGATTTTTGCCTGACGGCCGCTGCCCTGAGCGGCGGCGCACTGCCCGGCGAGCCGCCTCCCTCGCCACATCCCACGGGGCGCCACGAGGCGCCGCAAGCCACGTCAAGCGGCGTCTGGTTTGCCTTTCCCACGTGGGCCTATCGCAGCCGCGCTCCACCCTTCGCCTCGCACTGAACGTTGTCCGTGGCGCCGGGCTCGCACAGGCAGTCGGGTCGGCGCAATTGAACCTCGTTGCCTGGAGCGAGAACCTATGCACAAGCTGTTGCCGGCGGGCGTTGCGTTCGCCTTGGCTGCGCCATTCGGCACCCTGGCCGACACGCCGTCTGAGATCAAGGCGCTCCGACAGGAGATCGAGGCAATTCGCGCCGACTACGAGGCCCGCCTTCAGGCACTGGAGCAGCGACTGGAAATCGGGTGGCTGCCGGTGCTGCTGCAACAGTCGGGCAACGCGAAGGTGCAGCCCGGCCAGCCCGGCAATTTTGCTGCCGCGGACTTCGTGCGCAAGCTGGAGGTTCCGAGCCTGCTCGATCGCTCGCAGGGCGACGTGCACGCGGCGGGCAATCCGCACATCCAGACCGACCCGCGCAACATCGCCCAGGTGGCCGCAGCGCTCGGCGGCCGGCTGCAACAGGTGGACCTCGCACATGCGAGCCAGTACGCGCAGCGCCAGGCCGACTTCGCGCAGAGATGGCAGCAGGCCATCGTCCGCTGGACCGCGCAAGCGGCGGCGCTGAAGGGTGCGCCGGTGGTCTCGCAGCACAAGGCCTTCGCGTACCTCTACGACTGGCTCGGCATGAGAGAAGTGGCCGTGCTCGAGCCCAAGCCTGGCGTGGAGCCGACCGCTTCGCACCTGCAGGAAGTGCTGTCCGCATTGAAGGGAACGCCGGTGCGCATGGTGCTATATGCCGCCTATCAAGACCCACGTCCGTCCGAATGGCTCAGCAAGAACGCCGGCATCCCGGCGGTGAAGCTGCCCTTCACCGTGGGCGGAACCGAGGGCGCGAAGGACTTGTTCGGCCTGTTCGACGACACGCTGGCTCGACTGCTTGGCGCCGGAGCCAAGCAATGAACTGGAGCGCGCTCGACTGGGGCATCCTCGGCCCGGCGTTGATCGCGGGGCTTCTGGTGCTTGCGACCCACGTGCCGCTGGGCGCCCAGGTGCTGGACCGCGGCATCGTCTTCATCGACCTGGCGATTGCCCAGATCGCCGGGCTCGGCGTCATCGCCGCCGACGCGCTGGGCATGCCCGAGGGCGGCCTCGCGGTGCAGGTCGCCGCAATCTGCGCGGCCCTGTTTGGTGCACTGCTGCTCACCTGGGCCGAGCGGCGCATGCCGCAGCAGCAGGAAGCACTGATCGGTGTGATGTTCATTCTCGCCGCCTGCGCAGGCATTCTGATACTGTCCGGCAATCCACACGGCGGCGAGCACCTGAGGGACCTGCTGGTCGGGCAGATCCTCTGGGTTAACACGACGCAGCTGTTCTGGCTCGCGGTGGTCTCCGCGCCGGTGCTCGCAGCGCTGCGGCTGGGCTGGGTGCAGCGGCTCGGTCGCTTCGGGTTCTACGGCGCCTTCGCGCTCGCAATCACCGCCTCGGTTCAGCTGGTGGGTATCTACCTCGTGTTCTCGAGCCTGATCATCCCGGCGCTCGCGACGCGCGCGCATCGCGGATCGAGGCGCTACATGGTCGCCTATGGCCTGGGGGCGGTCGGCTACGCGCTCGGGCTTGCGCTGTCGGCGCTGTTCGACCTTCCTTCAGGCGCCGTGATCGTCTGGACCCTGGCGGCATGCGCCGCGCTTGGAGCGGTTGCGGTGCGCCCCGCGGCCGACTCGCGCGCCTGATGTGGGTTCCGACGTCTGACGTGCCGATCGAGTGTCCGGATGGGGTAGGCCTCGTCAAAGGACGCCCGCTTTCGAGCGCGCCTGCGCAATGTCGGGTACCTTCTACTCCTCGATCAAGCGCAACGCCCGTCGCGGCGTGGATCAGGCGCGGCCTTGCGCGTCGGAGAGGGCGGCCAATTAGCCGGGCATTCCGCTGACGTAGTCCAGGGCTCGCTGGAGCTGCTTGGCGGTCGGAGCAGTGTCTGAGCGATGAAGCGCGACAGGAGCGCGTTGATCCGCTGGGGTCAGGGCATGGTTGGCGCAGACCAGCGCGGCGTGATACCAATGGCACAGCACGTATCCAAGGGCATGTGCTAGGTCTCGCGATTCCCAACCGTCCGGCTGCCGACCATCGGCGTCGATCGCCTCCAGGATCTCCCGGATGAAGCGTTCCACGCACTCCTTCTTCTCCTGCGGCGAGTAGCGCAGGAACTCGTCGCCGGCTGGCAACGTGGCGCGTAGTCCATCAACATCCATAGCTCACCCCCTCATGGGTTAGCGCCAATGCGAATCATGCGTGTCGAGGGGCGATCCTACGCCTGATGCCTACCCTGACTGCCGCCTGGCCGTCGACCTGAGGCTTCCGGAGCTTCGGCTTGGGATGTCGGGGTTCCTGCTGAAAGCGATGCTGGCGGCGCGCGAGACTAGCCCTAAAGCGCTATTAGCTCTCCCGGTTGAGTCGACCGGCCCGATGCAAGATGGGTCGAATCCCCCATTGAGCTCGAGAAATAACGAGGCTCAAAATTTATCTGCCCGCCGGATTCCAAGGCGTCGCGCGGTACCGCGGATCACATTTCACGGAGCGATTCATGAGAGCGTGCGCTGCAACCTTGAGCGGCTTTCTTCTGGCAGCGGGCGGCCTGGCACTGCCCTCACCTTCGACTGCCCAGACCTCCATCGCCAATCCGATGACGTACGCCGCCACCGTGGTGACGGACATCAGGATAGGAACTCACCGCTTTCATAATGCGGTGGTCACCCTGACGTTCGTGGGCAGCGCCAACGACATCACACCCGCGGTCGACGGCCAGGGGCAGCCGATTCCGAGCGTCTACTGCAGCGGCGGTCCGTGGTTCTACTGGCTGACGAAGGGCAGCGCACGCGTGAAGGTGGAGAGCCAGGCATCGGTCACCACCGCGCACCTTGCGGACGGCCAGGTGTTCGTTGCGCTCGACGCCTGCAACGGAGGGATCGGCTTCGGTTCGTATGTCGGCCAGAACGGACTGGAGCCCGCATATCCACTGGCCTTCACGGTCGGCACCGCGGAAGTGGTCGCTATCACGAGCGGCCTGTGGAGCCCCGCCTTCATGACGGGTGACGCCTGGTCGTGCATTGGCTACCCGCCCAACGGCGCCGGCAACCTTAAAGGCAACGGCCTCTGTGCTGCGCCGGATTCGTATCCCCTGCAGTCGGATGCAGGCGAAGTGTTCTTCTATCAGCTGTATAACGTCACCACTCCCAGCGGAACCATCTACAGCAATCACAATGGCAGCCTGAATCGCGGCACCTTCGCGATCAGAGCGGGAGGGAGCGAATGAAGATCCTGCAGATTCTGGCCAGGCTGGCGCTCGCGTCGGCAGTGGCCGCTTCAACCGCCGCGGTCGCCCATCCGGTGGTGTACACGCTGCGGACGGTGGCCGACGGCAAGCTCGGCAACCATGTCTTCGCGGAAGCCCTGGTGACGTTGAGGATGCGAGCCGATACCGCGAGCGTCGTGAAGCAGCCAAGCCTCAGTGGGGGCACCCTCTACAAAAACGGGACTGGAACGGCAACCGTCACGGTCACGGACGCCAGCGGAACCATCGTGGCGACGTTCGCCCAGGGCGAGGTGTACGTGATGTACGACACCGGTACCGGCATCGCCGGCTTCGGCTCCGCGATCAGCCCGACTTACCCGGTTGCGCTGGACTGCGATGACTACGCGTACCCCTCGGACAGCACTTACAAGCAGGATTGCCTGGCGCCGGACTGGCACGACAACCACCCGTATTACAACGGGACGCTGGCCGCACTGGCGGACCCTAGCGGAAATTCCGGTCCAGGCGGCAACACTTTTTCCGACGCCACCATGACGCTGCCGCAAACTCTCACGCGGTCCACGCTCCTCACGGGCCGCGCCCACTCTTGCGCGACGGCGTACACGGT
>Ga0209698_10009150_pt1 | contig 10164 bp, 7 predicted proteins | sample LitLauG_LLR_2012_FD_187203 | JGI IMG/M metagenome (GOLD analysis project Ga0209698, IMG submission 187203) | Freshwater sediment microbial communities from Pennsylvania, USA - Little Laurel Run_MetaG_LLR_2012 (SPAdes) (version 2) | ecosystem: Environmental > Aquatic > Freshwater > Creek >... | reverse complement strand
CGCGACAGGGGCAGCTCCATCTTGGCGGCGATGTAGTGCAGCGTCTCGAGCGGAAGATACTTGTGGCGATTCCGCTCCTGAACCGCTTCAAGAATTCCCAGCAGAGCACCAGGCCGTCCCCGGCGGCTTCCAAGCAATTTGTCGATGAATACTTGCTCGTCAGTAGAAATGCTTCCAGGCGAGGGTGCTTGCATTGACACTCCTCCACGCGATGGCTCGCGCCAATTTCAATCTACTGATTCGGAGGAAGAGTGTACCGTCATTGGAAACACAGTAATCCGTGACATCGATCACAGGGGCAGGTTGTCATCAACAAAGCAGTTGCGGGAAATTTCAATCCGGGGGATCGTTGCAGTTTCAAATCAGGACAAATGAGCAGGCATCGGATCACTTGTCTTTTTTGGTTGGGGCTGAAAACGACTGAATGGCCGGTTCGTTCTGATTTTCGGTAATCCGGTAGAACGTGTCCGCCTTTAGACCATCAAACGTCTGATGCAATCCGCTGGGCCACGTGATCTCTACCGTTTTGACTGAAGATTCTTTTCCGAGTCCAAAGTTGGCGCGCAGATCACTCTGGGAAAGGTAACTGCCTCCGCTTTGAACTTCGCGAATCTGCGAGATTCCACCGGCAACGACCCGAACCCGGGCTCCAATTCCGTCCCGGTTGCTCTTCGTACCCACGAGTTTGAAATTGATAAAGTGATTGCCGTTGTGCCCGCTGTTGTGAAGCAAGAGTGGCGTTTCACCATCGTTGGCGACCACGACGTCCACGAAGCCATCATTGTCGAAATCAGCGAATGCCACCCCGCGGCCCAGGTGAAGTTCCTTGAACACTTCGCCTGCGGTGCTCGAAGTCTCGATGAATTTTCCGTTTTTCTCATTGTGAAACAGCGAGTTGGTTTGTCGATACCGGACGGATGGAAGTGCCTGCTCGATGTAGGGGAACACGTGCCCGTTGGCGATAAATAAATCCAGCCACCCATCGTTGTCATAGTCAAAGAATCCTCCACCGAAACTCAAGTGTGCGCGCGTCGGGGCAGCGATGCCAGCGGTTTCGGTGACCTCGGTGAACTCTCCTTTGTGATCGTTGTGCCAGAGGTGATCGGAACTTCCCTGCCAGTCTGAAATGTAGAGATCCAGCCAGCCATCGTTGTCATAATCACCGAGCGAGATACACATGGCGGCCATGACGGCTCCATCGGGACCGAACGCCATCCCGCTGAGCATGCCAACTTCCTCGAATGTGCCGTTGTGCTGGTTGTGGTAGAGATAGGAGACAACACCGTCGTTCGCGACGAATAGATCGGGCCAGCCGTCGTTGTCATAGTCCGCCGCACCGACAGCGAGATTCTTCCCGTGTACCTGATACAGGCCGGCCGTCTTGGTGACGTTCGTAAAGGTTCCGTCGCCGTTATTGTGGTACAGCGAAGGAGGGCTGCCTCCGAAGGTTGCGGGCGGACAAGTGCTCTTTACTCCGTACACGACGCAAGTTTGCGGACTGTCCGGCCCATAAGCCACATAGCCGCCGACGTAAAGATCAAGTAAGCCGTCGCGGTCGTAGTCGAAAAAGACAGCTCCGCTGTGAACCTTGGTTCCGAATTCCGTCGCCCCCACGCCTGCCTTTTCTGTGACGTCGGTGAACGTGCCGTCCCGATTGTTGTGATACAGGACATTGGTTCCATACTGGCTGACGAACAAGTCCGGGAAACCGTCGTTGTCGTAGTCTCCCCACACGCAACCCATCCCGTAGCCGGTCCCTGGCACCCCTGCTTTCTCGGTCACATCGGTAAACGTGCCGTCTCCGTTGTTGTGATAAAGCGCATTCCGCGTCTCGCCTTTGCGCCCGTAGACATCTCCTCCGTTGGGGAAATAGATGTCCTGCCAGCCGTCGCCATCGTAATCGGCCACGCAGACACCAGGACTCTGCTCCGCCAGGATCATGGGCGCGTCCTTGGCCCCCTTGAAATGGACGAATCGGATACCAGCGGAGGTCGCGACGTTGGAAAACTGGATGGTCGATGAATGCTGCGCCGACTGGCTGAAGCCATCAGCTAGGGAAAAGCCAAGAAAAAGGAAGAGAGCGAACCTTATGGAACCGAAGCGAGCCGAGCGCGTCGCTCGCATCTGCAGTTCTCCCGATCTGTTGGACGTCCGGAATGGTTCCACTTGCACCTCTCAATTATGGATGATCGTGTCATTCCGTCAATCGAACGATGACGCCGCCTTGACGTTTCGACGGTCGCGGGGTTGTCTCACTCGCCCAGCGACGCGACGAGCCGGCTCCGGTCCTCGGACTCCAGTAGAGAGCGCTGGCGGATGAATGAAGGCCGAATCGTCATAGTAGCGGGCGACACAACCTGGTTTGCGGCAATTTTCCATCCAATGGCTTCAGGCGTGCCGGCATTACCGTGGTGATGACTCCAGCTCTTGCCTGTAACGTCTGCCTTCGTTATGCTACAGAGCATTCAATCGTTCTCCGAGATGTTTCACTTGAACAATCTCGAGTCGCGGCAGACTAAGCGCCGATGGATAGCAGTGGCTCTGTTAGCCGTCTGCTCGATTACCATCAGTGTGGCGACGCGCTACAGCGTCCCGGGCAAGGCCGGCGATTCCAAAGTTAAGCTCGTTCGGAATCATGTCGATACCGAACCAGCGCGGCAACGCCTTTTGAACAATGCGGCTACCTGGATGCCGCCGGCTGTTGGGTCCGCGATCCTGCAAGAGAATGAATCGTTTACGCAAGTTGTTTGGACGGGCCCGCCTGCCGCAAGACTGTTTTTTGAGCAAAGCCTTTTCAATCGTCCCCCGCCATCACGTTCTTCCCTGTTCTAGGCCTCAATTCTAGGCCTCACCGCCTCATCGGTTGTCTTTCTGACGGACTTGGACCGTTAATTCTGCCGGCCCGCGTGCTGCGGATCATGACATAGATCAGCCGAGGCCTCGAAGGGTGTAATCACAATCCCATCGAGATTGCGCCTTCCATCCACAGTGCGGCGACGGAGCTCCGCAAAGCCGAGAAGAGGTCATTGACTTCTGCAGGTCACGCGATTTTTCGGTGCCGGGTCTCGGCCAGGTAATCAAAGCGACAAAGCAGTGACTGAGTCCAGCAATGAAGTTTCGCAAAACAGAAAGAAGGCTGGTTGATGCCCCACAACCGAGTTGTAAGCGCTTGCCGATCTTGGAAAGTGACGGGATGCCGAATCTTTGTGATCGCATCGCTGGCCGCCTTCTTGCTCATCTTGTCAGCGTGTTCGGGGGATGACAACCGCCGGGTGCAGGCCAGCGGGCCAACACTCACGGTGGGAGTCACAAAGGTCGTCAAGAAGTCTCTCGGCCGGCAGATCACTCTGTCGTCAGAGCTGGTGCCCTTCCAGGAGATTGACGTCTACGCCAAAGAATCCGGCTACGTGAAAAAGCTGCTTGTAGATTACGGAACACACGTAAAAGCCGGGCAGACGATGGCGATCCTGGAGATTCCGGAACTGGAGGCACAGCTCCGCGAAGACGACGCGGAAATCAAGAACTCTATGAATCAGGTAACGCGGGCACAGCACGAGCTCGCACGCTACCAGGCACAGTACAAGGCGCTGCATCTGCAATACACGCGCCTGAACGGAGTCTTCGAGAGCCAGCCAGGCATCGTCGCAGAACAGGAAGTCGACGACGCGCAGGGCAAAGATCTCGCCGCTCAATCGCAGGTCGACGCCGGACAAGCGGCGTTGGAGGCTGCCCAGAGCCAACTTGCCGTCTCCAAAGCGAGATTTGCGCACGACCAGACCCTCTTCGACTATTCCCAAATCACCGCCCCGTTTTCGGGAGTGGTAACCGAGCGCTACGCCAATCTCGGGACTCTCGTGCAAGCGGGTACTGGTTCCAGCACGCAAGCGCTGCCGATTGTACGCTTATCGCAAGACGATCTGTTCCGCCTGGTCATTCCCGTTCCCGAGTCGTATGTCCGGTTCATCCGCGTGGGCGATCCCGTCGATGTACGCGTGCCTTCTCTGAACCGCACACTCCCTGGCAAAGTCGCCCGTTTTTCGGTTGATGTTCGGGAAGACACACGCACCATGCACACCGAGGTGGATGTGAAGAATCCGGATCACCTCCTCGTGCCAGGTCTCTACGCAGATGCCGATCTCACGCTGGAGCATAAAGAAGGCATTGCATCGATTCCGCTGCAGGCAGTGAATCACGAGGGCAACAAGACGACCGTATTTGTAGTCGACAACAGCAATCAGCTTGAAGACCGGCCTGTAAGCCTCGGCCTCCAGACCGCCACTGATGCAGAAGTCGTCTCCGGTTTGCAGGAGGGAGAGCAGGTGGTGGTTAGCGACCGGAGTGGATTGAAGTCCGGCGAAAGAGTCGTGCCGAAGGCCGTGCAGATCATGCAATACCACGAAAGTAATGAGGAATAGAATTCGCAGATTCAGTTGAAGACTGCTAGAGAAAAAAAAACATGTCAGGCTTCTCGATCCGAAATCCGTATTTCATTGTTGTCATCTGTCTGGTGCTGGTGGTGATCGGCGTGACCAGCCTGGTCCGCATGCCGGTCGATCTGTTTCCCACAATCAATCTGCCAGAAGTGGTGGTGGCCACATTCTATTCGGGCATGCCGCCGCAGGACATCGAGACCGATATCACCGATCCGCTGGAGCGTTTTTTTACGCTGGCCAGCGGGATCGATCATATGGAATCGCGTTCCCTGCTGGGCGTAAGCATCATCAGAGTCTATTTCCAGCCGGGAACGAATGCCGACGCCGATGTTACGGAACTATCGAATCTCGCACTTGCTGATCTCAAGCGCTTGCCTCCCGGGACTCTTCCACCCGTTGTGCTGAAGTTTGATGCTTCGAGCTTGCCGGTCTGCCTGGTGACTTTGAAAGGCGAGGGTCTGAACCAGACACAGATTCACGACATCGGTCAGTTCACCATTCGCAACCAGATCGCGGTGGTGAAGGGCGCGGAGATTCCGCCGCCCTTTGGCGGAAAATACCGCCAGATCATGGTCTATGTCGATCCTTACAAGCTGGCATCCCGCCAGTTGAGTCCGATGGACGTTGTGAACGCCGTCAACAGCTCGAACCTGATTCTGCCGGCCGGCGATGTGAAGATGGGACCGTTTGACTACTACGTGTACTCCAACAGCCTCGTCGAGACCATGGAGGAGTTGGGAAAGCTTCCCATCAAGACCGTCGGAAGTTCCTGGGTTTCAGTGAACGATTTGGGAAAAGCGGAGGATGCGAACCAGATCCAATACAACCTGGTTCGAGTCGATGGCCAGCGGTCTGTCTATCTCCCGATCATGAAGCAAGGCGGTGACACCAACACCATACAGGTAGTGGATGGCATCCGCGACATGATCAAGCACCTTTTTGATATCCCGAAGCAGCTGGTCGCGACCGTCGTGTTCGACCAGTCAGCCTTCGTGAAGGAAGCCATCAAGACGCTGTTACACGAAGGATTGATCGGGCTGGTCCTTACCAGCCTGATGATTCTCGTTTTTCTGGGAAGTTTTCGCGCCACTTCGGCAGTCTTTCTGTCGATTCCCTTGTCGGCGCTGGCAACCTTTGTCGTGCTTTACATGATGGACAGCACGATCAACACGATGATTCTCGGCGGCCTCGCGTTGGCGTTCTCGCGCGTCATCGACAACTCAGTCATTTCGCTGGAGAACATTTACCGGCATCTCGAGATGGGTACGGCGCCCGAGAAGGCGGCTGAAGTCGGAGGATCTGAGGTAAGCCTCGCCGTTTTGGCCGCAACGTTGACGACAGTTGTTGTGTTCTTCCCGGTTACGTTCCTGTACGGGGTCAGCAAATTCTTATTCACAGCTTTGGCATTGGCGGTGGTCATCTCGCTGTTTGCCTCCTATCTGGTGGCGATGACTGTCATCCCGTTGTTCTGTTCGCGGTTCCTGAAAGCCGTTCCTCATGGTGTGAGTCATGCGACCGTCGAGGCGCAGTCCTGGTGGGATCGATTCAACGTGGGCTTCAACCGGATGTTTAATCGAGTGCTCGACTTTTACGAAATCTGGGTGCGTCGCGCGGTCCAGCGTCCAGGTCTTACAGTCGCGGGTCTCAGCGCCGTCTTCTTAATCAGCCTTGCCATTTATCCCTTTCTCGGTCTGGCGTTTTTCCCGCAAACCGATGCCGGTCAGTTCACCATCAACCTCAAAGTACCGACTGGCACTCGCATCGAAGTTACCGAACAGTACGTCGCTAAGGTCGAAGAGCTCATTCGCCACAACATCGAGTCCAAAGACTTGAAAATGGTCGTGTCGAACATCGGCGTCGTTCCCGACTTCTCTTCCCTCTACACCACTAACGCCGGGCCCTATACCGCTAGCATCCAGGTCGCGCTGCAGGACGATCACAGCAAGAGCAGCTTTTTCTACATAGATCGCGTGCAGAAAGAAATGGCTCAACAGTATCCCGATATCCGCACGTTCTTCTCCAGTGGATCGATGGTCGATGCGGTGCTGAATATGGGTATGCCCGCCCCGATCGATGTGCAGGTCAGCAGCCCAGACCTGCACCAGATCTACGGTGTAGCGCAGGATTTGGCTAGCCAGATACGAAATCTGGCCGGCGTGGGCGAAGTCTATATCCCGCAGGACCTGAACTATCCGGCGCTGCGGCTCGACGTCGATCGGGTGCATGCCGCCGAACTGGGACTGACGCAGAAAGAGGTCGTCAACAACGTGATCACGGCGCTGAACTCAAACTACATGATCGCGCCCAACTATTGGGTCGACCGCAAGAGCGGCAACGATTACTACCTTACTGTCCAGTACTTCGAAAAGGGGCGCGCGGCGATCCACAACCTTACGGACCTGACGAACATTCCGATACGCGCGCCGAATCTCCGGCAGCCGACGACGCTCGGCACGGTGGTCAAACTGGAGAATGTCCAGACGCCCACCGAAGTAGATCACTATCAGATTCAGCGGGTCACGGACATTTATGTGACGCCCGCCTCGGAAGACCTGGGGAAGGTATCGGACGAGGTTGCAAAGCTCATTCCAAAATTAAAAGTTCCAGAGAATGTGCGCATTAACATCCGCGGCATGGTTCAGGGCATGAATGCTTCGTTCCGCAGCTTTGCGATCGGGCTGTCGCTGTCCGTCATTCTTCTGTACTTGATTCTGGTCGCACAGTTCAAGTCGTTTAAAGATCCCTTCCTCATCATGTTGGCGATTCCGATGGGCTTCATCGGCGTGCTCATCGTACTGCCTCTCACGGGTACGACCCTGAACGTTATGTCCTTGATGGGCGTACTGATGCTGGTGGGGATCTCCGCATCGAACAGCATCCTGATCGTCGAGTTCACTCACCGACTTGAAGAGCAAGGAAAAGGAATTGAGGAAGCGGTAATCACATCGTGCCGAGTTCGACTTCGCCCGATCCTGATGACGTCATTGGCAACGATCATCGGCATGGTACCGATGGCGCTGAAGCTTGGCACAGGCAGCGAACAGTATGCCCCTTTGGCGCGCGCCATCATTGGCGGACTGACCGTATCGGTGGTCCTTACGGTTTTCATCGTTCCAGCGGCTTATCTGCTGGTCTACGGAAGGCGAGGACGCGACCAATCGTCAACTCCGGCTTTGGAGGCACAAGGATAAATCTGCGAAGCGGACGTCTGAGGATATTTTTCACGATGAAATCCATGCACCAGGTATATCTGCTCTTCCTCTTAACCACAGCGGGCTTCGGCCAGCAAGACACGATCCCCGCTGCCACGCTGCCCTCGGCACCCGCACCTCAAAATCAGACAGTGCAGAGCAGATCGCCCTCGAATCAGTCCGTGTCTGCCTTTTCAGACTCGCAGAACACTCCGGGTGGACCGACTCCCCTCTCGGTGCAGGACGCGCAGACGCTGGCGTTGAAGAACAATCCTCAGATCTCGGTTGCCCGGCTGACCGCGCTTGCCTCGCTACAAGTCACCCGTGAATTTCGATCGGCGCTCTGGCCGACCGCCTCTATAGCGCTCACGGCTGTGGACGCAAATCCTGGTACCCGAATCACCGCAGGCGCCCTGAATAACCCGGCCCTTTATCAGCGCGCCGCTGGTGGGGCCATGGTGAGCCAGTTGCTCACCGACTTCGGACGAACCACCAACCTTGTGGCCAGCGCCAACCTTGCCGCCAAAGCTGAAAACCAAAATGCGCTCGCTACCAAAGAGCAGATTCTTCTGTCCGTGGACCAAGCCTTCTATGCCGCCCTGCAGGCACAAGCTGTCCTTACAGTCGCCGACCAAACGGTCAAAGACCGGCAGACTGTCTCCGATCAGATCGGCGCCTTGTTCCGGAGCAAGCTGAAGTCGGAACTGGATTTCAGTTTTGCGAATGTAAACCTGGCGCAAGCCAAGCTGCTCCTGGTCGACGCGCAGAACAATCTGAGTGCCACGCAGGCATCACTTTCCGCCGTGCTCGGCTACGCCAGCCTCCAGAACTTTCAACTGGTCGAAGACACGACACCCACAGCGGCACCTCCGGAAAACATTGAGGAACTCATCTCGATGGCTTTTACGAGGCGTCCGGAAATTCTGGCGCTCGATTTTGAGTCCCAGTCGGCACAGCGATTTCAGAAGGCCGAACGCGATCTGCTCTTCCCCGAGATCCGCGCTCTGGGAGTCGTTGGGGATACTCCAGTTCGGAACCCCATCATCTCCAGTTGGTATGGTGCCGTCGGGATTAACGTGAATATCCCTGTCTTTAATGGGTTTCTTTTTACCGCCAGATCCCGCGAAGCGGCTCTGCGAGCGCAGGCGGCTCAGGAAAGGTTGCGCGATCTGCGCGATCGCATCGCCCGGGATGTTCGGACCTGCTGGCTGAATGCCAAGGCCGCGCACGACCGTTTGGATGTGACGCAGCAACTGCTCGAACAGGCCAATCTTGCTCTCAACTTCGCGCAATCACGCTACAAGCTAAGCTTGGGATCGATCGTGGAACTTAGCCAGGCCCAACTGCAGCAAACACAGGCGCAGATCGCGAACGCCCAAGCCGGCTACGATTACCGGCTTTCCCTTGCGATTCTGCAGTACCAAACTAGAGGAATTTAGGAAGCGGAAGCGATCAGTCCCTACGATCGGCGGAAGACTCCTTAGAGGTTTCGCGCACCTCAGTCCCATCGCGCCGAGACTCGGCGCAACCTGTGGTCCTTCAAGTGGGAACCCCCAACTTGGGCAATAGGCACTGGGTCAACACCACGTATCCGACCAGCACTGCGACCAGCCAAACCCATTCAGGCATGTTTTGGTTTCTCCTGATTGCCAACACCGAGTTGGCGTAGGAAAGTCATCATCGGGCACCAATTTGTAAAGCCCGACTGGAACAAGTTAAGCCCGACGAAGGCAGTAAAGAGGTACCAGTACTGGTTCACCCAGTGTCCCAGCGCCAAAGAAACCAGCACGAAGAATCCAGCCAGTAAGCGGAGCGTCCGTTCCATCGTCATTTGATATTCTCCCCTAACAGACTTTATTGCGCTACTTCACACTGCGGCAACTCACACTCGGCAATGTTCTCTGGCGAGCGAGGATGAAGCGGCGGCGCTTGTCGTTTCTGCGACATGAAATAAAGTACTGGCACCGCCATACGAGACAGCACGGTGGATGCCACCTCGCCCGCCATGAGCGACAGGGCCAACCCTTGAAAAATCGGATCAAACAGGATGACGCTGGCTCCCACGACTACTGCCGCAGCCGTCAACAGCATGGGCCGGAAGCGCACTGCGCCTGCATCCACCACTGCCTCTTCCAGCGACATTCCCTGGGAGCGACGCAATTCAATGAAGTCAACCAGAATGATGGAGTTGCGCACAATGATGCCGGCTCCCGCAATAAAGCCGATCATTGAAGTAGCCGTGAAAAAGGCGCCCATCAAGGCATGAGCCGGCAAGATTCCGACCAGGGTCAAAGGAATCGGCGCCATGATGACCAGAGGCGTAATGAACGAGCGGAACCATCCGACAACCAGAACATAGATAAGAACGAGCACGGCTGCGAACGCCAGACCAAGATCACGAAACACCTCAACCGTAATGTGCCACTCACCGTCCCATTTCATCGAGTAGCGGTCGGTGCGTTCGGGCAATGCCGTGCCTTTGTACTGTTTGACCGAGTAGCCGTCGGGGAGTTTGAGTTTGTCGATGGCATCGCTCATCT
>Ga0209698_10009149_pt1 | contig 10164 bp, 8 predicted proteins | sample LitLauG_LLR_2012_FD_187203 | JGI IMG/M metagenome (GOLD analysis project Ga0209698, IMG submission 187203) | Freshwater sediment microbial communities from Pennsylvania, USA - Little Laurel Run_MetaG_LLR_2012 (SPAdes) (version 2) | ecosystem: Environmental > Aquatic > Freshwater > Creek >... | reverse complement strand
CCGGAGCACAGCCATCCGCATTCGGGAAGTGGCGGACCCCGGCACGCCCAATGAGCATGAAAAGCCTGCGAACGACCACAACGGATTCCTCTGGCAGATGGAGACCTGGTGGCGGATGGAGGAGCGCGACGGCGGAGTTTACGTGCAGAACGAGGCGGTCACGCTCACGCGGGATATTCCGACGGGCCTCGGCTGGCTGATAGAACCCTTCGTGACAAGCATTCCGAAGGAGACACTGGCGTTCACGCTCGGTGCAACGCGGAGTGCCGTTCTTACGAAAGCCAGATCTTAGACCACTATCCGCGACCCTTCCGCACAGCAATCAACAGCACCCCTCTGGAATTGAGTAGCGGATGGAACCAGCTCCAGTGGCGCGTGTCACCCGTAGCAAAAAGGTGGATGTGGCCAGCCCAGCGGCGAATCTGGCCGTAATTGTCGTAGACACTGTAGGAATAAAAGATGCCATCGCCAGCGGAGACCTGATAGCCTTTTCCGCGCGTTCGCAGGTAATCGTAGGCGTTCCAGAGTCTCAATTTGTGAAGAACTAACTTGAGGACCCGGATCGCATTCGGGCCTTGGCCAAACCGGTTCGCGTCGGCGATCACGACGACCCTCTTCGCCACACGCAACATTTCCGCGACAACCAGCGCTGGATCGGGCACATGGTGAAGAATGCCGAACTCGCAAACCGCGTCGAAGCTTTCGTTGGGGAAAGGCAAGGCTTCTCCACTGGCCTGGAAAAGCCGCAAGCCGCGCGTCTCGCCAGTTGCACGTCCTTGTGAGATGAGAGCGGCAACAGGCTCGATCCCGCACACGGTTGCGCCGGGAAGACCGTCCGCCAGCCTGGGCAGGCTTCTGCCGGTGGCTGATCCCACATCGAGAATGCTTTGAACTTGCAAAGAACGAAGAATGGGAAGGACGAGTTGCAGACACGCCTCATCCTCCGCCGCTTCACCAGCGTGCATTTGGTCGTAACGAGACGCGGTGTCGGTGTAATACCTTCGCTGCACAAGAACCGGAGATTGGAGGGATGATGTCATACAAGGTGTTGATAACTGACTAATATACTACACTATTCTTTATTATTATATATCTTAGCTAGCCTGTGTTCTATCAATCCGGCTTACGCGATTTATCCGTCATAAAAATCCGGCCGAAGGATTTCGGATCGGGAAGTACGGCCCAGGGTGCTAGTAGATTTTCGAAGTACCTAGAAGGCGAGTTTCTTCGGACCGGTGTACCGCGGTCAGTCGGAGTTACTTGCCCCACAAGCTTTGCTCACAAAAGACCAGGTCTCGGAGGCGTTTCGTTCCCAAGTATAAGAGTTGGCCGTCGAGGCCGCTTTAGCGCCAATCTCTCTGCACAGAGCCGGGTGTTCCGCGAGGTTGCGGATTATTTCGGCCAGCCGGGTAGAGTCCACAGGGTCATTCAATATAAAGCCATCCACGCCATCGGTGATGATCTGCGAGCCGCCATTTTGCGCGCTGGTAATCACCGGAAGCCCGCTGGCCATAGCTTCGAGGGGCGGCAGTGCGAACGAATCGTGAAGCGAAGGTCCTGAATATGCGTCTGCCGCAGCATAGAATCGCAACACGTCTGCGGAAGGCTGCACAAAAATCACCTGTGAAACAATTTGCAATTTCCGAAGCTGCATCTGAAAGGGAGTTTGATCGTCACGCCCAACCACCAGTAATTTCAAGGTGGAGAAACGGAGGATGCCGAGCGCTTCCAGGAGTGTATGCAGTCCTTTGTTTTTCCAGCCATTTCCGATCAGCAGAAGGACAAAATCGGAATCCTGGAAATGAAATGCAGCCCTGGCTTCTGTGCGGCGGCGAAGGCGCTCGTCCAGATTGAACTTCGCTCCGTCGACCGCATTGGGGATGACGGTAATGTCGTCACGCTGGGCAGTCTGGGACAATTCGCGGGCCGTTAATTTTGACACTGCCGCCAGTTGTAGCTTTGGCTTCCGGTAGATCAAAACCTCCAAGAACATGATCAAGCGGTAATAAAGGTTCCGATGAATCGTTGCCGGCCAACTCCGAAACGGAGTCGAACGAAGACGCAAACTCTCTCGAACATGCCGGAGCAACTCGTGAAAAACCACGTGTACAACAATGGCATCGGCGTCCGGGCAGTTGATTCCGGGTGAATAGACGACGTCGTAGGACAGAGAACAAAAAGCCCGGTGATACCAGCGCAGCAAGGTATTGGTGAAGAACCACCACACAAAATTGAAGAGGTGGGGCCCCGGCGGGGAGGGCAGTCGATGCCAGATGGGTCTGCGTGATGGCTCGGCCGAGTGATGGCGGGGACTGTAGCGGACCACCTCGAGATCCTGGACCGACTGGGAATAGATATGTATCTCGGACCCTTTTTGCTGACAAAAATACTCAATTTGCTCCACAACGCAACGTTCGGCACCATGGCGCCGATCCAAAAAAGGGGAAACCACGGCGATTCGCAAATTAGGCCTGTCCAGAAGCAGCAGAAGTCGTGTCAGCGAGCTTCGCCAATGTACTTTCCCGGGCAATGCCTGGCAATCGGAACAATACGCCAAGCATGAGCCAAAGGTAGGCATTCATAACGTAATCCTGGTACGCAATAAAGCCGATGTAGCTCATCGGTATCAGCAGCAGGAAAGAATACCAAAAGATCGAAAAGGCGATGGGAAACCAGGGCGTACCTCGAAGGCTCTTCACTATTTTCCATGCGGATAGAATGATGGCGCCGGTCAGCACCAGCCACAGAAGCAGTCCAAAAATGCCAAGCTCCAGAATGATCTGACCGTAGCCATTCTCCACCATGATGCCCATGGGGGGCGCGTGAAAAATGCGCGCGACATATTGGGTCCCGAGCGAGCTGGTGCCCATGCCGTATCCGGTCACCCAGCGATCGAACTCGAACGCAAGAAGAAAATTCTTGAATGGATAGTCGCGCGCCCGGTACACAAGCTCGCTGGCCGGGCTATCGGGAGAGAGCGTCTCGGAGTAAATCGCAAATCTCGAGCCCATCTGCTCCGGGAATACTGTGATCATCATCATGATCGCCAGACCAGCGACAAGCATAATGCGGTAGATGGCACGGAAAGCACGGCGCGCCTCACCTTGGCGCCACGGAGCGCCCCACAAAAGTGCAGCCAGGACGATTAAGGCGCTGCTGGCGGTCCACAGAAGCACGCTTCGCGACGTGCTCATAATGGAAGCCACTCCCATTACACCAACCGCGATGAATGCAATCAGTCGACTGCGGCGCGAACGCAACAATAAGTAGCCGCCAAACCCCAGCACAAGGACCCAGGAGACGATGACAAAATTTGAGAAGCGACCTGTGCTCACGAACACGGATGTCGGGCGGTAAGCAAGCTCGCCGGAAATTGGCGCGGCACGATAAAGCGTGGCCAGGTCGCGTATGTCCTCTTGAAGATTATTCGGGTTGAGAAACGTGGGACCTATGATGGATTGCGCAATTCCCAGCCCTGCAACGCATATCACCAGAATGGTGTTGAAGGTCAGCAGCTTCCGAAGATCTTCGTCGGTTTCAATAAACGCGTAGCCCACATAAATGAGCGGCACGTACAGAAAGTAGATCTTCATCCCCAGGAGTCCGTAAAAAATGCTTTCAGACCCGGGATTGAAAACCTGGATCAGGCCAAACCAAATCAAGATTAGGAGCGGGATCAGAAACGGCGGCCTGAAATACCGGACGCGATTCGCACGGCGAGAAATGAAGAACGAAATATAGATGATCACCACCAGAATGTCCTTGGCAAAAAAGATCGCCATATTGTTGCCAAGATATTTTCGGACCAGGTCTTCGAAAAGAACCCAGGCCAGGAATAGATAGAGCCCGCGCTTCCAGTCGTTCAGGATCGCGACGACAAGGGCGCCGCCAATAAAAAGCATGCCAATCAAAATAAGGGTGTTCAGCTCGCCAGCGAGAACCATTTGGGCGGCTTGATAGCCCAGCCAGAGCACCAGCAGCAGACCGAACAGCGACAGCGCGGGGCTGCGAGAGAAGCGCAAGGAGGGCAAAGACCCGATCATGCGCATCGCCGGCCCGCCTGGAGCGACGAAGGTCTCCGGGATAGGAGTGCGTCAGTCGATTTCGTTGGAGGAGTCATACAAATTCGCGTGCCGTCCGAAATTATACGCTGCAATGCGACGAAACGACGAACGAGGTAGGTTTCGGGCTGGGTAGAGAAGCCTTATAGACGAAAATTTCGGGTGCTCTGCTGGCTGACCAAATCACAAGAACTCGCGTCTAATTATCAGGTGGGCCGGGTCGGTGTCCAGGCTGGGATCCAGAGGCAAGTCTTTTCTTTCCCTGAACTTCAGCCTAGAATAACGGGTATCGGGTTTCTGAAGAGAAAAGCCAGAGTTCAGCCGAAATCTCGAGCCTGATCCCGCCCGAGTCGCCAATTGGGCTTGGACCTGCCACGAAACATTTCCGACGGTGAAGGCGTATTAGTGGTAGGCAACCGCGAAATATCAGATTTTGGTAGTGTCCCTCCGCGCGAGTGGTTCGCAGCGGAATCGTGAGAGGCAAAGCATGAAGACGTGGCAAAAGGTCGGCATCGGCGTCTGCGCAGCGGCCGTCCTGGGCGGAATCGTTTGGTTCAGCATCAACCAGGCCAACAAAGGCGTCGTAACCGTGCAAACCGCAAAAGTAGCCAAGGTAGACACACTGGTCTCCCAAGTCACGGCTTCTGGTGAAATTAAGCCGACCACGTACACCAACATTACGGCTCAGGGATTTGGCCGCATCACCGACATTCTTGTGAAAGAAGGCGAACACATCAAGAAGGGCGAACGTTTGCTGCTTCAGGAAAATGTGCAGGCCAATGCCGATGTGCAGGCCCAGGCAGCGACCATCAATTCCAATGAATCCGGGGTGCAAGCCGCCGGCGCAAGTTTTAAAGCGGCTCAGGCCGACCTGATACAGCAGGAAGCCAATCTGGAGAAGGCCAAGCTGGATTACGAGCGCGGCCAGGGGCTTTATAAAGACGGCTTGATCCCCAAGCAGGATTACGATCAGCGGAAGACGTCGTTTGATGCCGCTGTGGCCGCCGCGGACTCCACGCGAGCACGCGTTCAGGCACAGAAGGCACAGCTTGACCAGGTAAGGTCGCAACTGGATCAGAGCAAGGCAGTTTTGGTTCGCACAAAAGATGTTCTGCAGAAGACGACCTATGTTTCGCCCATCGACGGCATCGTGAGCTATTTGCCGGTCCGCATGGGGGAATACGTGGTGCCGGGAATCCAGAATGCCAATGGCAGCTTTTTGATGACCCTGTCGGACATGTCCGTGGTCACTTCGGAAGTGAAGGTGGACGAAACGGACATCGTAAATGTGCGCATCGGCCAGGATGCGGACGTGACCATTGATGCCATCCCGGGAAAAATCTTCAAGGGGAAAGTGACGGAAATCGGCTCGCAAGCGGTGCTGCGGAGTTCGGGACTGGCCACCACCCAAACGACGACCAGTAACCAGGAAGCGAAAGACTTCAAGGTGGTGGTGACACTCGATAGTCCCCCGGAAAATCTGCGGCCTGGCCTTTCCACCACGGCAAAGATCAAAACCGCCGAGAAGAAGAATGTAATTGCGATTCCCATTCAGGCGTTGGCAGTCCGCTCCCGAAAAGATCTGCAGGAAGCAGCCAAAGATCATGCGAAAGAAGGCAATGTAACGCTCGCTGCGCCTCCACCGGCTGATCCAGGTGATCCGAAAAAGGATGAAATTCAGGGCGTGTTTGTGGTCAACGGCAAGAAAGCCACTTTCCACACCGTGGAAACCGGCATATCCGGTGTGACCGACATTGAAGTTTCGAAAGGCCTGCAGCCGGGAGACGAAATTGTGGTCGGCAGCTATAAGGCGCTGCGTACGTTGAAACCAGAGGCCAGCGTGAAGGTGGACAATTCCGCGCCCAAGAAAATGGAAGACGACAAGGATAAGTCTTAATGAAAACGGGGAGCCACGGATGCCTGCGGAAATGACAAGTTCGGAATCGTATCGCCAGGATCTGGTGGACAGCGGCGTCGTGATTCGAACCGAGGCCTTGGCCAAGGTCTATCAGATGGGCACCGAGGAAGTGCACGCATTGCGCGGCGTGGACCTGGAGATTCGCAAAGGCGAATACGTGGCCATCATGGGCCCCTCCGGCTCCGGCAAATCTACCTTGATGAACTTGATCGGCTGCCTGGATTCCCCCAGCTCAGGGCGCTACTGGCTTGCAGGACGCCTGGTAAGCGAATTGGACGACGACGAGTTGGCCTACATTCGGAACAAAGAAATTGGCTTCGTCTTTCAGACTTTCAACCTGCTGCCGCGGGCCACGGCTCTCCACAATGTGGAACTCCCTTTGATTTATAACGGAACGCCGGCGGAGGAGCGCATCGAGCGGGCTAAGGGCGCGCTGGAGCGGGTGGACCTGACTTCGCGCATGACTCACAAGCCCAATGAGCTTTCCGGCGGACAGAGGCAGCGCGTGGCCATCGCCCGGGCATTGGTAAACAATCCCTCAATCGTCCTTGCCGACGAGCCCACGGGCAATTTGGATTCCAAGACGGGCGAGGAGATCATGAACCTATTTGAAAATCTCCATGGCCAGGGGAACACGATCATTGTGGTCACGCACGAAATGGATGTCGCGCAGCATGCGCATCGCGTGATTTTCATCCGCGACGGAAAAATCGCCTCCGACGAAAAAGTCGTCAAAAAGTAATCCCCGCGCAGCTTCAATTGCAATAAATAGTGTTTAGCGTGCCGGCGACGCGTGCGAGATTTCCGCGTCCGCAAACGTTTCGGGCACCGCCAGATAGGTCTTCGAAAGGCGATCATGCCAGGTCATGCCGTCTTCATCCCAGAGCGCCCAGAAAAATCCCAGGAAAAAGGTGCCCGCGGAAATCAGGTAGCCGGTGGCGCGCCAAAATAGCTGCCGCGCGGTGGGAGGTTCCCCGGAATAGCTGGCCACGTGCAGCCCGCGGACCATCATTCCCGGCGTCGTTCCCCCGAACATTGTGAAGAGGCAGAAGTACTGCACGTAGACAAAGGCAAAGGTGGAAAAGCAGACGGCCGCGCTGAGCTTGCTGAACGTAAATTGCCCGCCCAGTGAGCCGAACAAGGCCAGAAACCCGCCGTAGGCGAACGCCAGGCACGCCGCGTCAATCATTGCGCTGCGCCGCCGCTCCAGCAGTGAAGCCACGGGGTAGAGTTGCGATGGGGACGGCTCCGCCACTTCGGGAGAAGGCTCCTGTTCGTCGTTCAGTGGCGGCAGGGAAACATCAATCACCAACCGCGCGTCTTCCGGCTCCTCCCTTCGGGGGGGCCTTCCGATGGCAATCGTGAATGCAAAGTCTTCCTTGAGATCCGGAAGTTCCGCGCGCGTCTCTTCAGTCTGGATAGACACAGTGGCGCGGGACGTCTGGGCTTCAAAGGGAAGCTCGGTTTGCGCTTCGTTGGGGTGCGATTTCCTGCGGCGAGCTCGATAAGCCTGTAGCCGCTGGTTTAGTTCTCCGCGCCATTCTTCCTCGGAAGACACACGTAGAGCCAGGTTGCCGTGCGTGGTTCCGGAAGAGTCCGCGGCCGCGGAACGTTCTGGATGGTCACAAAAATGGCAGGCGTGCGCCCCGGAAGCGAGCACAGCGCCACACTGCGAGCAGATTTTATTCACCGGTGCGTTTTGCGCTGCGGACGCTCCCACTCCGGTGAGGAGCAGAGATGAAAATCTTAGCACCAGCGGGGGAGGCAGAAAAGATTGGAACGTTGGGGATGGTGCGAAAGAGATAGCAGGGGGGCTAGAGTTCGGACTGCTGCGCAAGCATTTCCCGATTGAGGGCAATGCGGCGCCCAAGGGCTACGGCGGCAAAATGGGCGCATCCCGCGCGCTCTTCCTCGGCCCAGCTATGCACGGCGGGGCTCAGCTTCGACATGCTCTGATCCAGCATGTTGAGAAACGAGTAGTAGGCGCCGACAATGTGCAGGCTGGAGCGATCCCTGGGGCGATCCGGGCACAATTGCAAGAGTTGCGTGATGCGCGCATAGTCGCTGCCGGAGGCTTTGGCCTTAATCCCGGTAACGTCCAAAACTTCTTCCGTCAAAGAACTATGTAGAGACGACGCGGTCAGCGACCGGCAGTAGGACACGAAGAACATCAACAGCGTGAGCAGCGAAAAAGCGAGGATAAAGGCAGCCATCATCTAGGCACGGCCACAAGGCGCGCCGGGGTCAGACGGGATTCTTCCGAATGGCGCATCATTGTCAAGGACCAGGAGATCGGGAGGAAGCAGCCGAGCAACGGTCCCAGATACTGCACAACCTGGTATTTGGAAGCGACATTGAAGAGCGCGTAGCTTGCCGCGTAGGCGCTGAAATAGAGCCCGAGAGAAAGAACCATTTGTACGAGTCTTGTCCGTGTCTCCTGGAGTTTCAGCACCGCCCCCCACAACAGGTAGGTAAGCACCAAGCCAACAAAATATAGGTTCTGCGATAGCTCATAGGCAAAAACAGTGCTCAATCGCTCCGTAGACTGCGCCACCACAGCATAGGAAAAGCCGGCCGTGCCAACGAGCAATAAGGCCGCAAGAATGCGCACGAATTTTGCGATTTGAAGTTCAACAAAAACTTTGGAAGCCAGGCTGATCACTGCAATAAACAGAGCAATCACCAGAAGGCAATCCGTGTAGTAGTACAGGTAGTAGTATTCGGGGGAATTTATACCAAAGCTTCGCAGTATGTACTGGCGGCATAAATCCGCAGACATCGTCAGAAGCACATAAAGATTGAGAAAAAAATAACGGAGAAATGAACCGCGAATCAGAGAGGCAGTGACAAAACACACCCCACCTACTAATCCCAGAATCCAGATCGCCAGTGCAATTCCGTCAGGCATATCCCTCATGAAGCCTGGCGTGGATTCCCGGGAATCAGCTGAACCGGACGTTTTGGTCAGCCAGGCTTAGTTCTTTGGGCCATTCTGGTGCGGCGGCGGCGGAACAGGAGAACTGCCGCTGGCTGTCATTACAGCGCCGTGTGAGTTCGCTGTCAAAACAGCCTTAAGTTCCATGGCGCCAGCAAGGATGCCCATTGCAAGGACCAATACACCCAGTTTACGTGACATTTAGTGCCTCCGAGGAGCGGGAAACGAACGGAGACACTCTATCCTGTTTCAGGATAGTGTCAAGTAGGGCACACTAGGGTCCTGTGCAAAACCACAACGGAACAATGATTCTTTTCTTCGCCAGGCTTTCGCCCTACGAGAAAGAAGGCAGCTTCCGTCAGGGGCGACTTTAGCGTTCCAGATCGACTAGCAGCAACGGTACCTAAGTGCCAAACTGGGTAGTACGAAAGTACCAAGATTGACTGGGCCGGCCTCGGGGTTCTTCCCGTCGATTGAGCCCGGCCAGGCGCGAGAATCTCGCCTCCAATGGCTATCGCCTGTCCCCGGCTGCTTGACACTCTCGCCCCTTCCTCCGTAGCATGAAGAATTGCACCACGCCGGCGTAGCTCAGTGGTAGAGCGAGGGTCTCATAATCCCTAGGCCGTGGGTTCGATTCCCCCCGCCGGCACCATTCCCCACCCCAGTTTGCTTTACACCCACTTCCGGCCCTGCATAGCCTCGATCCAGCGTTATGGCTGTTCTCAGGAGTAAATGGTCAATTCCCGGGCCGCGCGTGGTCCGGGGCGGGCTCAGGGATTCAATCCGGGTCGAATCATCGATAAACAGCCCATCTCAAGTCGAATTAAGTCGGTTTGAATTTGCGACTTAGCGACCTAATCCCCATTCAATCTTGAGCCTGGCTCGCAGAAGATTTCCGTCCGGAGTAGTAACCGCAATCTTGGGCGATGTGATGAGATCGATGATCGGCTTGGGTGCGCCTTTTGGCGCCCAGACTCCGCTCCACACCGAGTCGTAGAAGCCGGGCAACCCAGCTTCGTCGACGCTCGGAATTCGCGGTGCGCTCGGCAGCCGGTTCTTCGACATCACGGCATAGGTTTTGATCGTGCCGCCCTGAACCTGCGTCAGCGCCGAGATCGCGTCGGAAAACGACAGGTCGACGTGCCCGGTCACCAGATCCTGCATGGCCTGGCCGCCGCCGCGATAATGCACGAACTGGAAGCGCGTGCCGGTGACCTGCTGAAATAGAACGCCAAAGACGTGCTGTGGGC
>Ga0209698_10009147_pt1 | contig 10164 bp, 10 predicted proteins | sample LitLauG_LLR_2012_FD_187203 | JGI IMG/M metagenome (GOLD analysis project Ga0209698, IMG submission 187203) | Freshwater sediment microbial communities from Pennsylvania, USA - Little Laurel Run_MetaG_LLR_2012 (SPAdes) (version 2) | ecosystem: Environmental > Aquatic > Freshwater > Creek >... | reverse complement strand
GCGCTGCCGAACTCGCCCAACTAGAAGCTTCCATGGAAGTCGAGTCAGCCCGATGAACTTATCCGCGCCCTTCATCAAACGCCCGGCGGCTACGACTCTTCTGACCGTAGCTCTCGCTCTTTCAGGCGTCATTGCGTTTCAATTTCTGCCTGTCGCACCGTTGCCCGCTGTCGAACTACCCACCGTGAGCGTCCATGCCAACCTTCCAGGCGCCAGTCCTGAAACAATGGCATCCTCCGTTGCCACGCCGCTCGAACGCCAATTCGGCCGGATCGCAGGCATCACGGAGATGACCTCTTCCAGCCAGCTGGGCAGCACCAACGTCAACCTTCAATTCGATCTCGACCGCAATGCCGATGCCGCTGCCCGTGACGTGGAAGCCGCCATTAACGCCGCCCGAGGCCAACTGCCCGCTAATTTGCCCAGCAATCCCGGCTATTGGAAGATGAACCCCGCCAACGCACCCATCATGATGCTGGCCATTACCTCCGACACTTATGACCGCGGCCAGATGTACGATATTGCGGATTCCATCCTAGCCCAGAAGCTTTCTCAAATCCAAGGCGTCGGCCAGGTTCACACCTGGGGCAGTTCGCGTCCAGCCGTGCGCGTTCAACTCAACCCGCACTTGCTCAACGCCATGGGTTTGAGCATTACAGACGTGGCTACCGCTCTTCAGAATGCTAACGCCCACCAGGCGAAAGGCGCTCTGGGCAACGAACAAGTCTTCTGGCAGGTCTCCGCTACCGACGAACTCTTCAAGGCTAAGCAATACGCGCCGCTGGTTGTCAAATTTCACAATTCGGCACCGGTTCGCCTGGCAGACTTAGGCAATGTTCTCGATTCCGTGGAGGACACCCGGAACGATGGTTCCGACAATGGCCAGCCGTCGATCGTAATGATGATCACCAAGCAGCCGGACGCGAACATCATCGATACGGTTGATCGCATCAAGGCTGTGCTTCCCCAACTTCAGGCCTCGGTTCCACCCGCCATGAAGTTGGCCATCGCGCAAGATCGCACCACCACCATTCGCGCTTCGGTACATGACGTTGAGCGAACCCTGCTCATTTCCATCATTCTCGTCGTCCTGGTGGTCTTCGCTTTCTTACGCAACGTGTGGGCCACCATTATTCCCGGCATTGCCGTGCCCTTATCGTTGCTTGGCACGTTCGGCGTCATGTACGTGCTCGGCTATTCGTTGAACAATTTGTCCCTCATGGCGCTCACCGTTTCTACGGGCTTCGTAGTGGACGACGCCATCGTGGTGATTGAGAACATCACTCGCTACCTCGAAATGGGCTGGCACCCGATGCGTGCGGCTCTCCAAGGCGCTAAAGAAATAGGATTCACCGTTCTTTCGATGAGCACTTCGCTCGTCGCGGTGTTTATCCCAATACTGCTGATGGGCGGCATCGTGGGCCGTCTCTTTCGCGAATTTGCCGTCACCCTCACGGCGGCGATTCTCATTTCGCTGCTGGTATCTCTGACGACTACGCCCATGATGTGCTCAAAGTTTCTGAAGTCGCAGCATGACAAGGAGCACAACCGTCTCTACCGTATCAGCGAACGCGCTTTTGACTTATTGCACAAAGCATATGGCCGCAGCCTAGCTGTTGTCTTGACACATCCTCAATTAACACTTGTCATCGCCATGGTGACGCTCGGTGTAAGCGTCTACCTCTACATCATCGTCCCCAAAGGATTTTTTCCTCAACAAGACACCGGCCAAATCGGCGGCAACATCGTTGCCGATCAAAACATCTCCTTCGCGGCCATGCGCGAGAAGCTTCACGCTTTCCTGGCCATTGTCGAAAAAGATCCGGCTGTTGATAACGTCACGGGCTTCACGGGCGGCGGCACGCTCAATACAGCCAGCATGTGGATGCAGCTCAAACCGCTCTCTGAGCGCAAAGTATCCGCAGACGACGTCATCAACCGATTGCGCGGCAAACTCGCGCGCATCCCGGGCGCAACGCTGTTCCTGATGTCGGCGCAAGACCTGCGCGTAGGCGGTCGCGGTTCCAACTCGCAATATCAATTCACGCTCCAAGCAGATAACCTCAAAGACCTGAACGAATGGGCGCCCAAACTGCTTGACAAACTGAAGACCATTCCGATCATCTTGGATGCCAATAGCGACCAGCAAATCCACGGTCTGGAATCCGAATTAGTGATTGACCGCTCTACTGCCTCGCGCCTGGGCGTCAACCCCGAGGCCATTGACGCCACGCTTTACACAGCGTTCGGACAGCGTCAAGTCTCCACCATGTACACGGGAATGAACCAGTATCACGTGGTCATGGAACTTCTTCCCGAATACCAACAGAACCCGTCAGCTCTGAACTCCATCTACGTTACATCCAACAGCGGCATACCCGTTCCGCTTTCCACTTTTTCGCACTATAAAACGGTTTTGAACTCACTTACGGTGAATCATCAAGGGCCGTTCCCCTCTATCACCATTTCGTTTGCCCTGGCCCCTGGCATCGCGCTCAGCCAAGCCGTTGACGCCGTTACACAAGCCCAGCAAGACATCGGAATGCCCGCGAACGTCACCGCGAAATTCGCCGGCACTGCCCAAGTGTTTCAGGCCTCACTTAAGAATCAACCGCTGCTAATTCTCGCCGCACTGCTTGCCGTTTACGTGGTTTTGGGCATTCTCTACGAAAGCTACATTCACCCCATCACCATCCTTTCGACTCTGCCTTCCGCTGGCGTCGGCGCCCTCCTTGCCCTACTGCTCTTTCATGTCGAGCTTACGGTGATCGCCATGATCGGCATCATTTTGCTAATCGGCATCGTCAAAAAGAACGCCATCCTGATGATCGATTTCGCGCTCGAAACCGAACGGAAACAAGATATTTCCGCCAAAAACGCCATTTATCAGGCTTGCCTGCTCCGTTTCAGGCCTATCCTGATGACCACCATGGCCGCACTTCTCGGCGGTTTGCCGCTCGCCCTCGGCACCGGAACTGGCTCGGAGCTGCGCCGTCCGCTGGGCATCACGATCGTCGGCGGTCTCGTCCTTAGCCAGTTGCTAACGCTCTATACCACCCCGGTTGTATATCTCTACCTCGACAAAATCCAACGCTGGTTCGGTGCCTCTAAACAATTGAGCCCGCGACTCCAGCGCGTTTTGTCCGACTCTGAAGCTGAAGGCGCTTCGTACTAGGCCGCCAAGCGTTACTGGCTAGGTAACTCGCTGACTCACGCTTTGATCTGACGAAACCGATATACAAAACATGAGTGCGGTACTTGCTCCAGTAGATCAATTAGTGGCTGCGGTTTATGTGAGCTCGGCCACCAGGCTTTTTAAAGAGGATGAGATTCTCGATATTCTTCACGTTGCCCGTGCGAACAACGAAAGATTCGGCATCACAGGCATGCTGCTTTATCGGGAGGGCAACTTCCTGCAGGTTCTGGAAGGTCCGGCGGATGCCGTCGATTCGCTGATCCGGAAGCTTAAGCACGATCCCCGTCATCAGGGGATCATTTTGATGTCGCGAAAGAGCATTGAGGAACGGGAGTTCGGCGATTGGAGCATGGCTTTCCGCAACATGAGCAAAGACTACTCATCTGAACAAGGCTACAATCCATTTCTTGAACCCGATTTGGATGACCACGAAGATGAAGTAGGCGAAGAATCACAACTCGTTTTTCGCCTGCTCCGCCGCTTCAAAGCCGATATGCGCTAATTATCTGCTCAGGCAAGGGTGGCCGGCGAACACAAACCGCAGTGGCCAGTCCACGCATTGGCTGATACCAATGCGCGGCGTGATCTCCACTTCGAAGTTTGGCTTCTCCTGAAAACGGCGAATCGTGAGAGTCCCTCGATCAAGACGACGACCATAATGCTGGCGCGAAATGTCCATCGCGATTGTCAACTTCCCTGGGCCGTTAGCCAGTTGGCTCGTCGGACCATGAAACTGCCGGCGTTCGGCCATCAAATCTACCCCAGCCAACGGTTCCAGCGCGCGAATCAACACGCAGCCAGGCTTGCCCGCCACGTCCGCCACGACGTTCAAACACTCGTACCTGCCGTAAATCAAATAAGTATAGGCGTGTCCGCCGGCGCCAAAAATCACTTTGGTTCGAGGGGTAATACCGCGCGACGAGTGGGCTGCCAGATCGTCTTCGCCCAGGTATGCCTCGGTTTCGACAATCATTCCCGCGCTGCCCTTGTGAAACAGAACACAACCCAGCAGATCTTTGGCAAGCTCTGGCGCAGGAATGGCGAAAGCCTCCAAAGGAATCGCAACCGTTTGCGTTTTTAACCAGGAAAACGACGGATTTGATTTGTCAGCGGTACGCACACAAAGATAAGCTAGAACATTAGCACGGTACCCTCTATGCGACTGTTTACCGCAATTGATCTCCCCGCTGAGATGCTCTTACGGCTCGAGCGGCTGTTGAGCACGCTTAGGCCTGAGGCCCTGATTAAGTGGAGTCCGCTGGACAATCTCCACATCACCACGAAATTCATTGGCGAGTGGCCCGAACAGCGCTTAGATGAATTGCATGCGGCGCTGGCCGGCCTCACCCCGCGGGAACCCTTCGACATCGAAATTCGCGACCTAGGTTGGTTCCCCAATGAACGCTCGCCCCGCGTTCTGTGGGCGGGCGTGCATGCTCCTCCCGCGTTGCAGCAACTCATGGCCGAAACCGAAGAGCGCCTCATCGCGTTGGGCGTAGCCAAAGAGGAAAAGCCTAACAACCCGCACCTGACCCTCGCACGTATTAAGAATCCAGCGCCCTTGCGGAATCTGCGAAAGAAAGTGGAGGAACTGCAACCCGCCGAGTTAGGAGCTTTTTCTGTGCGGCACTTCTGTCTTTTCCGCAGCGACCCAGGCTCCAACGCCAGCATTTACCGCATCCTGCGTGAGTACCGTTTCCAAAACGCTCTCGCCGCGTCCTGATGCCTTCGTCGCCGTCTTTATCAGTACTATAGACAAAGTGCTCTCTCAACAACCTTTCTGGATTCTCGCCACTCTGGCGGCGATCGCAGCGTATCTTATCGGCGGACTCCCCTTCGGCTATTGGTTTGTGCATTTCTCCATGGGCAAAGATATCCGCTCCATGGGCAGCGGCAACATTGGCGCAACCAATGTTCAGCGCTCCGCTGGAACGAAAGCCGGGCTCATTGTTCTGGCTCTCGATATCCTCAAAGGCGTTCTCGCTCTTTGGGTGGCTGCCGTCATTACCGATAACGCCGCGCTTGGTCTAGCTATAGCCACGGTGGCCGTTGTGCTTGGGCACTGTTATCCCATCTTTCTGCGCTTCAAAGGCGGCAAGGCAGTCGCCTGTTTTGTCGGTGCTGCCTTTTATCTGGCTCCCTACGCGCTGCTTGTCATGGTGGTCGTCTTTGTCGCGATCGTCACACTCAGCAAATATATTTCGCTCGCGTCCATTTTGAGCGCCATTCTTTTCCCTTTCGCGTACTGGGTCATCTATCATCCGCTTCCAGAATTGCTCGCCGCAACGACAGTCGCGGGACTGCTCATTGTCTACCGCCACAAAGGGAACATTGAACGCCTGCGCGCGGGCAAGGAAAACGTCTTCTCGTTTAAGAGCAAAGCAAAGTGAATCGGATTTGTATTCTAGGCTCCGGTAGTTGGGGGACTGCCTTAGCCATCGCGTTGGCACCGAACTTCCAGGAAGTCCGCTTGTGGGCTCGTGACGCCACCCAAGCAGCGAAGATAACCCATAATCGGGAGAACTCACGCTACCTTCCCGGCTTTCCTTTGCCTGAGCGCATTAGCGTCTCGCACTCCCTGCCACAATCCCTCGGCGGCGCTGATGTCGTTCTCTGCGTGGTGCCGTCTCGCTATCTACGCGATGTCCTAAATCACGCTGCACCCCATATTCCCGCAGGTATTCCCGTCGTCAGTGCAACCAAAGGTATCGAAGAGGGCAGCTTGCAGCGGATGTCGCAAGTGATCAACACCGTCGCGCCATCCCATCCGATCGCGGTACTATCCGGACCCACCTTCGCTCGCGAAATTGCCGCCAACGAACCCGCCGCTATCGTCATCGGGTCTGAAGACAGCATGATCGCCGAGACCATTCAGCGTGCCTTCTCCACTCGGAGTTTGCGCTTCTACACTAGTTCCGACGTGGTTGGCGTTGAGATCGGCGCCGCGTTGAAAAACGTCATCGCCATCGGCGCTGGGGTTTGCGCAGGTCTTGGTCTAGGCAGCAACAGCGTGGCCGCGCTCGTTACGCGAGGCTTAGCTGAAATTACCCGGTCGGCGGTCGTTCTCGGCGGCAAAGAACGTACACTCAGCGGTCTGGCCGGCCTTGGCGATCTCGTCCTTACTGCTACTGGGCCTTTGTCCCGCAATCGAACAGTCGGCCTGCAACTCGGCCAAGGCCGCAAGCTTCCGGAAGTCCTCGCGCAAACCACCATGGTGGCCGAAGGCGTTTCCACTTGCCGAGCCGCCTTCGAACTTGGACTTCGCCATCAAGTGGAATTGCCTATCATTCGCAAGATGCACGAGGTGCTCTACGAAGCGAAAGAACCCCGCCTGGCAATCCGCGAACTCATGGACCGACCGCTCACCAGCGAGTAGCTATTTCTTCTTGGCTCCTTTGCGGTGCTGCAGCCACATGAAAAAGCCAACCAAGGTTTTGCCGTCTTCCATCTTGCCTTCGGCAATCATCTCCTTGAGCTGCTTGCGCGTGAACCAGCCAATCTCAATCCGTTCGTCTTCCATCGGCTGCTGCTCGCCCGCTTTCAGTTCCGTCGCCAGAAAAACATTCATCTTCTCGGCCACATAGCCGGGACTGGCCCAATAGGAGATCAGCTTCACCCATTTCTTTGCTTGATAACCGGTTTCCTCGCGCAGCTCTCGCTTGGCCGCTTGTAGCGCATTCTCGCCCGGATCGATCCGCCCGGCTGGCAATTCCCACAAATCCTTCTCCGCCGGCAAGCGAAACTGCTTGACCAGCAAAATTCGTTCCTTGTCATCCACTGCCATCATCACGGCCGAGCCGGGATGCTTCACAATCGCGCGTTTGATCTCGAACCCGGAACTGTCGTGCGCCACTTCTTCTACTACAGTGAACAGCTTGTTCTTCAGTACTTCTTTCGACGAAATAATCTTCATGCTTTCGACTAGGTTACCTTGAGGCTTGGAGACAATTAGCGTAACCAAGCCAGCCATGCTGCAGGTGTGGCGCACTCTGACCTTCCTGCATTGGCGCTACGATCCCGCGGCCATCGCCCGTACGCTGCCTCCCGGATTGACGCTGGATACCTTCGATGGCTCAGCTTGGGTTGGCCTTGTTCCGTTCGTCCTCTCCGGCGTGCAGCCTTACGGTGCCCCAGCGTTGCCTTGGATATCGCGCTTCCCCGAAACGAACGTGCGCACCTACGTGCGTAGCGCCGACGGTGAGCGGGGCGTCTGGTTCTACACTTTGGAGGCCGACCGTTTGGCCGCCGTCCTCGTCGCTCGCACTTGGTATCACTTGCCTTACCGTTGGGCCGCTATGCAGGTCGAGCGCCGCCCTTCAGGAATTGTGGCGTATCGCAGCCGCCGCAGTAGCTTGTTTGGTCAAGGCAGGTCTGACATTGAAATCGCAATCGCAGACCCGATGCAAGCAACCGATCTGGATCACTTCCTCACCGCCCGATTCCGCCTCTATGCCGCCAGCAAAGGTCGGGTCGCCTTCGCGCAGATCGAGCACGACCCCTGGCCGCTGCAAAGTGCCAAAATAATTCGGCTCGACGAAACGCTTATGGAAAATTCCGGCGTCGCCAGACCCGTTGGCGAACCACTCGTCCACTACTCAGAACACCTCGCAGTCAAAGCTGGAGCACTCCAATGGATCTAGTCGTCGAATGCCAAGCGATCCTCTTCGATATGGACGGCACGCTAGTCGATTCAACCCCAGTGGTCGAACGCCAATGGAAACGCTTCGCGGAAAAACACAATTTGGACTACGCCCAAATCATGAAAATCTCGCATGGCCGCCGCAACGAAGAAACCATTCTTGAAATCGCGCCCCATCTCGCCAGGCCTGAGATCTTCGCAGAATTCGATGCCGCCGAAATTGAAGACCGCGGCGGCGTTTCTGCCGTCGCAGGCACATCCGCTCTCCTCGCGAAACTCGCGCCGCAAGAGTGGGCCGTCGTCACCTCCGCCTCCCGCGCTCTGGCGCGAACCCGCATGCAATCAGTTTCGCTACCGGTGCCGGCCGTCCTGATCGGTGCCGACGATGTTGCATCCGGCAAACCGCACCCCGAAGGTTACTTAGCCGCAGCCCGCCGCCTCGGCGTCGATCGGCAACGCTGCGTTGTTTTTGAAGATACTCCGCCCGGCCTCCAAGCTGCCCGAGCAGCCGGAATGCGGGGCATCGCCATTGCTACCACTTATTCCCACAAAGAGTTGGGTTTGGTCGAATGCATCAAAGATTTCAGTCATGCGAGCATTCATCGCTTGCCCAACCGCACTTTGCAACTAATGCTCCGTGCTATTGAGTAGAGGAACATGCGAATCGTAAATTTTCCGTTGGCGCTAACTGTACTCGGAATGAGTATGGCCAACGGGCAGGTCTCCCCGTCCAGCGCAAGCAAACCAGGCCCGACATTCATCGTAAAAGACGCCGACCTTCGTAAACCAGTTACGCTCATCCTTTACGGCGATCAGCGGTTTATGGATCCCAAGAACGACTCGCAGAGCAGCCCCGTCATGCGTCAGCTTCTTGTAAAACAGATCGCCCTCGAAAACCCCTCTGCCATCGTCCTCAACGGCGACGTTCCCAACGCCGGCACGGTCAAAGACGACTATGCCGTTTATGCAAGTGAAACCAAAATCTGGCGCGACGAGAATCTTCTAGTCATCCCCGCACTAGGGAATCACGAGATGAACGGCGATGCAAAGGAATGCCTGGAAAACTGGTGGAACGCTTTTCCCCGTTTGCGCAACCTCCGCTGGTATTCCACCCAACTCGGTTCACGCGTGTACATCGTCGCGCTCGACAGCGAGAGTTCAATGCGCCCTGGCAGTGAACAGGCAAAGTGGCTCGCCGAACAAATCGACGGCATGAACAGCAGTGTCGATTTTCTAGTTATCACTATGCATCATCCGCCGGTGGCCGACGTTCAAACGCACATCATGGTCAACCATAACCCGCGTCCTAACGAAATGGCCTTGCGCGATTATTTGGCCGTCAAGGCCAAAACCATGCACGCTCGCATTTTGGTGAGCGCTGGCCATATTCACAACTACGAGCGGCATGAGGAAGCCGGCATCACGTATTTGGTGTCAGGCGGTGGCGGCGCCTTTCCCTATATAGTCGAGCGCACGCCCGGCGATCTTTACCAAGATACGGCCTTCCCCAACTATCATTACGTGAAATGCGTTTTGGTGGGACAAACGCTCACCGCAACCATGTATCGCGCGGCAGAACCTGAGAATGCCAACTCCAAATTCGAGCAGAAAGATTCATTCACGTTAACGGTTCATGCGCGCAAACCTGTAGCCGTGGGCGCTCGCAAACCCCAGTGATATAAATAAGGCCGTGGCCAAGGCGCCTCTTTTTGTTTTTACTTTAGCGGTCGCTTTCGCAGGCCCGTCAGACAGTCCCGACCTCATTTTGCGATCCAGTACGCGTCTCGTTCAAGTAAGTGTCGTTGCTTCCGACCGCAAGGGACACCCGGTACTCGACCTGACCAAAGAGGATTTCGCACTTTTCGATAACAAGAAGCGCCAGGAGATTCGGGTTTTCAGTCTGGATCGAGTCCAAAACGCGGAGGCAAGCGCCCCAACCGAGCGGAAGCGCGCCTTCACAAATGCGGCGGACGAACGATCGATCACCTCTGGTATCACGGTTATCGTACTCGATTCGATTAACACCAAGTGGACCGACCAGGCACAGGCAGCACGGCAAGTGCTCAGGTTCCTTCAGCAGCAGGTGCAACCTGATGACCGGATCGCAGTCTACGCAATCAGCCGCGGTGGTTTCCGCATACTGCATGATTTCACGCGCGATGCATCGGACCTAGTCGAACTCCTCTCCGGTTGGAGAGGCGAAATCCCGCCTCCGGCGGGCAAACAAACGACCGCTGACCTCGGCGACACCTTAGGCCGGGTTCTGCAGGGTCGCGATTCGCAGCGCCGGGCCAGCCAAATGGCGAGCCGCGATATTCACGACACGCTG
>Ga0209698_10009145_pt1 | contig 10165 bp, 7 predicted proteins | sample LitLauG_LLR_2012_FD_187203 | JGI IMG/M metagenome (GOLD analysis project Ga0209698, IMG submission 187203) | Freshwater sediment microbial communities from Pennsylvania, USA - Little Laurel Run_MetaG_LLR_2012 (SPAdes) (version 2) | ecosystem: Environmental > Aquatic > Freshwater > Creek >... | reverse complement strand
TTCGTCGGCGAGTAAGAGAGTGGGATCGCTGACGATCGCGCGCGCGATGGCAACACGCTGCTCCTGACCGCCCGACAGTTGCTTGGGTAGATGGTGGACGCGATCCTCGAGGCCGACCAACTTCAGCGCGGTCATCACATGATCGCGCCTCTGCTGGGAGTTGAGCTTGGTCAGAAGCAGGGGCAATTCGACGTTCTCAAAAGCCGACAGCACGGGAATCAGGTTGAACGTCTGAAACACGTAGCCGATGTGCTCGTTGCGCCAGCGGGCAGTCTTCGCGTCGTCGAAGCGGAAAATGTCTTCGCCCTGTACGAGCAATTCGCCCGATGTGGGCCGGTCGATCGCCGCGATCATATTGAGCAAAGTCGTCTTGCCCGACCCCGATGGACCCATCAAGGCGAGGAATTCGCCCTTGGCGATGTCGATCGACACATCGTCGAGCGCGGTGACCTGGAAAGCATCCCGCTTGAAGATTTTGCTGACACCGCGGACCTGCACGACTCTCGCGGTAGTGGCAACGTTCGGTTGTGCGACAGTGCTCATGATTGCCCCTTGATTTTGATATTGTCCCCGTCTTTCAAAGTAGCGGGAGCGGTCGTGACTACGTTTTCTCCGCCCACCAATCCGTCGACGACCGCTCCATCGGCGCGTGGGCTAACTACATGAATTTCGCGGGCCACCGCTTTGCCGTTGTACGCGATGAAGACGATCTTTTTGCCATCGCGATCCCGCATTGCTGTTGACGGTACGAAGACGCCTGCCGGATCCTTGGTGTCCTTCGGCTTGTCGGTCGCCAGGAAGCGCACGGTGGCATTCATTTCCGGACGCAATTGAACGTCAGGGTACCGGTTTGGATTCAACACCTGTACCTTGACCTGCACCGTAGCCTTCTGACGGTTGGCTTCGGGAGAGATCTGCGCGATCTGACCATCGTACTGTTTGTCAGGGTAGGCATCGGTGGTTACGATGCCTTTCTGATCGGGTCCGAGCCGCGCGAAATCAGCCTGCGCAATGTCGAGCTCGACCTGCAGGTCGTTCAGATCAGCCATGGAGACTACGGAACCCTGGGGCCCGCCAGCGGCGGCGCTGGCAAACTGGGCGGTGATCAGCTCGCCTTTCTCTGCCGTGCGGTCAAGAATCGTCCCGGTCACGGGAGCCTTGATGACCGTTGCGTCAAGTTGGGCCCTGGCATAATCGAGCTGGCCTTGTGCCTGGTTCACTGCTCCTTGTGCTCGCAGGAGTTCTTCCGACCGCGGGCCGATTTTTGCCAGTTGAAATGTCTTTTCCAGCGAGTTCGCTCGCTGCTGATCGGCTTCGAACTTTGCCGTAGCATCATCGAGTTGCTGCCGCGACACGACCCCGCCGGCGGCGAGTTCCTTGATGCGGTCGAGTGTCAGTTTGTCATTCGCGAGGGTAGCGCGGGCTTCATCCAGATTGTGCTGTGCCTGCTGAACTTCCTCCGGCCGCGAGCCGTGTTGCAGCTCCTGCAGATAGGCCTGGGCATTCTCCACGGCGCCTTTGGCCTGCAAGCAGGCCGCGCGGAATTCCTGATCTTCCAGGCGAACGATGACCTGGCCCTCTTTTACTCTGTCCCCTTTTTCGACGCCGATCCAGGCCAGGCGCCCGGTGACCTTCGAGTTCACATTGATGGTGTGATGCGCCACGATATATCCGGTAGCGGAGAGCACGGTGGAACCGGCAGCGGCATCATTGCCGGTGGTCTGCGCCGCCGCACGAACGACCTCGACTTCAGGGATCGAGGCAGAAAACGCCCGATACCCCAGAGCAGTCAGTCCAAGCAGAATTACGATCGCAATTCCGATGAGAATGTAACGCCGCGCCCACGCGGGGGTTTCTCCGCCGTTGTCGCCGCGCTGCGAGCGGTCGATGCGCAGGCTCTGAAGGTCTTGGTGTTTGGTGTCAATTGCCATAAGGATGATTACGGTTACTATCTCTGTTTAGTTCGTCTAGCTTCTGAGTGCTGCAATAATATTTTGTCTGGCCGCGTGCCAGGCGGGAGCCAGTCCGCCCACGAATCCCATGATCAATGCGAAGATGATCGCCCGGGTTGCAACCCCAGGCGTGATTCGCAGCGCGAACACAACTTCGCTGAACGTCACGGCATTGGACGTTCCGGTCTGCATTCCATTGAAAGGCAGCATCAGCAGAATACCCACCAATGCTCCAAGAAAAGCGATCAGCAGCGATTCGAAGACAAAAGAAGTGAGAATCGCAGGCCTTGAGAATCCGATCACGCGCAGGGTGGCGATCTCGCGTCCGCGGTAGGCCACAGCGGCATACATTGTATTCATGGCGGCGAAGATCGAGCCGACCGCCATGATGATGCCCACTACCCAGCCAATCACTTTAATCGGCGTACCTGAACTCGTTTGTTTGGCGTAGTAGTCGCTCTCCAGCATACCTTCGAGTTTCAGGCGCTGATCATCGCTGACACGATTCTTCAGGGCCTCAGCCGCGATTGGATCGGTTGCGCGGAGGTAGGCGGAGGCGAAACCTCCCTGGCGATCGAAGTCAGAAGCCATCTGGTTTACATCTCCCCAGACTTCGGATTCATAGGCGGATCCGCCCGCGTCGAAGATGCCAACCACCTTCCACGATCCTTTTCCGAATTCCATCGTGTCGCCGATGTTGGCATGGGTGAAGCGGCCTCGGATGGATTGGCTGACCACGACCTCACGCTGTCCGGTCTGAAACCATCTGCCCTCGACCAACTTCACCGGCGGTTTTCTTCCGGGATCGTCCGGGGTCAGCCGCATTTCCAATCCAGCCGGCATCATGCCACGGACAGTTACGTTTACTTCGCCGGTTCCGTCCCGGCGCGGAAGGATGATCACGACCACCCACTCGCCCGAAACCATGGGCTGACCATCTTTGGTGGTGGCGATTCCCGGAAGAGTTTTCAGGGTGGGAAACAGCGCGGCGTCGAATCCACCGGAGAGTTCAGCTTCCGATCCCTTGCGCAGCACGAGCACGTTCTTCGGACTGCCGCTGCTTACGAAGGCGCGATCGAGTCCGGCCACGAGGGCCATCAGAAAGATCGCGGTGGTGACCGTCAAAGCGATCCCAAGCGCTGTCATGACGGTGAGGCCCTTACGCAGCCTGAGATTGCGAACGTTGTAGCTGATCGGTATGGCCATGATTCCAGTCTCTCCGGTTATCCGATGTGGCGTAATCCATCGACGATATTGGTTCGCGCTACTCTATGCGCAGGCAAATATCCGCTCACAATTCCGAGAAGGACCGATACGCAGAGCGACAGTCCGACGGTTGGAGCCTTGATCCGCATGTCCAGCGGGATGCCGAGGCCGATGAAACGATGCGTCATAAAAGCGATCACCGGAACCGCCACTGCGACCCCGAGAATGCCTCCCGAAAGCGCCAATGCTACGGATTCAGTGACGAAAATTGAGAGCACCCGCCGGCTGGTGAACCCCAGCGTCTTCAGAACGGCGACTTCGCGTGTACGGCTTCGGGTCGACATCGCCATCGTGTTGGCGGAAACCAGCATGATGGCAAACATCACGGCTGCACAAATGCCAAGAATGAAAGCCTTCACATTCCCGAGCGATGAGATAAATCCAAGCTGAAATGCCTTTTCGCTCTCCGTCTTGGTCTGCAGCGGGGAATTGTGAAACATGGTGTCAATCTCACGCGATGCCCCCGCCACGTGTTCAGCCGAGTCGACCTGGGCTGCGTACCATCCGGCTTGCCCTTTGAACCAGGGCACTGCTTCTTCCAGGTACTTGGCATTGAAGTAGAGCGCGTTTTGCGGCGGGTCCCGGTGATAGATGCCCCGTAGCGTCAAATCAAGGTTAGCGGGAAAGATATTTCCCTGCAGAGTAATCCGATCGCCGACCTTCCATCCGTATTTGTTGGCCAGGGTTACGTCGACGATGCATCCGGCGCGGTCCCGCTGCCAGGCCTTCACCTGATCTACGGGGATGATTTTGTCGGACGCTACCTTCAGGTATTCTTCGGGATCGGTGGCGAGTTGAGCGAAGAAATGCTCAGGACGGTCGTCGATGTAACGGCCTCCGTACCAGGTAATCGGAGCGACCGCATTGATCCCCTGAACCGCCCGGACTTTTTCGCGATAGTAAGCCGGCAGAAAGAATGCAAGCGACACGCGGTCCCGAATGATCAGGCGGCGAGAAGCCTCGGGAGCGACCTGATCCACATAAAACGAGCGCCAGATGCAGATCATCATGGTGAGCAGAAGCAGCGAGAAGCCGATACTGACCATGGTCAGAAGGCTGCGGAGTTTGTTGCGGAACGTATTGCGCACCACAAAACTACCCAGCGTCATAAATCACCCGATGTGGCGCAGACCATCCACGATGTTCACCTTGGACGCGTGATACGAGGGCAAGGCAGAGCTGAGGAATCCGACGAGGGCAGACGTCAGCAAAGCGGAAACCCAGATCGTCGGTGTAATTTTAAGCGGGAAAAATGTAACTTGCATCACGCGAGAGAAGCCGAAAACCATCAGAGCGCCAAGGCTCGCACCGAGGAAACCTCCGGCAAGAGAGAGAGCTACCGCTTCACTCACAAACAGGCCAAGCACTCCGCGCCGGGTAAAGCCCAGGGTCTTCAGCACGGCCACTTCCCGGGTGCGCTCGCGGATCGACATGGCCATGGTGTTGGCCGACACCAGCAGCGTGGCGAATACCACAGCCGAGCAGATGCTGAGAATGAACGCCTTGACATTGCCCAGCATGGCGACGAACTCCAGTCCGAAAGCCTTCTCACTTTCGGCCTTTGTGGGCTGCGGCGAGTTTCGGAACATGTCATCAATCGCCGCGGCTACCTTGCTTACATTCGCAGGAGAATCTGCCAATATGCTGAATGTGCCGGCATGTCCTTTGAAGAATGGTACCGCTTCCTCAACATACTTGGCGTTGAAGTAGACCGACTTGTTATCGGGGACGGAGTGAAAGATTCCGCGAACGTACAACTCGAGGTTGACGGGGTAAATGTCTCCCTGGATGTAAATACGGTCCCCGAGTTTCCAGGCGTACTTCTTGGCCAGAGTGTCATCAACAATCACGCCCTGGCGGTCGCGCTGCCAGGCTTTGATCTGATCCTCGGGCATTGCGATGTCGCGAAATACTTTGAAAAACTCGTCGGGATCAGTTCCGAAGCGTGGGAAAAAGTTTTCCGGTTTTTGATCTTTATATACTCCCTGGAACCAGGAGCGCGGCACGACGGCCACGACTCCGGGGATGGCGCGGATTTTTTCGCGATAGTACCCTGGCAGCGTGAAAGTCAGCGAAACCCGATGCCGCACTACCAGCCGCTGTGCGGACTCGGCGCTGCCGTCGTCGAGAGCGAAGGCCCGCCACAGCGTCATCATGAACGTGAGCAACAGCAGCGAACCGGCGATGCTGATGACAGTCAAAATGCTCCGCCGCTTGTTGCGAAACGCGTTCTTGGTGACGAATCGGGTCAGGGTCATTGGTGGTTTACTCCAGGGAACACCGGAAACCGGGAGGAATAAGAGGTGGAGACGAGCGACAACAGCATAGACGATGCAGGCGATCGTCGACAACCCTAGCAAAACGATTTTGTCGTGGAATTTTCAAGCCTTCTCGCCAGCCTCGAACACCGTCTATCGTGTCGCTTCGCGCTTCCAACCACAAGTGGAGATCGTCATTGGACGCAGATGACAAATGTCATCCTAGAAGCCGCATAACAATAACAACTTCCGCCAGGCAAGAAAGTTACGAACTGACGCCAGAGCGAAAACCCAGTTGTTGCTCGATCACGCGGCTCGGCCTTCATCGGCGGACGGACCATACAAGGCAGGGACAGATGCCTCGTTTAACCGTAGATAAACGGTCAGCTGTCCCCGGTGATGTGCAAGATGGCTGAAAACGGAATCGGTAATCATGATGTGACGCGGACTTTCGTTCACAACCTGCCCGCCCACCATGAGCTTCCAGGTTGTAAGCAGATGGTCATCGCTGGCGCCTTGCAGTGCCTCGCGCGCTCCGGCAGCGGCGGCATCGAGCGCGGCGATCAATTGTTCGCGCTTCTGCCATTCCAGCGGCTTGAATTTCGCGGCCTCGGGCGACGTCATGTCGAACGCGTCCTGCTTCACCATGCTGATGATCCACGACGGCATGGTTGCGACCAGCGCAGCCAGGCAGCCCAGCGGCATGGACCTCTCATGGGGTTTCCAGTCGTTGTGCCCCTCAGGCACGCGCTGCAGGGCAAGGCGGCTGGTGGCTACTTCCCGTTCCAACTGTGCAAGCATGAATTCTGACAATTTCACGTTGTGTCCTCCACGACCGCCATTCAAGGCGGAATCGAATGCCGAGGACGATATCAGTTATTTAGGACAGAATCGGTCCTCGGTTCGTGGCACAATGCGAAGCCATGCTGAATACTTCGGCACGGCTGCTTCGCTTGCTCTCGCTTTTTCAGGCGCAGCGCTACTGGTCGGGCGCGGAGCTTTCGCGGCGACTGGAAGTGACTGGGCGAACACTCCGGCGCGATGTAGATCGTCTGCGCAGCCTGGGATATCCGGTTCACTCCAACTCGGGAGTCGAGGGCGGATACCAACTGGGTGCGGGCGCCACGCTGCCGCCATTGCTGCTGGATGATGATGAAGCCGTGGCCGTTGCGCTCGGCCTCAGAACCTCGGCGCAAAGCGGGATCAGAGGGACAGAAGAGGCTTCGCTCCGCGCACTTCTCAAGCTTGAGCAGGTACTGCCGCCACGGCTTCGCCACCGGGTATTGGCCCTGCACGGATTCGTGGTTCCCCTGGAGAGACGTGGCCCAAGCGTCGACGCGAACCTGCTCTCGGCGATTGCCGGGGCGTGCCGCGATTGCGAGTGCATTCGCTTCCGGTATCAGGATCGGACGGGATCTGCGAGTCAGCGTGCGGTCGAGCCACACCGGCTGGTGCATACGGGATATCGATGGTATCTCGTCGCCTGGGACCTCGGCAGAGAGGACTGGCGGACGTTTCGCATCGACCGCATCGACGGGAAGCCGAAGTCCTCGACGCGCTTCAAGCCTCGCAAGCCGCCAGAGGGCGATTTTGCGAAATTCGTATCCAAGTCGCTATCCCAGGTGCCTTATCCTGTGCGGGCGCGGATTACCCTCCACGCTCCGCTGGAAACTCTCACCAAGCGGATTCCGCCTTCCGCCGGGGTTCTCGAATCGATCGACGAGCAATCTTGTCTGCTGCGAACCGGATCGTACTCGGTAGAGGGAATCGCCATGCACCTGTCATGGTTGGGCGTTGATTTTCGGGTACACGAACCGCCAGAGTTGATCGAGTATGTTCGCAAGTTGGCAGGCCGATTCAGTGCGTCGGTCGCCTAAGGCGGAAGCCGGGTTTGCGCCACGCATGCGGGTGTGCGGCTTACTTTGGTAACTCGAAGTGCGACCCGCCCAGCGATATTCTACCCTTGCTCTTTTTCCCGGATGTTCGCCGCCACAGGCTTGTCCGCAAGACGCAACTGGAGCGGGTCAACGGCGTGGAGCTACGAAGCAATGTCTACAAAAATCGGCCACTTCGAAATTCTCAGTGAACTGGCGAAATCGCCCACCAGCGCGGTTTATAAGGCCAACGACCCGGAAGGCAGTCAGACCATCGCACTGAAAGCGGTCCAGTTGAGTGCGTTTGGGGATAGCGCAGATGCGCTGGAACGCGCGCTGTTAGCTGAGGCCGAGAGCACGAAGGTTCTGAGCAGTCCCAACATCAGCAAGGTGTATGGCGCGGGAGAAATCGAAGGACAATTCTGTGCGGCCATGGAGTACGTGCAGGGAAACAGCATCGCCACGATGCTGGCGCGCAAAGAAGGGTTCTCGATCTGGGATCTGCTCGACATCGGGCGCCAGCTGTGCAGCGGCCTTGATCATGCCACCTCGCATAAGCTCGTGCATTACAGCCTTGAGCCCGCCAAGATCATGTGCGGATGGGACGGGACGGTCAAGATTCTGAGTTTTGGCGTATCCAGCGTAGGGAATTTCGCGCAACACGTCACCGAAGGACTCCCGACGTTTCTGCACTACATGTCGCCCGAGCAGGTGCGTGGGGAGGCCACCGACGGCCGCTCCAATCTCTACAGCCTGGGCGCCATGTTCTATGAGATGGTGACCGAGCGAAGAGCCTTCGATCGTGACGACATCGAATCGCTGCGGCAAGGCATTATCGAGAACACTCCGGTTGCACCGGTACACGTTAATCCTAAGATTCATCCTCTGCTCAGCACCCTGATCATGAAGGCGATGGCGAAAGATCCGGCAGAGAGATATCAGACCGGGCGCGAAATGCTTGAGGATCTCGAGAAGTGCAAGGAGTCAAAACCTGCTGCTGCGGCAAAGAAGCCGGAAGCGCCGAAGGGCATCAGCGCGCCGGTGCAAGCCAAATCGGCGGCGCAGGCGAAGTTTGTCAGCGCTTCGGTGTCCAAGCCGGCGGGATCTTCCGCTTCCGCACCGAAAGCCTCGACAGGGCCGGCTCCCACCTCGTCGGGTTTGGCGCGGCCTTCTGTCCCTTCAGCAGCAGCTCAGTCGAACCCTGCCACGCCTGCGCCGCGAACTGCTGCGAGCGCTCTTCCCGAGGTTAAGCCAACCGCATCGGCAAAACCGTCCAGGCTCGCCACGCCCAAGGCGCATGCCGCCGCTGCTGGCGTTGGATTTGGGGATACCAGCGTATCGATTCCAGAACAAAAGAGCACACCTTCGGAGATTGAAGAACTCGATCTATCGGACCAGTTCATTTCCCCGCAAGCGGTTCAGCAGGAACCCGAACAGCCGTCTGCATACATGTCGGCAGCGGTTGCCGAAGAGCCGCAGGTGGAAACCTTTGAGCCTCAGACTGACGGAGCAGGCCCGAAAATCGCGGTCGATCCGATGATGGCAGAAGGAGGTCCAAGCGCAAGCAAGGGGATCAGTTTCTCGGAGATGACGGAACTGCCTCCACTCAAGGAAGTGTATGTCGCGCCACCACCGCCTCCTCCGCCGGTTGACGCCGCTCCGTTGCCGGCCGAGAGTCCTGCAATTCAGCCATTTCGCGGAGGGCGGAAAGCCGACGAGAAGCCTAAAGTCCAGCCCAGCGAAGTAGCCCGAAAAGCGATTAAAGAGGTGAAGGGTGTTCCGCCCAAGCTTTATCTGTACGCCTTGGCCGGTGCCGCGATTCTGATCCTGATCATTGGTATCGTGGTGATGTACTACATTCACAGCCAGAGTGAAGATGATGCCGGCGCTCCTCGGCAGACCGCGGCCGCCGAGTCTCAGCCCGAGCCGGTGGAATCGGCTACGAAGAAAGCGGCAATTCCTGCTCCAGCCGCGGCGCAGCCCGTCGAGGTTCAGACACCGGAGACACCCGATTCGACGCCTGAGCCCGTGGCGCAAACCGCGGCGCCCGTGAGGACCCGCGGAGCCAAAAAGAAGAGTAACGCCGCTCCCGTGATCATTCCGGGGCAGCTGGCGATTGATTCCACTCCGCAGGGCGCTCAGGTTCAGATTGACGGCAGCAGCGATCCGAGCTGGGTGACGCCGTTTACGCTAACCAACCTGCAACCCGGCCAGCATTCGATTACGGTCAGCAAGTCGGGCTACTCCACGGACACGCGGACCCTCAGCGTCACGTCGGGAAATCGCGCCACGGCGCAGGTTCGTTTGACGCAATTGATGGCTACGCTGGTCGTGAAAAGCGATCCGCCGGGCGCCAGCATCTACGTGGACGGGCGCGATACCAATGCCAAGAGTCCAGCGCAGGTCGGCGTTGACAAAGGTCAGCACGTGGTGCTCGTGCGAATGTCCGGATATCTCGACGAAACGATGACCAGCCAATTCGCACTGGGGCAGACATTCAATTTCTCTCCCACGCTGCGGCAGTTGGGGAACGTCGACAGCATCAAGACCGTCGGTGGGAAGATGTCGCGGCTGTTCGGCGGCAAGGGACAGCCCGGACAGGCAACGATCACGATCCATACTCAACCCAAGGGCGCCCAAGTGGCAGTGAACGAGCACATGCTGGACAAGACTTCGCCGGTTGATGTCATGGTCGATCCCGGGAGCTATGTCATCGACATCACGATGTCGGGATACGCGCCGGTCCACAAGATCGTGACCGCCAGCAAAAGCGGCAAAGTCGCGATTGATGAAGCGTTGCAGACCCAGTAGGCAA
>Ga0209698_10009144_pt1 | contig 10166 bp, 8 predicted proteins | sample LitLauG_LLR_2012_FD_187203 | JGI IMG/M metagenome (GOLD analysis project Ga0209698, IMG submission 187203) | Freshwater sediment microbial communities from Pennsylvania, USA - Little Laurel Run_MetaG_LLR_2012 (SPAdes) (version 2) | ecosystem: Environmental > Aquatic > Freshwater > Creek >... | reverse complement strand
CCCCATTGGCCGCGAACGTGGGGCTCACGGACAGCTCCGCCCACCCGGCGCGGTTGGCTTCGACGGTGTCGACCATGGCCTTCCACCGCTGCGGGCTGGCGTCGGGGATCTTCATGTCGAACCGGGCGACCCCGTGGCGCACCTCGAGCACCTCGACCCCTTCGGGACCGGCGTTGTACTGGTACGGCGCGTCCCCGGGGACGAAGAACGCGTCCCCGGCGCGGAGTGTCTGGTTGCCCATGACCGCGGAGCCGGAGATGACGTAGTACATGCAGTCCGCGTCGTGGCTGTGGCGCGGCAGCGGGTAGTTCGGCTTGAACCAGACGTGGACGAGGCTGAAGCCACCCGCGTCTCTCGCCAGCACCTTCACCTCGGCGCCGGTCGCCGCGCCGGCGCCGACCGCGCCGCCGAGCCCCTCGCGCGCCGCCTGCGACATCTCCGGCGCCGACATGAAGTCGGTCGCCATCAGATCCGTCGCCTCTGCCGCCCGGAAGATGCTGATCCCCTGCCTGCGTTCGGTGACTGCCATCGCGACGCTCCCCTCGATCCGGCTCCCGACCCATAGGGTAGGCAAAGACAGGGCGGAGCGACGATCGGAGCAGGGTATGGAGCGGGTGCGACTCGGGGTCGTGGGGGCGGGCAACATCTCGGCGCTGAACGTGGCCGGCTACCTCGAGCACGATCGCTGTGACGTCGTCGCCGTCTGCGATCCGCGGCCCGAGGTGCTCGAGCGGAGGGCCCGGGAGTGGAATGTGGAGCGGACCTACACCGATCTCGACCAGATGCTCGCGGATGCCGAGATCGACGCCGTCGAGATCCTCACGCCCACCCACCTCCACAAGGAGCACGTCATCGCCGCTGCCCGGGCGGGCAAGCATGTGTCGTGCCAGAAACCCATGGCCAACACGGTCGCGGACTGTCGCGAGATGCTGGCGGCAACGCGGGCGGCGGGCGTCGTGTTCCGGATCTCCGAGTGCTTCTTCCACTACCCGCCGCTCGTCGAGGCCAAGCGCCTTATCACCGAGGGCGCGATCGGCACGCCGACGATGCTGCGCATGCGTACCGTGGTCGGCGACGCCGTGTCGGCGTTCCAGGCCGGACTCGACCCGAGCGGCTACGAGTGGCGGTTCGATTCGAGGAGCCCGGGCGGGCACCTCTTCGACGACATGGTCCACAAGTACGCGGTCGCGCTGTGGCTCTTCCCCGAACGCATCCGCAGCGTGCAGGCGATCGTGCGGCGGGGGCCGTTGTTCTTCGAGTCGCCGACCGCGGCCATGTTCGAATACGACCGCGACGACCTCCTCGGCACCATGGAGGTGACCCACGCGCCGAAGATGAAGCTGAGGAGCCGCTATTACGGAGCCGACGAGGTCTTCGAAATCCAGGGCACCGATGGGTTCGTGTGGGTGACGAGGGCGACCGGTGAGATGTTGGACCTCGCCCCCCTGATCTTGCACCGGCCGGACGGCTCGTCCGTCTCCTACTCCAACCTCGACGCCGACTGGGCGACCGGCTTTCGACTCTCGTCGCGCGCGTTCGTCGACGCCTTGCTGGACGGGTCGTCCCCGGAGATGTCGGGAGAGCTGGCGATCGAGGTCCTCCAGCTCTGCTTCGCGGTGTACGAAGCATCGCGCACCCGCACGCCCGTCGACCCCGCATCGATCGAGCTGTCGTCCTCGCCCCCGTGGTGGCCGAAGACGCCCCGTCAGCTGCTCGAGGACGCCTCCCGGCTCGGCCTGGTCCCCGACGGCGTGGAGATCGACGACATCTTGGCGCTGCTGGGGATGGAGGAGCCCGTCTAGCCCATGCGATCGAGCGACACGACGGCCCGCTCGTGGGTGCCCTCGCTGATCCGGGCGGTCGGCGTGTCGACCTCGACGGCGAACGTGAGGCGCCGCCGGGCGACCGTCGTGAGCCGGCACCGGATCGTGATCTCCTCGCCCTCGAGCGCAGCGGCCTGATGGCTCACGCACACGTGGGTGCCGACGGTGGTCTCACCCGCGTCCAGGTGGGCCTGCGTCGCCAACAGGCAGGCGCCCTCGATGAGCCCGATCATGGTCGGTGTCGACAGCACGACCCGGGGTAGGTGCGGCGCGGACATCGCCGTCGTGACGGTGTGACGGGTCTCGTTGGTGATGCCCGGCTGCAGGGTCTCGCGCATGGCCAGCCAGATTAGGCTCGCATGCAGCGAGGACCTCGGGGGTGGGGAAGATGCCGTTCGATCCGTATGCGCCGGCTGCGGAGGACCGCTACGACCAGATGGCGGCGATCCGCGCGGGCGGTGGTGTCGTCCCGACCCCCGCCGGCTATTTCGTCGCCACGGCGGCGGGCGTGGAGACCGGGCTCCGCGAGGTCGAGAAGTTCGTCGGGTCGTTCACCGATACGAGCGTCCTTCCCGACGACGACGTGGTGATCTCCGCGATTCCCGAACCCCGTCACGGTCGGATCCGGAAGGTCATCAACACCGTTGTGGCGTTGCACCGCGCCAACGACGCCGAACCGTTCATCCGCGCGACCACGGCCCGTCTGGTCGACGATGCCGTGCGCGCCAACCACGAGCACGGGCTCGTCGACCTGGTCGCGACGGTCGTCGATCCGTTGCCGTCCGCGGTCATCGCCCACATGCTCGGGGCACCGGTCGAGGATCAGGTGCAGTTCCGGCTCTGGTCCGACGAGCTCCTGGAGCGCCAGAGCGCCGGCGAGCCGATGGGGTTGCCGGACCTGCATCCCGAGTTCGCCGCATACATCTTCGACCTGATCGACCGGCACCGGTCGGCGCCCGATCCGCCCGACGACGTGATCACCAGGTTTCTCCACACCGCCGTCGAGGGCGAACACCTCTCGGACCGGGCGGTGTGCACGCAGACGATGTTCCTCATCATCTCGGGCAATGAGACGACTCGGAACCTGATCGGCAACGCGCTCCACACGCTCGCGACCGATCCCGACCTCTACGCGCGTGTGCGCGCCGAGCGGGCGCTCATCCCCCTGGTCGTCGAGGAGTCGCTCCGCCACGACTCCCCGGTGCAGGTCCTCGGGCGCGCGGTGCTCGCTGACACCGAGATCTCCGGCGTCGCCCTGCATCCCGGTGATCGGGTGGTGTTCGGGATCGCGTCGGCCAACCGCGATGAGGCCGTGTTCGCCGACCCGGACCGCTTCAGCGTCGATCGCCGCCGGCCCCGTGAGCACCTCGCGTTCGGGACCGGCCCCCATGTCTGTCCCGGCGCGACCCTCGCCCGGCTCGAGGCGTGCACCGTGCTCGAGACCATGTGCGACCGCGTCGGCTCGTTCCGTCTGGTGGAGGGGTTCGTCCCCGTGCCCAACCCGGTGTTCTGGGCGCTCGGGCACCGCCGCCTCGACGCCACGCTCGTCCCGGCCTGACCCCGGCCGCCCTCCCTCGGTTCGCTGAGGTCAGCGACCTCGCAGGACGGCGCCCGGACGCGCTCCGGTGTCCTCGCCGTCGCGTTGGATGACCTCGCCGGCGACGACCGTCGCCGCGTACCCGTCGGCGCGCTGGATGACGCGCTTGGCACCGGCTGGCAGGTCGTGCACGACCTCGGGCCACCGCAGCCCGATACGGTCGACGTCGATGACGTTGAGGTCCGCCTTGCGGCCCGGCGCGACCACGCCCCGATCGCGCAGGCCGTACAGGCCGGCCGGCCCGCTGGTCAGCAACCGGACGGCCTCCTCGAGCGTGAGACGGGCGCCGGCCCGGTCGCGTACCCAGTAGCCGAGCAGGAAAGTGGGGTAACCGGCGTCGCAGATCATGCTGACGTGTGCACCGCCGTCGCCGAGACCCAGCACCGTCGTCGGGTGGCGCATGAGGGGGAGGGCGTCGTCGAGGCATCCCTTCGGGTAGCCCCCGAAGAAGTACATGAGGAGCGGATCGCCGCCGTCAGCCGTGATGGCGTCATACACGACGTCCTCGACGGAGCGGCCCAGACGGCCGGCGAGCGCGGCCATGCTCGCGGTCGGGCTCGGTTCCTGCGCGTGCGGCCCGTCGAGGGGGAACAGCACGTCAGCGTCGCCGATGATCATCTGGGCGAGCCTGCTCCACCCCGGCTCCTGCGTGTCGGCGAGGATCCGCGCCTTCGTCGCCGGGTCGGCCATGCGCCGGGCCTGCTCGGCCACGGGCAGACCGGCGAGGGCATTGAAGCTCGGCCTCCCCTCGAACGGGTGGCGGGTGCGCAACCCGATCAGGAGGCCCTGGCGCCGGCAGCCGGTCTGCGGCACCAACCGGGCACCCGAGGCGTTGGCCCGATCGACGTCAGGGAGCCGCTCCAGTGATCCGAACGCGAACGTGAACCGCAGTCCCGTCTCGGTCGACAGGCGCGCCATCCAGTCGAGCTCGCGGGGCCATGCGTCGACGTCGAAGCCCGTCGCTGTGGGCAGGATCAGCGAAAACACCGCATCGCCGGAAGATGAGCCGTCCGCCACGGCGCGCCCGAGGGTCCACAGCTCCTCCTCGCCGGCGAACGTCCCGGGGACGGCGCGCCCGTCGACCGCCTTGTGGAGGGGAAGGCGGTTGGTGGAGAACCCGACCGCCCCGGCGGCGATCCCCGCTCGCACGACCGCGCCCATGTGGGCGAGGTCGTCGGAGGTCGGCTCCTCGTTCGCCGCGCCCCGCTCGCCCATCACGTATGCACGGACGGCGCCGTGCGCGATCTGCACGCCGACGTCGACGGCGCGCGGGAGCCGCTCGAGCGCGTCGAGGTACTCGCCGACCGACTCCCAGTCCCACCGGATCGCCTCACGCAGTGCCGCTCCGGGGATGTCCTCCACCCCCTCCATCAGGCCGATCAGCCAATCGCGCCGGTCCGGCGCGGCGGGCGCGAACCCGACCCCGCAGTTGCCCATGATCACCGTGGTCACCCCGTGCCACACCGACGGGGTGAGCAGCGGGTCCCAGGTGGCCTGGCCGTCGTAGTGCGTGTGCGGGTCGACGAAGCCGGGCGTGACGACGAGACCGGCGGCGTCGAGCTCCTCGCGGCCACGGGTGCTGACGTCGCCGACCGCGACGATGCGGTCACCGTCGACGGCCACGTCGGCAGCCACGAGCGGGCCGCCGAGCCCGTCGGCCACGGCGCCGTGACGGATCACCAGATCATGCATGGCTGCACCACCCCCTGCGTGCTGCCGGGACCCTACCGCGGGTCGGTGCCGTGACGATCGTGGGGCGTCAGCCCCGTCTCACCCGGGGAGATCCGCGATCCGGCACGGGATGTCGGCGTCCTCGTCGACGGCGTGGCTGGCGCAGATGCGGTGGTAGCCGTCGGCGACGACGAGGGGGATGGCGCGCCGGATGTCACCGCGGACGAGCAGCACCGGTGACAGCGCGATGCCGCCCTTGACCTTCTTGAGGTCCCTGGCGACGTGGACGTTGTCGACCGGGAGGACGGGCAGGCCGCTCGCCCGCAGCAGGTCCTTCGCCTTGCGGCGCACGACGGGTGCCGCCCGGAGCCGCTCGACGAGGCCGTCGACGTCGGGCCCCGGGAGGGTCAGCGAGAGGTAGTCGGCCGCCGCCGGATAGTCATGGTCGTCGGGTTCGTCCTTCCAACGTTCCTTTGCCATGGTCACGCTCCTCGCTGTTCGGCCGCGAGCGTCGCCATGTCCGCGAACGCATCGAGGACCACCTCCGACCCGGTCGCGCCGAAGCCGCGGTAGCACGCGGCGACGTTGACGACCAGGCGTTCGGCCTCGCCCCACCCGGCGCACCGGTCCAGGCGCAGCCGGCGCGCCGCGTCGAGTGGGCTGAGCCCCTCGTGCCACAACGGGAGAGCGGCGGCCTCGAGCTCGACGAAGTACGCGCGCAGCTCGCGGACGCCGGTCTTGTCGGTCACCGGTCCGTGGCCGGGAACGATCACGTCGACGTCCATCGCCAGGATGCGGTCGAGCGCCCCGACCCAGTTGGCGACCGGACCGGCCCACACGATCGGGTGGCCACCGATGAACAGGAGGTCGCCGCTGAACGCCACCCGTCGTGACGGCACGACGACGACCACGTCACCGTCGGTGTGGGCCGGTCCCAGCTCGACGAGCTGGACCGTCGTGTCACCGATCGCGACATCGAGCCGGCCGTCGAATGTCTCGGTCGGGAGTGTCGCTTCGATCCCGTCGAACGCGAACGCGCCGAAGATCGCCTGCACGTACGCGCCGACAGCACCCATCGACGCGGTGCCGGCCATCAGGCCGGCGAGAGTGCTCGGCGGGACGCGCTCCATCTCGGCCGCCGCCCGCCGCGACGCGAGGATCCGGGCGCCGGCCACGAGCTGGTTGCCGTAGCAGTGGTCGCCGTTGGCGTGGGTGTTGACGACCGTCCCGATCGCGGTCGACGGGGCAGCGTCACGCATGGCCGCGAGCATGTCGGCGGTGAGGCGCAGGTCGAACAGGGTGTCGACGAGCATCGCATCGTCCCCGTCCGTGATGAGCCCGGCGTTGCTCCATCCCCATCCGCCGTCGGGCTGCAGCCAGGCCAGCACCCCGTCGCCGACCTCGATCAGACCACGGTCGTAGCGGAACCCCATCCGACGATGCTGCCACGCGCGCCGGGTCTCACGCGCTGCCGATACCGAAGATGCTCAGAACCGTCTGCACGAGCACGACAAGCGAGAGCGCGCCGACGACCGCGACACACACGGTGCTCACGACGCGGAACACCGGGCCGTTGGCCGCGTCCCCGAGGAGAGAGCGCCGGTTCGCCATGACGAGGATGAAGGCGAGGATCACCGGCGTGATCAGGCCGTTGAGCACCTGCGTGATGATCAGCAGGTGGACCAGGTTCGACGTGACCAGAGCGACCGCCGAGCCGATCACGACCTGGCCGGTGAAAAGACCCAGGAACAGGGGTGCCTCACGGAACCGGCGTGACACCGAGCGCTCGACTCCGACCGCCTCGGAGATGGCGTAGCTCGTCGAGAGGGGGACGACGGCGCCGGCGAGGGCGGACGCGCCGAACAGGCCGATGCCGAAGAGGTGGCTGGCGAAGGAGCCGGCCACCGGCTTGAGCGCCGAGGCCGCGTCCGCCGCGGTGCTGAGCTGCCCTGGCCGTCGGACGGCGGCGGCCGTGGCGATGATGATGAAGAGGCTGATCACGTCGCCGAAGATCGCGCCGGCGACGGCGTCGACGCGCTCGTAGCCGTAGTCCTCGATGCTGATGCCCTTGTCCGCGACGGCGGCGGCGACGTAGAGCTGCATGTACGGCGTGACGGTCGTGCCGATCAGCGCCACGCCGAGAAGGATGAAGCGTGACGACATCAAGAAGTGGGGGACGAGGGTGTTGGCGGCGACGGTGGACCAGTGCGGGTGTGACAGGACCGCGGCGATCGGGTAGGCAAGGAACACCAGGGCGAGGACGAGGAAGATCCGCTCCGCGTAGCGGTAGCTCCCGAACAGCACGAGCGCCCAGATGGCGATGGCGGAGATCGGGACGGAGAGGTACTTGCTGACGCCGAACAGCTCGAGCGCGGCGCCGATGCCGGCGAACTCCGACACGACGAGGCCCACGTTGGCGACGACGAGGCACACGAGGGCGAAGGCGGCGACGCGCAGCGAGAACTCCTCGCGGATCAGCGCGGCGAGGCCCTTGCCCGTGAACACCCCGAGACGGGAACACATCTCCTGCACGACCACGAGCGCCACGGTCACCAGCACCATGAAGAACAGCGTGCGGTAGCCGAACTCCGCGCCCGCCGAGGCGTAGGTGATGATGCCGCCGGCGTCGTTGCCCGCGTTGGCGGCGATGATGCCCGGGCCCATGACGGCCAGGACGATCACGAACCTGCGGTAGCGGCTGGCGGTGGCCTGGGCGAAGCGGGCGCGCCGGCGGGTGGCCGCCGGCTCGGTGAGCACCTCGTCAGGCACGGCTGCGTCCAACCGGAGCACGCGTGGGCCCCGCCAGAGCGCGGGTCGGCATCACTGGAGGAGGCGGGGGAAGTGGCGCCTGGCCCGCCCGGGGAGGAGCGCGTCGACGACATCGTCGGCGAGGATCCGCCCGAGCACGCGGTCGTCCTCGGTGACGAGCACCGACGAGCGACGCGACGCGGTGAGCCGCTCGGCGACCTCCTTGATGTCCGCGGTCGGTGCCACGGTCATCGGCCGGTCCTCGGCGACCTCGTCGCCGAGGGTCGCGGATCCGGGTGCGGTGGCGAGGGCGAACAGACTCAGGTCGTCGATCAGGTGGAGCTCGTCGTCGAGGACGACGACGCCGTCGACGTCGGCACCATGCTCGTCCGCCTCGGCGAGGCGGGCGCGGACGTCGTCGACGAGGTCGCCGGGGCCGGCGGTCACGAGGAACGTCGTCATGAACCCGCCCGCGCTCTCCTCGTCGAACTCGAGCAGGTCCTCGAGCGTCTGGCGCTGCTCCTCCTCCATGAACTCGAGCAGCTCCTCGCGCTCCTCGGTCCCGAGATCGCGCAGGGCCTCCGCCGCCTCGTCCGGCTCCATTTCGGCGACGAGCGCCGCGGCCTGTTCGGGTGGCGTCTCCCGCAGCAGGATCTCGAGCTCCTGCGGGTCCATCTCCTCCATCGCGTCGGCGGCCGCCTCCGGCTCGAGCTGGGCCAGCAGCTCCTGCCGCGCCGGGCGCCCCAGATCCTCGAGCAGGTCGGCGAGCTCGCCTGGCCGCAGGCGGTGCAGCCCCTCGTGGCTGGTGCGCAGCGCGACCTGCGAGACCGAGCCGCCGAAGGGCTGGATGGCGCCCCAGTCGATGACCTTGTCCGGTGTCGGCCGCGACCGCATGCGGTGGGGCCCGAGCCGCCGCAGGAGCGTCTTCGGGCTCACGTCGACGCCGACGAGGCGGAGGTCGTCGTGCCCGATGTAGGCGAGGTAGAGATCCGCGGCGCGGATCACCTGGCGCCCGTCGACGTCCACGAGCTGGTGGTCGAGGACGTCGCGTGCGAGCAGGACCTCGCCGGCCCGCCGCTCGAAGGCACGCAGGTCGAGCTTGGCGGAACGCAGGCGCGCCCCCGCGGCGGTGAGCCCGGCGACGTTGACGCCCGGGACCCATGCCCGCTGGCGCCCGACGCGCACGACGACGCCGGTGACGGGTGGGTAGGACTCCGCGCCGTCCCACTTGGCCACGAAGTCGACGATCACGCCGACCTCGTCGCCCGCCTGGTTGCGGACGGGCCCGCCGATGACGCCGACCAGCGACACGATCTGGTCGCGGACGGCCCGCGCCGCGAGGAGGCGCCGGGTGCGCTGCGCACGGCGCTGGCGGAGAGGGGCAGGGAGGGGCGGACGGCGTGCCATGGCGGACCCCGGGGTGCGAGGGCGGACGGAGCGGTCAGCCGAGCGGCACCAGTGGCCGTGGAGAACGTGACGTGGTCCCGCAGGACCTGCATCAGCTCCTCAGGCGAGCGTGCCGGCTCGGGTGTGCGGACGTGGGGTGCGGTAACTGGGGGGTTCCGAGCTCGCCATACGTCCTCACCTCCTCGGGTCGGCGGTCATGCCGGGCGCAGCGCGTGAGCGCGCGCCACACCATTCTTTACCACGCGCGCCGCGGGTCGTGCGCCGTCGAGGCCGTGCTCGTTGAGGGTGCCGACACGCAACCCGAGACCGTCGAAGAGCTCAGCGAGCAGGGGCAGGGCGGCAACGGTCGTGCGCCACGACGACGTGGCGCTCGTGCAGTCGGAATCGTGGAGCAGCACGGTGCCGCCGGGCACGACGCCGCGCCGGACATCGGCGAGCACCGACGCGGGGGTCGCCTCCGCCCGCCAGTCACGGCCCCACGCGCTCCACAGCACCAACCGCAGGTCCGTGGCCCGGGCCGCGACGAGGGAGCCGACGGAGAGCTCGCCGTAGGGCGGGCGGTACCAGTGCGGCGCGGTGCCGGTCGCGTCGGCGATGACGTCGCGGCAGCGCCGGACATCGTCGGTCAGATCGGTCGGGCTGCGGCGGACGGCACCGTCGTGGCTCCACCCGTGGACGGCCACCTCGTGGCCGCACGCGACGAGCTCCGCCGCGAGGCCCGGGGATGCCGCGGTCATCGTGCCCAGACAGAAGAACGTCGCCGACCATCCCCGTTCGGCGAGCGCCCGCATGATCGCCGGCGTGGACTTCGGGTCGGGGCCGTCGTCGAAGGTGAGCGCGACGTGGCCGGGGTCGCCGATCCCGCTCAGGCGGGGCGTCGCCCGCCAGCGGGGCGGGAGGAGGCGGGCGAGTGACGGGGC
>Ga0209698_10009143_pt1 | contig 10167 bp, 7 predicted proteins | sample LitLauG_LLR_2012_FD_187203 | JGI IMG/M metagenome (GOLD analysis project Ga0209698, IMG submission 187203) | Freshwater sediment microbial communities from Pennsylvania, USA - Little Laurel Run_MetaG_LLR_2012 (SPAdes) (version 2) | ecosystem: Environmental > Aquatic > Freshwater > Creek >... | reverse complement strand
TGCGGGTTTGCTTTCCGGCGATCTTGCTCGGGCTCCGGGCTCACCGCCAACCGGATAAATCAGTCCAACGCCTCGGGACTCTATCCTGCCTTCGACATTGGCTCCTGTTCTCCTCAACCAGCGCTTGGCTATAGACCCTTGCTGGCCCTCTCAAACTCACCTCGCGGTTTGCTTGAGTGACCTTGCTCGAGCCCCGGACGCCGCACCAACCGGGAAAACTTCAGAACGTGTCAAAGAACGATTATGGTTTTACTCCTTCTGTTTATAACGTCAATGAAATTCACGAGCTTTTAACTTCTTGTGCCTCAATCAAGTGCAGGGCGTCCACAGCCCGGTGACGCGGGAATTGTGCAGTCATGAGAGCGACGTCGCTCAAGCCCAATGTTTATGCGGTGTTTTGACGGCTTGACACAGTTCTGCTGCGCTCCTCGACATGCACGAAGGCTGCGGCGTCTCTGTGAAAATCCGGTGAGAGAGCAATCCAGGCGCGGATTTTGCCGTTTGCTCTCCACGGTCCTAGTTCGTCCGTTACAATGCTGACTCTCTCAGTTGGAGGTCCTGTTGGTAATGCGAGCAGCACGTCTGGCGGCGGTGGCGGCCCTCCTAACATCTCTCTGTTTCGCGCAGACCCCGGAAGAGAAGACGGCAAAATACTTTGATTCGATCCGACATCAGCCCGGGCTCCTGCTCGCCTTCCTCCAGCAGATGCCGAAGGGCGGCGACCTTCACGTTCACTTGAGCGGCGCGATTTATGCAGAGAGCCTGATCGACTGGGCGTCCGAAAACGCCCTCTGCGTCGATCGCACTACCTCCAGGCTGATCCACGCGGCCTGCGACTCTTGCGAAGCCTACCAGCCCAAGCCCTCCATCCGCTGCGCCTACCAGGACCACGTGCTCTACAACCAACTGGTGGATGCCTGGTCCATGCGCAACTGGCATCCCGAGGAGGAATCCGGCCACGACCACTTCTTCGCCACCTTCGAAAAGTTCGGCCCGGCCATGGACAAGCACATTGGCGATGCCCTGGCCGAAGTGGCCGCCCGGGCCGCCGCCGATCACTTGCAGTACGTCGAAGTGATGAACACGGCCGACGGCGGGAAAGCCGCTATCCTCGGCACCAAAACTGGATGGGACGATGATTCCAGCAAGTTCCGCGACCAGCTCCTCGCCGGAGGCATGAGCGACATCGTCGGGTCGGTTCGCTCGCAGGCCGATGCCGACGAGGCGCGCAAGAAAGAGCTATTGCACTGTGGCTCCGCGCAGGCCGCTCCCGGATGCGTCGTGACCATTCACTACCTGTATCAGGTGCTGCGCGGGCTGCCGAAGGAACAGGTCTTTGCTCAGATCCTGCTCGGCTTCGAGCTGACCAAGGCCGATCCCCGCTTCGTCGGCTTCAACCTAGTGATGCCGGAAGACTATTACGTTCCCATGCACGACTTCGATCTGCACATGCGGATCATCGAGGCGCTGCACCAGTTCTATTCGTCCGCGCATGTCTCGCTGCACGCCGGCGAACTCGCCATAGGGCTGGTTCCTCCCGAGGGCCTGCGCTTCCACATCCGCGAATCGGTGGAGCGTGCCGGCGCGGAACGCATCGGGCACGGCGTCGCCGTCATGAGCGAAAACGATCCCATGGGCCTGCTCAAAGAAATGGCCAAGAAGAACGTACTCGTCGAGATTTGCCTGACATCGAACGATTCGATCCTTGGCGTCAGCGGAGACCGCCATCCGCTGCGCACCTATATGAAGTACGGGGTACCAGTTGCGCTGGCCACCGATGACGAGGGCGTCTCCCGCAGCGACATGACGCACGAATACCTGCGCGCGGTCGAAGATCAGGACCTGTCCTACGCCGATTTGAAACGCATGGCGCGCCAGAGCCTGGAGCACAGCTTTATTCCGGGCGCGAGTTTGTGGAGCGATAATCGCCAAATGCGCAGGGCTGCAGACTGCGAAGACGGCAAACCCTCCGGCAGATGCCAGAAGTTTCTGGACAGCAGCGAACGCGCGCGAGTGCAGTGGCGACTGGAAGAAGCTTTCGCAGCCTTTGAGAAGAAGTTCTAGTACAGACTTCCTTCGTGTACCTTCGTGTCCTTGGTGGTTAACGCATTCTGTTATCACCACCAAGGACACGAAGGTACACGAAGAAAACCGTGAGACATGACACAGGACCTCTACACCCGCGCCGACTCCGCCGCCTCCTTCATCCAGTCCCAAACGAAACTGAAGCCGCGGATCGGCATAGTCCTCGGCTCCGGCCTGGGTTCCTTCGCCGACAATCTCACCGAAGCCGTCCGCATCCCTTACGCGCAGATCCCATCCTTCCCGCGTTCCACTGCCATCGGACACGCCGGACAACTGGTGATCGGCAAGTCCGGCGAGGTTCCGGTCGCCGTCATGCAGGGCCGCGTGCATTTGTATGAAGGCTACTCCGCCGCTGAAGTCGCTTTCCCCACGCGAGTTCTGGGACGCATGGGCATTGGCGCCCTGATTCTCACCAACGCGGCCGGCGGCATCAACATCGAGTACGGACAGGGCGCCCTCGTCATCCTGCGCGACCACATCAACCTGCAGGGCCAGAATCCGCTCACGGGCGTGAACGACGAACGCTTCGGCCCGCGCTTCCCCGACATGACTTACACCTACGCGAAACGCTACCGCGAGATCGCACTCGAAGAAGCGAAGAAGCTGAAGATCCCGCCGCGCGAAGGAGTGTACGCCGCGCTGCTCGGCCCCAGCTACGAAACCCCCGCCGAAATCCGCTACCTGCGAACCATCGGCGCCGACCTGGTCGGCATGTCCACCATCCCCGAAGCCATCGCCGCCCGGCACATGGGCATCAATGTTCTGGCCATCTCCTGCGTCACCAACATGGCCGCAGGAATCCTCGACCAGCCGCTCGATCACAAAGAGGTGCTCGAAGTGGGCCGCAAAGTAATGGGACAGTTCATCGCGCTGCTGAGAGCCGTGCTGCCAAGGATCGCCGCAGAATTACGCGAGACGAGCAAGTAGAGTGTAGCGCCGGCGTCCCGCCGGCTGTCCCGAGGGCGTCCTCGCCCTCGCCGGCGCAAAGCAAGTAGAGAGATAGAGGCAAGCACAGCGCCCTGAGCTATAGCGCCCGCGAATCTCTAGAACAGCACCTTCAGCCCCAGCTGAATCACCCGCGGCCCACCGCCGCCAAGACCGGGATTGGTCTGCGCCACATCCGGCGTCTGAGTGAGAACGCCACCAGAAGGGTTTGGACTGGGAACGATATCAGGACTGCCCGGGGATCCATTGTCCGTGAACCCGGGGACGATCGTGTGCGAGGGTTGCGCAAAGTTGGGGTGGTTCAGGATATTGAAAAATTCGGCGCGCAACTGCAATCCGACTCTCTCGGTCAAGGAGGTGTTCTTGGTAATCGAGAAGTCAAGGTTCCGGTATCCCGGACCATAGATGGAGTTGCGGCCGAGGTCTCCGAAGGTGCCGAAGGCGGGCTGTACGAACGCTGACAGGTTCAAGTAACCGGTGGCCGGACTCCAATTGTGCACGATGGGGTTGACGCCCGGAATGAGGTTCGGACGCTGGTTGAAATAAAACCGGCCGGTGGTGTCGCTCGAGGTCGCGATCGGGATCGGACGGCCGCTCTGCAAGCTGGCAATCCAGTTCAACTGCCACCCCGAGCCGAACTTGCCCGCTCTGTGCCACGAAGGCAGATCGTAGTTAACAGCGGCCGTGAAACGGTGCCTCGTGTCGAAGGTGGACGGTCCTCGTTCTGCCTTCAGGTTACCCGGATCCTGCGGAAAGGCGACACCGGGCGCGAAGTCGATCCCGTCGGAGGCGTCGTCCAGCGCCTTGGACCAGTTATAGCTGGCAAATCCAGACACGCGATGCGTGTTCTGGAAACGGGCAATAGCCTGCAGCCCGTGGTAGATGGACGATGCCGCAGGCGTCAGTTCGTCAACCGCTCCGTAGGCTGGGAAGTTCGTGCGAGTGTCGTTCGCATCCGGTTCGTTGAGATCGGTTAAGCGGACGAGTTTGGTGCCCTTGCTTCCCACGTAGCCCACTTCGAAGGAAAAGTTTTCCGCCAGCCTCTGCTGAACGTTGAAATTCCAGTTTTGGGTGTAGGGCGAGTGAAAATTCTGCGGCGTGACGAAAATGGGAAAAGTCCCGGACCCGAGCGTTGACGGTGTCATGATTGGGCCGGACGCCGTGCCGTTGAACGCGCCCGCGTTGAAGTTCATGGGAAGAACCGGGAGTGAACCGATCGGGTTGGTGGCGACTCCGGCCGAACTTGTGAAGTTCGCAATGAACAGGTGCTGGGGAACGTAATCGTAGTAAATCCCGTAACCTCCCCGAACCACGATACTGGCGCGCGGGTTCCAGGCGAATCCAATCCGCGGCCCGAAGTCGTGCAGATCCCGCTTGTACAACCCGTTCAGGCCGTGCGTGCCGACCATTTCGAGCGTGCCGTCCGATGCCAGGTTCGAGAGCAGGTTGTGCGCCTCGCTCATCGGGCCGAAGTACTCCCATCGCAGTCCGAGATTCAGAGTAAGAGTATTGCTGGCCCGGTAATCATCCTGCGCGAAGAAGCTGAGGCCGTTGTTGTAGGTCGTGCGCTGGGTGTTGCCCGCGTCCACAGAGACAAACGAGCAGCACGGGCCGAAGGGACCGGAATCCAGGGACCCGCCCGTGTAGAAGTCAGTCAGCGCGTCGATGACCGGATCGCCATCGAATACACCTGCCGTGAACTGATAAATACCGCGTTCCAGATTGTCGTTGAAGTTTTCGATCGACGCCCGGCGAAACTCGCCGCCGAACTTGAGCGTGTGTTTGCCTCTGAGCCACGTGAAATTGTCGAGGATCTGATAGCTCTGACTGGTGCGGCCGCGCGGCACGCTGTATCCGATCGCACCAAGATTTTCAATTCCGGTGAAGTCGAATTCCGGCAAGCCCAGCTTGCCGGTGCCAAAGTTCAGACCGTGCGCTACTGGATCCCAGTTGGCATTCAACGAACTGAACGACGTGCGGTACCGGCTATACCCAAATCGAATCTCGTTGATCCGGGACGCACTCAGCGTCGACAGAAGACTCGCCGAAAGAACCTGCACGCGAGCGGGGGAGGTTTGAGCAAAAGCCGGAAGCCTGGATCCCGTGCCATAACCGCCCGGAGATCCGAAAGGAAATACCTGATCGCTTTGTGAGAAAGCGTAACGAGCGGTCAGCAGTTCGCTATTCGAAAGACTGTGATCAATCTTGGCGATGGCGTTGTTCCCGTCGTTCTTGTCGTTCACGACCCCAGGCAACCTGCGGCTATTACTTTGTGGATAAAAGGCGAGAATTGCATCGAGAGCAGGATTCGTCGGCTGTCCCAATAGCATCGCCGCGTTCGACTTTGCGGTCGAGATGTCCTGAACGGTCGGCACCAGCAGCAGAAAATCTGACCCTACCCGTTCCCGCTGCCCTTCGTAGGCGCCAAAGAAGAAAGTCTTATCTTTCACAATCGGGCCACCCAGCGAGGCTCCGAAATTGTTGTTCTGGAAAACCGACTTGCGCGGTTCGGTATTGAAGAAATTGCGGGCGTCGAGCGCGCTGTTGCGAAAAAATTCGAATACCGACCCGTGCAGCTGGTTCGTCCCAGAACGGGTGATGATGTTGACCACCGAGCCGGAGTTGCGCCCATACTCGGCCGCGAACTGTGATTGCAGATTGAATTCCTGGATCGCGTCCACCGGGAGCAGCGAGCCCGGGGCGCCGCCGATCCCGGTCTGGTTCAGCGCAGAGTTGTTGAAGAACGGGTCGTTGTTGTCCGTGCCATCCAGCGTGTAATTGTTCGAGCGGTCGCGGTTGCCGTTGATGTTGAACTGGCCAAAGCCGCCTTGGGTTCCTGCGACTCCCGAAGGATCGACCGTGGTACCGGGCGTAAGCGCTACCAGCTTGCCAAAATCACGTCCGTTGAGCGGGAGTTCATTGACCAGCTGCCGCTCGACGACCTGGCCCAGCACGTCGCGCGCCGTTTCGATCACCGGCGCTTCCTCCGTCACCGTCAGCTGTTCCTGCCGCTTCGCAACTTTCGTCAAGTCAAAATTGGCAGTCGTGTCCAGGCCCACGTTCACCAGCACGTTCTGCGCCGTCGGCGACAGTCCCGCCGCTTCCGCTGTGACCGTGTACTCGCCGGCCGGCAACTCCGCCAGCACGTAACCTCCGTCTTCCCCGGTGGTTGCTGCGCGCGACAGGCCGGTGCCGATGTTTCTCGCTGTGACCTTCGCTCCCGCGATGATGCTCCCGCTCGGATCGGTCACGGTGCCGCGGATGGATCCGCGAAAACTCTGTCCCGCTGCAATCGCGGCCACCAACAGCACCGCCGTGAAAATCGCCCCTGCAACATAACTGCTCTTGGCCCTGTGCATAATCATTTCCTCGTGTGTGGTCACTTTCCCTTGCGGGGCATGAAGATCGGCTGCGGCGGATGAATGTCATAGGTCGCCGCGAAATTTGCCTGGTTGAGCGCGAAGCTGGCCCGCCCGCGCGAGTCGATGAACAGCAGCGGCTGCTTCAGCAGCACGTCGCTGAACGTCTTGACGAACGGAAGCTCCACCTCGTGTCCTGCAATCGTTGCCTTCAACGTATCGCCGCGCTTATAGCCGAGGTTCAGCACATCCTCGGCGCTGATGTTGGTGATCAGATTCCCGAACGGACCATCAATCGCGATGACCTCTCCGGTCAACCCTTTTTCGCCGACCTCGGCTGGTTTCAGGTCAAGGCGAACCAGGCCCTTCACTTCGGGCCCGACCTGAGTCCAATCGTCGCCGCGCGCGATGTGCGCGCCCACTGGCGAGAAAATATCGCGGCCGTGAAAGGTCGAAGAGATCCTGGCGCCAATCATCCAATCGGGATTGGTGATTTCGCGGACACTCTCGATCCCGTCCCGGTCTTCCACCATCGTCATCAGGCCGTTGTCGGGCAGCACGAAAAACTGGCCGCGCTTGGATTTCACCGCCACTGCCTTGCGCGAACTGCCCACGCCCGGATCGACCACAACGACAAAGACCGTTCCCGCCGGGAAGTAGGGTGTCGCGCCAAACAGGAAGCGCGCGCCATCGGCAATCGAAAAAGCATTGACCTGGTGGGTGAGATCCACAATGCGCAGGTTGGGCGTGATCCCATACATCACGCCTTTGCAGAGAGCGACGGAATCGTCCATCACTCCGAAATCAGTCATGAAGACGACGGTGGGCGGCGGCTTTGGCGCGGCCGTCTGTCCCGGAAGCAGGCTTGCCGTCAAGAGCAGCACGACGAGCGCGAGGCTGAACGCTCGTGGTAATTTCTGTGTGCAGCGGTCCGACCTATCCATAGAGGTTCCAGAAGACTACTAGTTTGTTCGAAATTCAGGCAAGCGCAAGCTGGACTCGGCTGCCCGCCATTTTTGCTGGAACATCGGATTGTATCCCCCTTCGGCCGTAACCCCAAAAGCTGATGACGCCAGTTGCACCCCCGGCGCATCTATAATGCTGGCGTTAACCCACTCGTTCAGGAGAACACGCAATGTCGAACGTGATCCCGGAGAAGTACCGCGACCTTTTTCAGAAGCGCGCGTTTGCCAGCCTTGGCACGCTGATGCCCGACGGACGTCCGCAGGTGACTCCGGTGTGGTGCGATTTCGATGGCACGCATGTCATTTTCAATTCCGCCCGCGGACGCCAGAAGGACCGCAACGTGCGCCGCGACCCGCGCGTCGCCTTAGCCATCGTCGATCCGGACAATCCGTATCGCTATCTCGAAATTCGCGGCACGGTGGTGGAGATCACCGAGGAAGGGGCCGCCGAAAATATCGACAAGCTGGCCAAGAAATATCTGGGCGTCGACAAATACCCCTACGCGAAGCCCGGCGAAGTGCGCGTACTCTACAAAATCCGGCCCGAGCACACCAACGTGATGGGCTAGTACTGCCTTCCGCACGATCCGTCACACTGGAGCGACGGGGTCTCGCCCGTCCGCCGGGCAGAGACGCCCGGCTCTCCACCTTCCCGGGTGACCTTTTCCCGCCCATTGAGTCTAAGGAACTAATGAGCCTGCAGCGTTCGCGATCGGCCCGGTCCGAGGGAACTTCCACGGATGCTCCCGCGTATCAGGAGAAGTGGGGAATCGCACGGGTATGGTCTGGAGGCAGTTATGGAAGTTCAGAGGAGTGTCCAGGATGGCCGCGGGATGGCGGCGCACGCGGGTGACGCGCCGGTCGAACAGGTAATCAAGGCCGCGCACGAGGAACTGCTGCAGTTGATGCAGCAGCGCGCCGAACTCATGAAACGGATCGGCACCGTCAAGCAAACCATCGTCGGGCTGGCGAATCTGTTTGGCGATCAGGTGCTCGGCGATGACTTGCTCGAACTGATCGACCGCAAGCCCAACGGACGGCAGCCCGGGTTCACCAAAGCCTGCCGCACGGTTCTGATGGAAGCCGGACGTCCGCTCGGAGCCCGCGAGGTTTGCCAGGAGTTGGAGAAGCGCTCCCAGGCGATCCTGTCGCGCCATAAAGATCCTCTGGCTTCGGTCACCACCGTTCTGAACCGCCTGGTGGATTACGGCGAAGCGCGCAGCCTGAGCAACGACCGCGGGCGCCGGGTGTGGGCCTGGGCGAGTGATACCGGCCACGCGCTGGACTCTGCACCCTCCCGGATCTCAGCCTGAGGGCGTTAGCCCGAAGCGATAGGGGATGCCCTGGAAGGCGATTCCAGCGCCTCCCGGTGCCGGGATGACCTCTGGGTCCACCCGGGGTCCGCTCGTGCGCCTGCGGACCTCCCAGCACGGTTTACCTGCCATTCCAGGAGCCGTCTGGACCTCCGAATCGAGGTACCCCGGTCGCGGCTTGGCCGCCAATACACTATAGCTCAGTGATATAATTTTGTAAGTTGTTGATTACAGGGGATCGTGTGGCGCGGACACTCTTGTCCGCGTGTCGGCAGCACTGATACTGCAAGCAGTCGCGGACAAGAGTGTCCGCGCCACAACGGACTAGGCCGGCAGCAGGCGGCCTTTTTCCAGGTGCCTTGTCACGTGCGCATATTGCGCGGCGTGCGGATCGTGCGTCACCATCACGATCGTCTTGCTGAAACCTTCGTTCAAACGCTTCAAAATTTCCAGAATCTCGGTGGCCGAGTTGCTGTCCAGATCGCCGGTCGGCTCGTCCGCAAGAATCAACGTGGGGTCGCTGACGATCGCCCGGGCAATCGCGACGCGCTGTTCCTGCCCGCCCGACAGCTGTTTGGGAAGGTGATGGACGCGGTCTTCCAATCCCACCAGTTTCAGTGCCGTCATGACGTGGTCGCGCCGCTGCTGCGCGGTCATCTTCGTCAACAGCAGGGGCAATTCCACGTTCTCAAACGCGGTCAGCACCGGAATGAGATTGAAGGTCTGGAACACATAGCCGACGTGCGTGTTGCGCCAGCTGGCCGACTGCCCATCATTCAGGCGGAAGATGTTTTCCCCCATGACCAGCAACTCGCCCGAACTCGGCCGGTCAATAGCCGCGATCATGTTCAGCAAGGTTGTCTTTCCCGAGCCCGATGGCCCCATCAAAGCAAGAAACTCTCCCTTGGCGATGTCGAGAGTCACGTGATCGAGCGCGGTCACCGCAAACGCGTCGCGCTTGAAGATTTTGCTTACCTCGCGAGCCTGGACCACTTTGCTGCCCACCGCCGTTTGCGGCGCTGTCATGGCGTTCATGATTGCCCCTTGATGCGAATTTTCTGACCATCCTGCAAGTTCGCAGGCGCCGTGGTGATCACGTTTTCTCCGCCCACCAGCGAGTCCACCAGATACCCGCCCGAACGCTGGCCCGCGACGTGAACATCGCGGCGGAGGGCTTTGCCGTTGAAGGCAATCAGAACAAACTTGGCGCCGTCTTTATCTCGCAGTGCCGCGGTGGGCACAAAGACCGAAGCCTGTTTCGGCGCAGAGCTCTTTTCCTCGCTGGCCTTGAACTGCACGGTGGCGTTCATCTCCGGGCGCAGGTACGAATCAGGATTCTGGATTTGCACTTTCACCTGCACCGTTGCTTTCTGGCGGTTGGCTTCCGGGGACATCTCCGCGATCACGCCCTGGTAGGAGCGATCTTTGAAAGCGTCGAGCGTGACGATGCCCTCCTGCTTCGGAGAGAGCTTGGCAAAGTCGTCCTGCGCGATATCGAGT
>Ga0209698_10009142_pt1 | contig 10167 bp, 9 predicted proteins | sample LitLauG_LLR_2012_FD_187203 | JGI IMG/M metagenome (GOLD analysis project Ga0209698, IMG submission 187203) | Freshwater sediment microbial communities from Pennsylvania, USA - Little Laurel Run_MetaG_LLR_2012 (SPAdes) (version 2) | ecosystem: Environmental > Aquatic > Freshwater > Creek >... | reverse complement strand
GCCCACAACCCCTTCGAAGCCAGTCATCAGCGCCGCCTGCTTGGCGTCTTCGCTCGGGAACGACTCGTCGTCCTTGTCCTTGGCGGCGGGCGGCTTGGTTCCGGCGGGCGGGAGCTCCACCGGCTTCTGGGCCGTGGCCAGCGCCTCGCCGAGCACCTGGGCCGCGTTGTCGCTGCGGTGGGCGGACATCGTGAAGGCGATCGCGACGACGAAGGCGACCAGCAGGATCGCACCCCCTGCCGCCATCAGGATCTTCCAGTTGCGCTCGTTGTCGTAGCGCGCCATCCGTTCGGGCTTCGCACCCAGCCGCGCGGTCGCGTCCGGCGCCTTGCCCTTCTCGAACTTGCCGGTGAGGAAGCCACCGGCGAGCGGCGACCACGGCAGGATGCCGAGGCCGTGCGTGCGGCACAGCGGCACGTGCTCGCGCTCGAGATCGCGGACGACCAAGCTGTACTGCGCTTGCAGCGTGACGAACTTCGCGAGGTGCGCGGTCTTGGCGAGCCACAAGCTGTCGACCAGCCGGTATGCGGCGTAGTTCGAGCAGCCGATGTAGACGACCTTGCCCGCGCTCACCAGATCATCGAGCGCGCGCAGCGTCTCGTCCTCGGGCACCGTGATGTCCTGCATATGGATCTGGTAGAGGTCGATCCGATCGGTGCGCAGCCGGCGCAGCGAATCCTCGACGCACTTCACGATCCGGTAGCGCGACGCGCCGCTGCGGTTGGGTCCGTCGCCCATCGTGAACCGGAACTTGGTCGCGAGCACGATCTTGTCGCGGCTGCCGCGCTGCGCGAGGTAGTTGCCGAGCACGCGCTCGGACAGGCCGTCCTGGCCGTAGACATCGGCGGTATCGATGAAGTTGATCCCCGCGGCGAGCGCGCGATCGATCACCGCCGCCACGGTCGCCTCGTCGGAGCCGACCTTGTGCATGAACGACTTCTCGTCGGCCTCGCCGAACGTCATCGCGCCCAGGCACAAGCTCGAAACTTTTGCACCGGCGGCGCCAAGGTTGCGGTATTTCATGGCGCCACCATGCCGCGGCCGTTTGCGCTCGGCAAGCCACCCCGATCCAGTTATGGTGGACGAGATGACGACGAACGCCGTCGCAGCAGCGCAGGCCAAGGGCTGGCGTCACGTCTACTTCAACGCGCAGACCATCCCGTTCTGGGGCGTCCACATCCTCGCGATCGTCGGGCTCGTCCAGCTCGGTTGGTCGTGGACCGGCGCCCTGCTGTGCTTCGCGCTCTACGTGCCGCGCATGTTCTTGGTCACCGGCGCGTACCATCGTTACTTCTCGCACCACAGCTACAAGACGTCGCGCTGGTTTCAGTTCGTGCTCGCGCTCGGCGCGACGATGACCGGCCAAAAGGGCGTGCTGTGGTGGGCCGCGCATCACCGCGTGCACCACAAGCTGTCCGATCACGAAGGTGATCTTCACTCCGTACGGCAGTCCGGATTCTGGTGGGCGCACATGGGCTGGATCCTCGCGCGCGATCTCGAAGGCACCGACGGCTCGCGTGTGAAGGACTTCGCGAAGTACCCCGAGCTGCGTTGGTTCGATCGCTACTGGGCGATCCCCGCGGTCGGCGCGGGCGTGCTGACATTCGCGATCGGCGCGCTGTTCGGCAAGGCGTACTTCGCACTGATCTGGGGCTTCGCGGTGTGCCAGGTGCTGTGCTGGCACGGCACGTTCACGATCAACTCGCTCTCGCACCTGTGGGGCGGCCGCCGCTATGCGACCGACGACGACTCGCGCAACAACCCCGTGCTCGCGCTGATCACGATGGGCGAGGGCTGGCACAACAACCACCACCACTATCAGGTGTCGGTGCGCCAGGGCTTCAAGTGGTGGGAGCTCGACCTCACGTACCTCGGCCTGCGCGCGCTCGCCGCGGTCGGTCTGGTCTGGGATCTCCACGGCGTGCCACAGCACATCGTCGACGACGTCGAGCTCGAGCCGGTCGCTGTTACGTCGCGGTAACGAACGACGCGGCGGCAACTGTGACACGCACGCCCGGCACGATGTGGCAGTGTTCACGATCGCGCGCGCGCACCCGCGAAATCGCGCGCGAGGCAGTGAGTGGACGCTGGCACATGACGTGCTGCACGTCGGCGCATGATTCGCCTACCTTCGCTCGTCACGACGTCCCTCCTCGCTCCATCCCTCGTGCTCGCCACCGGCTGCTTTGGCGGCGAGCGCTCGTCCACCGGTCAGTGCCCGGTCGGCGAGACCTGCTCGGTCAAGACGCCCTACGGCCTCGACTTCATCGGCAACGCGCTCGTCGATCAGGTCACGCTCGCCGGCCCGATCCCGACCGCGATCGGCGGCACGCAAGACGTCTCGCTCGAATACAACCCCGGCACCGGCATCCCCGTCGCGCTCGATCTCGCGTACACCGCGAACGACGACGGCGGCGCCGATATTCGCGTCGATCACACGGCGGGCCCGATCGTGACCGTGCGCGGCGTCGCGAGCGGCGAGAACTACCTGCGCATCCTCGACGCGAGCGATGGCACGCTGTTCGATCGCAAGACGTTGACCGCCGCCGAGGTGTCCAGCATCGACCTCGTGACCAGCGACTTCGAGTACGTCCCGCTCGGCCGCCAGATCGTCTGGGCCCCGGGCGCGCAGACGATCGGCGTCGCGATCTCCGGGCTCGTTCAAGAATCCGCGGGTCCGACGCTCGAGCGCGTGATCGACACGCACATGCAGCTGGCGCTCGCCGGCGCGACGCAGGGGAGCTGGGACGCGATCTCGATCGCTAACGCGACGGTCGGCACGACGCCGCTCGCGGTGACCGCAGGCGATCTCCCGACCGCGAACGTCGATGTCACGATCGTCGATGGCGCCGACGCGCTCGCGCTCGTTCCGAATCAACAGCTGTCGATCGCGCCGAACACGACGCGCGAGGTCTGCTTCGAGGCGCTCAACCAATCGCGGTTCGTCGCGGGCCTGACCTGGGCGTTCACGGTCAGCTCGACGGTGACGACCCAAGGCGCGGGCGTCGCGACCCGAAACTGCATCAACGTCACGACGCAAGCGACCTCGGGCACGATCGCGGTGCAAGCGTCCGCCGGCGGCCAGTCCGCGCAAGCGACGCTAACCGTTGGCACCACGTCGATCGTGGTCGGCCGCCCCGAGCGCTCGCTGCGGGAGACGGCGGGCGAACGCGCGCGTATGTAGTACGCTGAGCGCGTGGGAGAGACCATCTTCTCGAAGATCCTGCGCGGCGAGATTCCGTGTCACCGCGTGTACGAGGACGGCGATGTCCTCGCGTTCCTCGACATCAACCCGCTCTCGCGCGGCCACACGCTCGTGATCCCGCGCGAGCCTGCCGCGACGCTCGATCAGCTGTCGGCGGAGTCGGCCGCCGCGATCGGCAAGGTGCTGCCGCGGATCGCCCGTGCGATCATGGTCGCGACCGGTGCGCGCGCCTACAACGTGCTGCAGAACAACGGCGCGTCGGCGCACCAGGCCGTAGATCACGTCCACTTCCACGTCATCCCGAAGTACGACGATGGCAGCGGGCTCGGCATCGATTGGCCGGCCGGCTCGCTCGACGGCGGCGCTCAGCTCGCCAGCGCGATCGCCAACGAGCTATGACCCGCGCGTTTGCGTCGGCGTGCGCACTCGCGCTCGCGAGCAGCGCGCTCGCCGGCGCGGGCTGTCTGTACACGACGTACGTCGCGCAAGCCGCCGCGGGCGAGCTCGATCTCCTCGCGAAAGCTAAGCCGATCGACGAGGTGGTCCGCGATCCGGACACGCCGTTGCGAACCGCGCTGCTGCTGTCCGAGATCCCTGCGATCAAGCAATACGGCCGCAGCTATGGCCTGCGCATCCGCGACAACTACAACCGCTACGCGTTCCTCGGCCGACCAGGCGCGGTGTGGTTCACCGGTGCCTCGGATCCGCTCGCGTTCAAGCCGATCCAGTGGTGCTTCCCGATCGTCGGCTGCTTCGCCGGCCTCGGCTGGTTCGACGAGGACGACGCGGTGGCGTTCAAGCTCAAGCTCGACGCCCAGGGCTACGACGCGATCGTGCGGCCGGCCTCGGCATTCTCGACCGGCGGTTGGTTCAGCGATCCGGTGTTGTCGACGATGCTCGGCGGTGGCGACGACGCCCTGCCCGAGCTTGCGAACGTGATCTTGCACGAGTCGGTGCACGCGACCGTGCTCGTCCCCGACGAGCCGTTCTTCAACGAGAGCCTGGCGTCGTACGTCGCGGATGCGCTCACCGATCATTGGATCGCCGTCCGGTTCGGGCCGGGCTCGCCAGAGGAGCTCGCCTGGACGCTCGGCCAAGCGCTGCACTATCCGCGGATCGCACGGATGATGGTCACGTACGAGGCGCTCAAGGCGGTCTACGCCGGCCATGACTCGCGCGAGGCCAAGCTCGCCGCGAAGGCGAAGATCATCGACGAGCTGATGGTCGACCTCAAGCTGCGCAAGCGCCCGAACAACGCGTCGCTCGGCGAGTCGCGGGTCTACAACGGTGGCGCACCGCCGCTGCGTGAAGCGCATCGCGCGTGCGGTGACCTGCGCGGGCTGATCGATGCCGCCAAGACGCTCCGCCGCGACGACTTCAGTAAGTCGCTCCAAGACGACCTGACGCCGATCGGCCACTTGCTCGCCGAGCGGTGCCGGAGCACGACGCACCACTGAAAGCGCGTCCAGCACCTCGGCGCGGACGGCTTCGCCAAAAAATGGATCGCGCAGCCAGCGCGCGGGACGATCGCCGCATGCGTCGGATCATGGTCGCGATCGGTCTGCTCTTGCTCGCACCATCCGCCGAAGCGAGTCGCCACGCGAAGCGCGGCAAGGCCGCGACCCACAAGCGCGCCGCGCGGGCCGCTCCGCGCGCGGTCGTCCACACCGCGAGCGAGTCGCGCGCGCCCGGCCAGAGCGTCGGCGCGCCGTGGGATGGTGCGCTTCGCGACCCGGCGCAGCTGCCCGACGGCGATGGCTACGTGATCCGCCGGCCGTGGCGCTCGTTCGGCACGAGCACGACCGTCGACCTCGTCGGCCGCGTCGTCGCCGACTGGCGCCTTGCGTTTCCGGATAGCCACGTGCTCGCGATCGGGGACATCTCCGCCGAGCACGGCGGCGCGATCACCGAGCACCACTCGCACCAGTCGGGCCGCGACGTCGACATCGGTCTGGTCTACCAGCACAAGCCGCCCGCGTATCCGGACAGCTTCGTCACGGCGACCGCGGACAATCTCGATTGCGAGGCGACGTTCGCGCTCGTCGAGAAGTTCGCGGCGACGGCCGGCGAGGACGGCGGCGCGCAGATGATCTTCCTCGACTTCGCGGTGCAGGGCCTGCTCTATCGCTGGGCGCTCGGTCACGACGTCGATCGCGATTATCTCGACGAGCTGTTCCAGTTCCCACACGGTCGCGCGTCCGGCGCGGGTCTCGTTCGCCACGTGCCGAATCACGATAACCACATCCACGTGCGCTTCCGTTGCGCGCGCGGCGATCGCAGCTGCCAATAGGCCGCGCGCCGGCGACGCTACGGCGACGTTTCGCCGTGTTGATCGCCCGACACCGCGATCGCGATCACCGCACCAGCGGCGAGCCCGACGACGACGATCGCGACCCACAGCCAGCGCCGGTTGCCGCGGACCTTGTACTGGTCGGCGGCCGGGTTGGTCTCGATCCGCGCGCCGGTGCCTGGCGCGATCGAACGCTGCACGGCGGTGTCCCAACCGAGCTTCGGATCGTCGACGAGCGGGCGCGCGCCCGGTTCGCTCTTGGGTTCGGGCTCGATCCGGCGCGAACCGGATCGCTCGTTCGGCGGGAGCGGCGATGGCCGCCCACCCAACTGCGCGGGGCCGGTGCCCATTAGCGTCGAGTGCGTCGGGCCCGGCGGGATCGGCGCGCCGAGCGGCTGCGACATCGGTGGCGCCGACGGTGGCGTCGGGCGTCTCGGCGCTTGCGCTTGCGCTTGCCCCTGCGCTTGCCCTTCGAACGGCAGCGCGGGCCGGGACATCCGCGTCGCCGATCGCGACGGCTCGCTCTGCCACGCCGAAGCGTCTGGCTCGCCGAGCACGTCGGCGACGTCCGGCATCGTCGCGGTCGGCGATCGCGACATCGCCAGCTCCGGTGCCTTGATCCGCGAGCTCGATCGTTGATTGTCGTCGAGGACCTTGGTTTTTTCCTCGGCGAGCTCGTCGTCCTCTTCGGTCGTGCCGGCGGAGATCGCCGTGCGATCCGGCGACGCGGCGGTCTCCACCCACGGCTCCTTCTTGGAGCCGAACAGCTGGGTCATGAACCGCCCCATCGCGGTGTTCGAGCCGGTGAGCTTCGCGCGCACGGCAAAGGCGTCGAGCGCTTCGATCATCTCCTGCCCGGACTGAAAGCGCGCGTTCGGATCGTTGGCCATCGCGGTCAGCACGATCGCTTCGAGCTCGCGCGGATAGCCCGGCACCGCGACCGACGGCAGCATGACGTCGCCGGACACGATGCGCTTCATCGTCTCGAAGTCGTCGTTGCCCTTGAACGCGCGGCGCAAGGTCGTGAGCTCGTACAAGCAGATGCCGAGCGCGAAGATGTCGCTGCGCCGATCGAGCGGCTTGCCCTTGCACTGCTCGGGCGACATGTAGCCGTACTTGCCCTTGATCGTGCCTCCGACCGTCTTGGTCGCGCGCTCCTCGGCCTTCGCGATGCCGAAGTCGAGCACCTTCACGCTGCCGTCGTAGCCGACCATGATGTTCGCGGGCGACACGTCGCGGTGGACGATGTTGAGCGGCTGACCGCCCTTGCCGCGGCGCTCGTGCGCGTGGTGCAGCCCGGCCGCCGCGCCGCTCACGATCATCACCGCGAGCTCGAGCGGGATCGTCCAGCCGCGCCGGATCGTGGTCTCGAGGATCGCCCGCGCGTTCTCGCCGTGGACGTACTCCATCGCCATGAAGTACGCGCCGTCCGCTTGGTCGACCTCGTACACCTGCGCGATGTTCTGGTGGTTGAGCGTCGCCGCGAGCTTGGCCTCGTCGAGGAACATCGTGACGAACCGCTGATCGCTCGCTCGCTCGCGCAAGATCGTCTTGAGCACGACGTGGCGCTCGAACGCGCCGAGCCCGCTCTGCCGCGCGAGGTAGATCTGCGCCATGCCGCCGGTCGCGAGGTGCTGGATCACCTCGTAGCGCCCGACCTTCATAGGGGGGCCCGGAGGAGTCCCCGACGGAGGCGGCGGCACCACGGTGCTAAGGATCGGATGCCGGGCGGGGTGTGTCAAGGCAACGGCCCGTCACGATTGCCATTATACTGGTGACACCGTGGCGAACGCGTCGTGGGAGCTGGCCGTATCCGGCGCAATTCCGGCGATCGTTGCGATGTGGGTGGTCGACCGACTCGACGCCAAGCGGCCGGAGCCAGCACGCCTGCGCCGCATGGTCGCGTTCGTCGGCGCGCTGTCGGTGATCCCCGCGTTGTTCCTCGAGCTCGCGCTCGCGCGTGTCAGTACGGGTCACGTCGGACCACAGATCACGTACCAGGGCGCGAGCTTTCACGCGTTCATCGTCGCCGCCGCGATCGAGGAAGCGTGCAAGATCGCGGTGGTCTATTGGGTGGTGTGGCGGCGGCCCGAGTTCGACGAGCGGATGGACGGGATCGTCTACGCCAGCCGCGCGGGCCTCGGGTTCGCGCTCGTCGAGAACGTGATGTACCTGTTCGACGAGCACACGTTGCACGACCAGATCGTGCTGTGGGTGATGCGCGCGGTGCTCGCGGTGCCGGGCCACGCGATGTGGACCGGCATGATCGGCGCGTTCGCGGCGCGCCGACGGTTCGATCATCGCGGGCTCGGCCTCGTCGCCGGCTACTTGCTCGCGGTCGCGTTTCACGGGCTCTACGATTTCTGCGCGTACGTGCAGGTGCCGCTGCGGTTCGAAGGCCACGCGATGCTCGCGCAGCTGACGATGCCGATCTTGATCGCGCTCACCGCGGTCGCGTTCGTCGTGGTGCGCTCGCTCGCACGGACCGCGCTCCGGCTCGACGACTCGGATGCCGCGCTGCATGCCGCGCGCGCCGCGCAACCGGTCGAGATGATCGGCGGCGCGTGATCTAGCGCGTGCGCAGCGTCAGCACCGCGGGGATCGCGCCGACGAGCACGGCGAGCGCAAACGCCGGGAGTCCGTAGCCGATGCTGCCGCCCGCGAGCTCGGGCCGCGCGAGCGCGAAGTACGCGCCCGCCGCCGCGGCGGTGACGAGCGCCGCGATTGCCATCTTCGCGATCAAGCGCGGCTCGCGCGCGCTCGCGAGCCCAGCGGACAACATGACGAGCACGAACATCGCGACCAGGCCGGCCGCCCACGTCGCGATCGCCGATCGCTCCCAGCGCGGCTCGCCCGCCATCCAGTGCAGATCCGATGCGCGACATTCGCCAGCGAAACATTGGTGCGAGCCACGCGGGCCGACGTTCGCCTCGCCGAACGTCCACCAAGGTGCGAGCCATACCGACAACGAAAACGCCGACGCCGCGACGAGCCCGGTGACAACGGCCGTCCAGCGTGCGCGTGGCGTCATGTCGAGGCGGTCTACATCGCCTATAGAAGTCCACGCAACAAAAACTGCCCGCCTACATTGAACTCACCGGGGGTCTGGCCGAAGACTCGATCTCGTTTTGCGCGCCGTCCGGTGGCTCACAGCGTCCGCGCTCCTCGTCGCATCAGCGGCGAGCGGTGCGCCCGCCATCGAGTTGCCGGCCGTGCCCACGACTGGGGTTCGGCTTCAGCTCGGCGCGCGCGACCTCTTGCACGACGTCGGCGTGCGGCTCGAGCGCTGGATCGGCGGTGCGCCCGCGCCCAACGCCAGTGCGTCGCCGGATCTAACAAGCCTGACCACCGCGCCGATCGATCTCGAGCAGACCGAGCACTCGTACGAGAGCTCGGGCTTCGGCTGGCGCAACGATCCGATCCGCCACGATCGCCGCTACCACGGTGGCGCCGATTTCCGCGCGGATCCGGGCACGCCGGTCAAGTGCGCGGGCGGCGGCGTGGTCGTGTTCGCCGGGCGCCAAGGCGGCTACGGCAACGTCATCTACGTCGATCACGGCGGCGGGCTCGTCACGCGGTACGCGCACCTCCGTCGGATCGTCACCAAGCTCGAGGCGCACGTGAGCGCAGGCGAGCTGATCGGCGAGGTCGGCTCCACCGGTCGCGCCACCGGCCCGCACCTCCACTTCGAAGTCAGGCTCGACGGGCGCGCGGTCGATCCGGTGACCGCGATGACGGTCGCCGAGCTCGAGCGGCTGTCGCCCGACGCCGGGCGGATCGCCGCGCTCGCGCTCGCACCTGCGCTGCAAGCCCACGTGGTCAATCGCGAGGACCAAGGCTCGTCGCGTGCGGCGCGCCCCGATCGTCCCGGTCGCAGCAAGCGCGATCAGGCGCTGTGGTAGGCGCGTCGGCGGCGCGGTAGGCTCTCCAGCTCCGTGAATGACAGGTCGTACGATCGCGCGCGCCGCTACGTCGCGTGGCTGCGCCGACGCGGAATCGCCGTGCTCGTCGCGTACGCCGCGCTCACCGCCGCCGCTGGCTACCTGATCGCGTTTCGGCTGCCGCTGTTCGCGGACTTCTCGTACCTATTGCCGCAGGACGTGCCGGCAGTGCGCGACCTGCGCAAGCTCGAAGCGCGCGTCAAGTCGACCGACACAGTGCTCGTCGTCGTCGAGGCGACCGTCGGCGATGCGACGGCGCGGGCCCGCGAGTGCGCCGCGACCACGGCCGAATTGATCGCGGGGTTGCGCGAGCTGCCGGGCGAGCTGGTCACGCGCGTCGATGGCGACGATCCGGAACTCCGCGCGTGGCTGCGCGATCACCGCCACTTGTTCGTGCCGCTCGCCGATCTCGAGCGCGCGCGAGATGCGCTCAAGCGCCGCGTCGACGCCGGCAAGCTCGCGGCGAATCCGCTCTACGTCGACCTCGACGATCAGCCGGACAAGACCGCCGAGGCGGCGGACAAGCAGCAACTCGACGACCTGCGCGCCAAGCGCAAGGACGCCGAGGCGAAGCTCGACCGGCCCGCGAACATCTCGGCAGACGGTGCGACGTCGATGATCCAGGTGCGCACCGGCTTCCGGGAGACCGACGCCGGCCGCGGCGAGACGCTGCTGACCCGGATGGACGCGGTGCGCGCGCGCGCCGCCGCGGCGCATCCCGGCGTGACGAT
>Ga0209698_10009141_pt1 | contig 10168 bp, 11 predicted proteins | sample LitLauG_LLR_2012_FD_187203 | JGI IMG/M metagenome (GOLD analysis project Ga0209698, IMG submission 187203) | Freshwater sediment microbial communities from Pennsylvania, USA - Little Laurel Run_MetaG_LLR_2012 (SPAdes) (version 2) | ecosystem: Environmental > Aquatic > Freshwater > Creek >... | reverse complement strand
AGCAGGCGAAAACCTGCAGCTATGGGGAACAGCAGCGGATAGCGATCATCCGGGCATTGATGCAGCCCTTTGAATTCCTGCTGTTGGACGAACCCTATAGTCATCTGGACGAAAACAATAGAAAAAAAGCCATGGATCTTATTTATGAGGAGTGCGATGAACGGCAAGCTGCCATGATCTTTGCAGATTTAAAGCCGCTTGACTTCCTCAAAGGCGAGAAGGTATTGTTTTTATAGGCGCGCCCGGCAGATCTTCAGGGCGGAAAGTCCGCACCACGTTTGCACGGGAAGGGCTGGGCGAGGTGCCCGAAGGATTACGTTCACCGGTTCATAAATTTGGTTGTCGACATGCCGTTATCATATAAAAAAATAAGACCCCTAATCATTTCGGGCGAAAACAGGGTATCCAAATGGCTCAGTTATTTTGGATTGGGGGTGGGCGTATTATTGCTCCTGGTGTCGCTGCAGATGTTCATCAACATCCAGTACCTGCTCAAAGAAAACAGTCCGCGGAAAAGCGGCTTTGATTTTATTTCGATTTCCAAGACCATTACCAACGACAATATGGGAAAAGACAACAGCTTTACCCGTGCTGATTTAGACAATCTCAGGACCTTTCCCGATATTGTTGGCCTCTCCCCGCTGATAGCTAACCAGTTCCGGGTACGGGCCACCGCCGGCGATATCATCCCGTTCAGCACCGATCTTTTCCTGGAGAGTATCGACAACGACTTCATCGACACCCTGCCGCCGTCATTTGCATGGCAACCGGGTCAAACGACTGTTCCCATTATATTCTCCAGCGACTTCCTGGAAATGTATAATGTATTTGCTCCGGCGCAGGGGCTGCCCCAGCTTTCTGAAAAAACGATTTCCTCCGTGAATATAATGCTGGAATGCTCCGGTCCATCGGGCTCGGTAACACTGAAAGGGAATATCGTTGCTTTGAGTGATCGCATCAATTCGTTGCTGGTTCCCAAGGCATTTATGGATTGGAGCAACCTGCGTTTAACGGGTGACACGACGGCCCATATTTCACGGGTCTTTTTAAAGACAAAAGACGCCAATAACCCGCACCTTATATCATTTCTGGACAGCCAGCACTACCATCTCAACAAAGACAAAGTAAAATTCAGCCGCGTGAAAAGCATATTGCAAAACATTGTCAGCACCCTGGGCGCCTTTGGGTTACTGGTCATTGTACTGGCAGTGATGTTATTCTCCTTTTACCTGCAGCTGATGATTGCCAGGAGCAAGGACAATCTACGCTTACTGCTGACCCTCGGATATTCCCTGGAATGGATCGCCAGCAGTGTGGCCAAAACCTGGCTGCCTGTGTACTTGGTGATCATTGCCACTGCCCTCGTCATCACGCAGGTGCTTCAATTGGCTTTCTTGCAGCTTTCCTTTGCCAGCGGAACTGACCTGTCGGTGGTCGTACACTGGAGTGTGGCACTGGTCGCAGGTCTATTGTTTGGCATCACCATGCTTATCAATTACCGGCTGGTCAGAAAAGAATTGTCGGCGATTGGATAATTCGTCCGTCGGAGGGGGTGTTGTCAGGGTTTCGGCGGAGGACTGGTCGGGTAATTTTCCCCGCAACCAAATGAACGGGAGCGGCAATTTTTACTACTGTCCGCGGGCACCTGGGAGGCCCCGAGGTCTCTGGCCCCCGCCAGCATCTTATGAACGGGGGCAGGCATTAGGTGACTTTTTCAAAAATCATCGCCGCTCCCTGTCCCACGCCCACACACATCGTGGCGAGCCCATAGCGAACATCCCTTCGTTTCATTTCATGTAAGAGGGTAGTGGCAATCCTGGCACCGCTGCAACCCAGCGGATGCCCCAGCGCGATGGCCCCGCCATTGACATTCACTTTTTCAAGGTCAAATCCTAATTCATGAATACAGGCAATCGACTGGGAAGCAAAAGCCTCGTTGAGTTCAATCAGGTCGAGATCCTTCACGGAAAGACCCGCCCGGTGCAATGCTTTCAGGGTGGCCGGTACCGGCCCGATCCCCATAATTGCGGGATCGACTCCTGCGACGGCCATGCTTTTGACCGTAGCCATAGGCTTCAAACCATATTGTTTCACAATCGCCTCACTTGCCAGCATCAGCATGGCAGCGCCGTCATTGATGCCGGAGGAGTTCCCCGCGGTCACCGTACCGTCTTTTATGAAGGCTGGTTTTAACTGCGACAATTTTTCCAGTGTTGTTTTTCTGGGATGTTCATCCTGGTCAAAAATGATCTGTTCTGTCTTATTGGGGGTGATTTCAACCGGCACTATTTCGCTATTCCACTTTCCTTCGGCCATCGCGATGGCATATTTTAACTGGCTTCCCAGGGCAAATTCATCCTGGGCATGCCGGGAGATCTTCCACTGCATCGCCACATTTTCAGCAGTCTCCCCCATTGAATAAGGGTAATACTGCCTGATCAGCTTTTTATTGGGAAACCGCCACCCGATCGTAGAATCGAAGACCTCGGTGTTGCGGCTAAAGGCCCCCTCGGCTTTATTCATCACAAACGGCGCCCGGGTCATGCTTTCCACGCCGCCCGCGAGAAATACAGCCCCGTCACCGCACCTGATTGCTCTTGCGGCGTCCATAATCGCCTGCAGTCCGCTGGCGCACAGTCTGTTGACCGTGGTACCCGGTATCGTCACGGGCAGTCCCGCCAGCAGCGCGGACATCCGGGCGACATTTCGATTGTCCTCACCTGCCTGGTTGGCATCTCCGGCTATCACATCTTCAATATCATTGACATTAACCTGACCGTTCTTCTTAACCAGCGCCTCGATCACGTTGGCCAGCAGGTCATCCGGCCGTACGGTGCTTAAGGCCCCTCCATAGCGCCCGATGGGCGTCCTCAAGGCATCCACTACGTAAACTGTTTCCATGTGTAAATTTGAAGTTTAAACGCCCGCAAGATACTTGATTCCATATTGCCGGCATGGCTATGTTGCCAGGTGATCAAAGGCGATTTGATCACCAAATGTTCACCCCCGACATTTTAAAGCCCGCGCGAAGGCCACATATTCTATCTTTGCCCCATGAATTCGCTAAAAAATATCAGGACTTTATCACTAGAGGAGCTGACTACCTATTTTGCTACCCTTAACGAAAAAAAATTCCGGGCAAAACAAGTCTGGGAGTGGCTCTGGCTCAAGCATGCCACCGGCTTTGAAGACATGACCAACCTGAGTAAGGAGCTGCGTCAGCACCTTGCCGAAAATTTTACCCTGCCGGTGATCACTGCGGAGGCAACGCAATTCAGCACTGACGGCACGGTGAAAACAAGGTTCAGGACCCATGACGGCCATTTCGTAGAAGGAGTCTTGATTCCGGTGGAAGACCGTCAAACGGCCTGCGTTTCATCGCAGGTAGGGTGCAGCCTGAGTTGTAAATTTTGTGCGACAGGGTTTATGGACAGGAAGCGCAACCTGCATTTTGACGAGATATATGACGAAGTGGTGCTGCTCAATCAAATGGCTGAAAAAACCTATGGAAAAAAATTAAGCAATATTGTCTTTATGGGCATGGGTGAACCGTTGCTCAACTATAAAAATGTCATAAAAGCGATCGAGCGAATCACTGCCCATGACGGACTGGGCATGGGTTCCAGGAGGATAACAGTATCAACAGCGGGTGTGGCTAAAATGATCAAACAACTCGGCGATGACAAGGTGAAATTCAATTTGGCTTTATCGCTCCATGCAGCCAACGATCAGAAAAGAAATCAGATCATGCCCATTAACGAAACCAATAACATTAAAGCCCTGATCGCAGCGCTCAATTATTTTTACGAAAAAACAAAAAACGATATCACATTCGAATATATCCTGTTCAAAGGAGAAAACGATTCCCTACAGGACGCAGACGATCTGATCAGGATTTATAAACAGGTGCCGGTCCATATGGTCAATATCATCGAATACAACCCCATTGACAATGCCAGCTTTGTCAAACCAGACAAAGAGGCCACCCAACAATTTATGGACTACCTGGCCGAACACCGGGTAAACGTCCGCTTGCGGATCAGCAGGGGGAAAGATATCGATGCTGCCTGCGGTCAGCTGGCCAATAAGAAGCTGGAAGCAGTCTGAGCGATCCGGTGACTATTTTATCTCTTAACATTTTTTTTTGCTTTTCTATTAAACCGCCGGGGCAGATTTGGGTCTATTATCCATTACAACAGATTTAATACTGATGAAAACACATTTTATCGCCCTCATTGTTATCGGCATTACCATGGCGGCCACGGTCACCAGGGCACAGACCACCGATAGTGTCCCCCCGGTCAATAGTAGCCATCAAAGGAACTGGAAGATGCATCCGTCCGGCAAACAAGGCGATGCTGCCAATTTCCACCGGGGCAGATTTATGATGATGAGGGACCTCAACCTGACAGACGCACAAAAGCAACAGGCAAAGGCGCTCCGGGAAGAATACAATACTAAAGTCCGTTTATTGGAAAAAGACGACAATATCACGCTAAAGGATTACCGCGCGCAAAAAGCCAAACTGGAACAGGAACGAAAGGCAAAGTTTCAGGACATCCTGACCACCGGTCAGAAGAATATGCTGGCAGCGGCAAAGAAAGAAAGAACGGACAAGATGCAGCTGATGGCGCAAAAAAGATTAGCAAGGATGAAAGCCGATCTGAACCTCAGCGATGACCAGGTGGCAAAAATACAGGATCAACGGCAACGGTCAATGGAACAAATGCGGGCGATCCGGGACAATACCACTTTATCCTCAGAAGAAAAGAAGGAGCAAATGATGGATTTACGCAAGCGCAGCCACGATAGTATGCATAGCATTCTCACCGCTGGCCAGCTCAAGAAGATGGAAGACATGAGGAACAAGAGAATGAGCAACTGGAAAAATACGAAAACAGACAAGCCTTCCTAAAAATAATTTCCCTCTGAAAATGACAGGTGAATCAATCTTGGTTCACCTGTTTTATTTTATCTTTGGTGTTCATACTGTTGTAAAACAGCAAATCCCTTCATCATGAGTCAACAACCGTTCAAGAAATTTATCAACCCTAAAAACAACGCTGCCGTCAAGGAAAAACACAAACAGGAGAAGAAAAATGCAAAAAAAGAAAAGGCATTAGCGATCGAAAAACACTTTGCCGACAAAAGGGCCCAGCGCCAGCAAGGTTTTGGCACCGGTGTTCCAGCCGTGGATGACACGGCCAGAAAGAAAGAAAAACGCCAGAAATATCCGCAAAAAAAAGAAGTGGGATCGCCGGCACCGGCCGCGGTGGCAGCAACATCCAAAAAACAGGCGGGCGCCAATGAAATGCCTTTGAATAAATACCTCGCCCATTGTGGAGTGACCTCCCGGCGGGATGCGGTGGCATTGATCATTGAAGGAAAAGTGTCTGTTAATAAGACCATCATCACCCAGCCGGCCTTCAAGGTCTGCGAAAAAGACGAGGTCGTGTTTAATGGCAAGAAATTATATGTGACCAAGAACCTGGTCTATATCTTACTCAATAAGCCCAAAGACTATATCACCACGACGGATGACCCCCAAAACAGAAAAACGGTGTTGCAACTGACCAAAAACGCAACGGACCAGCGCATTTATCCGGTCGGGCGACTGGACAGGAATACGTCCGGCGTGCTGTTATTGACAAATGATGGCCAGCTGACCCAGGAACTGACCCATCCGAGTTTCAATGTAAAAAAAGTCTACGAGGCCAAGCTGGACCGCCCGTTAACAAAAAGTGATTTTGAGCGGATCCTCAAAGGGATCCCTTTGGAAGACGGCGATATTTTTGCAGATGCCCTGGCCTATGCGGATTCCAAGGACAAATCGATTATTGGTATCGAATTGCACAGCGGCCGCAACCGCATCGTGCGGCGAATATTTGAACACCTGGGGTACGAAGTCAAGGGGCTGGACCGGGTGATGTACGCCGGTCTCACCAAGAAAAATGTGGAAAGGGGGAAATGGCGTTACCTGAGCGAAAAGGAAATTCGTTTGCTGAAGTACCTCAATAAACAAAAATCCATTCGCACTGCCAGTAAAGAAAATAATTATCCCGACACAAGTGAATTCAATTAAGATACCTCATGGCCTGGAAAGATCTATCGGTAATTTTTGAAAATGAAGACTTTATTGCCGTGAATAAAGATTCGGGCATGCTCACCATACCTGACCGGTTCGATGACACCCAACCTTCCCTGTACCGGACCTTATCAGCGCGCTTTGGGAAAATCTTTATTGTACACCGCCTGGACAGGGATACCAGCGGCGTGGTACTTTTTGCAAAAAATGAAACCAGCCATAAATACCTTTCCCAACTATTCGAAAAAAGGAATATTGAGAAGATCTATTTCGGCATTGTCAGGGGTAGTCTTGATGAGCCGGCCGGCATGATCACCGAACCCATTGCTGAACACGCCGTCCATAAAGGTACCATGGTAGTCCATAAAAAAGGAAAGCCGTCCACCACAGCCTTTGAGGTTGTGGCCGACTTTGGAATGTATTCCGCCGTGCAGTTCAATATTCAAAGCGGGAGGACCCATCAAATCAGGGTGCATATGCAGTTTACCGGTCATCCGGTAGCCTGCGACGTGCTGTATGGCGACGGCCAACCGGTCCTGGTTTCGTCTTTTAAGAAGAAATATAAGTTGAGCAAAAGTGAAGAGCAGGAAAAACCAATCTTACAACGGCTGGCATTGCACTCCTACCAGTTAAAATTTAAGGATGCCCATTCAAGAGAATACGTTCTGGAAGCGCCTTTGCCCAGAGATTTAAAGGCGCTCTTGCAGCAACTAAAGAAGTACCGGAGCTGAGTCCGGGTATGGTACCTTTCACCAGCGGGCTAATATTCGTCCTCATTGAAAAAGAAATCTTCCTGGCTAGGATAATCGGGCCAAATATCTTCGAGGCCTTCATAGATCTCCCCGCCCTCATCTTCCAATTCCTGCAAGTTTTCCACCACTTCAATCGGCGCGCCGCTCCGGATCGAATAATCGATCAGTTCGTCCTTTGTGGCCGGCCAAGGGGCATCTTCAAGGTGTGAGGCAAGTTCTAAAGTCCAAAACATATATAGTCCTTTTATTGCTTAAATTAAATAGTTGCGGATTTCAATTTTCCGCAAATGTAAAAGTTAAATCGGGATTACCAAATATTGTTTTCGTAAACCATGTTAACGGCGGATGAATAATTTTATTGGGTGGACTGATGAATCCTTTTATTTATTTTTATGCCACTCAATCACCCGTGTAACGCTCAGTGGAAAGTATGCTCAAAGCAACAGGTATTTACAAAAATTACGGTACGCTGCCGGTATTAAAAGGCGTGGATTTCGAAATCTCAAAGGGAGAAATTGTTTGCATCTCAGGTTCTTCCGGTGCCGGGAAGAGTACCCTGCTGCACATCTTGGGCACGCTGGACGCCGCCGATAAAGGCGAACTAATCATTGATCAATTGCCGGTATTCAAGATGACGGGGAAAAAATTAGCCGCCTTTCGCAACAGGCACATTGGCTTCGTTTTCCAGTTTCATCACTTGCTGCCGGAGTTTACGGCCCTTGAAAATGTCTGTATTCCTGGTTGGATTGCCGGTGCAAAAACCAAGGATGTGGAGGAAAAAGCATTATCACTTCTGGAATTGCTGGGTTTAAAGGACCGGTCATCCCATAAGCCCGGCGAACTCTCCGGAGGTGAGCAGCAGCGAGTCGCCGTTGCAAGGGCCCTGGTCAATAATCCCTCCATTATCATGGCCGACGAACCGACGGGAAATCTTGATTCCGCCAATGCCAAGGAACTGCATTCGCTCTTTATTGACTTGCGCGACAGGCTGCAGCAGACTTTCTTAATAGTGACCCACAACGAGGAACTCGCCCGAATGAGCGATCGGTTGTTGCACATGAAGGACGGGAAGATGGTGTAAACTTTCGTGCCCCGACCCTCACAACCGGGGTTTCCAGACTACCTCCGGCACATTATGCAAATGCCCGACATACCGCGCCAGTACGAAAAGATAATCGCCCAGGCGATTGAGGTATTTGATAATCAAGGGGGCGACGTGCCCATTGTGATGCGCTAAATTTACCACACACCTTTCTGCCCGGCGGCAGGTGCTGCGCGCAACATGGGTGATCGAAACTGCCGTGTGCCCTCCCGGTAATATGAAGTGTTTCATCTCCGGAAGGGTTTCATTCATCGAATCGATTTCCTTTTCCAGCACGATAATATCGGCCTCGTGCAAATCAGGAATAAGAATTTTGCTCTCCCTGGCAGGGTCGCAGGCCAGGGACGCTCCTATCGTAAATAACCGGTCTTGAATTTCCTTTAATATGTGATTGGCGCTGAAATCTTTGACGGCATCATTGACATAACCAATCCAGGAATTCAATTCATCAATCGTCCCGTAGGTTTCTATCCGCAGGTCGCTTTTCAATACTTTTGTGCCACCGATCAGGGAGGTTCTTCCCAGATCTCCGGTCTTCGTGTATATCTTTTGAGCCATAAAAATAAAAAAATTGTGCGTTCATCTCAAAAAGGGAGCTGCCTAAAACCCATGAATAGTATCACACTGGCCAGAAAAATCGAATTGGCGATCAACCTGCTGGCCATTGGCGCTACCCGCTTCATTGACTTATCGCTGCGGCTGCCGTCATTTGCTGGTCACTTTCAATGATGCCATCTTTCAACCGGATAATCCTTTGTGCGAATCGGGCGATATCTTCTTCATGAGTGACCAGGATGACCGTATTTCCTTCCGATTGTATTTTGCTGAAAATGTTCATGATTTCAACTGACGTCTTGGAATCCAGGTTTCCCGTGGGTTCATCAGCAAGAATGATCGAGGGATGATTGACCAGGGCACGGGCGATAGCCACCCGCTGATTTTGCCCCCCGGAAAGCTCATTAGGTTTATGATGGCTCCGGTCGCTTAGTCCGACCCGGTCGAGCATTTCCAGTGACAGTTCTGTTCTCGCTTTCTTGGAAGTTCCGTTGTAGACTAGTGGTAAGGCGACGTTCTCGGCTGCCGTCAGTCTCGGCAGTAGATTGAATTGCTGAAATACAAAGCCTATTTCTTTGTTGCGTACTTCGGCCAGGTCATCGTCGGGCATTTTACTGACGTCCTGTCCGTTGAGGATATAACGGCCGGCAGTCGGCGTATCGAGGCAGCCCAGCAAGTTCATTAAGGTTGATTTCCCGCTGCCGCTGGGCCCCATCAGCGCGACATACTCGTTTTTAAATATCTCCAGTGAAATGCCTTTGAGGACCTTCAGCTCCATCTTTCCCATGAAATAACTTTTTTGAATGTTGTCTAGTTCTATGATTGATTTCACGGTGGTTGATTTATTACGAAATAGTGTGTTGCTGCAATCTGCCGATCCGTTTCCCGGTATTGTCCCGGGATAGGGATCAGGTGTGGCTGATGACTTTAGGCACCAGGAAAAATTCCTCATTGTGAAGCGGCGCGTTCTTAAATGCTTCCTCCCGGCTGATCATTCCACGCACCTCATCATCCCTCAAGATATTGACATTATCGCTCATATGAAGCAAGGGTTCAACGCCGGTGGTATCCAGCTCGTTTAACTTGTCAATAAACCCAATCATTTCTTCCAGGTCCTTCTTTATGGCTGCCTTTTCCAGGTCATTAAATTCCAGCCTGGCTAAATTGGCTAATTTGTTGACCAGTTCGTCGTTTACCTTCATCTGGCAAATATAATTATCAATTCATAAATCCGGTCCGATAAATGACAATTGGCGTTCTACCGGTTATAGAAGCCAACTTTCTTATCTTCGCTATCTTATGAAACAGAAGCAGCCAATTGTTATGAGCGGAATCAGGCCGACGGGGTTTTTGCACCTTGGCAATTATTTCGGCGCGATTCGCAATTATGTGAAAATGCAGGATGATTATCAGTGCTATTTTATGGTAGCGGACCTCCATTCGCTCACTACGCACCCCGATACGACTGACTTGAAAAGCAATGTCCACCGCGTGCTGGCTGAAAATATCGCCTGTGGCCTGGACCCAGAAAAAGTCGCTTTATACTGCCAGAGCCATGTGCCTCAAACCGGCGAATTATATCTGTATCTGAATATGTTGGCTTATAAAGGGGAGCTTGAAAAAACAGCGACGTTTAAAGAAAAAGTGCGCCTCGCTCCCGACAATGTCAACGCG